>ENA-OPAV01000008-OPAV01000008.1-human-gut-metagenome-genome-assembly--contig:-NODE-8-length-169429-cov-5.875246_pt1 | contig 169429 bp, 193 predicted proteins | sample MGYA00241056_ERZ501428 | MGnify/ENA primary metagenome ERZ501428 (study PRJEB25962, sample SAMEA2042621) | human gut metagenome | biome: human gut; feature: human-associated habitat; material: faeces... | reverse complement strand
AGCTACCAGCTCATAACTCTCAAAGTTAGCGTTGTTGATAAGGTAGCGGTAGGTCTGACCGTCCTTGCTGATAAACACATCAAAGTCTTTCATCAGTTCACGCCCCTCCCAACCAAAGGTCTGGCGGACGGTATAAATGCCATACGGCATATCCTTTGTCTGGGCAAAACCGTTCTCGTCACAGGTCAGCACATCACGCTCGGTTTCCTTTGCATTTTCATAGCTGCCTGCGGATTTGAGGAACACTTCAAATACCGCACCTTCTTCGGGTGTTTCAATCTGGGTTTCCCCGTTATCCGTATGCTTGATGAGTGCGATATTGCCTTTGATGACCTGTTCATTCACATCGTTTGCGGTACTGTTCAGCTCTACCGTGTATAGCTCTGGTTCTGCACCTACCTTGTGGATTGCGGTATCCAGAAGATACCCCTCGGACGGACTGATTTCTCGGACAGTCCAATCATTGTCACAGATATAATACTTGGTCGTAAACTGACCGTTTTCATCAGTCGTGTAGGTGTCAATCAGTTCCTCACCTTTATAGATGCCGTAAACCGCACCTGCAAGGGAAGCGTCGCCCTGCGGAGAACCTGTTTCTGCATCGGTCTTTGTCACAGTCACTTGGAATTTCTTCAACACATTGTCGAAGCTGCGTTTTGTGACCTTGTTCCATTCAATCGGAGCTGTCTGAGAAGCGGGAACGACATAGCGGACTGCGGTATCCACTTCCTCAACCACATACGGGGTATCGCCACTGATAAGGACATTTTCAAACTTAGCCAGTCCGTTTTTATCAGTCACGGCATACTCGTCAACAGGCAAGCCGCTTAAAGATGTGCCATAAAGGTGGAATTTCATTCCCTCCACCAGATTGTCCTCGGAAGTCTTGACGATTTCCAGACTGCCACGCTTCAAAGTGTTGCTGAAGGTCACAGTAGAGGTTTTTCCTCCGATAAGTGTGACGGTCTGGGTTTTCTGCGGCTCATAACGGTCAATAGACTGTTCTGTGACCGTATAAGTGCCAGGGAATAATCCCTCCACGGAGACAGACCCGTCCTTTCCTGTCTTAACTGTTTTGTTGAAGTTATCGCCTTTGATTGTAAAAGAGATGCCCTCCACAACTCCGTCCTCAGAAGTCTTTTTGAGGGCAATCGTGCCTGTCGGCGTTTCGATATTGATATATGCAGACACGGTATCAGCATTCTCCACACCTGTTACCAAATCCTGCAAGTTCGGGTCGCCATAGGCAATGAGCTTTGCACTGCTGCTGACCATCGGCACATTGTTCCTCTTTGCCGTAATGCGGACAGAACCGCTGATAGCTACGGTGGAGCTGATTGTCAGCTTATTTCCAGACTTCGATACACTCACATTGCTGTCAGAGCTTGAAAAGCTGTAATCGGAAAGGACGCCGTTGCTGTCCGTCAATGTGATGCTGTACTTTCCGTCCTTGTAGGCAAGCTCCTTTGTGATGTCATTCTTACCGCCCGACATAAAGCTCGGAATGGTGTTATGCTCACGCAGCATCGCAACAATCTGGTCATACACTGCCCTTGCTCCGCTGTTGGCATAATTTGAACCGAAGTGCAGGCTGTAAACGGTGGTGCTTGTCTGGTTATATGAGCCTGTGGCTTCACGGCAGCCTGTGACAAACTCCCATACGAGGGTCTGCGTGGCAAGCCATTTTTCATCATCACTTCCCGACAGATTATTTCGGTTGCCCTGATACCCATAGAGCAGGGCAAGCCCAACTGCCTTTTTCTGGTTTGCTGAAAGGGCGTTCCAAGTATCAGAGGAAGCCTTTTTCAAGGTGTTTCCTGTTTTCAGCGGTACTCCCGGCTGAATACAAAACGCATTCTCACCGTCCACAAACATACGGTACTTATAATTTCCCGTTCCGCCTGCGGTATAGCCGCCGATATTCGCACTGGAATTGTACCTCATCGCATTGCCGTTGCTGTCATAGGTGTGGGAAAAGAAAATCGTCCCGATGTCACCCGCAGCAAACGCCGTCGCAGGCATTATGGATAATGCCGTGACCGCAGCCATTACAAAAGCCGCAGCCTTTTTGAATAATTTAGGGATTTTCATAGTTACCTCCTGTAATTTGGATTGAATATTTTGCCTTACTGACCGAAAAAAGCTGCCCGTTATGGACAGCCTAAAGTATTTCTTTTCTCGGATAGTTACTGGCAGTAGTTAGGGGGTGAGGTGTGGAGAGGGGGAAGCCGAAATAATGGCTATCCACTCAAATGGGCAGACCTCGCCCTCGATGTGTGGCTATCTCTCGTGAGCCTTGTTCCGCTGCAAGTGTCGGTTATAAAACTCTAACGCCTTGACAACAAAATCCGTTTCCTGCCCTCTGGGAACAGTCTTGGGAATGAGCTTGGTTATCCTCTCGTCACGGAAAGCAGGTTTTTCCTTCTGGTTGGGCTTTTCTTCCTCCATAATGGACTGGATAACCTCGGAAGTGAGCTTGCCGTCTTGGTTATACTTCTTCATTTTGATAGCCTGTGCCAATGACGGGGTAGCATCGTTGTACTCCATTGCTTCAAGCAAGGTGTATTGCTGTTCCTCGGTCAGATAGGAAATTTCAACCGCAGGACGAAAAGCAATCTGCCTTTCATCTACCATTTGCAGGATTTCGGGAACAAGCTCCGTTAGACGGATATAGCGGCGTATCTGGTCTTTGCTTTCTCCAACAAGTTCTCCTAATTCCTCATCAGAACGCCCTTTTGATAAATTAGTCGCCAATGGCGACGCATTTTCTTTTGGGGGTCTGCCTGCCTGTCGTTTCATAGCTTCCAACCGCATTTTATACGCAAACGCTTTCTCACTCGGCAAAATAACAGAGCGTTGGAGATTACTTTCCACCATGACAATAATGGCTTCATCACGGGTAAGCTCTTTGACCTCGCATTTCAGCGTTTCAAGTCCTGCAAGTTCACAAGCCTTTTTTCGCCTGTGACCACTGATAAGCTCATACCGTCCGTCCTCTTTTAAGCGAACTGTCGCAGGGGTCATTACACCGTTTCGCTTGATACTCTCAACAAGTTGTTCCATATCTTCGTCCATCAAAACCTTGAACGGGTGGTCTGGAAACTCGTCAATCTCCGATATGGGAATATCCCGTATCTTGCTTAGCTTTGCTTCCTCACGGCTTTCGTCCGTCTGAAAAAGGTCATCGTATGCGGTCAGCTCGATTTTGGTTTCTCTGCTTCTCGCCAATCTCTGCCACCTCCTTTCCTAACTGCTCATAGGCTGCGGCAACCTTGCCGCTTTTGTCGTAAGCAAAAATACTTTTGCCTTCTGCGGTAGCTTCCACCGCACGGATAGAATGAGGTATCTCGGTATCAAATACCTTGATTTTCTTACCGTATGCACTTTTGACCGTTGCCGTAATTTCCTTAGAAATGTTGGTACGGGGCATTACCATAGTCATTAAGATACCGTCTATCCGCAGCTTTGGGTTGATTTGCCGCTTGACCATTGATACGGAGCGAAGCAAAAGCTCCAGACCTTTAGCCGAGAGATAGTGGGGCTGTGTCGGGATAATCACGCTGTCAGCCGCCGCCAGAGCATTGATGGTTATCATGCCTAAGCTCGGCATACAATCAATAAGCACATAGTCGTAATTCTTTTTAACCTCATTGACATAGGTTTTCAGCACACGCTCACGGCTCATTGCATTGATTAGCCTTACTTCAAAGCCCGACATCTCAATGTTTGACGGAAGCAGGTCGACGCCCTCGCTATGGTGGATAATACCCTGTGAAACATCAAGCGTTTTATCGTCTATGATGTTCTGCATCACAGTAGAAAGCGTTATGGGAATATCGTCTGGTCTGTTATAACCCAGAGCCATCGTGAGATTTGCCTGTGCATCGGCATCAATCAGCAGGACTTTTTTACCCTGCTGCACCAGACTTACACCCAGATTGACCGCTGTGGTTGTTTTTCCGACACCGCCTTTCTGGTTAGTCAGAGCAATCACTTTGTAATTTAACATAGATGTGTCCTCCTTTCACATAGATTTAGCCACTTTGTCAAGGTGGCTATGTAAACAGTACCAGAGAACGCAAAAAAGCCGCCTACTCTTAAAATCAATAAGAATAAGCGGCTTTGTAATTTGCCTTAGACATATTCAATTTTCATTCTCTTGGTCGGTGCATTTATGACCTTAAAAATAAGCTCGTCAACACAATCCGTATATCTGCCTTGCTGAATGAGCTGATTTTTTAACTCTACAAGGCTATGTATTAAAAGTTTTCTTTCGTGGCTATCCAAATATAGATGATTAAATTTCGCTCTCATAAGCACACCTCCACATCTTTAGCTTCATTATAAGTTTCGGAAAAATAATATACAAATCTATAAATGGGAGATTTTGATAAAAACTCATTCCTATCATAAATTTCTTCCATCTAAATACTGGATTGCGGTTGAAATTAAAGACAGGCAACGTTTATAAAAATATTCATAATGCCTTTTATCCTGAATATCCGTTTTTGTTGTTTCATGGTGTCGAATTCTAAAATTATTGCCAAGTATGGTAAGCTCATGAAATTCCTTTTCAAATAATTCTAAAAACGGCTGTTGATTATTACCCATATCCATTATAATCTTATTAACCGATTTCTTCTTATCTACAGTCGATGAGCAGTAATATGTCTTTAGTCTCTCAAATGCATCCCAAAGTTTCTCCACTGCAATTTGCAAATTGTTTTCATCATAATATTTTGAAGCCTCTTGTAATAACTCTTTCAGTCCTACTTCTTGAACAGACACTAATGAATTTTTATTTATCTGAGTATCAAATGTATTCATTAGCTTCCCCTTGGAAAGCTGAAACGGTATCTCATTCAGTTTTAATATAGCATTAATCTGTGGTTCAAAGTCATCTGAGATACTATGTTTCGCAAAAAACTCTATTGCGTCCAACACACAAAATGGAGAATTAGAAAGTATGAATGCTTGCAAATCAGCAGTTTCAACATATTCTTTTTTATCATTATAACACTTTGGCACATAAAATTGCCTTATTTCATTAAAAACATCCTCAGCTACTGTTGTATTATAATTCCATCCCGTTTCGTCAGTCGCTTGATATACGATATTATATCGCTCCAGAAACTGATAAATTTGATTTCTCGCTTTCCGCTTTATGGACAATACTATCTTTTTTGCTTTTATGTCCTTTGCATTTCGTTGAGAATATGGAATAAACAACGTATTATCTTCTTGCTGATATATTCTCCATCCATAAACATCACGATTGGATATTTTTTCAGCAGGGTAAATCTCATAACCGTCATTTTGTAATAGCTTGTTAATTGCCACTAAAAATTCTTTCCAGTATCCCTTATCATATCGAACAGCAGGGTGAAATACTTCACAAAGAAATTTTAAATATACTTCATCGCTACCATCTTGTAAATTGAATCTTTTGTCTTCAAAAACCCAACAGTATGGATAATCATCATTATTCACTGTATGTTGCCAAATATCCTGTTCTGCATTTGCAAATCTTGAATCAAAACTTGGCATTCTCTCCAAATCATATAATCTTTTAAGAAAATCTATTTCTTCAAGGCGACCATAATAATTATAAGTAACGGTTCGGGTTTGAAAAAATTCGTCTATCTCTAATCCATTCTGAAATAAATCTAAAATATCTCGCTTTGTTATTTCTGTAATACGGTTCACTCCATTTTCCTCCTTTCAAGCATGTTCAACACTTATATATTGCTTCCCAAATATTTTAAAGAAAAAGCGTACCACTATTTTTAATGATACGCTCATCATTATTAAATCACTTCAAAATACTTCAATGCATCCTTTATCGCTTCCACTTTCTCCGCTGTCGGATGCTTCCTCGGCTGTTTCAATTCTTCTACCGCATTAGGAGCATCATACATTGGTAAGCCTAAATCTCTCTTTACCTCTGCGATATATGCGATATGTACCTTGAAGCCGTATTTTGCTTCTATGTACTCCTTTATCATTTTGTAGGTCACTCGTTCCCTGGGCTTGTATTCTTCGGCTCTTTTAGCGATATTATCAAGCGGTACTTTTCCCTCACCTTCGCCAAACTCAACTTTTACGTTGATATGTCCGTTTGGCTTTTTGTAGGAAAGCAGTACCACCGTCTCCACATGCTCCGTATGCGGGAACAAATCAAATGGCTGACATGCCGTAACCTTATATCCACCCTTAACCAGCACCTTAATATCCCTTGCCTGTGTATCAGGTCCGCATGAAATGTACACAATCCTGTCTGGCTTAATCTTAAGAAGAGAATTAAGAAATTCCGGTGTGCTTCCACTTCTTGGCGGATCCATGATAACAACATCTGCCTTTGCATTTTTCGCATACTCAACAAGGAAATCTCCTGCGTCAGCATTAACAAATGTGACATTCTTTATATTGTTAATTGAAGCATTTATCTTAGCATCTGATACAGCTTCTGAATTAAGCTCAACTCCTATAACTTTGCCAGCCTTTTTTGATGCGACTATTCCAATAGTACCAATTCCGCAATATGCATCAATTACAGTGTCATTTTTTGATATATCAGCAAGCTGTATTGCCTTTTTGTACAGCTTTTCAGTCTGCTGGTGGTTAATCTGATAAAATGATGTCGGGCTTATTCTGAATCTGCAGCCACACAACACATCCTCGATATAACCTTTTCCCTTAAGAACAATATTTCTCTTTCCAAGCACCATGCTTGTGCGCCTGTCATTAATATTCTGCACAATTGTAGTAATTTCCGGATGCTTCTCACATAATGCCTTAAGAAAATTGTTCTTTGATGGAAATGCGACTCCTGCTGTAACAATAACAAGCATAATCTCCTTTGTCGAAAATCCTTTTCTTAAAAGAATGTGTCGAATCATTCCCTTTCCCGCATCTTCATCATATGGCTGATATTTAAATGAAACTATTAGTTCTTTAATATCCTTAATAATGTCTGTACACTGTGAATCTTCAATCATACAGTCCGATGTATCAACTATTCTGTGGCTGTTTTCCTCGTAGGTTCCTGCTATTACATTTCTGGACTCATCAAGTCCCACAACTGCATGAACTTTATTGCGGTAATATATTGGTCTGTACATTCCAACAATATCATCAACTTTTACATATTCGCCAAAAAGTTCTTCAATGTACTTCTGCTTAACTGCAAGTTCATTGTCATATTTCATCCCGGCATAATCACAGCCACCGCATTTTTCTGAAAATGCACAGTGAATCCGTCTTTCTTTCTCATCATATCTATTCGTCATAAAATTTCAAACTCCTCATTTTTTCTCGTAGCTCATACTCCAGAACTTCGTTCTGTCGTTGTCGCGGTGCTCCTCGAATGCAAGCGATAATCACACAATACATGCAAGCATGATTGTGTGATTCCCGCTTGTATTCTCATCACTACTCGCACAAAAGGGCAACCGCCCATACAAGCAGTTGCCCTTAACATCAGTCTTTGTTAATTATAATGAAGTATTCTCGTCTGTACTTCCAAGAATCTTAACCTTACCTTCGTAGAATTCTTTAACTGCGATTGATAATGGCTTGTCTTTCTCTGAACATCTTACAAGAGGAGTTCCAACCTGAAGCTTTCTCTCATCTTCCTTAGAGATTCTCTTCTCCTCAATCTTATCCTTGTCCTTTTCTTTCTCTTTTTCCTTGTTGCTTGCTTCAATTCTTGCCTTGGCAATCTTCTCCTCAACGCTTCTTGCATCGATGATTTCCTTAGCTCTGTTAGCAGTTGCCTTAACAATTGAATATCTGCTCTGTACTAAAGGCTGCTCGCCCTCTTCAACCTCACTGTTAATTACAGCCATTAATTCAGTATACGATGGATGTATCATTATATTATTCTCCTTTCGAATAAACCTTTAATTCTTCTTTAATATTATTAATCAGTCCAAGATTATACTTAGCTTTCATCTTCTCAGATAACACAATATCATGAATACGGCCGACACATAAATCGACTTCATCATTGATAACTATGTAATCATAATCCTCAACACCTTCTGCTTCCTCTGCTGCTCTTGAAAGACGGGCTTTAATTGTCGCCTCATCTTCTGTTCCTCTGCCACGGAGTCTCTTTTCAAGTTCTGCTGCTGACGGTGGTGTTATAAACATAAGCACTGCATCCGGGAACATTCTCTTGATATTCATGGCACCCTGTATCTCAATCTCAAGAATAACATTGTTGCCCTTATCAAGCTGTTCTTCAACATATGCCTTAGGTGTTCCGTAATAATTGCCAACATACTGTGCATGCTCTATTAAAGCATCTTCAGCAATCATCTTCTCGAATTCTTCTACAGTCTTAAAGAAATATTCTCTTCCATCAGCTTCGCCTTCTCTTGGCTTTCTTGTTGTAGCTGATATAGAAAGTGAATACTCATCATGAAGCTCTAAAAGTCGCTTCATAACAGTTCCTTTTCCTGCACCAGAAAATCCTGAAATAACTAATAATAGTCCTTTGCTCATATAATTACCTCATTCTGCACATAAAGTGCACAAGTTATTATACCTAACAAGCCCGAAACAATCAAGTAAATTTAATCAAAACCAATTAAAAATATATTGAAAGCCTACTCAATGTTCTGAATCTGCTCTCTTACCTTCTCAATCTCAGTCTTTAAGTCAATAGCTGCATTAGATATCTCAATGTCATTAGCCTTAGATAGAGTTGTGTTAGCCTCTCTGTTCATCTCCTGTGCAATGAAATCCATCTTTCTTCCAATGCCGCCATCCTCGTTAAGACATTTTCTTGCATGCTCGATATGGCTTCTTAATCTTACAGTTTCTTCGTCAACACATATCTTGTCTGCGTATATAATAACCTCTGTTGCGATTCTGCTCTCATCAATAGTTGTATCGCCAAGAAGTTCTTTAACCTTACTCTCTAACTTGCTGCGGTATTCCTTCATAATTTCAGGACTTCTCTTTTCAACAAATGCAACAAGCTCCTCCATGTGGTCTAACTTTCCTAAAAGATCTTTCTTAAGATTCTCACCTTCAAGAATTCTTGTATTAACAAACTGTTCTAAGGCTGCCTTCATGGCTTCCTCTATAAAATGCCACAGCTCCTCTTCGTCTTCCTGCACTTCATCCATTGTGATAACCTCTGGAAATCTGGCAAGACCTCCAACAGTCATATCATTTTTAAGATTGTATTTTTCGGACATATTATTAAATATAGCCATATATTCATCAGCTATATTCTGGTTGAACTTAAGATTAACCTGACTTTCTGAATCATCCTCATAATTAATAAATATATCAATCTTGCCTCTTGTTGCATACTTCTTAAGTAAGTCTCTCATTCTGCTCTCGAATACATTAAGCTTCTTAGGCATCTTGATACCTGCTTCAAGATATCTGTGATTAACTGACTTAATCTCAACTGAAATTTTTCTGTTACCTTTAACTATTTCACTCCGGCCAAAGCCTGTCATACTTTTAATCATTGTTTCTATCCTTCCATTCGCATATAATGCTTAGGAAAGTATACCAATTTTTATGAAAGATAACAAGACTTACAACAATAAGTATGTTAATATAATGCAATAAGAATGAATATTATTAACTAAAGGAGACATTATGGCATTCGATGGAATTACAATATCCAGTATTGTTAATGAATTAAACAACACAATTAACGGCGGAAGACTTTACAAGATATCACAGCCTGAAGCCGATGAAATAATGCTTACAATAAAGACACAATCTGGTCAGTACAGACTTGTTTTATCTGCAAATGCATCGCTTCCTCTTGCATATCTTACAGACGATAACAAGCCATCCCCTGCTACTGCACCGAATTTCTGCATGCTTCTTAGAAAACATTTGAACAACGGAAGAATAATATCTATAACACAGCCAAAATTTGAGCGTGTAATTGATATTGAGGCAGAACATTTAAACGAACTCGGTGACCTGTGCAGAAAGCACATAATCGCAGAATTCATGGGCAAGCACAGCAATATAATATTATGTGACGACAATAATACTATATTAGACAGTATCAAGCATATATCAGCACAGACAAGCTCAGTCAGGGAAGTTTTACCTGGAAGACCTTATTTCATTCCTAATACTTCTGACAAGATTAATCCGCTTGAAGCTGACAGAAAGCATTTTGACGAAACAGTATTTACAAAGCCTGTACCTGTTGTCAAGGCACTGCTTTCAAGCTATACAGGAATAAGCACATGTATAGCAGAAGAGCTTGCATACCGTGCCGGAGTTGATGGCGGGCATCCTGCCAACTGTCTTGATGAGCCTATGAAAGATGCATTATACAACGTATTTGACGCACTTATGTCTGATGTAAGAAATGGTATCTACCACCCCGATATGGTAACCGACAACGGTGTGCCTGCAGAATTTGCCGCTGTGAAGCTTTCTATGTATGACAACCACACAGAATATGATTCGATAAGCAGACTGATTATCGATTATTACAGACAGAAAGAGATTGCAACACGAATCCACCAGAAGTCTGTTGATATAAGAAGAATTGTAACAACACATCTTGAAAGAGCATACAAGAAGCTTGACATTCAGGAAAAGCAGATAAAGGACACTGAGAAAAAAGACAAATACCGTATCTGCGGTGAACTTCTTACAACCTACGCTTACAGTATTCCTGCAGGTTCTAAGGAATATGAAGCACTTAATTACTACGATAATACTACAATTAAGATTCCGCTTGATAACACTCTCACACCAATTGAGAATGCCAACAAATATTTTGCAAGATATAACAAGCTTAAAAGAACCTATGAAGCCGGAATCCGTCTTATTCAGGAGATCACTGAAGAAATAAGTTACCTTGAATCTATTATCAATGCAATTGAGATTTCAGTAACAGAAGCTGATCTTGCTAACATTAAGGAAGAGCTTATTGAAACTGGATATATTAGAAGAACTGTTAAAGGAAAGCACAAAATCACAGCCAACAAGCCGATGCATTTTGTATCAAGTGATGGATTTGACATATATGTTGGAAAGAATAACATGCAGAATGACGAACTTACATTCAAAACAGGCAACGGTAATGACTGGTGGTTTCACGCCAAGCAGATGCCAGGTTCTCATGTACTTCTCAAAACAGATGGAAAGGAAGTTCCTGACAGGACATTTGAAGAAGCAGCAAGCCTTGCCGCCTATTACTCTAAAGGCCGTGAGCAGGAAAAAGTTGAAGTCGATTATGTATTAAAGAAAGAAGTTAAAAAGCCTGCCGGTGCCAAACCAGGATTCGTTGTGTACTACACTAACTACTCAATGATTGCAGACACGGACATCAGCAAAATAAAACAGTTATAAAAAATTGGCTGAATCAGAATCTGAGGTGTCACCTCATCTGACTCAGCCATTATTTTTATTTATTCACTGGTTTTAATGCAATACTTACAACTGCCAGTATAACTGACGCACAATCTGCCACTATCCACGGCATATACTGGATTGCAAGTGAAGATTTGCCCGAAACAATAATCATAAGAATTACACTTATAACAACATTTATAACAAATATACCTGCCAGCTTTCTCATATCCAGAATCCCGCTTATCACAAGATATATCAGTATGTATGCAGCCGTCATGCACACGCAGAAAGTTACAAGATACATGTAAAATGCGTTATCAGTCATATCACATAACGATATATCCAACGTAAGATATCCAAACAGTGCAGGCGGGTTAAATGCATATATTACAGATGGCATTATCGTTACAAGTGCCGGAATACCGATACCTGCCAACATTCCTGCCCTGCCGCTTAATCCCTTGATAACGCCTGATTGTATAATTATACAAATAATGGTTGCTAGTAAAAGCATTATCATCCATGACCAGTTAAAGAATATTTTATTACCAATATAATATGCCGTAAGATATTCATTAATTGTCATTCTTTGTGAATCACCATTTCTTATAATCACAGACAATATATCCTGTCTTATAAAACCAGCCCACGCATAAATTATAAGCGCCGGAACAAGGTAATTTACAGCATTTGTTTTCTTATTCTTAGCGAACATCTTTATGCGCATAATTCCAGAACTTTTCACCATTAATAATTCAAGAATTCCAAGAACTATTAAAAGGATATACAGAACAGGAACTTTATCAAGTAACTGGGTTGTCTCAATCTGTTCTTTCACTACTCCGTCAAGATACACTGAATCAATCATTGCATGCATGGATACTGATGACTCCCATATTCTTGCAAACAACAGCAGCATACCTGTCAATAAATTCAATATTGCAGATACAAATGCAACAACTCCTGTATTACCGATTCTTAAAAGGATTCCTGACACAGACATTGCCGTAAAAAGAATTGTAAGTGAAAAGAACAACTGATAAACAACATTAAAGCCTGTATAATAATACAGATTATATACTGAATTCTGGCTTTCCGGAATGTTGAGTGCATTATTATTCATTTTACTGATTATCTGAGCAAATTCATTACTTCCTATAGGAACAAGAAGAATAAACAGACTCAGAGCCATAAGAACGGCGAGGCTTAAAAGCCTCACCCTTGTAATCTCATCTTTTTTCATAATCCTTCCTTTTCAGGGAAACAATTAATTAACAGATACTTTAACGAAAGATTTCTTACCCTTCTTAACAACTACTCCGTCTCCTTCAAACATACTCTTAGGGAACTTAGCTGCTATATCTGCTACCTTCTCTCCATCTACAGAAACACCACCCTGCTGGATAGTTCTTCTGGCCTCTGACTTAGTTGTTGCCAGTCCTGCTCCAAACACAAGATTAATTGCATCAATTTCATCATCTGTAAAGCTGTCTGCTTCAAGCTTTGCTGTAGGCATGTTAGCTGCATCCCCACCAGTAAAGATTGCCTTTGCTGTAGCTTCTGCTTTCTTAGCTTCTTCCTCACCATGAACAAGCTTTGTAAGCTCATAAGCAAGAATCTCCTTAGCCTTGTTAAGCTGAGCACCTTCCCAGCTATCCATCTTGTCAATCTCTTCAAGCGGAAGGAATGTGAGCATACGGATGCATTTAAGAACATCTGCATCATCAACATTTCTCCAGTACTGGTAGAAATCGTAAGGACTTGTCTTATCCGGATCAAGCCATACAGCACCTGAAGCTGTCTTACCCATCTTCTTACCCTCTGAGTTAAGAAGAAGTGTGATTGTCATAGCTGAAGCATCCTTATCAAGCTTTCTTCTGATAAGCTCTGTTCCACCTAACATGTTGCTCCACTGGTCATTACCACCAAACTGTAAATTACAGCCGTATTTCTGGTATAACATATAGAAATCGTATGACTGCATAATCATGTAGTTAAACTCAAGGAAGCTTAATCCCTTTTCCATTCTCTGCTTGTAGCATTCAGCTCTTAACATGTTATTAACTGAGAAGCATGCTCCAACCTCTCTTAAAAGTTCTACATAGTTAAGATTAAGAAGCCAGTCAGCATTATTAACAAGTAATGCCTTGTCATCTGAGAAATCAATGAATCTTGCCATCTGCTTCTTGAAGCAGTCAACATTGTGCTGAATCTGCTCTGGTGTAAGCATTTTTCTCATATCTGTACGTCCTGATGGATCACCAATCATAGCTGTTCCACCACCAATAAGTGCGATTGGCTTATTTCCTGCCATCTGGAGTCTCTTCATAAGGCAGAGTGCCATAAAGTGTCCTACATGAAGGCTGTCTGCTGTTGGATCAAATCCAATGTAAAATGTAGCCTTTCCATTGTTAATAAGGTCTTTGATAAGTGCTTCATCTGTTACCTGTGCAATAAGACCTCTTGCAACTAATTCGTCATAAAGTGTCATTTTTGTTTCCTCTCTTTTCATTTTTCTCATTACTGCTTGCGCAACTTTGTAAGCCAAGTCTCTCCGCAGCTTTGCTGCTCCCGAGCCTTGATAATTCACAACTTCCGCACTCCGTGCTCCGTTGTTCATTATCTGCATTCGCCATATAAGACAGAATCTGTGCAAGCACATTCTGTCTTGCATAGCTCATTGCTTACAAAAAAGGCTTCCGCCCTTCTTTAAAAGGACGAAAGCCTGAACTTACGTGTTACCACCTTTATTCATGACAGACTCGCATCTGCCACCTCATTAAGTCCACCAGCATGGACTTATGCACTATAACGTGTGCTACTCCGGCTGCCCCTACTTACAAATATGCTTTCAGTTCGCCACTCCGGAATGTATTCAGTTACCCTTACCCTTGCGCCTCTCATCAACCGGCTGCTTTCTGTAAGTTCAGTAATAACCTACTTGTTTCCATCAACGCTTTGTAATATTAATTGTGTATTACTTATAACATAATAGAATATTAAAATCAAGCCTCATTCCGAAACAAATGTATCAAATTAACACTAGATTGTAACTACTCTCATTGTGTTAGTAAGTCCTCTCTTAGATGAAGGATCAGAAGATGTAGCGATACCAGCAGAAACAATTACTGTATCTCCTTCTTCTACGAATCCAGCATGTTCAGAAACTACTAATGCATGCTCAATAATCTTATCTGTAGAAGCTTCTGTTGCTGTCTTAAGAGGTCTAACACCCCAGTAAATCTGCATCTTTCTAAGGACATTATCGTATGGAGAGCATCCGATAATCTCAGCTTCTGGCTTTAACTTAGATGTAAGTCTTGCTGTAAATCCTGAAATTGTAGGACAGATAATAGCCTTAGCTCCAAGGTTATCTGCTGTCTGAACTGCAGCATTACATACAGCGCTTGAAATGCTTCTCTTGCTGTGAAGATTAGAATATTCTACTGAATGTCCTTTAATCTCCCGCTCTGTTCTTTCTGCAATCTTAACCATCATCTTAACAGCCTCTAATGGGTACTTTCCATTAGCAGTCTCACCACTAAGCATAACAACATCTGTTCCGTCGTAGATAGCGTTAGCAACATCAGTAACCTCAGCTCTTGTAGGTCTTGGATTTCTGATCATAGAATCAAGCATCTGTGTAGCTGTGATAACTGGCTTATACTTAGCATTACACTTCTTGATGATTTCCTTCTGAACATGTGGAACTTCCTCAGCAGGAATCTCAACGCCCATATCTCCACGGGCCACCATGATACCATCAGCAACTCTGATGATATCATCTATATTAGCAATACCTTCGGCATTCTCAATCTTAGCAATAACTGGGATATCTGAACCATGCTCCCAAAGAAGGTGCTTAATTTCCTCGATACATGCTGCATTTCTTACAAATGAAGCTGCGATAAAATCAAATCCCTGCTCAACACCAAAGATGATATCTTCCTTATCTTTCTCTGTGATGCCTGGAAGTCTGATGCTTACGTTAGGAACATTAACACCCTTCTTAGAACCAAGCTCACCACCATTAATTACTGTACATTCAATCTCTGTACCTTCAACCTTATCAACCTTAAGCTCGATAAGACCATCATCGATAAGAATAATATTACCTGTAGTAACATCTTCTGGAAGACCTGCATAAGTTACCATATTAATCTTATCATCTGCTGGCACCTGTCTTGTTGTTAATGTATATTTCTGTCCCTCAACAAGTGTAACCTTCTTGTCATCCTTAACAGCACCTGTTCTAATCTCAGGTCCCTTAGTATCAAGAAGAGTTGCAATAGGGATATTAAGTTCTTCTCTTACACTTTTAATTAAGGCAAATCTTCCTGCCTGCTCCTCATGGTCACCATGAGAAAAATTAAATCTTGCAATATCCATTCCTGCTAACGCAAGATCCTTAATAAGGTTTCTGTCATTAGTATTAGGACCCATTGTGCAAATAATCTTAGTCTTTTTCATTGTTTCCTCCAAAATAATTAAAATCTTTTCAAACACATACCTACAATATAATAACATATTTGCGTGTCAAATCAACTAAGTTTTTTATTTAACAAGCTTTTTAGGGGGTGGAAGGATACGCAAAGAGAGACAGGGACGGTGTCAGTCTTTCAGGTTTCTTCGTTTAGTGGCAGTAAAAGCCAGTTTTTGCTTCGCTTTTTTGTTCAAAAAATCAACGCGCTTCGCTTGAACGCGATTTTTTGAACCGCGCTTCGCAAACTCTGGCTTTAACTCCCACACAACTCAGAAAATTCAATTCTGACACCGTCCCTGTTTCTCTTTGCTTACACTTCTACCCCAGATGGTTACTGTTTATCCCCGGTTACATGGATGTGGGTATATAAGTGGTCGGAACAATACTCGTAGTTGCCGGCGCATTTTGAGCAGAATCTGAATGTGAGGTTTTCATCGTCAAGTTCTGTCCTTCCGCATACTGCACATCTGTGCTTCGGCACGCCGCGCTTCGCGTGTTGTGCCTGACTATCCTGTGTTCTGCTGTCTGGGGACACAGAACCATATGTGCCAGACTGTGCTGTATTATTCTGCTGCCAATAGTCTTTTCTGGCATTCTGCTGTGCTTTCTTTGCTGTTCTCATTGCTTTGTCGAAGTTTCTCTGTGTACTGCTCTTTGCCGGGCCTTTCTTGTACAGGAAGAAGAATATTATAAAATTCAGCATTGACACAAGCGCCGCCGTTGCGTTGGCATAACACATAATTGCTGATGGTGCAAGAAAACCTGCTGCATACAGGCTGTACCATACATTTCTTGGAAGAAAAGGCACAAGATATCCGAATACTATAGTAATTCCGAATATTACAGCATCAAGTATTGCCATCCATTTAATCTTGATTGGGATAATGAAGAATAATAAAACCTCCATATCCGGCTGCTCCATAGCGAATGCCATGAACAAGGCAAGATTAATATAATTCGTACTTAATTTAAAGCTTAATCCCCATATAAGATAGATAATAAGTGATGCAAGTATATTAAGGATAACTCCTGTGAAGAAGTATACATTAAATCTGAACGAGCCCCATATTCTTTCAAGTACCGAACCAATCAGATAGTAGAAATACAGCACAAATACCACAAATATTATGCTGTTAGAAGGCGGTTGTAATATGAATGTGATGAGTCTCCATACCTGTCCTTTGAAAATCATAGCAAAATCAAGTGAAAAATATGCGTCATATAATCCATTAAAAAATGTATTCATCACAAATCCTATTGCATAAAGGACAATGATGTAAAACATAAGATTCTTAATCGCATACTTAGAGAATTTTTTCTCAAATTTAGCAAACCAGTTCATAAAATGTTCCTTTCAGTCTTACACATGTTACAGACTAATAATTCATAATCATATACAAGAAATTATAATAAACAAAACAATATGATGTCAATTAAACTTACTCTTAAGTTCTTAAATTTTAATAAAAATATCCACCATAAATAATTAAAGCTATTTTATTATTTCCTATTAATATTGAAATTTATTCCATTTTACTCTATAATGCATGAGTTGCATAAAAAATGACATATTTTGCGTTTTTTCACCAAAGTCACTATGCAATGGGTAACTTTGTATATTTATATTAAGGAGGACAGCTGCAGCTGTATTAGGTTATGAACAAATTCAAATTAGGTATTGATATTGGATCAACAACTGTAAAAATCGCTGTTTTAGATGATAATAATAATATTTTATTTTCTGATTATGAAAGGCATTTTGCGAATATCCAGGAAACTCTCCAGTCACTTCTTGAAAAGGCAGTGGCTGAGCTTGGCGAGTTTGAAGTATATCCTGTTATCACAGGTTCAGGCGGACTTACTCTTGCCAAACATTTAGAAGTACCATTTACACAGGAGGTAGTAGCCGTGTCTACTGCCATTCAGGATTATGCTCCACAGTGTGATGTTGCAATCGAGCTTGGTGGTGAGGATGCTAAGATTATCTACTTTACTAACGGTATTGACCAGAGAATGAACGGAATATGTGCCGGCGGTACAGGTTCTTTCATTGACCAGATGGCAACTCTGTTACAGACAGACGCAATGGGACTTAATGAATATGCCAAGAACTATAAGTCAATATACCCTATTGCCGCAAGATGTGGTGTATTTGCCAAGACTGATATCCAGCCTCTTATCAATGAAGGTGCAACTAAGGAAGACCTTTCTGCATCTATATTCCAGGCTGTTGTAAACCAGACAATCAGTGGTCTTGCATGTGGTAAACCAATCCGTGGTAATGTTGCATTCTTAGGCGGACCACTTCATTTCTTATCAGAGTTAAGACAGGCATTTATCCGTACATTAAGCTTAGGTCCGGATGAAATCATTGCTCCTGACCATTCACACTTATTTGCTGCTGTTGGTTCAGCAATGAATTACAGTGAAGATGTATGTGTTCCTGTAGAAGACATTATCGCAAGACTTAAAGGAAAGATTAAGCTTGAGTTCGAGGTTGAACGTATGGAACCTCTTTTTGAGAACCAGTTTGCATATGATGAATTCACAAAGCGTCACAGCTCTCATCATGTTAAGACTGCTGATATCGCATCTTACAAGGGCAACTGCTATCTCGGAATCGATGCGGGTTCAACAACAACCAAGGTTGCTTTAGTTGATGAAGACGGTAATCTTCTTTACTCATTCTACTCAAGCAATAACGGTTCACCACTTGCTACAACAATTAAAGCTATTAAAGAGATATATACACTGCTTCCACCAGAAGCCAAGATTGTACAGTCATGTTCAACAGGTTACGGTGAAGCACTTATCAAGTCGGCTCTTATGTTAGATGAGGGCGAAGTTGAGACAGTGTCACATTTCTACGCTGCTGCATTCTTTGACCCTGAAGTAGACTGTATCATCGATATCGGTGGACAGGATATGAAATGTATCAAGATTAAGAACCAGACTGTAGATTCAGTACAGCTTAACGAAGCATGTTCATCAGGATGTGGTTCATTCATAGAAACATTTGCAAAATCCCTCAACTTCACAGTTCAGGACTTTGCCAAGGCTGCTTTATTTGCGAACCACCCTATTGACTTAGGAACACGTTGTACAGTATTCATGAATTCCAAGGTTAAGCAGGCTCAGAAGGAAGGCGCTGAAGTTGCAGACATCTCTGCCGGACTTGCTTATTCTGTTATTAAAAATGCTTTATACAAGGTTATCAAGATTTCTGACCCTGATGATTTAGGTAAGCATATCGTTGTTCAGGGTGGTACATTCTACAACGACGCAGTTCTTAGAAGTTTTGAGAAGATTACAGGCGTTCAGGCAATCAGACCTGATATCGCTGGTATAATGGGCGCTTTTGGTGCTGCCCTTATTGCAAGAGAAAGATATGACGGTATATCAGAATCATCTATGCTTTCTATAGATAAGATTAACTCTCTTACATATGAAACAAAGCTTACAAGATGTAAGGGATGTACTAACAGCTGTCACCTTACAATCAATAAATTCTCTGGCGGCAGACAGTTTATCACAGGTAACAGATGTGAACGTGGACTTGGTAAAGAGAAGAACAAAGAAAAGCTTCCTAACCTTTTCGATTATAAGTTCCACAGACTCTTTGACTATGAGCCTCTTTCAGAAGAAAAGGCTACAAGAGGTACTGTAGGTATTCCAAGAGTTCTTAATATGTATGAAAACTATCCGTTCTGGTATACATTTTTCACAAAGCTCGGATACAGAGTTGTACTCTCACCTCAGTCAAGCCACAAGCTTTACGAATTAGGTATTGAATCAATTCCATCTGAGTCAGAGTGTTATCCTGCAAAGCTTGCACATGGTCATATCATGTGGCTTATTAAGCAGGGAGTTAAATTTATCTTCTATCCATGTGTACCTTATGAGCATAACGAATATGAAGGCACTAACAACCATTATAACTGCCCTATCGTTACTTCATATGCTGAGAACATCAAGAATAATGTAGAAGAACTTAAGTCAGAAAATATAGATTTCAGAAATCCTTTCATGTCATTTGAAAGTGAGGAGAAGATATCAAAAAGACTCGTTGAGGAATTCTCATCATACATTCCTGCCGCAGAGATTAAGTCTGCCGTCAAAGCCGGATGGGATGAAATGATGGCTTGCAGACAGGATGTCAGAAATAAAGGTGAAGAAGTAATTGCTTACCTTAACGAAACCGGAAAGCGCGGTATCGTACTTGCCGGTCGTCCTTACCATGTTGACCCTGAAGTAAACCATGGTATTCCTGAACTTATTAATTCATACGGACTTGCAGTACTTACAGAGGACAGTGTTGCACATTTAGGAACAGTTGAAAGACCTCTTATCATTCTTGACCAGTGGATGTATCATTCAAGACTTTACGCTGCTGCTAACTATGTAAAGACTGTAGATAATCTCGACCTTATCCAGCTCAATTCATTTGGATGCGGTCTTGATGCCGTTACTACTGACGCTGTCAACGATATACTTACTAAGTCTGGAAAGATATATACAGTACTTAAGATTGATGAGGTTAATAACCTTGGCGCTGCAAGAATCAGAGTACGTTCACTAATCGCTGCTTTAAGAGTCCGTGAACAGAAGAATTACCAGAGAAAGATTCAGTCATCTGCCTACCACAGAGTACAGTTTACTGAAGATATGAGAAAGAATTACACAATTCTCTGCCCTCAGATGTCACCGATACATTTTGACATATTAGGTCCTGCCCTTAATTCATGTGGCTACAATATTGAAGTCCTTGAGAACGACAACAAATCATCAGTAGATGTAGGTCTTAAATATGTTAATAACGACGCATGCTACCCTTCACTTATGGTAGTCGGACAGATTATGAACGCCCTTCTTTCAGGCAAATACGACCTTTCAAGAACTGCTGTGATTATGTCACAGACAGGTGGTGGATGCCGTGCTTCCAACTATATTGGATTCATCAGAAGAGCACTCATAAAGGCTGGTATTCCAGATGTTCCTGTAATCTCACTGAGTGCACAGGGACTTGAATCTAATCCAGGCTTCAGCTATGACATACCAATGCTTAAGAAAGCTATGATGGCTGTTGAATATGGTGATATCTTCATGAATGTTGTGTACCGTACAAGACCTTACGAGGCAGTTCCTGGTTCAGTTAATGCACTTCATGAAAAATGGAAGAAGGTCTGCATTGAGCAGCTTTCTAAAAATAAGGTTCATATGAAAGAGTTCAATAAGAACCTCCGTGCTATTGTTAAGGATTTTGATAATATTCCGCTTAAGGATATCAAGAAGCCTAGAGTTGGTGTTGTCGGAGAGATTCTTGTTAAGTTCATGCCTGCTGCTAACAACCACATTATTGAGTTACTTGAGGCAGAAGGTGCAGAGGCTGTTATGCCTGACCTTATGGGATTCCTTCTCTACTGCATGCAGAATTCAACATATAAGCATGAATTATTAAAGACACCTAAGAAAGGGGCTATTCTTTCAAGTACACTTATAAAGATACTTGAAACCTTCAGAAAGGCTGGAACCAAGGCACTTGCAGAAAGCAAGAGATTCGATGCTCCATCTAAGATTAGTGAGACAGCCAATTACGCTAAAGACTTCGTATCACTTGGCAACCAGACTGGTGAAGGCTGGCTTCTTACCGGTGAAATGATTGAGCTTATCCATCATGGTGTAGGCAATATCGTATGCTGTCAGCCATTTGCATGTCTGCCTAACCACATTGTAGGAAAGGGAGTTATCAAAGAGCTTCGTGCAGCATATCCTGAAGCTAACATAATTGCTGTAGATTATGATCCTGGTGCTTCCGAAGTTAACCAGTTAAACAGAATCAAGCTTATGCTTTCAACTGCTAACAAAAACCTTGCTAAAGAAGAAAAAGAATCTAAAAAAGATGCTTAATTGCTTGTACATATTATAATTCCGATATATAATGGATATAATAAATATGTTCGAAGAGGTGTAATATTATGAGTTTTATGTTATTCATCGGACCAATTATAGGTGTTGCAGTTGCTATTATTGCTGCTGTAGTTATCATATCAGTTATAGCCGCTGCTGTCTCACAGAAAGATATTAACGACGAAGATTAAGAAAAAGTTCCTGCAGTCTTATATTTTTAAATATCTGCTGCAGGAACTTTTTTTCTTATTTTTTCTCTTTCTTTGGCTGTATTCTGCCCTCTGCTATCTCTATAATCTCGTCTGATAAGAATTCCAGTTCATCAGCATCATGGCAGGCAATAATAATTAACGCACCTCTCTGCTTGTGCTTTAAAAGAATCTGCCTTACCTGCTCAGTTCCTGAATCATCAAGCGCGTTAATAGGTTCATCAAGAATAATAATATCCGGATCTTCCATTATCGCAGCCGCTATACCCAGTCTTTGTTTCATACCGAGTGAATATTTCTTGAATGTTCTCTTATCATCCGGTTCAAGCCCAACCTCCGTAAGTGTCTGCCTTATCTTATCGTCATCAATCCGTTCTCTGATAGAAGCCAGCGTCTTTAAATTCTCAAATCCTGTATAATTACTGATAAATGAAGGATTCTCTATAAGAATTCCTATGCTTGGAGGAAACATTTCATCTTTTCCTAATATCTTCCCATCAATATCAACTGTTCCTGTAACCTTGATAAGACCTGCTATTGCACGCATAAGCATTGTCTTACCACTTCCATTCTTTCCCCTGAAACCATATATCTTTCCAGATTCCATTCTAAGGCTGACATCATCAAGAATATCAATGCCTTTAATTTTCTTAGATACATTTTTCAATTCAATATACATACTTACTCCTCCTACAGAAAATCTCTTTTTCTTGAATATATAATTCCAGCAGCCATAATCCCCACATCTATCCCCAGCATTAATAACGCTCCAAGATACCATCTGTCATAAACATGCGGGATTCTGTACATCATCATATAATTATAGAAGCCAAACCACTTCATATAACATATGCTGAATATGAATAACAACAGATTAATAATAAATCCAAATATAGAGTTAAACACATATGAAACCAGCAGAATTATAATACATGCAGTAATTAAGCTAAGCATACACAGAACCATAAGTAACACAACATTGGTATTGCAGCTTATATCTTCACTTCCAAGTATGAGTTTTATGTTCTCTCTGGCGGTAAAATGCATCCTCAGACTGAACTTATTTCCTAGAACTGCAAAGCCACTGACTGCAAATGTTACAATTATCAGAACCATATATACAAGTGCAGCTAATACTGCGATAATATATTTACTGACCCACCAGTACACTGGTGAACGCGAGGCAATCATTATGCTCCTGCTTAACGCACTCCTGTCCGAATTAATATAATACGCAACAATAAAAAGCAGAAATAAAAGGACAAATATCTCAAGCACCGGAATATCCATCGCCAGATTTCTTTCGGGATAGAACTCTTTAGCTCCTTTAAAGAAATCCATAAGGCTGTCGCCTAACGACACTGCTGCTATCCTCCCCTTATTGATTGATTTGTTCATATTAGCAAAGAATATTAAAGCCTGCATTAAAGAATACACTGCAAATGCTATGTATAATTTCCATGCAATATTCCAAAACCTTTTCAGGTCTGCCTTAAATACATTAATAAAACATCTCATTAGTTCTTAAGCATGTCCTTTCTATAAAACCTGAATGTCAGATAACTTACTGCTGCACACACCGCCCAGATAATAACAGGCAGTACTATATTGTTAAATACAGATATTCCATATATGTACATGTCCGTCTGATACATCACAAATCTGTCAAACAGCCCTGTTTTACCTATACTTAAAAATAATACATTAAAATATATTATGATAAAACTCCACACAGCCGATCTTGTAATCCAGTAAAGCAGACATAAAAGCACATAAACAATCTGAAGTCTTAAGATATCCAGTAATAACATGAGGACTATTACCGCAAATGTATTCTCATATGCCAGTTCATGATAAGGTATCCATGTTTTAGCTAAACTTCCTGTAATATTCCAGTTGCATCCAAAAACTGCCCCTTCTCTTAACCCTGTCAGCATTATAATCAGACAATTAACCACTGGAATAAGCAAAGTTATTAATATGCCTCTTTTAATGCAGTCTCTCCACATTTTTCCCATTAACTGGTAAAGAACAATTCTATTCGAAGTTATATTTCTTTTAATAATTACAATAGATACAAAAGATACATATATCATCTCGAATAATCCCATGAAAGAAATCGTCTTCCAATCAAATACGGCAAGATAATAATCTGACATGCATGCGTTCACATTCCAGAACACTTTATACATTTTAGAAAGCGTACTAATGAATATAATAACCGGTATCAAATATATCAGTGCAAAACACAGCTTTTTCCACGTTCTGTTTCCCATAAATTCACCTCTTATCAAATACAAGCTTTCTCATTCATTTATTAAATACTATCCTTTGTCTGTACGGATAATAGGAATATACAAATGTAACCGTTGACGAATCTATCTTATCAAATAATTTATAATCCAACTGACTTGGTCCAATATACGCATGTAAGCCAACTTCCAGTTCCTCTCCTGGCATAACTGTTACAGTCATCTTATCTGGTTCCTGCAATGTAACACCATTTCGTGCATGAAGTTTTTCAATCACCATATTCCCTGATGGATAATATGTAATTATATCTTCTGTTGTATTTTTCAGTAAAATATTAAGTACCACAACTCTGCTTTTATCCGCTTTTTCCCCTTGAATATTCTTATATCTTGACGAAATTTCAGAATATTCTTCCATGGTATACACTTTATAATTAACCGGTTTAATTATCAATCCATCTAAATCAGCTGGATTATCGCTTGTATATGTAATAACTTTGGCATTTGGAAACAAGACATTTATTCTTATTATCATTCCAATGCATGTAATTAATATCACAAGGATAATTGTCAGAATCCCCCATTTATATCGCTTCATTGTTTCTTCCCTTCCTGAAAAAAATATACGCACTGATTAGAGTAATCACAATCGGTTCACAGATAAAAGGAATTAGTTCTATATCATACAAAAGATGCGAAGGTGCCATTAAAACATTTGGATTAAAAGTAATCAATCCAAACAATCTTCTACATAATGTTGATATCACTCCCAATCCAAAAAAAGCTACGAAAGGGCTTAACATAACAAGAAATGAATTATCAAAAAAATATGAAAATGCAAGTGCTATAACAGAAAAAGCTCCGCCATATATAAAAAACTGAACCATATATATAGCAACATATACAAATGCATTATCATAATATAATCTTGACAATATAGTCATTCCCGCCCCTATAAACATACCGTTCTCAATCGGTTTCAATGCTGGTATAAACATCATTGTCATAATCAGATTCAGAAATACCGGGATAAATACTATCATTCCACCTGTAACATATGTCGTAATAAACTTTGCCAGATGTACTTTATTTTTGTCAATTCTGCAATAATACTGCAATATGTACTGATTCTTGTTATCTTTTGAAAATGTATGACAATATGGTAACGATGCCAATAAAATACACACATATAAATATGACGTAGCAAATGGCTCATATCCCATCCAGTTTCCAATCCATGAATTAAATACAGAAAAAGGATATGATGCAGCACTTCCGTCAAACGCATATAAAATATCCATATGTGGAACAGCTTCATTTATAAAAGCCCCCGTTACCAGTATAATTCCAATCATCAAGCTTATATAAAACAATTTACTTTTAAAAACTCTCCTAAATTCTATTAAAAGTAATTTTTTTGTTACTTTCATATTCATTATTCTTTATCCTCTATATTTAATTCTATAAGATTTCCCGTATACAATCTCGGGTCATCATTATAACCAAAAGAGCCTGTCATATAATATGTGTAACCACTATTATATTTTGCCTTAAAACATATCCACATATCCATTTCTTCACCGGGATTAACTGCCACTCTTCCTGCAACCTTTTCTTCTGAATCCGGTAAAAGCCATAGCTCTTTACTTTCAATTAAATAACTTCCATAACTTACAAGTTTATCATTCTTTTTTACATATAATGATGTGCTCATATTTAATTTGGTTGATGACCTTCCATTATATTTAATATTGAGTTTTACCCAGATAAATCTATACTCTTTATCTGTTAAATAGCCATTATCATCAACATTTCTAATCTTTTTCAGATAGTCCATCATTCCTTCGGTATACTCATCATTTACAAGTTCATATGCATAGTCACGATATGTTGTGGCAATTACATCTGTAACTTTATATTCACAATCTCCATTTGTAAATGTTTCATTCATTTTCATAAACTTAAGCATGCTTGCTTTACTTTGCAGATATAAAATATTTTCTTCTGTATCTTCAACGTAATCTGTATTTGTCGGTTTTTCTTCGTGATACTGTGTTATTGCCTCTCCATTTTGTTCTGTCTCATATTCATATCTGTAAGCATATGTTTTCGTTTCAACTATATTCTTAGCGTCCTCTATGGACTGCGTTGTGCATCCGCACAACGCAGTCATTAAGAAAAAGCTAGGAATAATTTTCTTTACTTTGCTCATTATATTATTAGCCCTTCCTTTTATTAGCTGTACAACTTATAAAATTAATCTAAAATATCCGGCCACCAAAATCCGCCAAAGCATGTACCATATTCTGTATCAATATTTTCACCGGTCAGCCTTATACATGCTCTGTCATAACCATTTTCCACAACCCAGTTTGACATGTCTTTTGTTTCCCCCTCTGAAAATGAATACTGTAAGCCATGTGACGCATCTCTTGTACTTCCATCTTTTTCAGAATATACTTTTGCGTAATAATATGAATTATAACAATCTGAATATTCACAGTACATTCTAACTGAAGATGTTGTGTTTTTAGCCTCAGGATTTGTATATCTTTCCTGACCATCATAATTAAAAGCAAATCCCCATCCTTTTGCCACCTGTCCAGCATTAGAAGTAACTGGTACAATATACATTCCAACAATCATAAACATCGCAATAAAAATAAATACATTCTTTACAAGTTTTTTTCTTCTTGTTTTCATAATAATAAACCTCCATAACATTTGTTTGTACAGCTAATTATATAGTATTGCACTATCTTCCCCATTTCAACATCAATGTCGTGAACGACAGCAACTTTGTCGTGAACGACCATGGTGACTATAAGTATAGTTGCAAAAAGCCGGAACAGAAGGATTAATCCAACTGTTCCGGCTCTGTTTCATTACCATCTTATTTCACAACAGAACATATTACCTTCCTCATGGTAATCGCATGTTCCATTATTCTTCTTTACAAGCTTCTTGATAATCTGTGTTCCAAGACCATGTGATTTCTTGTCCTGCTTACTTGTATGAAGCTCTTTATTATCATTTAATACTGACTTCGATATATAATTCTCTACAGTTATAATCATATCATTGCCATTCCATACAGAACGGATTTCTATTTCCCTGTTACACGGTTCTTCTTTAAGTTCAGCCTCTATTGCGTTGTCTAACACATTTCCCATAATTGTGTACAGGTCGTTGCCATGCATAGGCTTTAATGTCTTATGAAGACCTGTCGTTATTATTATATCTTCACTCTTGGCATATTCAATCTTATTATTAATAACCGTATTGAATATCGGATTATCTGTATGAATATATTCCTTGGTTTTCTCAAGACTTATACTGTACTGCTTAAGAAAATCCTTAGCTTCCTCATATCTTTCCTGTGAAAGCAGACCATATATAACCTGAAGCTGATTATTCATATCATGCCTTACAGTTCTTACCTGCTTATCCATTGCCTGAACATTTTTAAGATAATCCTCACCTGACTCTATTACATTTCTTAAATGTTCTGCCTCTTGTCCCTTGTAATTCTCCTGATAGAGCCTTACAAGCGTTCTATAGAATATAATTGCAAGCACCAGACTTAACACTATAATGTTCATAATCAGCATGACATCGTTGCCGCCATCAGAAATTCCTAATCTGATTAACAGATATATATTAAAACATAATACCAAAACATATGCTGCTATATTAATTATATCTATCTTCGTAAAACTGCCATGTCTGATTGTTTTAAATGTATTCACAAGTGCAATCAATGTCATATATATAACTATAACAGTGAACTCATACATTCCCGTTTTATATATAATAAGATTAACATTTACAATATATATCACGCCATAAGTAATAGCTGCTATAGCAATGACAACCAGTGCCGATACCACATACGCTGCTTTAGCAATATAGCCGTTCAGTACCAGATATATCTCTCTTACAAGTATTACTCCTATACATATCATTATTGCCATTCTGATATTAACAATATTTAACAATATATCATTCATATGTCTGTCTGTTGTGCCTGTACTGCATATATCCCTTCATAAATGTATCTTTATAGCTTCTTCCAAGTTTGAGAGTTTCACCATCAATCATAATAATCTCATTAGTACTCTGGTTGATTCTTGAAATATACCTGTAATTAATCATATATTTTTTATGAGCCCTTACTATATCCGTACCTGTTATATCCTGTCCGAATTCCATCATATTCTTCCTGATTACATAGGAATTCCCATCAGCCGTATGTACTGTAAGATAATGGTCCTCACTGTGAACATAGGTTATATCACCTGAATTAATATTGATAATTCCATCTTTATCATCAAGAACAATCGTCTTTTCATAACCATCAATGGCGATTAGCTTCTTAACGACTCTCTGTACATAAGTCTCATATCTTGACTTTCTGATAAAATAGAACGGAGTATAATCAAATGTATCATATACAACATCTTCATGCGAAGTAACGAATATAATCTTAGTCCTGTATCCTGATTTTCCAATAGCCTCAGCCACAGCAAATCCATCCATCGGCTCCATGTTAATGTCCAAGAGTACTGCTTTATACATTTTATTCTTTAGAGCTTCCAGTAACTGCACGCCTGTGTCATAGTAATCTATGATTACATCATTCCTGCCTGCTTTCATGAACTCATTCTTCAATGAAGCCGTCAGCTTGTCTGCCATAGTCTTATCATCATCACATATCGCGATTGTATATCCCATATATAAAGCACCTTCTCTATAGTTATTTGCTCATATTCTTAACTTCTTCGAACTTATCCATAACTTCCTTAGATGGCTTTCCTGTTGCAAGACTTACAACAATAATAACTAATGTTGCGAAGATAAATGCTGGCAACAGTTCATATACAGCAAATATTCCTCCAAGCTTTGCAATACCGAATTTCCATATGAATATCATCGCTCCACCTGCAATCATTCCTGATACAATTCCGTACTTATTAGCTCTCTTCCAGAAAAGTGAGCAGAGAACCACAGGACCGAATGCCGCACCAAAACCTGCCCATGCAAATGAAACAATCTTAAATACTGAGCTTGTTGGATCAAGTGCAAAGAATATTGATATAACTGATATAACAACAACTGTAAGTCTTGCAACAAGCATCGATGTCTTCTTAGACATATTAATATGTAACACCTCAACTGCAAGGTTCTGTGATATTGCTGATGAAGCTGCAAGAAGCTGTGAATCTGCTGTTGACATGGTTGCTGCAAGAATACCTGCAAGGATAATTCCTGCTATAAATGCTGCTACAGGGTTAAATGTTGAAAGATAATGTGATATCTTAACAATAATTGTCTCTGATTCTGAACCTGTAAGGGTATCAATAATACCATTCTTTGAAAGTGTAAGTCCTATTACACCGATTCCGGTTGCAACAATAAGTGATATGAATACCCATACAGTAGCTATTCTTCTTGAAATCTTTAACTTGTTCTCATCTTCAATAGCCATGAATCTTAAAAGGATATGTGGCATACCGAAGTATCCGAGTCCCCATGCAAGTGTTGAAACAATCTTAAAGAATCCATAGTCTCCTGAACTGTTAGTTTCTGCAATATGGGTGTGGAACATATCAAGATATCCTGGAAGTGCCTTGGCATTATCAAGTACAGCTCCCATTCCCCCAGCCTGCACAATTCCGAATATTACAACGACAGCAAGTGCGAATGTCATAATAATACTCTGTACAAGATCTGATGTACTTGCCGCAAGGAATCCACCCATTGTGCAGTAAAGTACAATAACAACAGCACTGACAATCATTGCTGCATGATAATCAAAACCTAAAAGACTGTTAAACAGCTTTCCGCAGGCAGCAAAGCCTGATGCTGTATATGGTATAAAGAATATTACAATAAGTGCTGCAGATATTAATGTAATTACATGCTTGTCATCCCCGAACCTCTTAGAGAAATAATCAGGAAGTGTTATTGCCTGATAACCATGTGAATATAATCTTATCTTCTTGGCAACAATAAGCCAATTAAGGTAAGTACCAAGTGCAAGACCAATTGCTGTCCATGTTGCATCAGCAAGACCTGTAAGGTATGCCAGTCCCGGAACACCCATAAGCAGGTAACTGCTCATGTCTGACGCTTCTGCACTCATTGCAGTAACAACAGGTCCTAACTTTCTTCCACCAAGATAGAAGTCTCCTACATCACTGTTCTTCTTAGAACAGATTACACCTATCCACACTACCATTCCCAGGTAAAGTATAATTGCTGCTAAAATAATAATGTTTGACATAAAATAATCCCTTTTCCTTTCATAAATACACGAATGTACCTATTATAGCATACATTCAGCTTTATAAAAAGCGAAAAGGGATTAATTATTATTATAAATATGTTGTTAAATTACTCTGACACGATCTTGTCATACGGCTTCTGTGCCTCTGATGACTGGGTATGCTGAGTATTAGTCTCCTGCTGACTGACAGTTGTCGGCTGTGTCTCTCCAGAATCATTCTTCTGTGTCTGTGCCTCAGTCTCCTGAGGTCTGTCATCATTCGTGACAGCTTCTGTTTCAGCCTCTGTCTGATTGTATTGTGAAACGTTATTATTCTGTATATTACTGCTGCCATTCACATTATCAGTCGGGTCCCTATATGCATCATCAGCTATCCGGCTTATGCCTTCAACTTTAATATCTGAACTGATATCAAAATCTTCAACTATCTCTACGGTTGTCTTCGCACCGCAATTCTCATATATCCACTTGGCATTGGCACATGTCATAAGTATTGAACCTTCCGACACATTCTGACCTATGGCATTGTATGACTTTGGATTAAGATTATTATCACTCTGGCTGTAATATGTTGCGGTACTTAGATACTCAGCATTATCAAGTCTTGAAGAGTATCTGACATAATATATATCTGTAATCTTACGCCATAAAGATTTCTCTGATATAGCCGTCTTGGCAGGAGCAACTTTAGGTCCTAGAGCCACTTTAAAAGCCTTAACAGGAATAGAGAATTCTTTATTGTCATCAAGCTGATAAACAACCAGCGTATGCTTCGCTATGCTTATTCTGATATAATATGACTGGTTCTTTGCAATTGTCTGTGTCTGTGTATCCGTCTCTGATGAATCAGTTTCACCAGTGGTCTCTTCCTGTGATACATTATCAGCATTCTTATTGCTGTTATGCATACTGATAACAGTTCTTAACACAAATAGCAGTCCAAGAACCATTACAACAAGTATAACAAGGTATACGATTGAATTAGTTCCCTTAAACCATCTCTTAATATCAAACTTCTTCGTTCTCTTATAGCCATTAAAATCCATAACTTACCAACCGTGTATATATTAAAAGTGAATTAAATATCTTTGCCCATGTTCTTCTCTTTTAATTCAATAAACTTAAGTATCATATCAATTGCACCATCTATTCCTACAAGTCCACTGTCTATACAGAGATTGTAGCTCTTAGCTTCTCCCCACTTCTTGCTTGAGTAGTAATTGTAATAGCTTGCTCTTCTCTTATCCGTCTTCTGGATAAGATCTGCTGCCTTAGAATCATTAAGTTCATAGATTCTCTTAATTCTCTGTACTCTCTCATCAAGACTTGCCTTGATAAATACACTTACTGCATATGGATTATCTTCCAATGCATAATCAGCACATCTTCCTACAATAACACATGATTCTCTCTCTGCAAGTTTCTTGATAGCATCAAACTGTGCAAGGAAAACCTTGTGATTAATAGGCATATCCACATATGAATTAGTATATCCCAGTGAATATGTATCCATTACAAGAGAATAAAGGAAACTGTTAGTAGGCTTCTCGTCCTGAGATGCGAAAAGTTCTTCACAAAGTCCACTCTCCTTAGCTGCAAGTTCAAGCAGTTCCTTGTCGTAGCACTTTATTCCCAGCTTCTCTGCCAGTTTCATGCCTATCTCATGTCCACCGCTTCCAAATTCTCGTCCGATAGTAATAACTGTTCTCTCATCCATAGTTCCTACCTCCTGGTTTCAATTGTATACGAAATACTTTAGATATATTATACATTATTTCTGTGGTAAAATCTACATATTAAGCATAATTAAATTAATCTTTAATAATTATTAATTACTCTTCATAATGGTCTATATGCAAGAGTATCTCTGTAAGAAATTCTGCTATCTTAGTTCCAGCCTTATTAGATATCACACTGTATCTGCTCGGTGTAACACAAGCCAGTCTGATATTAGAAAAACCTCTTGCACCAAACATATAATTCTTACTATAATTCTTAGATTTAAGTGCCTTCTCAACATCAGGAAGCACCTGGTTTCTTGTGATTATTATAAATGATATATGTGTATACATATGATTCTTAGCCGGCAGCTTTCCGTCACCTCTTACAAAATGCGGTTCAATCTTATTGACAGCAAAATCATATAAATCATCAAGCTCTTTCATGCCAAGCGTATCACAATTAATGAAAAACAGATGCTCATAGCATTTTGAGTCCCATAACTTGGCATCATCTGTTGTAGAAAATCTGTCTTTCTTATTATAGCTGTAAGCATATATAACAAACTTTCTACCTTCAAACCAGTAATTATGGTATATATCAAATGTATCTGAAATACTGTTCAATATCATATCTATAAATTCCCTGCGTCTCAATTGCTACCTCCATTTCTTAAATCCTTAAGCAGCTTCTCAAAATATCCGGGCAATGGTGCTTTGAACTCCATATATTCACCTGTTGACGGGTGTATAAATCCAAGAACACCCGCATGTAGTGTCTGTCCCTGCAGCTTATATCCACTCCTGGCATGACAATACACATCATCTCCAAGTATCGGATGTCCTATACTTGCCATATGTACTCTTATCTGATGAGTTCTGCCTGTCTCTAACTGACATTCTATAAAACTGTATTTGTCAAAATTCTCAAGTACACGGTAATGTGTGACAGCACGTTTTCCATTCTTTCTATCAACCGCCATCATCTTGCGGTCCTTTGGATTACGCCCTATAGGTGCATCCACTGTGCCTTCTTCCTCTTTAAAGCGGTTATGGACAATGCAATAATACTTTCTTGTTATTGAATGGACAGCAAGCTGTGCAGCAATATCATTATGTGCCTTGTCATTCTTACATGCAACAATAACACCTGTGGTATTCATATCTATTCTGTGTACTATTCCAGGACGCATAACGCCATTAATTCCTGACAGATTATCCCTGCAATGATACATAAGTGCATTGACAACTGTTCCTGTATAATGTCCTGCAGCCGGATGTACAACCATTCCCTTCGGTTTATCTATCAGTATCACATCATCATCTTCATATATTATATTCAGAGGTATGTTTTCCGGGAGTATCTGTGGCACAATAAGTTCAGGAATTGTTATTGTGATATGTTCCGTTCCATTAAGCTTATAGTTGGACTTGACACATTTGTCATCAACCGTAATATCTCCATCATCTAACAGCTTCTGTATGCGTGACCTTGACACATCTTCTAACTCCTGCGACAGATATTTATCTATTCTTGTCCCCTTATCCTCTGGTTCAGCAATTAAATTCTGTACTGAATCACTCATTATTATCACCCTTCTTTGATAACTTTAAGAATCCGAAATCGTCTTCTTTATAGACAAAAAGAATAAGAATTATAAGCAGTGCAACTGAAACAGTAACATAGCAGTCTGCCACATTGAATACCGGAAAATTAATAAGCTTGAAATATATAAAATCCCTTACATATCCGAATCTTACCCTGTCAATAAAGTTTCCTACTGCACCAGATACAAGTAATGTACATGTTATAAGAAGTGGCATATACTTTCTTGTTACAGGAAGATTAATAATTACATAAGTTACTATAAGCATAACTATAACTGTAAACACAAGAAACAGATTAATCCTACCGCTTAGCATTCCCCATGCTGCACCTGAATTTCTAAGATAAGAGAATACGAAAGCATCGCCTATTATCTTAAAATCCGGTTTTCCTAAAAGCTTCGCTTCTGCAAGTGCTTTGGTAATCTGGTCTAATTCAGTCAGAACAACAATTCCTATAATATAAAATAACAAATTGAATATTTTCTTTTTATTATTCACTTTCAGCCTCCGTTATTAAACATTTATCTTATAACACCTTCAAGTGCTCTTCTCATCTGGTCATCAGTTATATCTCTGTCAATATAAGCATCTCCGACTGACTTAAGAAGAATGAACTTAACCTTGCCGGCATCCATCTTCTTGTCATTCTTGGATACCGCAACAACATCATCAATCTTAATTCCTGTGACATGGTCAGGAAATTCATATAATGCAAATGTTTTAAGAGCATCATCTCTTTCCTTTGCAGTTATAGTTCCAAGCTCGACACATATATTGAGTGCTGCTATCATTCCAAGCACAACACACTCTCCATGATAAAGTGAGAAGTTCATCTCTTTCTCAATGGCATGTCCTAATGTATGTCCGAAATTAAGCAGTGCTCTTTCACCTTTCTCCTTAGGGTCATTCTCAACAACCTCTCTCTTGATATTACAGCTCACATATATCATATGTTCAAGTGCAGCTGGATCTAGTGCCTTAATTCTGTCTGCATTGTCCTTAAGCCAGTTGTAATATTCCTTGTCTTTAATAAGACCATGCTTAATAATCTCACCAAATCCAGAATTAAAAAGTCTCTTACTGAGTGACTTAAGCACTGACATGTTCATATATACAAGCTTTGGCTGGTGGAATGCTCCAACCATATTCTTATATGCCCTGAAATCAACGCCTGTCTTGCCGCCAATACTTGAATCAACCTGTGCAAGAAGTGACGTAGGAACCTGTATGAATTTAATTCCTCTAAGATATGTTGCCGCAGAAAATCCTGTAAGGTCGCCAACAACTCCTCCGCCAAGTGCTACAAGGCAGTCATTCCTGTCAAAATGATTCTCTATAAGATATTCATATACATCCTGTACTGTGTCAAGAGTCTTATTCTCTTCTCCTGCTGCAAATGTATACACATATACTGCATTGCCTGTTTTTTCAAGTTCATTCTTTACCTGTTCTGCATATAAAGGACCTACATTGCTGTCTGTCACAATACATAACTTTCTCCCTGTTATTTCAAGCTTATTAAAGGCTTCTGAAAGTCCCCCGAATCCACTTTCAATCACAATATCGTATGCTGGTTTACCTTCGCACTTTACATTAATACACTTCATAACATTCTCCCTTATCCTTATACTTAAACAGCCACCCATTATATGTGGGTGGCTGTGAAGATCAATTAAAATCTGTTTTCATTCTTGTTAAATGATGAAAGATCAATTCCTCCTGTTACTATCTCAGGAATATCACCCGAAATATCTACATTAGGTGGAGTCACCAGGAAAATATAATTAGTTATCTTCTGAAGGTTACCCCTTATTGCATATGTAGAACCAGCAGAATAATCTATTATTCTCTGTGCTATCTCAACATGGATTCCTTCAAGGTTAAGCACAACTGCCTTACCTGTAAGAAGTGTATCAGTTATCTCCTTAGCATCTTCCATAGATTCTGGTCTTATTACAACAACTTCAAGTCCTCTTGGAGACTGTGTCTTCATAGGAACAACCTTAGACTTGGAAGCAAATCTTGGCTTCTCTGCTGTATATGAAACATCTTCGTCTGCTACTGTATCTTTCTTGGTATTCCTTCCAAAAAGATTCTTTCTTTCTGATGGTTTCTCATCATCGTAGTCATCACCAAAATCATCATCGTAATCTTCGTAATCGTCATCAAAATCATCATCGTCATGCATCTTAAACATATTAGTTAAACCGTCTAACATTCCCATTATAAACACTCTCCTATATCTAATAATCTGACTTTCTTTAGTATCCCCAAAACATATTAATGTGAATAGTCCCTGGCTCCAAATATTGCTGTTCCAACCCTTACATGAGTTGCCCCTTCTTCCACAGCAACAGTATAATCGTTAGTCATACCCATGGACAAAACATTCATGTATACATTATCTATGTTTTTGTTATTGATGTCAACCAGTAATTGCTTTAATTCTCTAAAATACTTCCTGTTATCTTCAGGATTTTCAACAAATGGTGCACTTGTCATGAATCCTCTTATCTTAATTCCCGGAAGCACTCCTATTTTCTTCACAAATTCTTCCGCTTCTTCACATGTTACACCGAATTTGTTCTCTTCTCCTGCAACATTAACTTCAATAAGAATATCCTGTATAAGGCCTTTCTTTACTGCTTCATCACTTATTGCAACGGCAAGTCTTTCTGAATCAACTGAATGAATCAATGCAGCTCGTCCTACAACATATTTTACCTTGTTTCTCTGCAGATGTCCTATCATATGCCATGTTATATCCTTAGGAAGTGTATCTGCCTTGTCCACCATCTCCTGAACATAATTCTCTCCAAACTGTCTTATTCCACAGTCATATACTTCCATAAGCATATCCTTGGGCTTGGTCTTGCTTACTGCAACAAGACACACATCTTCTGGATTTCTTCCTGATTTCTCACATGCTTTCTTAATATGCTCTTCTACTTCAATAAGATTATCCTTTAACATAATGCCTCCTGAATGTCATTAATCTGATATACCAAAGCTTTAATATATCATCTCATTCTCTGAATACTTGTCTGCATCCAGAATTATTCTGTCATATATTGACACACCATGACTAAGCGACTGTTTTAATATGTAGTATTCATTATTGCCATCTATTACTTCTACAAGCTTAAATACTGTATATCCTGTATTAACGCAATACACACCTCTAAGCTTTTCAACTGGTCCTACAACGAACCTGTCACTTGAATCCATCCTGATTATTCCAGTGCCAGCTGCCAGTTCAGTCTTCTTAATATATACAGCCTCATCATTTGACTTATATATATCAACAGCCTTAAATACCTGATTCAGCTTACCATCTGAATCGCTCTGTTCTACAAGGAATCCATAATCACCCTTTTCACCATTAGTTATGAGGTATTCTTTAGGTATCTTATAGAATTCGTTCTCAGTTACCGCTGATACCGGAACCTTGATTCCTGACTTTCCTGACACAATTATCTCAATATCAAGGAATCTCTCTGCAGCATACCTTATCATATATTTTGATAATGTTATCTCACCATATGAGTTCTTACCATCATTAACTATCTTGAATGGAAATGTGCCTGTAATATTATCCTTAGTAAACTTAATTGATAATGTATCCTTAGATGAAAGAGAATACTTGTCTATATCTGACTGTGTAATCGGAAACATCAGTGTCCAGTTCTCACTTGTAATAAGCTTATATGCAGGATCTGAGGCTGTAATAAGCTTTTCTGACTTAAGACTCTGCTTATCATATGATTTTTTCTTAAAGTCAACACTGCCAATTGTTTCCTCAGTGACTCCTTCATAACCATCAACCGAATAAACAACTATACCCGGTTTATCTGACTTCACAGTCTTAAAAAGATCCTGACTTCCTGTGCTTGCTACAATTGAATCAAGATTGGCCATAATATTCTCATTAATTGACTGTAGTACAGTTGCATTAAGATCTGACTTGAGGTCATAAACTGCACTGAATCCGCTGTCTGCATACTCAGTCTTGTAATTAGTAAGTGTATTCTTAATGACTGTAAGATTCTCATCTGAAAGTGCATTGCCATCTCCTGATGTATACTGTGCAAGTATATCTGAAACTCTTCCTGTCTCATCAACCGTATACACTGTATCACCGGTCATAACTCTTGTTCCCTCTCGCTGATAATAGTTAATATCACCAGAATATGAAGAATTATAGACTTCTTCCTGTCTTAAGGCAACCGCTGTAAATGACGCATTATTCATTAGTGAACCCACTTCAACTTCATATGTCTGTACCTTTGCTTTTGAAACATATATAACTATAAAGCACACAATATATACCAGCACTATTCCAAATATAATTGCTGCTGCTTTCGGCTTTCTTCTGTATCTGACTACTTTCTTTCCCGCCATGATAAACCTCATTATTTCCGCACTTTATCTGTGCTGATTAACAAACACTGTAATTGTAGCATTTTAGACAGTCTGATACAAGGTTTAAAGTCGTCAAGTTTACACTTTTTCTCAACAAAATCCATATTTTTCCAGTATGATTTATCTTACATTTTCCATACTAATTTCAAAACCAAATCCGCAATTTTTAAGGAGGCATTTTATGAATTCTAAACCTATAGACTACATTGCTCTTACAATTGCCATTGTAGGAACTCTTAACTGGGGACTTATTGGTTTCCTCAACTTTAATCTTGTGCATTTTATATTCAGATCAGTTATGGTTGACCGTATAATCTACGCACTTGTAGGTCTTTCTGGCTTATATCTTTTAAGTACTTACGGAAGAATCAAGGCACTTGGCGAAGATATGTAGCAAAACAGGCTGCCAGTTAACCGGCAGCCTGTTTTTATTATTGTCTTGCTTTCATTATTCTGTCAAGAAGTGCGTCAGCAACCTCTTCCTTACTCATCATAGGAAGCTCCTCGACTGCATCTTTAGTAATAACAGTAACCACATTGGTATCTGTTCCAAATCCGGCTCCTGCCACTTTGACATTATTAGCCACTATCATATCAAGATTCTTCTTTGTGAGCTTCTTCTTGGAATTTTCAAGCATATGCTCTGTTTCCATTGAGAATCCGCACAGGAACAATCCATCTCTTTTATTGTTTCCAAGTGTGCCTATTATGTCTTTAGTCCGCTCAAGAGGAATTGACATATCACCATCTTTTTTCTTAATCTTTTCTTCACTTACATCAGACGGTCTGTAATCTGCAACTGCTGCTGCCTTGATTATTATATCTGCGTCTTTAGCACTATTAATTACTGCATTATACATATCCTCTGCTGAAACTATATCCACCATCTTAACAAATGGCACCGGCTCAAGGCTTACTTTTCCTGATATAAGTGTTACATCCGCTCCACGAAGCATTGCCATCTTAGCAATTGCATATCCCATTTTTCCAGTGGAATTATTAGATAAGAATCTTACAGGGTCTAACTTCTCTCTTGTAGGTCCTGCAGTAACTGTAAGCTTAATTCCTGCCATATCCTTATCTTTAGCTATTGTCCTTAAGATGTAATTAAGAAGGACCTGCTCCGACGGCATCTTTCCTGCACCTGTATCTCCACATGCAAGATAACCGCTGTCAGGCTGGATAATTTCATATCCATAATGCTCTAATTTCTTAAGATTATCCTGTACTATAGGATTAGTGAACATATTAGTGTTCATCGCAGGTGATATAAGCTTTGGACATTTGCATGCCATAATTGTTGTAGTCAGCATATCGTCTGCTATCCCATTTGCAATCTTTCCTATTACATCTGCCGAAGCAGGTGCTACAAGGAATATATCAGCCATCTTTGCAAGGCTGACATGCTCGACATTAAACTGGAAATTTCTGTCAAATGTATCAACCAGGCACTTGTTTCCTGTAAGTGTCTCAAATGTTATCGGATTAATAAAATTGCATGCATTCTCAGTCATTATAACATGCACATTGGCATGCTTCTTTACAAGCATACTTGCAAGATTAGCAATCTTATATGCTGCTATACTGCCTGTTACTCCAAGAACAACTGTCTTTCCCTTAAGCATATTATCTCCTCCCGCCTATTCAGCCACTTTCTAGACATTTTTATCATAAATGTATTTCAAACCTCTTATAAGAAGTGCAGGGTCTGTCTCAATTCTGTTTCTGCAGAATGGAATTATAACCTTACTAAGCCCCCCTGTTGCCACAAGCTTTGCAGCAGGCTTTCCGTTCTTTCCAAACCCGCAGCAATCTATTATTCTGTCTATAATTCCGTCTATACTTCCTGCATGTCCGTATATAAGACCGCTCTTCATACAGTCAACCGTATTCTTTCCAACCGGTCCTTTTGGTGCATCAAAGCTGATTCTTGGAAGCTGCGCAGTTCTTGATGAAAGTGAATTCATTGAAACACCTGCTCCCGGAAGAATTGCACCACCTATATAATTACCATTCTCATCAACTGCGCTTATAGTAGTTGCAGTGCCTATATCAACTATAATAACCGGTGCGCCATAATCATGTGTCGTTGCAACTGCATCAACTATTAAGTCACTTCCCACCTGCTTTGGCTGGTCCATAAGAATGTTAAGCCCCGTCTTTACTCCGGGTCCTACAACCAGAGGCTCTATATCTACAACCTTTTCAACGGCAGCTTTAATAACATTAACAAGCTGTGGAACAACTGACGATATAATTGCGCCATTGATATCCTCTGATTTTATATTATAGATTTCAAGAACATTCTTAAAGCTGATAGCATACTCCAGCTCTGTCTTTGAAAGATCTGTACTCAGCCTTTCCTCAAATATTACTTTATCATCATCAACGCAGCCAATAACTATATTAGTATTGCCCATATCTATCGCTAATATTGTTCCTTTAGTATTCTTTCTTGACATTAATTACACCTCGCTAATATAGTAACCCCGTCACAGATAAGCTTATCAGCCATACATTCATATATATCATTAACAGGATTATCCTTAAACTCATCAGCGGCTATTGCCACTCTTATATAGTTCTTTGTATATCCTGTATAATATGACCTGCCATCTATTTCTGTCAATTCTTCTATAAGAACTTCGAGCCTTTTTCCGATATACATCTTTCTGTATTCAAGCGACTGTGCCTTCTCTAACGCAAGCAGAACTGCACTTCTTTCTGACTTAAGAGTGTCTGCTACCTGCTCCTTCATCTTGTCAGCAACAGTTCCCTTTCTTCTTGAATATTTGAATATATGCATTTCGTAAAAATGTACTTTCTCAAGGAACTTGCGTGTCTCTAGGAAATCTTCCTCTGTCTCGCCCGGAAATCCCACGATTACATCAGTAGTTATTGCCGGATTATCAAACACTTCCCTTAACTTTACGCAGCCCTCATAATACTCTTCTGTATTATATTTTCTGTTCATTGCCTTTAATGTCTTGTCGCATCCACTCTGTAATGATAAGTGAAAATGTGGACATATCTTTTCTAATCTGGCAATCCTTTTTGCAAATTCTTCTGTAATTATTCTTGGTTCAAGTGAACCTAAACGTATTCTTTTAATTCCTTCAACCTCATGTATTGCCTCTATAAGTTCTATAAGACTTATATTCTCAAGGTCTGTTCCATAAGATGATATATGAATTCCTGTAAGAACAACCTCCTTAACACCTGTAGCTGCAAGCGTCTTAACCTCATTTACTATATCTTCAGGCTTACGGCTTCTTACCCTGCCTCTTACGTATGGTATTATGCAGTAAGAACAGAACTGGTTGCATCCGTCCTGTATCTTGATATACGCTCTTGTGTGTTCTCCTGTCTGGTTAATCTTAAGCGATTCATACTCCTGATACTTGTCATTAATATCAACAAGATAGCTTGTTTTATCCGAACCGCCAAAATAATCATTTAATGCTTCAACAATACTTATCTTCATATTATTGCCAAGAATGATATCAACACATTCATCCTTTTTAACTCCGTCAGGGTCTGCCTGCACATAACAGCCAGCAGCAACAACAACCGCCTCCGGATTCATCTTCTTTGCCTTATGCAGCATCTGTCTTGATTTTCTGTCAGCAATATTAGTCACTGAACATGTATTAATTATATATATATCAGCCTGAACATCTTCACTGAAAGGCACTATCTCATACCCCTCATCCCTAAGCATTATCTCCATTGATTCTGCCTCATAGGAATTAACCTTACAGCCCAGACTGTGTATAGCAACTTTTTTCAATTTAATCCTCATTTCCTGTTAATTTTTGTTACATTTCTTTATTGACATAGGTTTAACAAATAGATATTATAGTTTATAGAAAAACATTTAAGGAGGTATTCTAATGAAAACTGTAAAGATTTCATTAAATTCAATCGACAAAGTAAAATCTTTTGTCAACGATATCACTAAATTCGATGTTGACTTTGATCTTGTTTCTGGCAGATATGTAATTGATGCCAAGTCTATAATGGGTATATTCAGTCTTGATCTTTCTAAGCCAATTGACCTGAACATTCATGCAGACAATGATATTGATACAATCCTTGCCGTATTAAAGCCATACATCGTTGAGTAATGATGTGTAAGAACATATAAACCGCTTTATCTGTTACAGATAAAGCGGTTTTATTTTATTCAATTACGATTTTTTCTGTTGTCTCAATTGCTGTCTTGTAAAGCTCCTCAATAACTCCGTCAAGGTTAGTCTCATGCTGCTTGATAACATTAAGATTAGGCTTGGTTACAGGGTGCTTTGCAACGAATATTGTACAGCAGTCCTCAAATGGCTGTATTGATGTCTCATATGAGCCAATCTTTTCTGATATATCAATAATCTCCTGCTTATCAAAACCGATAACCGGTCTGAATACAGGCATTGTACACACTTCGTTAGTACAGTAAAGACTTGCCATTGTCTGGCTTGCAACCTGTCCGATACTCTCTCCTGTAACAAGTCCCTGACATCCGCTTGATTTTCCTAAATCTTCAGCAATCTTCATCATATATCTTCTCATAATGATTGTAAGCTCATCATGTGGACATTTCTCATATATAGCCATCTGGATATCTGTGAAATTAACAACATTAAGTGTAATAGGGCCTGAATACTTAGATACAATCTTTGCAAGGTCAATTACCTTCTGCTTTGCTCTTTCACTTGTATATGGAGGAGCATGGAAGTATGTTGCTTCAATCTGTACACCTCTTTTGGCAACCATATATCCTGCAACAGGGCTGTCAATACCGCCTGATAATAAAAGCATAGCCTTTCCTGCTGTTCCGATTGGCATTCCGCCAGGACCCGGAACCTCGATAGAGTAAATATTGATTACATCTCCTCTTATCTCAACCTGTAAAAGAACCTCAGGCTTATGCACGTCAACCTTCATCTCTGGGAATGCATCAAGAATTCTTCCACCAAGTTCCATATTAATCTCCATTGAGTTCATTGGATAATTCTTTCTTGTTCTTCTTGCATTAACCTTGAATGTAAGATTCTTATTCTTATATGCCTTATCAAGATAATTGATAACCTGATTAGCAAGGTCATCAAAACCGTTATCTTCAATCTGAACTACAGGACAGATTCCAACTATACCAAATACTCTTGTAAGGCTCTCAATTACCTCATCATAATCATAGTCCGAAAGTGCATTAACATAGATTCTTCCATCTGCTCTTCTTACATCAAATTCTCCCTCAACATCTTTAAGTGAGAACTTAATCTGTCTTACAAGGGCATCCTCAAAGATGAATCTGTTCTTTCCTTTAACGCCTATTTCTCCATACTTTATCAAAAATGCTTTATACATCGTTTTCCGCCTTTCCTTTGCATATCAAGATTTGTGCAAAGCACAAATCTTGTGTGTGAAAATCTATTTTCACACAATTATCGTCTTGTGTACTTCCTAAGCATTGGAAGCAGCTGTTTAAGTGTTTCTATTGTGTATTCAAGTTCTTCCTTTGTTGTCTCATAGCAGAAGCTGAACCGAAGTGTAGAATCAAGCAACTCCTTATCAAGTCCGATTGCAACAAGTGTATTGCTCAGTCCCGGCTTGTTAGATGAGCATGCTGAACCTGATGATACATAGATTCCTTTATCTTCAAGTGAATGAAGAAGCACTTCTGCCCTTACTCCCTTAAAGCTTGCACTTACAATCTGTGGTGCCGAATCCGTACCCTTCTTGCTGTTTACCTGCACATCAGGAAGCTTTTCAAGCTCATCTATGAAGTAATCCTTTAACTCATACAAATGTGCTATCTTGCTTTCAAAGTCATTATTATATATAAGCTTTACGGCAGTTGCAAGTCCTGCTATAGCCGGAACATTTTCAGTTCCTGAACGCATGCCCTTCTGCTGTCCTCCACCATATATAATAGGCTTGATTCTTGTCTTATCATTAATGAATAAGAATCCGCTCCCCTTAGGTCCGTGAATCTTATGTCCACTGACTGATAACAGATCAATTCCAAACTTCTTAGGATATATCTTATATTTGCCATAAGCCTGAATCGCATCAACATGATATACAATATCAGGATTATAATCTTTAATTATATGTCCGATTTCTTCAATCGGTTCAACTGCACCAATTTCATTATTAACATACATTACGGAGACAAGTATTGTCTCAGCATCAAGTGCATCCTTTAGAGCCTCTATATCAACTATTCCATCTTTATCAACTGGAAGATATGTTATTCTGAAGCCTTCTTTTTCAAGGAAATTGAATGGCTCTTTAACTGATGAATGTTCTACAGATGATACTATGCAGTGCATTCCTTTTCTTTTATTAGCCATTGCTGTTCCGATTATTGCCATGTTATTAGATTCTGTTCCACCAGAAGTAAAGAGTATCTCCTTATCCTGACACTTAAGAGTCTTTGCTATTACCTCTTTAGCTTCACGGATATATTTCTCTGCATCAACGCCCTTCATATGCTTTGATGATGGATTACCATAATCTTCTGACATAACCTTTACTGCTGTTTCTACTACCTCTGCTGCACATTTCGTTGTAGCAGAATTATCAAGATATGCTTCCATATTGCCTCTTTTCCGCTTATTCTTCCATATTATACATAAGCACTGACAACAGCATCATTCCCGCTGTCTCAGTTCTTAATATTCTCTTACCTAGTGTGATTATCTCACAGCCTGCATTTACAGCTTCGTCAAGCTCTGACCTGTCGAATCCGCCCTCAGGGCCTATGAATATACCAACAGATTCTCCATGTCCGATTTCTTCAATCACTTTTCTGGTCTTTTCCATGCCTTCTGCGCACTCATATGGCAGTAAAAGCTTATCTAGCTTTCCCGCATACTCAAGCGCCTGCTTAAATGTCATAACTTCTGTCACTTCAGGCTGGATACTTCTCTTGCTTTGCTTGGCTGCACTTAATGCAATACCATTCCAGCGTTCAACCTTAGCTTTAGCTTTCTTCGCATCCAGTTTTACAACGCTTCTTTTCATTGCTACAGGAACAACACTGTATGCTCCGAGTTCTACAGCCTTCTGTATTATAAGTTCCATTTTGTCAGCCTTAGGCAGTCCCTGAAACAGGATTATTCTTGAAGGCAGTTCTTTCCCCTGCTCGTCCTTGCTTAGTATATCTGCCCTTATATATTCATCCGACATAGAAGCAATGCTGCATTCATAATCAACATTATCTCCGCTGCTTATAAGAAGCTTGTCGCCTTCTTTGAATCTTAATACATTCTTAATGTGATTAACATCACTTCCAACTATATCTATATATGAATCATGGATATTCTCATGCTCTGCAAAAAAATGATACATACACTACTTCCTTCTTGCTGTGATATTAACCCACTCGCCATCATGGTTAATCTCAACTATCTCTAACTCAGGATTCTTCTTAAATGCCTCTGCCACCTCATTTTCCTTAGTATCTATAATACCGGAAGTAATAAAGTAAGCGCCGTGCTTCATATGCTCATGTATGCATGTTGAAAGCGGCTCTAATACGTCTGCAAGGATATTGGCACACACAATGTCGTAGCACTCATAGCCACAGGCATCTTTAACAGCTTTATCATCAATGATATTACCCTCAATAACCTCAAGCTGCTTCTTATCTATATTGTTCTGCTCTGCATTTTCCTCTGATGCAATAATTGCATTAGGGTCAAGGTCTGTACCAAATGCATGCTTTGCACCATATTTTAATGCAACTACTGAAAGTATACCGCTTCCACAGCCGACATCTAAGACCTCATCACCATCTTTAACATACTTCTGAAGCTGCTTTATAACCATTCTTGTAGTCTCATGTGAGCCTGTTCCGAAAGCTGTTCCCGGGTCAATGCTAAGTACCGCATGTCCCTTCATCTCCTCTGTCTCCGGCTCCCATGTAGGCTTAATGAATAAGTCTCCTATTGTAAATGTATGCCAGTACTGCTTCCAGTTATTAATCCAGTCCTTATCCTCTGTCTCTGATTCTGTGATTGTACCCTCACCAATATCAATAAACATTCTTAAATCTTCAAGTTCTGCCTTAACCTTTTCAAGCATTGAGCCATCATCTTCTTCACTGTCAATGTAGAAATTAACCTTAGCTCTGCCATCATCAGGTGGAAGGTCAGGAATGAAATCTACAAACATTGACTTAGCTTCTTCCTTAGTAAGCTGTACATTATCCTCGATTTCGATACCTTCAATTCCTATATCATTAAGCGCGCTGCTTATCATATCAACTGCATCTGTAGTTGTCTGGATTGAATATTTATTCCACTTCATATTATTGTCCTTTCGTTAACACAAACATTTTACATCTGTAAAAATGCTTCATATCCCTTTAATGTCTCATATAGGTCAGCCTTGCTTATTACCTCGTATGGTGCATGCATATTCTGTACGGCAATTCCACTGTCGATTACGTTCATATCAAGATTAGCCAGGATATATGCGATTGTTCCGCCACCGCCTGCATCTACTTTTCCAAGCTCTGCCATCTGGAAGTACACATCTGCATCATCCATAACTTTTCTTAACTTTCCAATGAATTCAGCAGAAGCATCATTAGAACCACTCTTACCTCTTGAACCTGTGTACTTGTTAAATACCATACCTTTTCCAAAGAATGCTGAATTCTTCTTTTCAAACACTGATGCATAATTAGGGTCATATGCTGCACTTACATCTGATGATAACATATAAGAATTAGCAAGTGCTCTTCTTAACTTAAGCTCTGAATAATCACCACATCTGTCCATAACCTCTGCGACCATATTTTCAAAGAATCTTGAATGCATACCTGTTGCGCCGACGCTTCCAATTTCCTCTTTATCTACAAGAATACATACGCCCGTTCTTGTAACCTGTGGTGTATTAAGAAGTGCAATAAGCGACGGATAAGCACACACTCTGTCATCATGTCCATATCCCATAATCATGCTTCTGTCCAGGCCATAATCTCTTGCAGGTCCTGCCGGAACAGCCTCAAGCTCTGCTGATAAGAAATCTTCCTCTTCAATCCCATATTTTTCTTTAAGAATTGCAAGAATATTCTTCTTAACTGCTTCCTTTTCTTCCTTGTTCTCATCTGTATTATCACTGTCTGATGCTGCCGGCATGCTTCCTATAAGGATATCAAGGTCCTCGCCCTCAACTACTGAGCTTCCTTTCTTTTCCATCTGTTTAGCAGCCAGGTGTATAAGAAGGTCTGATACTCCGACAACCGCATCGTCAGCGTCTTCTCCGATTACAACTTCAACACATTCGCCATTCTTTAATGCAACAACACCATGAAGTGCAAGTGGAATTGCTACCCACTGGTATTTCTTGATTCCGCCATAATAATGTGTATCAAGAAGAACCAGGTCTGAATCTTCATACATAGGATTCTGCTTGATATCAAGTCTTGGTGAATCAATATGTGCCCCAAGTATATTCATACCGGTGCTTATCGGTTCACTTCCAATATTAAAAAGCACTATTGCCTTCTTCATATTAACAGCATATACCTTATCGCCTGCTTTAAGTGTCTCATTGGCTGCTATTATCTCCTGTAAATCTCTGTATCCGGCTTTCTTTGCCAGTTCTACAGCCTTTTTTACACATTCTCTTTCTGTCTTACACTCAGATATAAAAGTCTTATATTCATCTGCAAATGTGAATACATTATTCTTATCTTCGTCTGAATATTTCTTCCATGCATTCTTTCTTTCCATAATGTCAACTTCCTTTCTATATTCCTAATGTTATCTGACCATCAGAATCTTCCTGATTATCTGCATCAAAGCTTTCGCTTGCAAGCTCTAACTCTGCCTCTTCCTTATATTGTTCAACCATATCTTCACTGATTGTTGGAAGCTCGTCTATCGACTGTACTCCAAATGACCTTAAGAAATCCTCTGTTGTTCCAAAAAGCATTGGTCTTCCCGGTGCATCAAGTCTTCCAACTTCCTTCACAAGACCAAGTTCAACAAGCTTGCTTACTGCTCTGTCTGAATTAACGCCTCTGATATTCTCTATCTCAATCTTAGTTACAGGCTGCTTATATGCTATTATCGACAATGTCTCTAATGCCGCGTCTGTCAGTGTGTATTTTCTTGGCTGGCTGCACACTCTTATTAGTGCATCATAATATTCCTGCTTGGTACACAGCTGGAAGCTGTTCTCAAGCTCAATGATTCTTATTCCCCTATTCTCTGATTCATATTTATCCATAAGATTGTGTACTATCTTAACAGTTGTATCCACATCCTGTTCTATGGCATCTGCAAGCTTACCTGCTTCAACAGAATCACCCATAGTAAAAAGCACAGCCTCAATTATGCCTTCCATCTGTTCTAAACTCATCATTCTACTCCTCTGTTATATCTTCAATAAGCTCAGGATCCCTTACCACCCTTATGAATATATCATCCTCAGGGCATTCCTGCTTAACCTCAACGAATCCAGTCTTAATAAGCTCTAACACAACTAAAAATGTTACTATAACAGCAACCTTTGACGGATTATTCCACAAAAGCTCCCTGAAACTAAAGCTCTCATGCTCCATCATAAATGCTTTAATATCCACAAGCTTTTCACTCATGGTAACTTCTTCTTTCTCAATCTTTCCAAACTTGCTTCGTACAGGATCTATCTTATCTTCCTTACGTTTACAAACATCAGCAAATATTCTGTTAAGACGCATAAGTGTTGTATCACCAATAACCTCTGTAAGATCAACCGGTGGTGTATATGCTGCAACCGCCTCTGGAATACTCTGCTTCTTATAATAGGTTCTCTCTGCATCTGTATGCTTATCCTTTAATTCCTGTGCCATAGCCTTATACAGCTTGTACTCTAACAGCTTTTCAACAAGCTCTGCTCTTGGATCTTCCTCATTGCCTTCCTCATCCACTTCCTTAGGAAGTAACATTCTTGACTTAATATCAAGAAGAGTTGCCGCCATTACAAGGAACTCACTTACCACATTAAGATCTTCCTTCTTTAGCTGCTCAACATATTCCATATACTGTTCTGTAATCATTGCAATCGGAATATCATATATATTAACTTTATTCTTATCTATCAAATGTAAAAGAAGATCTAAAGGTCCTTCAAACACCTGAAGCTTAACACTTATTCCCATATCTGCCTCGCTATATTTACTGTGCATAATTACACGTATCACATTTTACATAAAATAACTGCTGTTTGCAAGTAATTGCTAAATTCTATAAAATAACATATAATATCTTGAAAACATTCAATTAAGGATTAAGGTATAAGAATGCTCAATTTAATATTATTAATCAAAAGAATTGTCACTAAAATATCTGAAGACCGCATCGGCGACTACGCATCCTCAGCATGTTACTATCTCATGCTGAGTTTTTTCCCGTTTTTTATTGGTCTTTTAAGCCTTATAAAGTTCCTGCCGGTTTCCAAAGCAGACCTTTTAAAAATAATATATGGCGTTCTTCCAACTCAGCTGCAGCCTATTGTCCAGGCAATGCTAACTGATATATATGACAATTCAACAACAGCATTAACCCTCATTACCGCAATTGCTATCATATGGGCTGCCGGTAAAGGATTCATGGCTATAGTCCGTGGATTAAAACAGATATACAGAAAAGGTAACCAGAAGAACTGGTTTTTCCAGAGAATAAGAGCAAGTATCTATGCCCTTATATTTATGATTCTTATTATTGCCAGCCTTATACTTATGGTATTTGGTAACAATATTATGAACTTCACTATGAAATATATACCACAGCTTACTAATGTAGTCGTGATATTCAGAGGAATATTTAACAGTAAACATTTTCTCTTTCCAAGTATATTCACACTCTTCTTTACTATAGCATTCTCACTTGTATCAAGAAGAGGAAAAAAGTTCTATAAAGAGATTCCTGGAGCTTTCTTGTCTGCTTTAGGATGGTATCTTTTTACAACTCTATATTCTCTTTATGTTGGCCACTCACCGAACTTTTCATACATGTACGGTAGTCTTGCTACTATTATCATAGCACTTATATGGATGTATGCCTGTATGATTATAATATTCATAGGTGCAGAGATTAACTACTTCATCAATGATGAAAAAATATTCAAACATTATCTTGGGAAGAAATCAAAGTAAGCGTAGTACCTCTGTAGAAGAATTCCAGAATCTGCGCGTAAGTCATGGATTCTGCCATTTTATTGGCAGCATTCTGACTCATGCCGATTCCATGTCCGTAGCCACCTCCTGTTATCTTAAAGCCTGTAAGTTTCTTTCCCTCCGTCACCTTCTCAAACACACAGAATGTACTTGGCAGATTAGCATATCTTGTCGTTCCTGACTTAGTGTTCATATCCACATTTGCATTGCCAAATGCTGCCCTAATCGCTGATTCACTGTCTATCACTGTCTCGCCTTTATCACCTGTAACCTTAACTTTTACTGCCGCTCCTCCATTAACACGCTCAAGTACTTCAATATCTTTTATGTTTCCTACATTCTTCCCTGTAGAACGTGCAAATCCTTCACTTATCTCTTTAACAGATTCCTCCATGCTCCATCTGTACAAGGTGCAGTCGTAATCATAATCAGCCTCATTTTCACCTTTTATAAATGTATTAAACTCCGATTCTACTGTCAGTGTAAGTCCTCTGTCCACTCCACCCACACACTCCGCAACAAAATACGGATAGTTTTCTGTTGTATTGCCCCAAAGTGTAACGTCTGTTGTGCTTCCACATGAGGTTGAATAGTAATATGTCTTAACAACTTCTCCGTTATATGATAGCACCTGTCCCGCTGTCTCATCTACTGCAGTATCTGTTGATTCTGCCCGCGGTGAGTTATTATATACCTGAAACTGTATTGAGTCATCAATATGCGCTCCATAAGCACTATAATAGTTATTAGAAAGTTCCGTATAAGCATAGCTTCTTGCACATACAGCCTGACATTTCAGTGCTTCAAGATTAAACCCTGACGGCATCTCGCTAGGAACAACTTTTTTAAGATAATCTTCTATCCCCACTTCATTTACAACAACAATTCCCTCATCATACAGTGAAACTTCAAGAGTTCCGCCATATGAAGGTGTTCCTATGCCTCTGTTTACTGACTGGAACTGTATCTCACCTGATTTAGGAATTAGTTTTATTCTGCCCTCATTAAAGTCTTCTGTATCCGTATTAAACACAACCGTCTCCCCGGGTGCCGTCTCATAAGATTCTTCACCAGTCTCAACTATCATTCCTGAATCAGCACAAAAAGCTGCTTCATTAAAAAATATATCTCTGAATCCGCTTGTCTTGATAATTACTCTTATATTGTCAGCCTGCAAAGGTTTATTCTTAATAGCACCACAGACTTCTCCATCCGCCACAATAAAATCCTGTAATGCATAACCGACAATTATACTGCTGTAATTACTTATCAATGAGTTTTCTTTTTCATACATAATAAAGTCCTCATCCAGCTTAACAGAACCATAACCTTCAATTTCAACGCTGTCTTGTGAAACTGACAGCACCTTTCCACTTACAACATCCGTCTTGGTATTAACTCCAACAATCTTTCCATCCTCAACGGTAATATCACATAAACACCCGGTTACATCTTCTGCTATCTTTCCACTATTGAATTTCTTTATATTACCATACATATTGGCAGTTATCGTGTTATCTTCTATATTAGTTACATATACATTTTTATAAATATTGATTTCTGACGATGTGTCCTGATATCTTGATTTAATCATATGTGACATATATATACATGCTGATGACATAAAAATCACCAGTGCAGAATAGGCTAAGAATATTATTTTTGTTCTCTGTTTCATATACTATTCTCCATACTAAATTAAGTGTCCTTGTTCAGACAAGCTCTTGATAGTATATGCAGAAAATATGTGTTTTAGAACTGAAGTGTATTGCAAGGAAAGCAAACAGGCTGTCACATATGTGACAGCCTGTTAATAAATAATATCCCAAAACGCCGCTCCCCACGCTTTCGACTCCTAGCGAAGCTAGGTGGGCAACCGCATCCAGACCGCTGCCTTCCACTGACTAAGGAGGCTTGACATTGGAATGGAGATATAGGAATCCCGTCGATGAAATGTAGGATCAAAATAATGTGGTTTTGCGAACGTCCCAGGAAATATTCAATTGATACGTAATCTGTACCGATGTATTGATTATACATCTTCTTTACTGATTACACAATATTATATGTCAAAAAAATTCAAATATACCTGCGAATGAATTCAATTCAGACGCAGGTATATAATCAAAGTTCAAACTCAGTAATGATTGAAAATTAAAGCTGTGGACCAGCAGCAACTAAAGCCTTACCAGCTTCGTTACCTGTGTACTTAACAAAGTTCTTATTGAATCTTGCAGCAAGATCCTTAGCCTTAGTCTCCCACTCAGAAGCATCAGCATATGTATCTCTTGGATCAAGGATTGCTGGATCTACTCCTGGAAGCTCTGTAGGAACTTCAAAGTTGAACATAGGAATCTTCTTAGTTGGAGCTGTATTAATAGCACCTGAAAGGATAGCATCAATGATACCACGAGTATCCTTAATAGAGATTCTCTTACCTGTTCCATTCCATCCTGTGTTAACTAAGTAAGCCTTAGCTCCACTCTTTTCCATCTTCTTAACAAGCTCTGCTGCATACTTTGTAGGATGAAGTTCAAGGAATGCCTGTCCGAAGCAAGCTGAGAATGTAGGTGTAGGCTCTGTGATTCCTCTCTCTGTACCAGCAAGCTTAGCAGTAAATCCTGAAAGGAAGTAGTACTGTGTCTGCTCTGGTGTAAGAATAGATACTGGAGGAAGTACTCCGAAAGCATCTGCTGAAAGGAAGATTACATTCTTAGCTGCTGGAGCTGAAGAAATTGGTCTTACTATATTCTCAATATGATTGATTGGGTAAGATACACGAGTATTCTCTGTTACGCTCTTATCTGCGAAATCAATCTTTCCATTCTCATCAAGTGTAACGTTCTCAAGAAGAGCGTTTCTCTTAATTGCATTGTAGATATCTGGCTCTGAGTCCTTATCAAGGTTGATAACCTTAGCGTAGCATCCACCTTCGAAGTTGAATACGCCATTGTCATCCCAACCATGCTCATCATCACCGATAAGGAGTCTCTTAGGATCTGTTGAAAGTGTTGTCTTACCTGTTCCTGAAAGACCAAAGAAGATTGCTGTATTCTCTCCGTTCTTATCTGTGTTAGCTGAGCAGTGCATTGAAGCAATACCCTTTAATGGAAGGTAGTAGTTCATCATAGAGAACATACCCTTCTTCATCTCTCCACCATACCATGTATTAATGATTACCTGCTCATGGCTTGTAATGTTGAATGCAACACATGTCTCTGAGTTAAGGCCTAATTCAGCATAGTTCTCAACCTTAGCCTTAGAAGCATTATATACAACGAAATCTGGCTCGAAGTTCTCAAGTTCTTCTGCTGTTGGCTTAATGAACATATTAGTTACAAAATGTGCCTGCCAAGCAACTTCAACGATGAAACGAACTGCCATTCTTGTGTCCTTGTTAGCTCCACAAAATGCATCAACTACGAAAAGTTTCTTATTAGAAAGCTCTGCCTTAGCGATGTCCTTAACCTTAGCCCATACATCTTCTGACATTGGGTGGTTATCGTTCTTATACTCATCTGATGTCCACCATACAGTGTCCTTAGAGTTCTCATCAACAACAATGTACTTGTCTTTAGGAGAACGACCTGTATAGATACCTGTCATAACATCAACAGCTCCAAGTTCGCTTTCCTTACCAACTTCATAACCTTCGTTAGTAGACTTAGTCTCTTCCTCGAATAATAATTCATAAGAAGGATTGTAGACGATCTCTGTAGCACCTGTGATGCCATACTTGCTTAAATCGATTTTTGCCATCTTACATAAACCTCTTTTCTTATAATTTCTTGTAAATTATTACAAAATTCTTTTTAATTCTATACCATGCCCTAATTAAAATCAATAAAAAATTGTTAAATTTTTCTCGAAATCGTGTATATATTAATTTTATTAATCAGTTATTCTTTAGGAACCGTCTTTTCGTACTTGATATCTTCAATTGTTTCACTTGAAAGCCTGATAGCCTCAAGTACCACATTTTCTGCAACTCCCATGTTCTTTGCTACTTCTTCCACCGTAGGTTTTCTTCCTAATTCTTCTTTAAGTCTTGTTCCCCAGTCATTTACAAGATTGACTTTATTGAGAATTTTTCCCGAAACCATATTAACATCCGTCTGTTCATCTATAAGCATATTAAGACTGCCCTCAATAAGCTCCTTAACTGCTTCGTCAATTTCTTTAAGCACATTAAGAAGGTCTTCCTGTCCACCTTCTTTAATCTTATCCTTCCACTCATAATTATTAAGCCATTCCTGCTGTCCTATATATGCTGTCATAGCCAGATTGGCCTCCTGTACAAGGTCACATGCAAGAACTCCCTTTCCTCTGAATGGTTCTATCCATGACGCAATCTTTTCAAGATAACTTTCTGTAAGCAGTTTTAGTGATTCTTTATCATTATCCTCAACTATGTTCATAAGAAGATATGATCTTGTAACATCTGTCATAGGCTGTATTCCTGATATATCCTGAAGATATATTTTCAGATACTTCTCATCCTCTTCATAATCAAGATGACTTACAATATCATCCGCAACCTTCTTATCTTCCTGTTCTTCCTTAGAAATATGTTGTCCTGACTCATCAATATTATCATCTGAAGCACTTTCCATCAGCTTTAGGAATTCATTATCTACGCTGTCTTCACCCTGTATCTTAATTCCATTAGCCATCAGATATCCTGAAATCATCTGGAACTTGGCATCATCTAATGCCATATCTTTAAAAAAGCTGTGTACATCCTCTCTTGTAACAATATTGCCATTAACCTTGGCATATTCTTTAATGCTTCCAACAGCCTCCATAAATGCTGCCTGGGAATCTTTATTTTCAGCCATATTATCTAACCTCTTTCAACTTAATTCGTTCTGTATAATATAACACATAAGTACGCATTTGGTAAATGTATTATTTCAGTATACACATTTGACAAAAGCAGACCCACAGCTTATAGTTTATATAGAATATAAGAAAAGAGGAGATTTCATAATGAGAATCGCATTAATTAATGAAAACAGCCAGGCTGCAAAGAACGAGATGATTTATGCATCACTTAAGAAAGTTGCAGAAAGCAAGGGACATACAGTTGATAATTATGGTATGTACTCAGCTGATGATAAAGCACAGCTTACATACGTACAGAACGGTATCCTTGCTGCTATTCTTTTAAACAGCGGTGCTGCTGACTTTGTGGTAACAGGCTGCGGTACTGGTGAAGGTGCTATGTTAGCACTTAACTCTTTCCCTGGAGTTCTCTGTGGACATGTTGTTGATCCTTCAGACGCTTATATGTTCATGCAGATTAACGATGGTAACGCTATCGCTCTTCCATTTGCAAAGGGCTTCGGATGGGGTGCAGAACTTAACCTCACATACATCTTTGAAAAGCTTTTCGAGGGTGAACCAGGTGGCGGATATCCTAAAGAAAGAGTTGTTCCTGAACAGAGAAACAAGAAGATTCTTGATGGCGTAAGAGCTGTTACTCTTAAGCAGGATCTCGTAGAAGTTCTTAAGGAGCTTGATCAGGATCTCGTTAAGGGTGCTGTTGCAGGTGAGAAGTTTGAAGAGCTTTTCTTTGCTAACTGCAAGGATGAGAAGATTGCTGAGTATGTTAAGACTCTCAGATAATTAATTCTGCATTGTACTCAAAAAGGTGTCTCCATTAATCCGGAGACACCTTTTTCTTTTACTTATTATGCTGCTTTCTGTATAAGACCAGCTTTAGTTATTGCATATCTTACTGTCTTTCCAAGAAGTGTTGCAATAACTATCTTAACAATATCAAATCCGATAAATGGATATACACATACTGTAAGTGCATATGTGACTGAACATTTCATAAGGTATACAAACCATACCGTACCAAATGCATATGCAACAGCAGTTCCAACTACCCAGCCTAACATTGTAAGAAAAATATTTCTGTGTGAAAGCTCAATCACAGCTCCTCCAATAAGTGCCATGAATATGAAACCTATAAGATATCCTCCTGTTGGTCCAAGAAGTTTTCCTAATCCACCAGCAAATCCTGAAAATACAGGAAGTCCTACAGCACCAAGCAGCAGATATATTCCATAGCTTCCTGTTCCTGCCCATATGCCCAGTACAAATACTGTGAAATAAATCACAAGATTAGTAAGAGATATTGGAATCTGACCAATTGGAACTGAAAGTGGTCCAAGAATACATGTAACTGCTGCCATCATAGCCATGAATGTCAGCTGATAAATAGTAACTTTTTTGCTTTTCATAGTTAAAGTCCTCTTTTCAAATGTAGTAATACAACATTTGTTATTGTACACACTTAAAAAGCTATTGTCAACCTATTATTATTTTAAGTTAACATTCAGTTAACATTACATTTTACAATGCTATTGTAATATATACTGTATCATTCCCGGTCCCAGTTCTGGTGTCGGTCTTGCGATAAATCCATGCTTTTCATAGAATATTTCTCTGCCCTTGGCACACATCAGACAAAGCATCATTCTTGTGCCTTCCTGGGTAATTCCTTTGACATAAGCTATTATATGTTCTATAAGCATGCTTCCTATGTGCTTACTCTGATATTCCGGTATTATTATTAAATCCTGGATATAGCTTATAACAGCCATATCTCCAACCACTCTGCCCATTCCTATAGGCTTGTCATCATCATATACTGTAAATACTTTCACGCTGTTATCCAATGCTCTCTGAGCCTGATTTCCATCTAGCTTAATCCAGCCAACCTGTTTTCTTAATGAAAGATATATATCAACATCTCTCATATCTTCTACTATTCTTATCATAATCTCTATTTCCTACAATTTTTTTAACGAATGGAATTATACTCGCTTTATTTATTAATGTCCAGTGTGCTATAATAGCCAAAAATAGGAGGTATGCATTTTTATGATTACGGTAGCTAAAGACAATTCTGGTGATTTTGATTCAATACAGAAAGCAGTTGATTCTGTTTCTGATAATAACAACGAAACTATATTTATCAAAAAAGGAATATATAAAGAACGTATTGAAATCCGGAAAAATAATATTACCTTAATTGGTGAAGATACAGACGAAACTATTATTACTGAGGGTTTCTATGCAAGAATGATTATGCCTGACGGCTCTAAGCGTGGAACTTTCCGTTCCTATACATTTCTTGTATATGCCGATAATTTCTCTGCAAGCAATATAACATTCGAAAACAGTGCCGGATTTGGTGATGATGTCGGTCAGGCAATAGCTGTATACGCTGAAGGTGACAACATCACATTTAAGCACTGTAAAATTCTCGGTCATCAGGACACTTTATTTACCGGTCCGCTGCCTCTTAAAGAAAAACAACCAGGTGGTTTTACAGGTCCAACAATAGACAGTGAAAGAAAGCTCGTTCACCAGTTATATGAAGACTGCTTTATATGTGGTGAAATTGATTTTATTTTCGGAAGTGCCACAGCTTATTTTAAAAACTGCACACTTTTTGCATTAAACCGGAATGAACCCATCAACTCTTATTATACTGCACCTTCAACATATGAAGGTCAGGCTTTCGGTTATGTATTTGATAATTGCACATTTACAGGAAACTGTCCGCCTAAAAGCGTTGCTTTAAGCAGACCTTGGAGAATTCATGCTAAGGTTGTTCTTCTTAACTGTGAATATTCCGACCAGATTATTGATGAGGGCTTCACTGACTGGAATAAGCCTGAATCACATGAAACTGTATATTATGCTGAATATAATGGACATGGCGATGGATATAAGCCTGAAAAAAGAGCAGCCTATGTTCATCAGTTAGATGAAGCACAAGCTGCCTTTTACAACATTGAAAATGTTATGCATTCTTAATTGATTGTTAATGAACCAAGCGATGTTCCTGATGATGTTGCCGACATAACCAAACCGGCTAATGAATTGGCATCGCTTTCTTTTACCTGAAATAATACAACTACTTCTTTACTCTCTCCTGCCGCAAGTGAAACATTCTTAAGTGTTGTAATATCATTCTTAAGCATTGAAGCATAATTGCTTACAGCTGTTGAGCCGGCTGTGAGCTTTAATACAACACCACCTGATGATGTAAGATTAACTGTTGAACCACTTGTATTAGTAAGTGTCATCTCAACAGCAACAACCTTACAGCCCGTCTGTGACGGCACTGAAACCACATAATTCTCTGCCGGATACTGATTTCCCACAGTATAATCCTTATATGTAAGTGTCACACCATTAAATCCAAGTGCAGTTGGCAGCCCTGTTAATAAATCTGCTGATGCGTTCGCTGAATTACCTGACGCCTTAGTAGTCTGTATTGTATTATTATGTCCTGTAGTTGCAGACTGTGTCTGTGACGGTTTCTGTATACCAGACGAACTTGTTGTACCTCCACCATTCTGTGCTGAATTAAGCTTCTGATACTTCCATTCATTTTCATATGAATACTTAAGAAGCGTTCCTGCTATATACTCAGCAACCAGATCATTATCTTCATTGGTTAATGTTACATCATCTTTGCCACAACCTGTGAGTGCAGATATACACAAAAGCACAAGCAGACCTGTTATAACTTTTTTCATATATATTTCCTCAATTTTCCTTTATAATTATTATCACCGTTCATGATGAATATACCAATTATTCTCATACACTGATAACAATTATATCATATTATGATTTACAATCAAGATTAAACCAGAATTCTACACCATCAGATACATTTCTGACACCATATTCCTGCCCCATTGAATCCATAATAGCCTTTACAATAGACAGTCCTATTCCATTACCTCCATATTCTCTTGTTCTCGCTTTATCAGTCTTGTAGAACTTCTCCCATATTCTTTCAAGATCTTCATCAGCAATATTCTTTCCACTATTATATACAGTAACGGTAATAGTTCCTCCATTCTCTGATTTTTCAGTTCTCACCTCAATTGCACGCTTTCCATCACAGTGATTAAGTGCATTAGATATATAATTAGTAAGCACTTCCTCTGTCTTGTATTCATCAGCCCACACAAAATTATGCTCATTACGGTTATCAAATACTATACTCATATTCTTTTGTCCCGCTCTTATTGCATTGGCATCTGCTACAGAAGCAATAAGCTCATTAATATCAAATCTCTCCATCTCAGGCTCATCATTTCCGAATTCAATCTGATTAAGTGTAAGAAGTCTCTTAACCATTGTATTCATCTTGTTTGCCTCGTCCATAATAACATCACAGTAAAATTCCATGCTTTCAGGATCATCTGTTATGCCTTCCTTAAGACCCTCTGCATATCCTTGTATAAGTGCAATAGGAGTCTTTAACTCATGAGATACATTTGAAAGAAAATCTGTTCTCATTATCTCGAGCTTTTCTTTTTTATCAATATCTTTCTTAAGTTCAAGGTTAGCCTTCTTAAGCTCTGCAATATTTTGTTCAAGCTTCTCAGACATATTGTTCATGCTCTTTCCAAGCAGACCAATCTCTCCCTTATCACTCCCCTCATATCTTGCATTGAAATCCATCTCTGACATCTTCTCAGCAATATTAGAAAGCTGCTTAATCGGTCTGGTAATATATGTTGATACTACAAATGCTGCAATTATACCAACAGCAAGAATTGCTCCTCCAACATACTTAATAAGAGTTGTCGATATATTTACATTATCTTTTATTCCCTGGATAGGAGTTCTTAATATAATTGAATATCCATTGTCAAGTGTACCCCATATCTCAAGATAGTAATCTCCAAGCCTTTCATCATACACCTTCTGTAACGTGTAATTATCATTGGAACTTATGATTGTCCTGTTCTCAACAAGTGATGTACCTGACATATCAATAATATCTTCCAGACGCTTTCTATGCTCCTTCTTATCATCCTTGTCTGCCGGGTTATCTGAATCATCTTCCTGATCTTTAGGTTCCGGTGCTTTATCCTGTGAGCCATTATTCTTAAAAATATCTCCATTAAATATACTCATACGAAGACGTTCCATCATTGAATCATCTCCCTGAGTACTTACATATATGGTACACCAGCTGCTGTCAACTACAAGCACAGATATTCCCTTTGCTGTAGATATATTCTCCATATCAGCACACATAGTATCTTTATCTATCTGTAAATCAGTATATTTCTGCATGATTTCATTAACATTCTCATAAGAATTAATCATGCTCTTCTGCTTACGGTTCATATACACTTTCTCTGAAAAAATGCTGTTAAACCCAATAAGCATTGCCACAAGACATGTAACAGTAACTACCAGAAGAAGTGTAATCTTAAACTTAATTGAATGTATCTTCATCTTTAATTGCCTTCCTTATACGCAGAATCAGTCAACAATGAACTTGTAGCCCATACCCCAGATTGTCTTGATGTAATCGCCCTTATCCCCCATCTTCTTTCTTAATTTCTTAACATGGGTATCTATAGTTCTTGCATCACCATAGTAATCATAATTCCATACATTGTTAAGAATCTTCTCTCTTGACAACGCAAGCCCTTTATTCTCAACAAAATAAGTAAGCAGTTCAAACTCCTTATAGCTTAACTCTATCTCTTCACCATCAATCTTAACGATATGTGCCGCTTTATCTATAGTAATTCCGCCAATCTCAATTATCTCGTTGCTGTCAACACCATATGCTCGTCTTATAATTGCATCAACTCTGGCTGTAAGTATCTTAGGTGAAAATGGCTTGGCTATATATTCGTCAGCTCCACATTCAAAACCTTGTAGTTCATCCATCTCCTCACCCTTTGCTGTAAGCATTATAATAGGAACTTTAGAATCCTTTCTTATCTGCCTGCACACTTCCCAGCCATCCATTCTTGGCATCATAACATCAAGAATTATAAGTGCAATATCTTTGTTCTCCATAAATGTATCTACAGCTTCTACACCATCAGCCGCCTCTATAACAGCATAGCCTTTTCTTGTCAGAAAATCACTTACAAGCTTTCTCATTCTGCTTTCATCATCTACTACTAAAATCTTCATCTTATCCATATGTAGTCCTCACTTTCACGGTGAATTAATTATCTATATACTATCTGATAAATATGTTTAAAATGTGTACTCTGTTCATATATTTATATTATGACTACTTTGTTGACTGCTGTGATGATGATTTTAAAGACTGCTTTGATTCAAGCTCCGCTTCCCTTGAATTAAGCTCTTTCTCTTTTTCTTTTAACTTGGCTTCCTTAGATTCAAGCTCTGTCTGCCATGAAGAATACTTATTCTGTACATTCACTTCATAATTAATGACATTAGAATTAGAACCTGTCTTAAGGATAAAAAACATTGCAATTAGCGCAATAACAAGAAACACATTTACAATCATAATTCTCATATAATTGTTCTTGTACTTTGCCACCTGAATTGAGAGAGTATGCAGCTCACTTCTATGCTCATTTCTTTCACGTCTTCTGTCAATCGCAATCTGTGTTTCACTCTTTACCGGAATCGGCTTAATCTTATCATCTGGAATATCTGGTGAATTATACAGAAATTGCTGTAAATTCTTGAGATAATTAAGTCCAATGGATGTATAAAATAACTGTCTGTCAATTATCTTATTATACAACACATATACCTGTTTCGGATCTTTACTGTCCGTCTTTCCAGACAGATACTTAATAGCATTCATCTCATCTTTTGCTTCCTGCGCTTCCTGCTTCGTCTTAAAAGTATATCCGCCGACAACAAAGCCTTTTTCCTTATTATTAACATTTTTATTATCGCTCATAAACTCCACTTCCCACGCACATTTTTGTTAATTGTAACATTAATTCTCATTATCTACAAACCAAACATCTCCCGGCATATCTTTTTGCCGCTTTCCGTCTTAAAAATGTTATTATATGCTTTCAATGCTGCATCCTTTGCAAGATTATCATCGCATATGTTAACCAAGAAATCTGCCTCAACAAGTATCTGGTAGTCAATGCCGTCAATATTATTGTAAGTATGGTGATGTCCTATCAGATACTGCACTCTTTCTGATACTTCACTGTCAAAGCCAAGCCTGTCAAGAAGTCTTGCGGCAATAGCAGGACCTTCTTTTTCCTGCAGCTTACCACCACACTCACCATATTTTTCTTCACATATATGAATCCCGATATCATGTGTAAGCGCCGCTGTTTCAATTATAAAAAGACTTTGGTCATCAACATTTTCCATCTGTGCAATCAACCTGGCGTAGCTGTGAACCTTGCAAAAATGCTGTATTCTTTTAGCGTCTCCTTTATATAATTCAATCATTGCCATATGAAGTCTATTAATCATAGTGTCTCCTTTTAATAACCAAGTGTATCATTTACAAGTATTACATGTATTCTTCCGACATGGCGTGAATATCTTGTAATCAGAAACTGACAGCATAATGTGTCTGGTGATTTGCAGTCAAAGCATTTGCCGGTTGTTTTACAAGGTGTCTTGACATCAAAATTCTGCGCATTGGTTGGTGCAGCTATATTTCTTGCACGCTTCATTGCCGAATCGAGGTCTGAACAGACTTTATTCATTCCAACTATGAAGATTACCTTCTTTGGTCCCTGCGCTATGCATGAAACACGGTTAGAATTGCCATCAATATTTACAAGTATTCCATCACTTGTCATTGCATTTGCACTTGATAAGAACACATCAGCGTCATATGAAGCCAGAAGTCCCTCTCTTGGAGTCATCTTTGAACGGTCTATATAATTGTAATTGCCCTCTTTCAAAACCTCTACAAGTCCAATCTCCTGTGCGCTGTGGCAGCCGCCCATAGCAATTGTGCTTTCCTCGTCAATTAACTCCAAAGCCTGCTTTAAAGCTGCTTCTTTATCCTCTGCATAATATCCTGACATATTTCGTGACTGTAAGCCATTAATTACAGTCTGTGCCAGTACTTCGTTTCTTTTATTTACATTTTCGTCCATGTTCGTATCCTCCAGTCTATGTATATATTTAGTATGCTTATTATAGCACAAATTCTTTTACTTCCTTTATGCTTCATAACAAAATAAATGTAGTTCTTATGAGTTATCCATAACATTTTCTATATAAAATTTAAGGAAATCATGTATCTCCATATTATATTCTTTTTCAAATCTTTTTCTAACATTTCTTTCCAGCTCCAAGCTTTCGCGAAATGAATCTTCATAATATCTGACCATGCTTTCAACTACATTCTGACAAAATGGTGTTCTGTTATGTATACCATTTAATTTTTTATCACCCCAGTTATAACCATATGTAACGCCATACTTTTTTTCTTTGTACAAAATACAATAACTATCGTCACCGCCATCTCTGGTCAATATTGGAGTTATACATCTTGTTAGCGTTAATACAATATCTCTGTTAGCTTCATAAACTCCATAAACAATATTTAAATTATGGCTTTCAATATTGAAATCCTCAAATTTTCTGTTACCTATCAATTGTCTTCTCTGAGCATCTGTCAATTCAACCAGACTTAAATCTATGCCTATTTCATCACTATCAATATAATCCTCCTGCCAATCAGCATGTTTATTAGATATCTGCTCACTTTTTTCTTCATCAACCACATTATCCTGAATGAAATCCAACTGTTCAGTATTATCATTGCTGTTTACCCAATCTTTATCTTGTATAAAACACTTAGGATTTTCAGAAATTCTTTGCAGATTAGTAGCAAATAACTGAAGATGTTTTCGCTGAAATTTTAAATCCGTACCAAACTGTCTGTTGACTGCCGACATTTTTACAGATATTTTTCCATACTGTGATTCACCATCAAATTTTATCTCCTTACCACCAAGAACATTTTCAACTTCAACATTTTTTATACTGTCATTCTTTATGATATAACATTTATAAAACTTTCCCCACAAGTCAAACACAGCCACCAGAACATTTTCATCAGTTGTTGCAACAAATGCCTTGCAATCAGATATGGAATGTCCATGGTGCATTATAATATAAGATATCCTGTCTCCATCTGGTTCTTCCATATCAACCAGAATCTCATCTCCGTGTGTAAACTCATCTTGTTTTAAGACTTTAGAAAATGTATCTTTATATAATTGTGTACAAAACACATTTTTAAACCTCATATTCTACCCCTGACTAATATCATAACCCTGCCATATTATTGTATAATTTCTACTTAATACTCATAACAAACTTTTCAAGCTTCTCTTCATTATCCTTTGCAGTATTACTATTGCGGTCTGCTAACGCAACCTGACTTTTTATATTTTTAAGACTTTTTGACAACTGTGCAAGACATCTGTCATTGTCCCCGCCGCCGCTGAATGTAAACACAGCATCTATTTTATCTGCCACGCCGTAATTCTTTATAAATGTGTTGACCGGAGACGCAGGCATTCCTGCCCATACCGGCATACCTAATATAATTTCATCATAATAATCTATGTTATCAGGAACACCTTTTATCTTAGGTCTCCTTCCAAATGTTGACTGCATTCCTCCAACAAGCATCCGTCTCACTGTATTCTTAGGTAATGGCTTAACTAAATCTATCTCAAAGATTTTTGCTCCTAATTTTCTTGCAATAACCTTTGCAGCTTCCTTTGTATTTCCTGATAATGAATAATAAACAACAGCTCTGTTCATAGCTGGCTCCTCCTTACTTATGTGATTGTACTTATTTTACGCTATTGAGTATTGTGTGGCAAGTGTACCTGGTGTTTTGGACTTTATCGTACCTTACATTCTCTTCAATGTCCAATCTGCCACGCTTGCTCATCCCCTTTGGACTTCAGCATACCTTAACTCCGCTTCAACATCCAATCCACCGTGCTTGCTCATCCCTTTTGGACTTCCTTATGCCTTCCCGCTCCTTCAATGTCCAATCTGCCACGCTTGCTCGTCCCTTTTGGACTTCAGCATACCTTAACTCCGCTTCAACATCCAATCCACCGCTCTTGCTCATCCCTTTTGGACTTCCTCGTGCCGTATCTCCGCTTCAACGTCCAATCCACCGTGTATCCACCTCTCCCACAAAAGGGAGTCGAATTCTTCGCTCCGCTCCGGTCGGCGCAAAGCCGAGGTCCACCGGACCTCGTGCGCCCCTGTCCAAAAAACCGGCTACGCCATGTTTTATCCATTAATATGACTCCCCTCTGGTCCATAGGAAAAAGGGAGCGAAGAAGCTCACGCTTCCTCACTCCCTTTTTCCTATGGACCAGAGGGGAGTCGAACCCCTGTCCGAAAACCCATTCCCTGTTCTTCTACTATCATAGTTGATTGTTTAACATTCCCTCCGGTACACGGGAATCAACACCCTTGCACCTTTAGTAGCTTCATGATACGACCAGCATCTCAAAGCTTTGATACTGTCGTTTCCTACATGTTCGAAGCCTGGGTCTTAAAGTGTAGGTGCTTTAAGTCAGACTGCTGCAATTAGGCAGCGTATGCTAAATTATCGTTAGCGTTTATATTTAAGTTTGGATTTTGACGCTTTCCTGCGGATAGCTTCACCAGCTTCAAGATCCCCGTCGAAACCTTTACTAGCCCGTGTGTAAGCAGTTTCACCTGCTTATTTATATTAACATTGGCATAATGCCAAGTCAATTAACTTGTGCTTCAAAACTGATAAAATATTTCTAAATATTTTTAAAATCTAAGATTCTTGTTCTTGAATTCCTTCTGTGCATCTCTTATCTGGTCTTTCTTTGCAATAGAATCTCTCTTGTCAAAGTTCTTCTTACCTTTTCCAAGACCAATTTCCATCTTTACCTTTCCCTCTTTCAGATATACCTGAAGAGGAACAAGTGTGTAACCTTTAATTGTAAGTTCACCAGTAAGCTTATTAATCTGATTCTTGTGAAGAAGCAGCTTCTTAGGTCTTAAAGGATCTTTATTGAATATGTTTCCCTTCTCATATGGTGTAATATTCATACCTAATACATACACTTCGCCATTCTCAATCTTGATATAAGATTCCTTAATTGAGCACTTACCTGCTCTGATTGATTTAACCTCAGTGCCGTGAAGTACCATACCTGCCTCGTATTTCTCTTCTATAAAATAATCAAAATAAGCTTTCTTATTGTTCGCTATAAGTCTGTTTCCTGATGCGCTTGTTTTTGATGCCATGTCAGTCTCCATTCTATTCTATGCAAATGCAAAATCAATTGTTCTTAGTATCTTATCGGTGCCTATAACCACAACCTTAACCTTCTGTCCGAGCTTATAACTTCTGTTCCCAAGTTCTCCTACCATCTCATAGTGTTCCTCGTCAAATGTATAGAATCCCTTCATATTATTGATAGAAACCATGCCCTCGATAGTGTTTGGAAGTTCAACATATACGCCCCACGCGGTAACACCCGAAACAACTCCATCAAATGTTTCTCCAACAAACTGTTCCATATACTCAGCCATTTTAAGCTTGTCTGTATCTCTTTCAGCATCTGCCGCACGCCGCTCCATCGCACTTGTCTGGACAGCAACATCCGGTAATATTGCATCATAATGGTCAGCTCTCTTAGGACTTAAACCTCCGTGAAGATTCTCCTTGATAATTCTGTGAATCTGGAGATCAGGATATCTTCTGATAGGCGATGTGAAATGACAGTAATACTTGGCAGCGAGTCCAAAATGTCCTACACATTCAGTAGTATACTTAGCTTTCTTCATAGAGCGGAGTGTCAGTCTGCTTATAAGATTCTCAGCATCAGAACCCTCTATCTCAGAAAGAAGCTTCTGAATCTCCTTAGGTCTTAAATCATCAGTAAGTCTTAATGTATAACCAAAGTTATTAATAAATGTGGCTAACTTACGCATTTTTTCAGGATCAGGATTCTCATGAGTTCTATATAGAAATGGCATATCCTGCCAGAAATAATCCTCTGCAACAGTTTCATTAGCGGCAAGCATAAAATCTTCAATAATCTTAGTTGCTACATTTCTGTCATACGGCTTAATATCAGTCGGGTGGCCATTCTCATCAAGTATAATCTTACTTTCAGGGAAATCAAAATCAACCGAACCTCTTGCAAATCTCTTCTTTCTAAGAAGCTCCGCAACCTCTTCCATCATATGAAACATTGGAACAAGCTCTTTATACTTCATAATTTCATTAGTATCATTATCTACAAGAATCTTTTTTACACTTGTATAGCTCATCCTTCTGTCTACATTAATAACAGTTTCACATATTCTATGTCCAACAACATTTCCCTTTTCATCAATATCCATAAGGCAGCTGAGTGCCAGTCTGTCTTCTCCCTGATTAAGTGAACATATCCCATTAGATAACTTATGCGGTATCATTGGAATAACACGGTCTACAAGGTAAACACTCGTACCTCGTTTAAGTGCCTCTTTATCCAGCGCGCTTCCCTCTGTAACATAATGGCTTACATCCGCAATGTGGACACCTAGATGATATACAGGTCCTTCTTTCGAGATAGATACTGCATCATCTAAATCCTTCGCATCCTCACCATCTATAGTAACCATCTGAATATTTCTTAAATCAACTCGTCCAGCCTTATCCTTTTCACTGACAACATCAGGAATATCATTAATTGCCTTCTTAACTGATTCAGGAAACTCCACTGGTAAATCATATGCCTTGATAATAGACATTATGTCCACACCCGGGTCATCTATATGTCCAAGTACTTCTGTGACCTCCCCCTGTGGATTCTTACTCTGGCTGCCGTAATCACTTATAGAAGCAACTACCTTAGAACCTTCAACCGCTCCATTCATGAATTCCTGTGGTATAAATATATCACAGTTAATCTTTGCATTATCAGGAATAACAAAACCATACGTTCTGTTCTTCTGGAATGTTCCGACAACTTCCTTAACCTCATGCTCAACAATAGCAACAATCTTACCTTCAGCCCTCTTAGCGCCATTCTTCTCAGTTGTTATCACAACCTTGACTTTATCATGATAGAAAGCATTCATCGTGTCATTAGCCTTGACAAATATATCATCTTCCCTGTCAGGTATTACTACAAAGCCAAATCCCCTGCTTGTGCTTTCAAATGTTCCAACAAGTGCTACATTTTCAGGCTTCATATACTTACCCTTCTTTGATACACCTATTGTTCCATCTGCAACAAGACTGTCAAGCACTTCCATAAGCTCAGAACGCTTAGCTTTAGGAATATCGAGAAGCATAGCGATTTCTTTAGCTTTCATTGGAACATACAGTTCATTATTAAGAATCATATCAGCAAGCATCTGTCTTCGCTGTTTAAATATATCCTTCTCCATATCCCTTATATCCCTTTCTAACCATTAAATATACAGATTCTACCAGATTGCTCGTAAAAGCAAAAACACTCTTAAGAAATTATCCGTTTCTTAAGAGTGTTCGTAATTTAGAAATTAAAATTAAGTATAACTGCTATAACAACAAAAAGAATTACAAGAATCTTGGTTATCTTAACAAGCTTGCCTTCCATTGAACGGCCCTTGTTCTTACCCCAGTATGAATCAGCAGCACCACTAATTGTTCCTGACAATCCGTTCTGCTTACTTTCCTGCATAAGAATTATTATTGCTAAAGCTATACAAATTACTACAAATACTCCCATTAAACCAATTCTTAATACATCTCCGACAGACATATGAAACAATGGAATTATCTTATTCATACCATCCTCATTCCTGCGCATCATGCGCTTTTTATTACATAATTATGCCAATACGGCAACATAGGTCATTCTATCACAAATAAACATTTTGTGCAAGAAAAATCAACAAATTAATTTCAACCCTTTGATTAGTTCTTCTTCACAAGAAGAGACTCACCTGTCATCTCAACTGGTTTCTCAAGTCCCATAATTTCTATAAGTGTAGGAGCGATATCACATAATCTTCCACCCTCACGAAGTGTATAATTCTCATCATAATTAACAAGAATGAATGGAACAGGATTAGTTGTATGCGCTGTATGTGGAGCTCCTGTTTCGTAATCAATCATCTTCTCAGCATTTCCGTGGTCTGCGCAGATGAAGAGAACTCCGTCAACATCCTTTACTGCATCTACAGCCTTTCCAACAAGCTCATCAACCTTCTCTACAGCCTTGATTGCAGCTGGAATAACGCCTGTATGTCCAACCATATCAGGATTAGCGAAGTTGATAATAATAACATCATATTTGTCAGACTTTATAGCCTCAACTAAGTCCATACCTACTTCCGGAGCACTCATCTCTGGCTTTAAGTCATATGTTGCAACATCCTTAGGTGAGTTAACAAGTAATCTGAACTCATCAACATTAGGATCTTCAACACCGCCATTAAAGAAGAATGTAACATGTGCATATTTCTCTGTCTCAGCAAGTCTTAACTGCTTCTTTCCATGATTAGCAAGGAATTCACCAAATGTGTTCTTAATATTCTCTTTCTTGAATGCAACCTTCTTGTTAGGGATTGATTCATCATAATCCTTGAAGCATACAAATGTTAATGGAATAAATCCTGTCTTTCTTTCAAATCCTGTAAACTTATCATCGCAGAACGCTCTTGTCATCTCTCTTGCACGGTCTGGACGGAAGTTAAAGAATATAACAGAATCATTAGCCTTAACTAATGAAAGTGGCTGACCATCTTTACAGATAACTGTTGGCTCAACGAATTCATCTGTCTTACCATTATCATATGACTCCTGAAGTGCCTGTGTAGCTGACTCGGCCTTAATGCCATCACCTGTTACAAGTGAATCATAAGCCTTTTCTACTCTGTCCCAGTTATTATCTCTGTCCATTGCATAGTAACGACCTGATAAAGATGCGACCTTACCAACTCCGATTTCTGCCATCTTATTCTCAAGTGTCTCAACAAATCCCTTAGCTGAAGCTGGAGGTGTATCTCTTCCGTCGAGGAACGCATGAACATATACCTTAGATACTCCCTGCTGCTTTGCCATCTCTAAAAGTCCATATACATGGCTTAAATGACTGTGAACACCACCATCTGATAAAAGTCCGAAAAGGTGAAGATCCGAATCATTCTTCTTGCAGTTCTCCATTGCCTCAAGTAATTCTTCGTTCTTAAAGAATGTACCATCTTCAATATCCTTAGTAATTCTTGTAAGATCCTGATATATAATTCTACCAGCACCAATATTCATATGACCAACTTCTGAATTACCCATCTGTCCGTCTGGAAGACCTACAGCAAGTCCTGAAGCATATCCCTTCTGGAACGGGCATTCCTTCATAAGCTTATCCATAACAGGAGTGTTAGCCATAGCAATAGCATTACCCTCTGTTCTATCATTTAAACCATAACCATCAAGTACCATTAAAACTACTGGTTTTTTACTCATAATGTGATTCTCCTTTAAATGTATTCTAATTAATTGCCTATAGCATGATAGCACATTTGTAAAAAAAATCAAAGACCTTGTCTTGAATATTATCATCAAAACAAGGTCTTTTCATGCTTATTTACTTATTATAATTAACTATATCCGCAAAATCCGGCTTGAGACTTGCACCTCCTACCAGTCCACCATCAATATCAGGCTGGGCAAAAAGCTCTGCTGCATTAGAAGCATTAACACTTCCTCCATAAAGAATCCTTATCTGATCCGCTGTTTCTTTATCATATAACTCTTCGAATACAGTTCTTATAAATCCGCATACTTCCTGTGCCTGCGCTGTAGTTGCAACCTTTCCTGTTCCAATAGCCCAGATTGGCTCATAAGCAACTATTGTATGAAGCACCTGATCTTTAGTAACACCAACATATGCTTCTACTATCTGTTCTTTAACGAAATCAAGTGTAATCCCTTTTTCTCTCTGTTCAAGTGTCTCTCCACAACAAAGAATTGGGATAATGTCATGTTCAAGAGCTTTATGAAGCTTAAGATTAAGAACTGTATTGCTTTCGTTAAAGTACATTCTTCTTTCTGAATGTCCTATGATAACATGGCTTACCCCCGCATCAACAAGCATCTCTGGCGATAATTCACCGGTAAATGCTCCTTTCTCCTGATAATATACATTCTCTGCCCCAATATGTATATTAGATCCTTTCACTGCCTCCACTACAGGTACTATGTCAATTGATGGCACACAGAACACAACATCAACATCCGGATTATTAACATTCGGTTTCAATTCAGTAACGAGCTTAACTGCCTGGCTTGGTGTCATATTCATCTTCCAATTGCCTGCTATTACTTTTCTTCTCATTCTACGCCTCCCCACAGGAAATTATCCATAATAACATATATATGGACAATCCTATTAAATTATTCCCATATAACTATCCTAGTAAAATAAATAATAGCATACTTTAATACATATTTCAAGTATAGTTTGTGAAATAAATAACAAAAATCCGGACCTTACTTAACAAAAAATAAGATCCGGATTAAAATATTATTATATAACTATGTCAGTAAAATTAATTACTTATCGTTAGCTGCAACTACACCTGGAAGTTCTTTACCTTCAAGGAATTCAAGAGATGCTCCACCACCTGTAGAGATGTGTGTCATCTTATCTCCGAATCCTAAGTTGTTAACAGCAGCTGCTGAATCACCACCACCAATGATTGTTGTAGCATCTTTAAGCTGTGCAAGTTCTTCTGCAACAGCAATTGTTCCTGCTGCGAAATTAGGGAATTCAAATACTCCCATTGGTCCATTCCATACTACAGTCTTGGCATCCTTTAAAGCTTCCTTGTAAAGCTCACATGTCTTAGGTCCAATATCCATACCCATGTCATCATCTGCCTGATGTCCTGCTTCTACGACATGTGAAGGAGAATCATTGCTGAATTCCTTAGCTACAACTGTATCGATAGGAATAAGCATTTTAACGCCCTTTTCTTCAGCCTTCTTCATCATATCCTTAGCATAATCAAGATAATCATCCTCTACTAATGACTGACCTACATTACCACCATGTGCTTTCTGGAATGTATAAGACATACCACCACCGATAATAAGTGTGTCAACCTTATCAAGAAGATTATTGATAACTGAAATCTTAGAAGAAACCTTTGAACCACCAAGAATTGCAACGAAAGGTCTTACAGGATTATTAACTGCATTTCCAAGGAAATCAATTTCCTTCTGCATAAGGTATCCAACAACAGCTGTATCAACATACTGTGTAACACCTACGTTAGAACAATGCGCTCTGTGAGCTGTACCAAATGCATCATTAACAAATACATCTGCAATAGAAGCTAAATCCTTAGAAAATGCTTCACCATTCTTAGTCTCTTCTGGTCTGAATCTTGTATTTTCAAGAAGAATAACATCTCCATCATTCATTGCAGCAACAGCTGCTCTTGCATTATCGCCTACAACAGTATCATCTGCTGCAAACTTAACTTCCTGACCAAGAAGTTCTGAAAGTCTCTTTGCAACTGGTGCAAGAGAAAATGCAGCATCTGGTCCCTTTGGCTTTCCAAGATGTGAACAAAGAATAACCTTTCCTCCATCAGCAATAAGCTTCTTGATTGTTGGAAGAGCAGCTACAAGTCTTGTTTCATCTGTAATTCTGCTTCCATCTAAAGGTACATTAAAATCACATCTGCATAATACTCTTTTGCCCTTTACATTGATATCATCAATAGACTTTTTATTAAGCATATTAATATCCTCCATATAATACATAAAATAGCTACATATACAGCTTTATAAAAAACCGGAGAATAGTCATACCATTCTCCGGCAAAAACAATCTAAATGATTAGTTTAATTCAGCGAAGTACTTAATTGTTCTAACCATCTGGCTTGTGTATGAGTTCTCATTATCATACCAAGAAACAACCTGAACCTGGCAGCCACCGTTTGGAAGTTCATTAACCATTGTCTGAGTAGCATCAAATAATGAACCAAATCTCATACCAACGATATCGCTAGATACAATCTGCTCTGTATTGTAACCGAATGACTCTGTTGCAGCAGCCTTCATAGCAGCATTAACTTCATCAACTGTAACCTTCTTAGCAACTACAGCATTAAGAATTGTTGTAGAACCTGTAGGTGTTGGAACTCTCTGAGCAGCTCCAATAAGCTTTCCATTAAGTTCTGGGATAACAAGACCAATAGCCTTAGCAGCACCTGTTGAGTTAGGAACGATGTTGCAAGCACCTGCTCTAGATCTTCTTAAATCACCCTTTCTCTGTGGTCCATCAAGAATCATCTGATCACCTGTGTAAGCATGAATTGTACACATAATACCTGACTCGATTGTTGCACAATCGTTAAGTGCCTTAGCCATAGGAGCTAAGCAGTTTGTTGTACAAGAAGCAGCTGAGATAATCTGATCATCTGCTGTAAGTGTCTCATGGTTTACATTGTAAACGATAGTCTTAAGGTCGTTTCCAGCTGGAGCTGAGATAACTACCTTCTTAGCACCTGCATTAATATGAGCCTGTGCCTTAGCCTTAGATGTATAGAATCCTGAACACTCAAGAACTACATCAACACCAATCTCTCCCCATGGGCAGTTATTAGCATCTGGCTCTTTGTAAATCTTGATAGTCTTACCTTTAACTGTGATTGTACCAGCCTCATCATCAGCTGTTACCTGATCTTCCTCACCGAAGTTAACATATCTTCCCTGTGATGAGTCATACTTTAAAAGATGAGCAAGCATCTTAGGGCTTGTTAAATCGTTAATAGCAACTACCTCATATCCTTCTGCACCAAACATCTGTCTGAATGCAAGTCTACCGATACGACCAAAACCATTGATTGCAACTTTTACTGACATAAAAACAATTCCTCCTAAAATGAATTTTTATAACATAGTTTGTTAAAATTTCAACTACCGTGTATTTTACATAAGAAGAAGCAAAATATCAAGGCTTTCTTCCCATTTTTTACATTTTTGCACTTTTTTCAATAATAACTCATTATCAATTAGTCATTTTGACGAAACTTTAACAAATTCTGTATCCAATATTATCTACTTAACACTAATCCCCGCTTAATACTGACTTAAAGGAAACATTTCTTTGTATTCCTCAAAATATTTATCAAAATTAGTTCCATTATCTTTCTTGAGATTAATAAGATACTCATGTGTATCAAACACATTTAACTCAAGCTCAATAATCGCAACTGCCACGTTAGAACAATGGTCAGCAATTCTCTCGAAATCTGTAAGCAGATCATTAAATATAAAGCCCTGATGAAGTGTACATTCACCTTTCTGGACACGCTTGACATGATTCATCTTCATTTCATCACAATATATATCAACGAGTTCTTCTAACGGCTCTGTCTTATAGGCATATTCAACCTTGTTCTGTTCAAATGCATCTATTACATTTCCAACTATTTCTTTCATAATTAATGACATCAGTTCAACATCTTCAACAGCACAATCAGAAAACCTAAGCTTTTCATTAAACAGTTCTGCTGCTGCCTGTGATATGTTAACAGCATGGTCACTTATTCTCTCAAAATCAGAAATTGTATGGAGAAGCTTTGAGACCTCCTTGTTCTGTCCAGAAGTAAGCTCCTGCTGTGTAATCTTTACAAGATAAGTTCCAAGCTTATCTTCATATCTGTCAACCTTATCTTCTCTTCTCTGAATCTTGTCATATTTTTCCTGCGAAAATGTATCCAGTAGTTCCATGGAACGAATAAGATTTTTCTGTGCCATATGTGCCATTGAACAAAGAACTGTCTTAGCCTGTTCAATAGCAACTGTAGGATGAGCAATAAATCTGTCATCAAGTACACTGATTTCAACAATATCTTTATCTTCCTCATCAACAACCTCCTTGAAAATTGCACATACCATCTTTTCAAGGAATCTGATGAATGGAAACAGTACAGCAACTGTTGCAACTCTGAATAAAGAGTTCACAAATGCTATCGAAACAGTTGTCATCGTTCTGTCCATAAATGAAAAATGCACAAAATGATTAACACTATAAAATACTACTGCCCATATTAAAGCACCCAATGCATCAACAAGAAGATATACAAATGCTGTTCTCTTACCATCTGTAGTCGCACCAAATGAAGAAATGATAACAGGCATGGCAGCTCCGACAGCAATACCCATTATAATAGGCAGTGCTACTGAAAATGAAATAGCTCCTGTAACTGATAAAGCCTGAAGAATACCAACTGTAGCAGACGCACTCTGCAAAACAGCAGTAACCAAAAGTCCTATAAGTATTCCTATAAATGGATTAGAAAACTTAGTAAGCATATCAATAAATGCCGGCTCAGATCTTAATGGTGCAACTGCTGCACTCATGTTCTGCATTCCTACCATAAGGATACAGAAACCTATCATAATATCACCTATATGCTTCTTAGTGGGATTCTTACAAATCATCCTGAACATGATGCCAATAACACCAATAACAGCAGCAAGAACCTCTGTTGAAAGTAAATCTACCCATCCGGCACCACCACTGATATCAGAAAGACATAATACCCATCCAGTAACAGATGTACCTATAATTGCGCCCATAATAATACCGATAGCCTGTTTCATTTTAATCATACCGGCATTAACAAAACCAACAACCATAACAGAAGTTGCCGACGATGACTGGATAATTGCCGTAACACCTGTACCAAGCAGTACTCCCTTAAGAGGTGTATTACTTAATCTGTACAGAATAACTTCCAGTTTGCCACCAGCCACTTTCTTTAATCCATCTCCCATAAGCTGCATTCCAAAAAGGAAAAGCGCTATTCCTCCGAGAAGAATAATCACAATGTGTATCAATTCAAAACTCACGAAAGCTCCTATCTGCGCATAAAAGTCAAGGTCGGACAGCGTAGTTGGTACTTCTACATCTATGCGCATTCACATAATCAGAATTTATACGCTGTCTTCTTAATAATATCAATACTAATAATCATTTTCAAGGAAAAATTACCTATATTTTACATTAGTTTACATGTTCTACATAAACATCAAAAATATCAATTGCGGATTAATTATGTTTATGTATAATGTATATTGACATTTAAGCATATGACTAATATTTGATGGAGGACATTACTATGCTGTTATCAGATTCACATATACATACTATGTTCTCTTCTGATTCAGAGGAGAACCCTGTAAATGTTGTTAACAATGCTATTTCACTGGGATTTAAGCACATCTGTTTTACCGACCATAATGACTTTGATGCTCCTTTAGAAGATGGAAAAGTCATGTTTGACCTTTATTTTCCGGAATACATTAAGTATTTCCAGAATCTGAAAGAATCATACAATGATAAAATCAATATTCACATAGGTGTTGAACAGGGACTTATGAGAAGCGTCGCAGACAGAGTCAATTCATACGATTCTGCAAAACAGCTTGATTTTATAATAGGCTCGTCACATCTTGTATATGGAGAAGATCCATACTACCCTGAGTTTTGGGAGAAACGTTCTGCAAAGGATACTGTTTTAACTTATTACGAAAGTATTCTTGATAATCTTAGCTGCTGTCACAACTTTGATGTATATGGTCACCTTGATTATATTGCAAGATATATACCTGCCAATTCTTACACATATGACTGGCACGATTTTAACGATTTAATCTGCATAATTCTTAAAACAATCATTGAGCAAGGAAAAGGAATTGAGATCAACACTGCCGGTCTTAAATACGGAATGCCTGAACCTAATCCATGCCTTGATATTGTTAAAATCTATCACGACCTCGGAGGAGAGATAATCACTGTAGGTTCTGATGCACACGAAGTTAAGTTTTTTGCTTACAGATTTGATGTCGTGGCTGATATGCTTAAGAACGCAGGATTTAATTACTACACAATATTTAATGAAAGAAAGCCTGAGTTCATCAGATTATGATGAGCTCAGGCTTATTTTATATACATGTATCTTATCTGCACCTTCTACATACATCTGTAAAATCTGAAGCTGTAAGGTGGAAGAACTATTTTCCCAGATAAGTCTTCCTTCTTACCTGTTATAAGATTAAGTGCATCTGCACATTCTGTATCAAAGTACGCTGTGTACTCATTCTCATCTGCATTAATTGCAACAAGCACTTTTTCTCCATCTGCTTCCCTTTTGAATACATATTGTCTGTTTGTAAGCACTTTCTTTGTGTAATCACCATAGCTTAAAGCCCTGCTGTTATGATACATTTGTCCTAATGAACTTATTGTATCAGTCAGCTCATTGTATTCCGGCTTATCAAATGCCGGACGCAGAATATTGTCATTGCCGCTGCCCTTAACTGCCTCGCATCCCCATTCACTTCCATAATATATACATGGAATTCCCGGCATACCGAACATAAGTGCATATATAAGCGGCAGATGTGCTTTATTGGTAAGTGTGCTGGCAATCCTTGATACATCATGGTTATCAACAAATGTAAGCAGATGTTTTCCTGTATACAGACACCATGGTTCTTTTCCAAACTGCCTTTCTATGCTGTGTGCAATCTCGAACATATTCATTGAATTAAAGCTAGAATACAACCCCTTATAACACTCATAATTAGTTGCACTGTGCAGGCATTCATTACCCACAATTGTGTTGTAATCACCATGAAGCATTTCTCCTACAAGGAAAAACTCCTGCTTCATCTGGTCTGTTTCGTATCTTAAACGCTTCATGAAATCCCTGTTAAGGCAGTACGCAACATCAAGTCTGATTCCATCAATATCAAATTCATCAACCCAGCCACGCACCGACTCAATAAGATAATTAACCACATCAGGATTATTCAGATTGAGCTTCACAAGATTGTAATATCCTTCCCAGCCCTCATACCAGAAGCCGTCATTATATGGTGAATTGCCATCAAAGCTGATGTTAAACCAGTCCTTGTAGGCAGAATCCCATTTTTTCTCACATACATCCTTAAATGCAAAAAAGCCCCTTCCGACATGATTAAACACACCGTCAATGACTACCTTTATTCCTGCCTCATGCAGCTTTGACACAAGCTCTGCAAAATTCTTATTAGTTCCTATTCTTTTATCTATCACACGGTAATCCCTTGTATCATAGCCATGATAATCGCTCTCAAAAATTGGAGAAAAATACACCGCATCAGTCCCTAACTTCTGCAAATGCGGTATCCAGTCTGCAAATTCTGATATGCATCTGTTCATCACCCCGTCGTTGTCTCTTAATCCATCACAAAATCCAAGTGGAAATACCTGATAAAACACCGCTTCTTCGTACCACATATTATTTTAACCTCCGTAACTGTCTGATATATTAATATTAAGCCAATTCCCGCAGTCTGGCAACATCTTTCTTAATACACTCAACCACATAATCAGCTTCCCTGTGTGTAATTGTATGGTTAATTGTCAGCCTTAGTGAACCTTCTGCTATTTTTTCATCAAGTCCAAGTGCAAGAAGGACATGTGAAGGCTTTCCTGAATTAGATGTACACGCCGAACCTGCAGATGCGCATATTCCCTGTTTGTTAAGCATTACAACCAGCATTCCGCCATTAACATACTGAAAACTGAAATTCATATTGCCCGTAACACGGCTTTCCCTGCTTCCATTAAGTCTTGAATAAGGAATTTCTCTTAGTATTCTCTTAATCATATAGTCGCTGATTTTCTTTTCCTGCCTTGCCCTGTCAGGAAGTGTTTCATAAGCAATTCTTGCCGCCGTCGCAAGTCCTGCAATCCCGGCTACATTTTCAGTGCCTGCCCTAAGTCCGTTCTCCTGTCCGCCTCCATGCATGAACCGTTCTGGCTTTCCGCCCCTGACATACAGAAATCCTACGCCCTTTGGTCCGCATATCTTATGTCCGCTTACATTTAAGAAATCCACGCCCAGCTTTTTCACATCAACATCAATATGTCCAAATGCCGCCACTGCATCAGAATGAACCTTTGCACCATACTCATGCGCAATTTCACATACATTTTCTATCGGCTGGATAGTTCCAATTTCATTATTAGTAAGCATAACTGACACTAAAAATGTATCATTTCTAATCATTTTTTCTAACTGTTCCAGCTTAACAATTCCCTGCTCATCAACTGGTGCAAATGTGACATCTATTCCATAATTCTTAAGCCACAGTGCCGATTCCGTCACCGCATGGTGTTCTATTGAACTTACTATTATATGTCCCTGTTTTCTTTTCAGGCTCTCTGCTTTAACTGCCCAGTTATCCCCTTCCGTTCCACCAGAGGTGAAAAATATTTCATTTCTGTCAGCATTTATTATATCTGCAATAATACCTCTTGATTCCTCAACAACATTTTTAGCTTTTTCAGACAACCTGTACACACCTGACGGGTTTCCATAATCTCCCAAAAGATATGGAAGCATTGCTTCAGCCACTTCTTTTCTGACAGCAGTTGTCGCCGCATTGTCCATATATATCATTATATTTCCGCCCTGTAATTCCTTATAATATTGTATTCAGGCAGGGCATATATTGTTAATAAGTCTATCTGCGGTATCTGCTATGAATAATAAATTATCCTTAAAAGGTGGCATATTCAAATCCGCCATAATCCTTACATTTGCCGGCGTTCTATCAAAACTGCTCGGATTTTATTTTCGTATACTTCTTACTAATTATACAGGTGCTGCAGGAGTCGGACTATTCCAGATGTGCATACCTCTTGTTGCGCTTGCATTTGCAGTATGCTGCAGTGGATTTTCTGTAGCTGTTTCAAAATATTCAGCATCATCTCCATCTCTGAAATGGCTTTTCTGCGTATTAAAGATTACTATTTCTCTTTCAATTGCCGTTATGCTTTTATTTCTTATATTCAGCGATTTCATTGCAAACCATATATTTATGGAAAGCCGCTGTGAGGGAATAATCCGTATAACTGCAATCTCTCTGCCATTCATGTGCATACATAACTGCTTGTCTAATTACTATTACAGTCAGAAAGAATCTTTTCTGCCAGCCTCCTCGCAGCTTGTCGAACAGCTTGTGCGTATTGGCACTATTATACTTTATGTGCGCATAAAAAATGTATCAACAATATCAATTGCTGACGCAGTTACCGGTAATATATTCGGTGAATTTGCAGCTGCCACATACTGTGCTATTCCGCTGTTTTTCCGTTCCATTCATAATAAAAGCATGACGCAGAAGCTGTCCTGTTCACTCCGTGAATACAAATATATTGTTAAATATTCATTTCCAATTAACGCCAATCAGACTATTCTGCATCTACTTGAAGGGGCAGAAGCAATTCTTATTCCCGCAATCCTGTGCATGCATGGACTGTCCAAAGATGATGCAATAAGCCAGTTTGGTATACTTACAGGAATGGCTCTTCCTCTTGTGCTTTTCCCATGTACGGCAGCTAATTCATTTGCACTTATGCTTCTTCCAAAGGTATCTGATGAAAGTTCAAATGTCCTGTCTGACCATCTTGCTGTGACAGTAAAAAGAACAGTTTCCATGTGTTTGAGTCTCGGCATTATAAGCATATTTTTATTCATTAACTATGGTGCGCGCCTCGGTGCAATGATGTTCCACGAAGACTCTGTATACATATACACCTGCATTCTTTCATGGCTGTGTCCTTTCCTCTACTTAAAAATCAGCCTTACAAGCGTGACTAATGGCATGGGACATACCGCCCTTACATTCATAATTAATATAACCGGAATTATCATCCGGCTTGCCTGTGTATTTCTGCTTATTCCAAAGCTTGGCATAACCGGTTATCTGTATGGTGTTCTTATTAGCAACATATGCATGAGTCTGCTTTACATTTTTAATATATACAAGAAGCTGAACATCCAGCCAGACCCGTTTGGCAGTATAATTGTGCCATTATGTATTGCGGTCATATCTATATTTTCATCAAGAATTATATGCCGGATTATGTTTGACCTGATAATAAAAGAAGCAGAAGAATATGTTCTCCTGCTTACCGGTGCCGCCATATGCTGCATTGTCTATATTATTCTTTTTATTCATGAACAATCGGAACAGCGTCCTTTATAGACGGTGCCGCTTCCCAATAGTCAAGTCTGGATTCGTACTGCTGCCTTATCCATTCCACGGCAGCAAGACGACCATCTTCTGTCAGTTCAAATATCTCTGTTGTCTTATCTTCTTCCTTAACAGCACATGAAGCATATGGCCCGCGCCACACGCACGCAGAAAGCTTTAAATCAGGCTTTTCTCCTGTCTGCTTAAGCATATATCTCATTCCATTGTGCTGTCCTGTATATACACCCTTGTATTTGAAGAAATTAAGTGGCATTATTCCATTCGGATCAATCATTGCCATCACCTTCCACACCATTATTATTCTTTATAAGCTTCTCATTATAAAATGCGCCACCTAAATACATAATTCCTATTACAACCGGAAGGCATATAAGAATCAGCATGTTACCAGTTATTGAATACTTAGATACCACAAATACTATTATTAAATCAACAACTCCTGCTATAGTCATAACAATTCCATAAACTTTGATTTTATTAACTGCATCAACAGCACCTATATTGGTCATTCCATAAAATCCAGCAATTGCAAAGTAAACTCCCTCAACAATAACTGCTATAAATGCTATATTCAGCAGCTTGACAATCATATATAATGCCTTTCCCTGCTCTGTTGTTGAAAATGAATATAGCTCCGACATAATATAAAACGCATAAAATGCCATTATAATTCCCATCGTTACCGCAAGCATTGATGCTAATTTAAGAATTCTGCACTTTGACTTTTCTGTTACTACGCTCATATTCTTATCTCCGTTTTCTGATGATTAATGATTATAACATGGGATTGGGGATTTTTAAAGGGTGTGATGTATAGCACGAGTCCATTATGTATTGATTATTCTTTATTATTAACCCTCTGTGTATTCTCATCTATATCTTTATAACCATACTTTTCATCCCGGTATGAAGCTAATTCTGCATCGTAATCTGTAATATTTCCCTCTTTTATCATTTTTAATAATTCTTCTAGTGCCTGTTCTTTTGACATTGTGTTCTCCTGTATAAACCCATTACAGCTATCTTATAAATAAAAAAGCATAATTATTATTGGATGGGCGGTGTATCCATCATCTCAGGTACTCCGAGGAGTGTGTCAGGAACCATTTACGACCTCAATAATAACTATGCTAATCAACAATATATTCTTTTGAGCAAAAATATACACACCATTTATTTCAATAATTCTACAGCTCCCTTAAATACAGTAATTATCATAACTTTCATTAAGGTCATAAGGAGTTATCTGGTATACATAATAAGTTTCTAAAATATTATACATTTTTAATCTTCTAAATAGCATAAATACTGGATTTTTAGTTGGTGTATGGCGTATATTTACACCGCATTTACACCACGTTTTTCACAAAATCAACAATTTTATTTTCGTTTTTAACAATTCTTTCAATGTCGTCACTTGCTTTCTGTGGCATAACATGTGTGTATAAATCCATTGTCATTTGTAATGTTGCATGACCTAAATATGATTGAACAACTTTCGGCTGCACACCCGCCTCAAAGCATCTTGTTGCAAATGTGTGTCTTAAAGCGTGACCGCTGAAATATTCCATTTCTTCATCAACAGAATGGACAAGATTTATTGTATCTACAATAGAATCAATCGCCGCACTGTATAAAACTGAATTAAGTGGTGTGTTAAATTTTGTCGTAAATAAATAGTCGTTCTGCTCTTTAGGCTGTTTGTTTTTGATAACATGCTTCTGCCTTATCTGCCTTTCAAGATACTTTCTGCATAAGCTGTTCATAGGCACTTTCCTATTGCTCTGTTCTGTTTTAGGCTCTTCTAAATGAAATTCCTTGCGTTCATCATCAAGGTATTTCTGATATACAAGCGTCTTAGATACATTTATTAGCCCATTTTCAAAATCAATATCATTTTCAGTTAAGGCAAAAAGTTCTCCCGGTCTCAACCCTGTATTTACAGCAATATTAAATAGATTGTCGTAAAATGTGCCAGCACAGCATTCAAAAAATACTTCTTGTTCATCAATTGTTAATGCTTTAGCGAAAACTTCCTTTTTTGCCCTCAATTTAACTCCTTTTGTTGGATTTCTGGACATAAGTTCATCTTCCATCGCTCTTGAAAACATGTCTGATAATATAACTTTAATTTTGTTTTGCCGTTCATATCCATAGCCCTTATCGTCAGTAATATCAATTAATTGTTGAATATCCGACTTAACAAAGGAATTTATGTTGCGATTTCCCAAAAAAGGTGATATATTCTTAGTGTATATGTGAGTGTATTCCCTAAGTGTATTGGGGCGTACACTTTTCTTTTTGTACACATCTACCCAACGATTAAACCAATCGTCCAACTTAATGTTATCTCTTATGCTTGTAAATGACTGACTATCAGCTATTGCAATTGCAAGTTTCTTTCTTAATTCTGACAGTTTATCGTCATAAATGCTTTTTCTCTGACCGAATCTATCAACATACCTGCCACAATATTTTCCGTTCTTCCGTTGACAGATTCCATTTCCTAGCTCTTTACCTTTTAAATCCTTTCCCATTTTCTTTAGCTCCTTTCAATAAATAAAGAGCTATTGCGTGATAATTAATATTACTACACAATAGCTTATATTTCAATATATCTCTATATTTCCCTACTTTTTTCTATATATTTCTCAAACTCTTTACGCTTGACAAGCCTTTTATTTCCGACCTTTAAAACAAAGGGGCAACTAATCTCATTAAGCATTGTACTAATTCTATTAATTCCAATATTGCTATATTCAGACGCTTCTTCAACTGTCAGTGTTACTTTTTCCCATATAGGGATTGTTTTAACCATTTCATCAGTCCTTTCTATCTTGATTTTTATATCCTTAACTCTCCTTGAAATTGTTGCTTTGGATAACATGAGCCTCTGGCTAATTTGCTCTAAGCTCATATTACCCACAAGCAACTTGAAAATTCTTAATTCTTCCTCGGTAAAATTGGCATTTTCCAATATCTTTTCAAGTTCCGGCTTAGTAAGTTCTGAAAACTTCATAAGCCATACTCCTTAATATTTAATTTTTATTTTTGTTTCTTCTTCTAGCTGTTCAATAAGTTCTTTCGGATCTATAAGTCCTGCGTTGAAATCTTCGTTGAATTTATCAATCTCATCAATAAGCCGTTCTAGTCGCTTATTTCCAAATCCGAATTTATCATGCAGCACCCATAGCAGAATTGTTAAGGCATTACCGAACATTTCTTTATTTTCTTTGTTCTTCTGCCTATTTAACTGAACTCTCATCATTTGTTCTTGAAATCTTCGTTGCTCCGACTTGCTCATTTAACATAGCCTCTCTTTTCTTTTTCTCCCGATATCTTTTACAGTATATGGCATTTTTACCGGTTTCAATTCTTTTAGTTTCTCTTCTTTTTTGAGCAGCTTTTCCTTTCTCTGATTGCTTATACCTTGTCTGTGTAGCTTTGCCTTTTTCAGTTTGAAAATATTTCTTCTGGCTGATTTTGTGTGCCTCTGACCGGTTATATCGTCTGCGTCTAGCTTTGCCCTTCTCGCTCTGCTCATACATTCTGCCATATACAACTTTTGCCCTTTGCTTTGGCTCTAATTGCTCTAATTTATTTCTAAAAGCAATCTCTTTATCCAGTTTATTCTGTTGAATTATATCTGGCTGTTCAAGTGTATTGTATAGACAATCATTCAATGTGCAGTTAAGACAATCGGGATAAATACAATTTTTAGGTTTCATAATCTACCTCATGGCGTTTATTCTTTCTTGAATATCTTGAGGTGCTTCGATATACTCTTCTGCGTTTGTATTTTGACCGATAAGGGCATTTTCTTTAATTTGTAATGTATTTATATCTCTTTGGAGTTTTTGCTCGATTTGAGCCTTATGCGAATTTGCATTCGTTTTTTCGATAAGTGATTTGATATTGTCTGGCATACGATTTATTTCGTTCGCACGCTTAACAACTGTTTCGTAAGTTCTTAGAAAATTTGATTGTATTACTGTTTCAATCGTCTGATAATCTGATGTCGCCCAGTTTTTAAGGTTATCTGGCATACCAACCGCCTGCCTGACAAGTGGCGGTAGCTTATTAAATTCTTCAACCGCCCCATAAGTACCATTCCGTAACGCCTTACTAACCAACCCCCAAGCTGTCATTCCGTCAAGTTCCTGTGGCTGTGATATAGTCTGTATCTTACCTATCAGCTGTCCTATACTTGGGGCAAATCCGCTTATATCAGAGTTGATGTATGCTTTAAGTGCGACTGACACTTGTTCATAACCGTAATTTTCCAACATCATATTCCACACATCTACTGTCTCTGATAGGTTGTTAGGCTTGTAGTTAGGGTAGCAATCACACATAATGCGAATGATTTTAACTGTTTCTTCTCTTGTCAAGCATTGCTACCTCCTGATTCATATAAAATTTTGATACCATCTGCGTCTACATTTGAGCTTTTATTTGCTATGCTTCTAAAAATATCCACATAATCACAATTACCCAAATCAATAGGGCAATTATCTAATATATTTAATATATCTTCGATAACCGCTCTTTCACTATCATTAACTGTGATTTCGTAAATTGTATCTGAATACATAATTTTTCTCCTTTACACATTATCCCAGTCAATAGCACCCTTATTGAAATTCTGATTGCCTTGCTTATTAGAGCTATCTTCTTTCAGCTCAAACAGTCCTTGCCAACAATGGTCTACTGACTGATTAAGAATTTTAACAGCTAAGTCATTATCTCCGCCAGACAACTTTTCAAGAGTATTCATAGCCCTATGCAATGCCTTGTCGGTGCATATAGGTTTTTTGATTTTCTTGCGCATTGTCACATACTCGTTAAATGCTTCATCAAGTAATTCATCATTGGGATAATAACTTTTCTTTTTGGATATTACGTTAGTAATATCTTTTTCTTTTATATTCTTATCATTCTTTAATTCTTTATCATTATTACATTCTTTACATTCTTGTATGTGTTTCGTCACTGTTTCCGTTGGTGTTTCCGTAAGTGTTCTATCGGTGTTTCCGTTACTGTTTCCGTTGGTGTGTTCGTTAGTGTTTTCGTTACTGTTTTCTGAAAACTGGAAAACGCTGTAATTTACTATGGTTAGAAGTGTTCTATTATCGTTGCTTTCTTTTTGCACCATATTTTCGTTTTCTAGCATTTTTAGAAAGCGATATGTTCTATTTACACTCCAATTCCATTTTGCTGATAACTGTCGGACAGATGTTAAAATCTGTCCCCTTGTTATCGTGATTATTTCTCCGTTGAATAATAGTTTTGTATCTGAATGGTTAGCGGTAAGTAATAAATCAACCCAAGCTGAACGCTTGTCAAATGGTTCGTTTACTCGCCATATCCAACAATCCAGTAGTTGCCTATGCAATTTTATCCAACCTTTATTCACAGTCTACCTCTTCAAGTTCTGTCACATTGTTACTTCACTAAATCGTTAATGTTAATTCTGAATCCGTCAAATTCCTTGCCTTTACTCTTGATGTAAGTTGTTGTATCAAAGAACATCAAGTTGCCCTCTCTGTCAGTTGCCATACTTACACCATTTCTTGTAAGACTGCCTTTGAGTAGGTCAAGTAAAATCTGTATTTCCTGCTTTGTTTCGTCTTTCATACTGTATCTCCTTGATTGATGTTTAAATTCTTAAACATAGCACACATAACATCTACCACAATACTGTTTCCAAATTGCTTATACAACTGCGTATTACTGTTTATTGCTGCCATTTTGTCAATATCTTCATCAGATACACCCATCAGCCGTCCACACTCTCTCGGTGTTAGCTTTCTTATACGATATTGCGTAGCAATATGGCTATTTGCATATCCGTGTGTGCCAGCTACAAGATTAGCGGATATGCCATTATCAGAAATAACTGTGCCACATTGGGAACCGTTGCTTGATATTTGACCGACTTTTTGGATATTATTTTCAAGCAATAAATTATCTTTCTGCACACTCGTTAAGCAATTACTTGTACCTTGCATATTCACCTCTAATCTCTGCTCTGTTAGACTTCCCGCAGTTCTATCTGACGGATTATCAGGATTTCTGCCACGCATAGCAACTATGCACATATTGTCTTTATGACTGCCTATGCCTTTATAATATTGTGATGTCACTGTGCTTGCAGTAGGTGTATTAATGTCACATATTTTCGCATTATCTAAGCTTTCTAAGTGTCCGTTAGGCATTTTATCTAATTTGCATGGAATTTGCTCTTCAAGAATTTTCGGCTCTTGATTGCCACCTTGCATTGTACTCAATGTTGGACTGCACCCCCCCCACATCATAAATTCTGTTGGTACTCTCGAATTTTGCTTCAAGAGAGCCTATTACATTTACATCTGCCATTACTTCAATCACTCCGCTACTTGTTTTATTGGCTCTTAGGGTAGGACAAATCCCCCCTAAGTACCTTTTCGCCACCGAATTTTTCACTTTCAAAAAGCACTATTCCGATAGCGTCTGTTAATTTTTCCATTCAATCACTCCATTGCTTCCATAATTATCAAGGCCTTTATAATCTCTTGCCCTAAGAGTTACGGCTACATCAATCTGTTTGTCTGCCGTCTCTCCCATATCCTTTAACAACCAAGTTTCCGTCTGACCGCAAGTTTGATATTCCGCAGTCACATCTTGCCTTGATGCAGTTTGCAACTTCTCTTTGCTGCGGCTTATTGATTGTTCCGTCAACGCAAGTCTGTCTGTCTGTCTGTCTGTCTGTCTGTCTGTCTGTCTGTCTGTCAAGATTGTGTTGTGGCAATGTGCCGTTGTCAATAAGCTGTTTTATCAGCTTGTCAGCCTTTTCATTGTTGATGTAATACTTTTCATCTACATTATCCTCAAGATAGTCTTTCAACTTCTTTTTGAGTGGTATAGGCTGTGGAAAATGGTAATTGTACTCACCCAGGAATGAAAACATAAAACACCTTTCACGATTTTGTGCTACACCATAATTTTTAGCATTCAAGTCTTGATAGTAATTTGTGTAACCAAGGCTTTCAAGGAAAACTAGCCACTTTCTAAAGTCGGGCATATTATCCTGACTATGCACTTGTGGCACATTCTCCATGAACAAAATCTGTGGTAATTCTCCGTTGCTATCTCTAATTTCTGTTAGTATTCTCTCAACTTCCCACAACAGACCGCTTCTTGTGCCGCTGCCCTTAGACATTCCGGCTTGTTTTCCGGCAACTGATAAATCGGTGCATGGAAACGAGTAAGTAAGTAAGTAAGTGAATGCATCTGTGTCGCAGATATTCAAATCTTCTGCATGAACCTTAGTTATATCCATTGTAGGAAAATCTGTGCCATGCACTGCGTTATAGCTTGCTATGGCATACTTATCAAACTCCACAACTCTGTAATGCTCAAATTTAGCACCTATTCTCTTTAGTGCCATTGCCTGACTTCCGTAGCCGGCGAATAATTCTATCAAGCGGATAGGCTTTGTAATGCTAATTGGTTCTCTTGTGAAGTCAAATATAGACATTTGATTATCACAAGAATAATTGTCAAAATTCATAAATCTGCCAAAAGGAAACCTCGGTTTTATGTGCGCACAACCTGTTCCTTTCTTTGGTTTTTAGTTAATTATCTTCTTTTCTTTTAAAGCCCTCACAAGACACTGTTTTACTGCAAGCATAAAAATCTGCCCCAAATGGATTTCTTGTTCTCAAATAGCCAAATTTGCAAATACTGCAAAAGTCACTTCCTTCATTGCTTTTACAATCGTTAGGCTGTTCTTTTGTTATTTCATCAACTTTCATCTGTAATCTTTCATTTTCATTGGAAAGAGTTTCTATTCGGTCCATAAGCCAAGAATAATCTTTACTGCTCAAAATTCTCATTCTAAATCACCCACTTTCAATAAATCCATAAACTTCTCATACTGTTTCTGCGATACTTTGTTGTGCTGCTTATCTTCTCTCAATTCGATTTTAAGGTGCTTTTCTGCGATAGAGGATAATTCCCTCGCTAGCACCTTTTTGCCTTGCTGTATGCCGTCTCTGTAACCCTTAGAAGGTTTAAATTCATTTATCTTTTCCTTGCCCTCTCCTTGACCGCCAGCTGTCTTATTATAGCGACACTGATAACCTTTCTTGGTGTACTCCAAAATCCAGTACTGTTCCCATTTATCAAGTTCAGATTCGGGATAATTGATAAAATTCAACTTCCACCCATAAGGGTTATCATCACTATAAAAGCCCCTTTTTTTTAGGGATAGGTCTATGTGTTGATACCCTACAAGGTGTCCGCACATCCTCTGTATAATCCTAACCGCCTGTCCTATGTAAAAATATGAGATATTGTTTTCGTCAGTTCTTGTCAAGAAATATATTCCACTTTTGTCATTCAGTTTTGGATTCAGTTTCAATAGTCGCTTTTTGTTTTCCTGTTCTATTGCCTTGGCTCTTGCTATGTTCTGATAACTCAAGAATTGCCACCTGCCTTTACTATCTCGATTGCTTTGACAATAAAATAATTTGGGTCATAATCCTGCAATGGATCTTCACATTCTTTTCTAAGTTCTTCCAACTGTTTCACAACCTTATCTACATCATAAGATGTTGGTTGTCTTCGTACTAATTCACACCACAAATCTACAAGCGAATCTGTACAATTTTTTCTTATAAACTTCTCAAATACATCTGCGTCAATTAATCTCATTTCTCATCACTCCAATCAAATTTTTGACCGCAATGGTAGCAATACTTTGCAATATTTGTCCCAGTAAATCCTAAATTACAAGTCGGGCAATAATATGTATTAACATACCTAACTACTTGTTTTTCACTCTTGATAGGTTTCCTTGGTATCTGCTTTTCAAGTGCTTTGATTGCCATTTCATTAGCCCTGTAATCATCTTCTGTAAACTTGCAGTCGTTGCTCTTGTCCTCAATCTGCATATATAATCGCATATTTTTCAGCTTTTCTATTGCTTCATTCTCTGTCATACTCACACCTCTTTAATTAAATGGTAATCCCTCGTCAGCTACACCATCTGGAATTGACATAAAGCTGTCTGAACTAGCATTACCGCCCATAATTCCGTTACTGTTATTATTCTGCTGATTAGCACGACTTTCGCAAAATTCGTGTTTTTCAACAACGCAATCATTAGTGTAGACTTTCTGTCCGTCCTTGTTAGTGTAATTGCCTGTCTGCCATCTGCCCTCAACGATAATCTTAGTTCCCTGATGAAGATACTTCTCTGCAAACTCTCCATTCTTGCCAAATGCGATACAGTTAATAAAGTCTGCTGCCTGTTCACCATCTTTCTTAAAAGCTCTGTCAACAGCTAATGTGTACCTTGCTACCGCCGTACTTCCGTTTGCTGTCTGTGAATATCTAATCTCTGGCTGTTTAGTCAGTCTCCCACATAAAATTACACGATTCATTACTTTTCCTCACTTTCTAATAACTCTTTATTGTCAAATATGTTTCCGATAACTTCAACTGTGTTTACCGAATCATCCTCATCATTAAAATTCCAATAGATTTCCCACAATGATATATAATTATCGTTTTCACAAGCATATAAAATGTTTTCACACCCTGTAACACGCATAATATTTGATTGTATTTCTTCCCAATCAATATTTTTTCGATATCCAATTCCGAAACCACCACACACATACTTGATAACCCCTCTATGTCCTAAGAGTTCCACAATATCATTCTCCCAAATCAGCTTGCCGTTCTTATCTTTCAAGCCTGTACATCGGCAGATTGTAGATGAATCAACTCTTGGAGCATTATCTGCTGTTAAGCAAGTTCCTGTAGAATAGTTAATTTCAGTAATTATTCTGTACATCTTATCCCTTTTATCGTACACTAAATAGCCTTGCACCCATTCTCCATTATCGGTTCGTTTTGCCTTGTGTAAGTATTTGTCTTCCATATTCTCTCCTATTCTGCTTCTGATTGAAGCCAATCCGTACAACTAGCTTCTCCTTCGTATTCCTCTCCAAATGTGTTTTTGAATCCGACAAGAAATTCTGATAGTTCTTCATCCGACATATTTCTTATCCTGTCGGCATTGGTCTTTCTACTATCACATCTGCAACAAGGCTCATCGTCTCTTGAATTGCTGTTATGCTGGCAGTTGCAAGTGTGAACATCATCAACCCCACCTCTTAATTCAGCTAACTTGTTGTAAAAATGCCTGACATATTCATCCGCATAATTGCCATATATCTTTTTAAATTTATTAAATTCATATATAGCATTGTCTTCTGCTAGTTCTCTTATATTTTCTTTACTCATTTTCTTCATCTCTCAATTCTTTCAGTTTTGCTTCGGCTTCCTCGTATGAAAGAAAAACAGTTTTGCCTATCTCACTTACCGGAATACAAAATGGCTCATCGTTATTAAAAAGTCGAACCGGTAATGCTTGTGACGCGTAAATGTATGCTTCATCTCCATTATACCCAAAATAACGAACTCTCCTCATACTGATAATATCTTCCGGTGTCTCTCCGGCTTCTAATCTGCATTCTACACATTCGCGATAAAATTCATAGATTTTATCTCCTTTGTTACATGGGAAAATAATCATTCTGCCCTGTTCTTCTAAGTCCTCATAATCTTTGAACTTTCTTAAATATTCAGCAACTTATTTATGTTCCCAATACTCCTTTGTAGAATTATTCATAGTTGTTTCGAGATACTTAATATCACAAGCCTTTTCGTACATCCTTGTTTTTCTGTCGCAATGCTCAATTATCGCATCAATCGTTAATTTCTCCATTACTGCTCCTTTCTTCTCATGACTAACTCAAAATCTGTCTCTGGATATGTGATAGAATATTCTTCTTTTCCCACCATATTCGCCATGAACCATTCAAATACAGAAGCTATTGCACTATCTGTAATATCTGTCTTCTGTCCTATCCACATATGTTTTTCTGTGTCTTGCGTTCCATAATATATTCTGTTGGTTATAGGGCTTACTCCTGTTAATTTCTTCTTAGCCATTACTGCTCCTTTCTGCGAACATGTATTTCTAACTAATCATCGCTCCATTCACCATTTAGCAATTTATTTATTTTTACTTTGTTTATATCCTGGTTGTTAAGAGTAATAGATGAAATACCTTTAAATTTCTCAATTAATTCTTTTCTTGGCATATCCCAATTAAACACTCTTAAATATGTCATCACATCTTCTTTTTTCACATATTCTCCGCTCGTAAAATCATTATATTTCATTTTGTTTTCTCCAATCTTCTCGATGAAATGTTGCTTTAATTTGCTATGCTCCTTTCTGCCTTTAATCATTGTCAAAACTCCTATCTGTCATAATTTCAGCAAATCTCTTAGCAAGAATTTCTTTGATATTCTTTTCTACAAAATCACCGATAGTTTTTTCAGTCCTTTCTTTCACAAACTGCTCAAAAGAAACACCCTGTATTTTCCTGTCGCTACTCCAGCTTGAAGCAGATGTAAGTTTTTCAATTCTCTTGTCAACAATTTTTGTAATTTCTTCATCAAGATTTTTATAAATAACTTTCTCTACATATTCGTCCATAGCAATCTTGACCTTTTCTTCAATTTCCTCGCTATTGAGAGACATATTTAAAATCATTTTTGGTTCAGATTTCTTCATTTCAATTCTCCTTTCTAAAACGGACACTCACTAGGATTTTTTAATCTTTCAAAACCGACATATCATATCCGCTTTCAATAAACTTCAATGTTTTGGCATGGTTGCACCTATTCCCAAGATATGTATAAATCTGTTCCATATCTTTCTCGGTAAAGTCTGTTTCCAAAAACTGATTTATGCCGCCAAGCATAAATCTGTGAAATTCATCATTGCTCCGTTTGGTGTTATATGGTTCCGTCTTGTATGCAGGTCTTGATAGCCATTCCAAAACTTTACACTTTACATCTGTTTCATTTTCGCAATCTTTTAAACCAAAATATGTATTGCTTTTAATATGTGCTATAAACTCTGCGTTATGATTTATAACGCTATTAGGAAAACAATTCATTAACTTTGTAACTATATCCCAACTAATCAAAACGGACATTCATCTCCTTTCCTTAAAACCCATTCCTTGTTGCGCTCTGCAACATCTACATTCGCCCCATAAGCGACTTTCTTCATCTTCTCGATAAAACTATCTCTATCAGAATTTTCACTTGATAGATGGCACATTATGACGTTCTGCAAGCTATCTGAATAATTTGCCTTAACAAAATCGCAAGCTGTGTCAATGGATAAGTGACCTCTGAAAACGTGATTAGCTTTGCCTGCGTTATCCCTGTCGATTAAGTCCTTGTCATAATTCACACCTAAGAGAATGTGATTTATGTCTTTAAACTTCCACTTGATTAGTTCACAATCGGTTATGTAAAGCATTCTGCCCATTTCCTTGTGAGTAATTAGAAAGCCATATATCGGGCAAGGTATTCCGTCTGCATCTGTATGCGTCCAGTTTCCATCTATCGTTGTTAGGTCAAAAGTTCTTACAGTAAAATAAGAATTTGCTAGAAACTGATTCATAAGCAAGGATTTGTATGGCTCACATATAGGAATACCCATAGTTTCAAAATCTTTTACCGACTTGCTATGGTCAAGGTGTTTATGGGTGCATAACACACCCACAACATCTTTAATGTTCCAATCCAAGCCTTTCTTGATTTCCTTAATCGGTATTCCGCAATCAAGGATAAGTGTTTCTCCGCTGTTGGAAGTTAGCAGATAGCAATTTCCGGCTGACGATGAGCCTAAGCATTTTAATCTCATACTCACACCTCGATTTCATCATCCTGCGGGAACTGAAAATAGTAATTGCTTGAAAAGCTGACATCCGCATTGGTTTTATCGCAAAGTAGAATATCGCCAATTCCTAATTTTTCTCCAAACTCCCGTGGTGCTAAGTTAGGGATTTCATCTACATTTAATTTTGGCTTTCCTGTGTATGCTTCTCTCAACATTTCCATAGCCTTAATTGCCTTTGCTTCGGTGGAATATTCAGCCAACTTTGTGCCATTCGGTGATGATAAATTGTGGCAATAGATATATGCCACTTCTACATTTTTATATTTCCCACTAGACATAGATAATGAAAAATAATCATAAGGAACATCTATTGTTCCGTTCTGCGATATTAATCTCATTCGTAAAGTTCCTTTCTGACCGCTTTTTTAAAATATCCTGCTTTAATAAACTGCAATACGCATCTAAGTTGAAGACTTTTTATGCTTTCTATATGTCTTGCTCTGCCAAGCCACATAACCCATTCCTGCTGTAATAATTCATCAAGAGTGGTAATCACATCTCCTGCCACAAACATTCGCTTGCTTAGCTTATATTCTTCATACTTCTTACGCTTATCACAGCATAAGCAAATACTATTATTAGGATAGTGGCGGTTCTTATAAATAAAGCAAAACTCACACTTTCTGCACGGATTGTTCATAAGCTACTCCTGCATAAATGGTGGCAATGTACTGTCTGCCTGTTCTTCGGTTGCTTCTGTTGCCGTGGTGTCGATAATGTCGCTTTCGTCAAAATCTACTGCGTTTGCGTTTTGTTCAATATCGTAAGCTACATCCTGTTCAAGCATTTCATCGTGGCTGATTTCCTCGTAATCATCTTCTTTACCAAAACCGCTATGAGTATTGTTGATAGCTTTGAGAAGTCTGTTCTTAACAGTTTTCATAGCCATTTGGTCTGCGAATTTCTGATGAACTCCGTTTCCGGTCTCCTTATATCCGTATCCCTGTTTCCAAGCGGTCTTTATCTGCACCATAGTCATAACTTCTGCAATCTTCTCACCATTTCCCATAATCGCTACTGCATAAGCACCAACAATCTTGTCATTGTCGATATTCTCAAAGCTCTGTTCGTGGCAATCAATAATTGTCTTTGCATCCTCTTTGTGGTACTTGAATACATCCCCTTTATAAATAACTGATGCATTAATGTCTTTAAGCCCATATCTTCTAGCAAGACAAGTTGCACCATAAACAGACGGCTGACAGCTTAATTTACCCGCATAAGCGACTGGGTAACACTGCTTCTTTCTTATTGATAATCCGTCTGTTACCATTTCGATAAGTGCATTTTCAATACTTGCCCTTGTGCAACTCTGTAATACAGGCTTCTTATTCATATCCTGTGTGTCCTGTAAGATAAGCATTGCCGACATAAGCTCGTTTGTGTAGTTATAATCTTTAGGAAATGTTAAGCCAAATTTCTCTTTCTGCTTAATTTTTACAACCATTCCCTCTGTAAAATCTTTTGCTACAAGCTCTCTGCTTTCAGCTTCTTTCTTTTCCGCAACTGCTGTATTCTCTGCCATAATTAATCCTCGCTTTCTTCAAACTCTTTTAACTGTTCCGCTAACTTCTTGCACTCATCCGCAACATATTCTTCGGTGCGGATAACATCATCAATCGGATATTTGCTTTCAACCATTTTCCGTTGTTGATACTCTTTTCTATGACTCGGAAACTTCTGCATCGCATAATCCAAATCCGACTTATCTCCTGCATGTCCGCAATCAAATCCAAACCACCACAAATCACTCTCGATTGGATAGCTTGAATGCTCTCCACCGCCTGCATATGTAATGCCACCGTGACACTGAAAATATGCTTCAATGCGGATTCTTTCATCTTCATCCAGCCAAGCACCAAGCAAAGGAAGAACCCCGCTTACTTCTCTGTCTCCGACATCAGCTTTCTTGATTTCAAGGTAATCGCTGTAATCCTTTCCGTATAATGGATGATTCTTTGGAATGCCGACATAACCGCATCTGTGTCCGATATTTCCAAATATGACAACACATTTGTATCCTGCGTGTTCAAATTCGCGTTCTACAACATATCTATCATTCATAGTGATTATCCCTCCATAATCTCTAATTTCTCACTATCATTAACAATCAGCATAATCAACTGACTATCTACCATTTCAGCAACTTTCTTCTGATTATCTGTACTAAGGCTTTCAGAATCATCTAAAACAATAGGCACTGATATGTCACTAATCTTCTGAATAGAGTTGCAAATATCTACTCTGCCTAAAATCCTGTTGCCCTTGTTGCTCATAGTTGTTAAAATGCTTTTTCCTTCAACTGTAGGTATGCAACAGCTCTTGTAACCACCAGACTTTGTATAAGTAAACAACTGCCACTTAACTAACCCAAAATGGCTGTTTACCGCTTCTGTCAAGGCTTCGTTCTTCGCCTTGTCTAATTCATCAAGCAAATCAAGGGTTTTCTCTGCATTAGCCTTATTCTGTTCGCTATCAATCCTTGTCTGCTTTAATTCTTCAAGTCGCTGTTCATCTGCTGCTGTATCGGACTTTGCAATCTGTCTTTCACATTCTGCTAACTGCTGTCTTAAAGCCGTTTCCTGTGCTTTTAATTCTGCCTTAACCGCTGAAATATCATTAGCCTTGTGCATAGCTTCTTCTCTTTCAGCAATCCGCTGTTCAAGTGCCTTGTATTCCTCGGTGGCTGATACATCAATCTCCTGTGGAAGTTCTGATAACTGCTTTTCAAGATCTGCTAAATTGACCAAGTGCTTCTCTAACTTCTGCTTTCTGTCAGCCAATTCCTGTTCAGCTTCAACTAACAATCCTTTGATTTCATCAAGCATTTTCTTAGCTGTGTTGCCCTTATCGGTAATTCTGCTAAGTTCAGTTTCTTTATGTGCCTTAAAATCTGCCTTTAGTTTCTCTTTCTTTTCCTCTGGGTATTCCTGTTTACAATAAGGGCAAATAAGATTATTCTCGTCAAATACACGCTCTTTTTCAGCTTTCCATTCGGTTCTGCTATCATCAAGTGTTTTCTGATATTCAGCTATCTTGTCCTTATCAAAACTAACAATAATTCCTGCACTACTTACTGACTGCTTACTATCTATAATCACATAATTAAGGTTGCTAATCTGTGATTCAAGATTTCTTCTTGCCTTAACATTGTCCTCATTAGCCTTGCGTGACATATCACTAAGCTCAAATTTAAGATTGAGAATATCCGAACTAGCCTTGTCATATTCAGCCATCAGCTTGTCATTGTCGGTCTGCTTTGCTACACAATCAGCAATCTGTTCTTTAAGGCTGTTCTTCTGTAATTCAAGGTCAGATACTTCAATAGCCTGTTTAAGCTGAATATCTCTTTCCTTTTCTTTAATCTGTCCGTCAAGAATAGGCAAATCCTTTGTAATCTTGGTCTTGGTAGCCTTATTCATAGCAGATAATTCTTCAACTGTATATTTATTAAGCAACGGAACTAACTCGGCTAATTCGGCTTTCTGTGAAGCTATATCAAGGTCTGTAACATCTCCTACAAGGCTGAATAGGTATTCTCTCATTTCAGCCGGCTTCTGATTAAGAAAAGCATTTACATTACTGCACATCTTGAACACATTCATATCAACATCAAGATATGCGTTGAAATCTTTTAAAGTCTTAGGTACATCATTCACAAAGTACTTGTTATCGTCCTTGTATGAACTGCCGTCCTTGCTATATGTACGCTTCTGAACCTTTCTCAATGTAATTTCCTTGCTATCGGCATCAAGTGTAAGTGTTACCGCCGTGTCCATATCATCAACGGACTTTCCGTCAATCTCTCTTCTTACAACCGGATTATCCTTTAACTCATAATCGCAGTTAAACAAGCACCATAAATAAGCTGTGGCAATAGTTGACTTGCCCTTGCCATTCTTAGCCATAATCTTTGTAATGGCATAAAAATCAAATTCTGCGTGTGCGTAACACATAAAGTTTTCAAGAACTACTTTTTTTAAAACTGCTCTTTCCATAAACAATATCCTTTCCTTATCATATATTCATAACAAATATGCCATCTTCAACTTGGAAATTATCAACTTCCCTATCCGCATAGGCTGAATACTTAGCTTCTTCAAACGAACCGTTAAAAACTGTTCCCTGCTGTGGTGTCCATATCTGGCATACCACATCTTCATCAATAGCCATACTTGCTAAATCTCTAACTGTAATATCACTACTCATCAGCTTTACCCTCCTCTGTGTAATCAATCCTGCTTACTGATACTTCATAAGCAACCCTTGTCTCAATCTCATTGTCGCTTATCTTCTTAGTGTACTCACGGCTCTGTAATCTTCCCTGGATCTGAATGTGTTCTCCAACTTCAAGTCCACCTGCAAATCTCGCATTTCTTCCCCATGCTATACATGGTATGTAATCTGATTTGCCATATGGTCTGTTTACTGCCACCAAGATATCTGCAATCTCTCTGCCCTTTGGAGTACATCTGTATATAGGTGGTTTGCAGATATGCGCGTCAAGCATAACTGTATTAATATTTTCCTCAAATGGTAGTTCGGTTGCGTCCTGTGCCAGTATTTCAAGTTCTCTCGCAAACACAGATAAAATCAGCTTGCTCTTCACATCATCAATATGTCTGTTAAAACTTCTTATCTGCCCTGAAACTGTGACAACCTGTCCTACTTTGATTTCTCTGATATCAGTAAGTCTGTCCGATATCATTACCGGCAATGTATCTTTGTTACCACTTGTTCTTGAACACTTGAGCATGAAGATATAAAATCCTTCGCCAAGTACTTCATGTGAGTACTCTGGCTCTTTCTCAACTACTCCTACTAATGTGATATTGTTGTTATTAATTGCATTTTCCATTTTTTCTCTCCTTACTTTAATATGTAACTTCCTATTGGTACTTTATCCATTCTCTCAATCAGATGTATTTTGCAGCTGAAAGTATAGAACTTTCTAAAATCCTTTTCCTTTATAGCTCTCTGCCTGTTTCTGTTCAGCTTAATAATTCTTTTTATGCTACTCATTGGCATTCTCCTTACATCTGTAATACATCGTTGTTATAACCCCTCTTGCTGTAAGACAGTCATAATTCTTCCATGCTGATAAATCATGGTCAGCCGATTTAATGGCTGTTCTGATTGACCTTTCAATAGATGCTGGCGATCTATTTGTTGCCTTAGCAATACTGTTATAAATATTTTCCATTGATGTGAAATTTCCAAAGCGTTTAACAGCTTCGATTATATAGATGTAGCCTCTTTTATTAGAGAGAATACCTAAGTTGAACATTTCTTCTCTTATCCTTGCTTCCATAAACACTCCTTACTTGTAGCAAAAGTACATGTTCTGCACTTTCTTATAAACACCGCTACCTTGTTTAAATTCAGCTTGATACAACACATTGCTAGGTATGTCATATCCCCTTATTAATAACTCTTCTGCTATTCTCCAACACCTTTCTGTTGGTTCTTTATAGAATCCGCTGTTCATAAGCTCTGTACATTGATATTGCCCTGACTGATAGATAACTTCTTCAATGCTGTTAGGGAAATACTCACTTTGTACTCGGTTCAAAACAACGGCTCCTGCAAGATATAGCATTTCATCATCGTTACATGTCGCTCCGCATTCACCCATCAGCAAATGTGCCATAAGCGACAACTCATATTCATCAACACTTATCTCTCCAGTTTCAACCTTATACTCAACATGTGAGTTGTAGCATTCACTTAACACTGCACTCTGCTGATTAATCTTAGCTTGCGGTTGTACCGGTCTTAGAATCAACGCTATAAGGCTGATTCCTGCCAGTGTTGCGGATATGTTAATTATTTTTTCTTTCATATCTTCTCCTACATGTTTGTATCATGCACCACTTCAGCAAGTGCTATTGGTAACAAATAGGTGTCGATGAATTCGTGTACATCAGCTAAGTATTTTCTTTTAATACTCTTGTATGTCGCCACGCACCCGAATTCGCGTTTTAACTGCTTGTATATATCAGAATATACTGAACCGCGAATACCACCGTCTTTGTACGCATTGCTGTCCTTTCCGCCAAGTACTTCAATTCCTTTCTTTCTAACATGTTTCTGCACTTCTTCAATCTCACAGCCGTAAAGCGGAGTTTCTTCTTCGATACTGGTTATCTTATCTTCAACCTTATCAACTCTCTCTGTGAGTTCTGTGTTGCCCTGTGCCAATAATCTAATCTGTTCAGATGTTGTCAAAGGCTTACTGTAACTTCCTGTCTTTCTAATTGATGGAAGGACTTCTGATGTAACCCATTCTGTAAATCTTTCTGCACTTTCTTTACGGCTCTGAAAGATTGTCTTGTAAAGATTGCTCTCGTTGATAAAGTTCATTCTTACTTTCTGAATCGCTGGAGCGCCATCAGCTTTAATGCCTGTCTGTACCCCTACCTCATTAGTAATGACCCCATCTTCTTTAAGCCTTGTTTTTAGCTGACTTACATTTGATATTTCCAATGCCTTGCACACATCAGCCAAGCAAAACATAGGTTCATCATCTTTAGTAATGGTTCGGATTTCTCCAAACTCTGAATTGCTAAAAATCTGTAGCTCCATAAACATTCCTTTCTAAATAATGTGTGATATATTTTGACCTTTTAAGGTGCATTTGAGTGATTCTGCTCATTCCTATCTGCTGTAACTTGTAGAACTTTATATTTATTGATACAATAGAAAAGTGATGGTAGACACTTTCCAATCGGTAGGTAATTCACACTTGATACGAACAGGGCGCTATCCCTGTCAAAAAGAACTAATGATGTTTGAATAAAAGTTTGTAACTATTTACCGCTACCATCACTTTTCTATTGCATCAATATCAAAAATTCTAATCCATTTGTGCTATAATCCTCTTATCTTTTATGAAAAGAGGTGAGATTGTGAAAAATTTTGAAGATTTCAAAGCTTTTGTAAGCTCTAATGGCGATGAAATTCATTCTTCAATTCATCAGAAAGTAATGTCTGCTACTGAAAAACAAAACTTTGCTGACATTGCTGAAGAACACGAGTTTATTCGTCGTGCGTGGGTTGAAATTGGTATTATGGAAATGTTGGAACATTACCATAACTGGCTCAATCAAGATTAAAAGCTGATTTGCCAACTTCACCCTGATACTCTTTATCTTCCTTGCTTGCAAGTTTCTTCAATGACCGGTTGATTTCTTCAAGCAAGGAATTTCTTTTCTTTTCAATCTGGATTAATTCTTTCAATTCTCTTTCCATTCTTACTCCTTTCCTTCTGTCTTTTCGCTCTCTCTTACCATTGCCATTCCCTCGGCAACGCCAAGAATGTAATTTTTCTTGCTATCATCAAGTTTCGGTATTGTATCGGATAACTTCTTGATGATTTCCTTTTCCTTTTCACTCATTCAATTCACTTCCTTTCTGTGATATAATTTCCTTATTAAATAATAAGGAGGTGATTCAAATGTTCGTTAAAATCAAGGTTTCTTGTCCTTGCCATTGCACATACACTGTAAATGAAGACATTAATTCCGATAAAATCATTTGCCCTAACTGCGGAAAAGAATATCCATATTCAGATAAAATGATTGCAATGCTTAAACTTGCAAAAGAAATCCCAGACGGAGATTTCCTTTTAAACGAACACTCTGTTGAGGTTATTTCTCTTTCGGAATACATGAACAGCCGTCAATAACCAATTTCATATATTCTAAAAAGCCTTTAGCAACTGTAGCAGTCAGATTATATTCAGCCACTAAGTTTTTAACTTCTTTTTCTAAATCTGAAGCTTTCTGACTGTTGCAACGCTGATATTCCGCATAAGCCTTGCCTGCATATGTGCTTTCGAGTTCATCAAGTACATATACCTGTCTCATTGTTCTCACTTCCTTTCTATTTGACTTTGTGTGATTATAATATCATACCCAGTAATACCTGTCAACATATTTTAATGAAAAAAGTTTGACATTGTGTGACTTTAATGTTATTGTATATATGCAAGGAGGTGAGAAGTGTGAACGAGCGGATAAAAGCCTTGCGAAAAGAATTAAAAATGTCGCAAGATGTATTTGCTGAAAAGCTAGGGCTTACCAAAAACTACATTTCGTTAGTTGAAAACGGCAATAGAAATCTTTCAGAACAATCAATTAAAGTTTTATGTTCTATTCTTAATGTAAATGAAGAATGGCTGCGAACTGGCAATGGTAAGATGTTTAAATCAAGGACAAGGGAGCAAGAGATTGGTGCTTTTGTTAATGAAGTTATGGAATTAAACGATGACAGCTTTGAAAAGAAGTTTGTTAGTGCATTGGCAAGACTTGAACCTAAAGATTGGGAATGTTTAGAAACTATTGCAAAGAAATTGCTAGACGAGAAGTAAAAAAGAGAGGGTTATCCCCTCTCTTTTGTCATGTTACAGATAAATCTATATATTTGATGTAGTATCCATAAATCATCTGTTTTATTGATTAGTTCAATTATCTTCTGTTTATATTCCTCATTCTCCATATATCCCCCTTATTGCACGATATAACGCTGGTAGCGATGGTGTTATTATAGAACATTTGTTCTTACATGTCAACCTACCCCCAGTAGATTAACAGTTTTCAGCGGTGACACTGCCAACGCCAATCAAACAGTGCCACCTAGCCGAAACTTGAAGATTCTGTCCGAACTCTCTCGGACAATTATTATTATAAATACTGATAATGTAAAAATCAACTTAAAGATATCGCAAGTTTCGACAACATTCGACAAATTATGCATATTGTGATATGATTAGTAAAATTAAATTTAAGGGGATTTGCTTATGAAAAAGAGAATTGTAAGCATTATGCTTGTTATGTGCTTATTGAGCCTTGTAGCGTGTCAGAATGGTGCTTCTGATAGTAATGTTGAAAGTACTAATGAAGTTCAGACAGAACAAGAAACATTATTATCAAGAGACAAGAGTGTATACCCTGATGATATAACTGTTGAAATGCTCAAGCGTACACCTAATAAGTATATTGATAAAGAATTCAAGTTGACAGGCAATATTGTAGCAGAATTAAAATATGATGGGGAGGTCGAAGATAAAGACGGAAATACACATACTGGCGAAGAATCCAGCGAATATATTGCTTGCTATTATTTAGCTGTTGATGGCAATAATGCTGATACTGTTGTTTTGACATATTATAGAGACGATTTTGATTATAATTTGCTTGTTGGTGATAATGTGACAATGTACGGAACACTTCTTGAAGGCAATGTTGAATTTGAAGGAACTAATGGCACTATAACAACCATTCCTGCTGTTATGGCTGTTATGATAGATTTGAATAATTAAAATATTACCGGGAGCATTGCACTCCCGGTATTTTTATTAAGGTTAGACTAATTCACAATCAGCTACATTGACCGCTGCGAATAATTCTCCGTCATGCACAAGCACAACTCTGTCTCCGCTTCTTTCTGATGCTTTATACTCATCAAACCAAGCCTTAATAGGTGTGCCGTCATAATCAGTATCGCCGACAAATCTCACTGTGCTACCCTCTTCAATATCTTCACTGAATGGGATATCAGTAGGTGTGTCATCAGAGCTTGCACTGCCGACAAACTCAAGATTAACAATATTGACAGCGGCTGTGATTGTTGTACCGATACCTATAACAATTCTGTCTCCATCTTCTTCAATTACATCATATTCATCATAATATGTCGCAAATCTTGCACCGTCATAATCAATGTTATCAAGCACTCTGACTTTCTTGCCGTCACCACGACTTATTGTATCTGTGTTGATATCATTGTCATTGTCATAAATACACTTGATAAGGCTGATGTTATCCTCGTCAATAGCAGCAGTAGTTACGCCGTCAACACCGATAACAACTCTCCTGCCGTTAGCTGATAAAACACTGTACTCATCATAGTAAGTGCTGAATGGCTCGCCATTATCGTACTGAATAGCGTTAATAACCTTAACTGTATCGCCTTTATGATACTTAGTGTCTGGCACTGGCTCATAGTCTGGCACTGTGATTTCTTCAACTACATGGTCTGTGCAATAATCAGTATAACAATAGTTCTGATCTACTGTCTGTCCGTTAATCTGTGTGTCTCTAAGATAATTAACACTTCCGCCAAACTGCCATATATCATAATCAACGGCAATTCTAGGTTCTGCATCTGAATACTTTGCTACCCAAACGGCATAACCAGCTTCTTTTACTCTTGAAATGTCTACATAATTGTTAATGCAGTTCTCATATGAGTATAAGCCGACATTCTTATATCCTGCATTTCTCATTTCATCAAGGAATGCCATAATAATGTCCGTAAGGTCGTTGCCAGTAACCATGCCTGCTTCAACATCATAGAATACTGGGTAGCAGAATGATTTGCCTGCTAAAAGCTGTGCAAAATATCTAGCTTCATTTACAGCCTCATCAGCACTTAATGCGTTGCCAAAGAAATAGGCTCCCTTGTGGATTCCTGCACTTTCCAGTTTGTTGTAACTGTTTTCAAACTCTCTATCTTCGTATAAGCCATCATCAGCACCGCCTGCCTTGATAATGGCAAAGTCTACACCTTCATTATCCTTTGCACTTTTGAATTCAAAGTCTCCCTGCCACCTTGATGTGTCAATTCCGAATAATTTACTCATATATTACCTCCTAAATTTAGAAAAATATGTATCAAAAAAGCACCCCAGTGTTTCCACTAAGGTGCTTGATTGCGAATATTATATTGTTAATGTTATGTAGCACTGCCAACCTTACTAATTGCTCATTCCGCGACTAAACTGCAATAATATTAAATGCACCGGTGCAATTACTAAGACAGTATCTGAAACTTAACTAAATATAAGTGAGCCTATAATATAATCACCCTTTTGGAATTCACTTGTAGCCCATGCTCCTTTATTACCATCTTTTGTATAATATCGAGCAAAAGCATAATGCTGACTTGCAGAGCTATATAATAATGTCGCTCCATAGCCTATCAACTTTGCTCGAACTACACCTGTGGCATCATAAGGAATATAATTGCTTTCCAATATTTTATTAAAGTTAGTAATACCCATATTTTCAAGAACTGTTTCTATGTCATAATATCCTGTAAAATTATTCTGTGCAGAATCTGGTGTTTCAATTTTTGAAGCAAAGTATAAAATCCCTGTTTTAGTAGATTTGTTATAATAGCAATAATTGTAGCCATAACCTTCAAGAGTACCATTTATACTTGCAATATTTTTGCAAAAAGAGTTTTTAACGTCAATATTGCTGTTTAATTGTGTAATCTCGTCACGAATATTGCTAATCATGTCATTGTTATTCTTAATTCCTGCGTCCATTATATTTAAGTTTGTTGCATTCCAGGGAGTACTTTTGCTTGGCGATTGTTGCCAGTTTACACGGCTGTACGAAAGAAATCCAGTTAAGCTCATAATTTGCCTCCTAAAAAATAAGAGTGCAGGCTTAAACCCACACTCTCTGATGATTTACTCTGTTACTGTTCCTACTGCGTTTATCGTATCTGAATCAATTGTCTGCTGTTCACTCTTTAGCAGCTTATTGACTTCTGATTTAAAATTCTCATAATCATTATCACATTGTGTCTGATTTGCAAGGTATAATTCCTTGTTAGTAATTGTCTGACTAATTGTCAGTGAACCAGTTTCCGGCACAGCCGCATACATTGTCATGGCTGATTGACCATTAATCACTGATGTTCCGCTTAAGTTTGTTGTCTTTGTTATACTTAACATATTGTTTTCCTTTCTACCGCTGTGCAGATTTAATACCAATTTTTTTGTGCCCAATCCCATGTAGCGACAGCTACATCGTCAACATATATAGTTAAAACGCTTCCGCTCCAATCAAATGTTACTGGATTGCTCATAGACAAAGCAGGTCGCATATAGTTTTTAAGTGAAGGGTGATATAGCTTAACATTTAAATAGTCATTAAAAACACATTCGCTTCTACTTAATATCCAGTTCGTTCCTGAACCATCATCATTTGACATTTCAATGTAGTGTCCTTGTATCTGTAAAAATGCACCTGTACTGCTTTTCATAAGGTATTCACCACCAATAATAGTAGTGGTCATTGTAATACCTCCGTCAGTTACATTTACATTTTTAAATGTGCCTTCTAAATCAGCATCAACAGCTTTTAGCTTCTTACAGTCTATCGAACCATCTGCTGAAATAGTAGTATTAGTAGATGTAAGCGTGAACAGATTACCATTGATATTAACAGACTTATTACCACTAATATTAATTGTGCCTTTAGCTTTAAGTGTAATATCATCTGCAATAGCTTCAATTGCAGATTTAAGTTCTCCGCTTGTTGGGTCTTTCTTGATGTACAAATCAAGGCTTGCTGATGTAGCATAGCTTTTAAGGCTTTCATTTGTGGCATAACTTTCAAGACTCTTCTTAGTGGCATAATTATTAGAGACTTCCAACTTTATACTATTGCTCTCTGCACTAATTGCCTGTGTAATAGCATTATTAACTTGTACAGTGGTGCTATAGTTGTCTCTTATATCAATCTGTGTCTTACTTAATTCAGAGCTGATTGTATTAAGGTTCACCTTTAACGCGGCATTTTGATTAAGAAGATAAGCGATTTCGGTTGAAGATATTTCTTTCCAACCGTGCGTTCCGTCTATTTTTTTAATCCAACGCCACGCTCTGTTCTGTGCTTCCCAATACGCTATAATACCTACATAATTATCATATTCTGCTTCTGTGTATTCCCATGTGCTATCACTAGGGTATCTATCATCGCTTGGATATATAGGTACACTCCACTCATTAGCTGGATAATTATCCTTAGTCGGCTCGTATGTCACCTGATATACCTTGAAATCATCGTTGAGTTGCTTGTAAACATCTCCTATTTGCACACCGAAGCTATCAAGCGTACTTGTAACTGTATTGAATTTGCTTTCGATGGATTCTCCATTACGAATATCAGTCCACCACAACTTCTGGTCAATGAAATCTTTGGATTGCTTAATGGCTGAACCCCATAATGTAGAATTGCCGCCAACGGTTGTCTGAATACTCTTGAATACGCTATCAAGGGTTTGCTGTTCACTATCAACATATATCTTCGTTGAATTAAGCGTGTGTGAACCATCATTGTTGATAACATTGAACAGCGATTCTATATTCAACTTGCTTGCGGCAATATCAGCATTATCCTTAACCATATCATCACGGATAACCTGTCGTTGAATACCTTTGTCTGTTAATCCAATAGCGTCAAACATCAAATTGCCGGATTTATCCCAGATATACATGTTGTAATCTGAATTAGCGTCTTTACCTATCTGAACCCTAACCCTATTGCTGTCAGATATTTGAATTGTATTGTCTTTCCACTGTGACTTGCCATCTTCGCTGTGAACAAGTACATTAGTAGTATTAATGTCAAGTGCTGTGATTTTGCTTGCATCAAGACTATCAATCATTGCTGACTTAATCTGCGCTTCTCCCAAAACAGCAATAACAGAATTAGAGAAATCCGTTGTTATTGTTGTTCCTGTTGCTGAACCGAATATTAATGTCTTGATATCAGCTACACTTGCGTCAAGTATGCCAACTTTTTCATAATCTACTTTAAGATTTGCAATGTCCGCATTAACAGCCTTAAGGCTTTCCACATTAGCATTAATGATATCTGCATATGTTGCATCTAGTTTATTTGTTTTAAGGTTGTCAATATTAGCATTAACAGCCTTTAAGGTTTCAATGCTTGCGTATCTGATATCAGCTTCATCAACAGATAGTTTATTAATAAGCGCTTTATTTACAAGTATCAAGTCGGCATAGTACCGTTCCATTTGCTTAGTGACAGGACCAGAAGCAACGCTTGTATTCTCTGTGTCAGATTGACCTATAGATGTAACGGTATCCATTAAGCCGCCATCACATTCGTGTGTAATCTGCATTATAGGCACTTTGTAATCAACGCCACCCTTGTTGACAGTTATAATGTCACCAACTTCTAGTCGGTAATCACCGACAAACTTAACTGTAAGCGGTCTAAATGTAAAACCACCTATCTTTTTATAGACTTCATCAAGAATTGCTTGCGTCATAAACGGATTGGCAAAACTAAGTCCTGTCGCTCCGTCACCAGAAGTAATCTGACTTTGTTCTGTAGAACCGCTTTTGGTATTGTTGCAAGTCAGCTTCTGTATAATAAAATCTTTACTCGTTGTGAATGTAACGCCCTGCTGATAATACTTATGTCCGTCAAGTACATATCCACTATCTTTATACCACCTTAATTCAAGGTTTCCGTCAGAATTAATTACTGCATTACAGCCTTGTAGCATAGCCATATAACCGATAATTTCTCTATAGGTATATCCTTGTGGCTTGTCGCTGATAGTATGTGCTGTAACTATATTTGTTGCTAAAGATATCCCTAACTTGCCACATATCTCATTAAGAATAGCTTTATCTGTACTAGGAAATGTCATGTCCGAGAAGTAAGGCATATCAGCCTTATACATTCTGTCGTATGCTTCATAGTTTGTGTATTCTCCGTCACTTGTCTGCTTAGTAACTGTAAATATTCCCAACTTAATATACTTAATTTCTGTGCCAACCTTAACACCTTCAAATATGGTAATTTCCTTATTTTCAAGGCTTATTGCTGGCATATAAATAGAAAAGGTAACACCGCTACTGCAAGTGTTACCTATCGTAATTTCATTATTGGGATTTATTATGTTTTGAAACTTGAAATTGTTGAGTGCTTCGATATATTCTTTTCCTTCAACAACATACTTAGAATAGTATCTTGCACTATTTCCCTTAACAATCTCTGTCATAGCTGTGTCTAATATCTTCATTCTACACCGCCTTTATTGATTAATTAATGTGATATCATAAACTCGATTGAGTATAATTTAGCTGGTGTAATTTCTTCGCATTTATCGAATGCGTCCATAGGAAGCATTGTCGTGTCAGGCACTTCAATCTCTTGCTCATTGATTTCTTGCAATTCTTCCTGTAACTTCTTTAAGTTCTCTGATGTAACCTGATACTGATTATCGTTGATAACTGGATTACCACTGTCGTCCTTATCTGCATACTTAGCCTTAGTATCTTCTATGGTCTGTAATGTTGCTTTGTACAGTTCTTCCAATGCCTTAATATTGCACATAACAGCCATAGCAATTCTGCCTGTAGTCTTGTCATGCGATATGTTACTTAAGCTCTGGAATCTGTCTATTAACTCACTCGTTTTAAGTTTCATGTGGAACTCTCCTTTATTTCTGAATTAAACTTAATTTTGCTCCGACTATTAGTCCGTCCTCATTCTTCGCCCTTGTGAGATACGGATATGTCACATCTCCTGTGTATATTGTCATTTCTTTTTGCGTACCTCCTAAAAATAGGACTTGTGCTGTTGGGAATGGGTTATCTACGTCGCTTACTACATTATCAAGCAATAGTGCCTGTTCACCTGTTAATGGCGGTAATTGAAGCTCAACTTTGTCTTTGATATCCACGATTGTGCCTACCATTTCTCCGTAATCATTTCTTCCTGTATTTTTAGACCATATCTTATTCCTACTGTATGTGTAGCCGTTATATGCCACTGGGAACCTAACTCCCTCAATCACAACTGCGTCAATCAATCAAACCACCCCTTTCAAGGCATTAAAAAAGGAATGCACCATTTCTGATACATTCCTTAATATTTCTATTGCATTAATTCAATTAGTGTTATATAATGTCTGTACTGCTTGTTTAAGCGGTATTGTAACTTTTGGCTGTCAGTTGTCGGGCTGACAGCCTTTTGTTTACCAAAAAATCAGCCCACATCTGTTACACACAAACCTATGTTGTGAATAAGTTCCGCCCTGTTGCTTAATCTTCTCTTTCTTATTAACCAGTGTAAACGGTCTTAAAGGATTCAGATTAACAGTATATCTTGTTTTGGATTTCTGCGGTACAGTTGTTGTAATCTGCGTGTGAGAACAATCCCAACTACTACATCTTGGACAATATACTTCAACCAATCCGTTTTCCGTCGCTCTGTACACTCCTTTGAAGCTGGGATTCAACGGTTGTTGAACTTGTGGCTGTTGCTTTTTCTTTATCCCTATTGCTTCTAGCATTCCAGCTAAATCTTTTTTCACTGACATACATATTTCCTCTACTGTAATTCTAATGTTAATTTCATAAGTTTTTTATTGTCTCCCAGTGGCGTTACTTCTAAATCAACATTGCTTTTATCTTCTAGTATATATATCCTTGCAACTGTAATATTTGTACCTGTCTGTAATTCTCTTGCAATATTATTGTATTCGTCAATGTCAAAACTAACTAACGGATAGTCGAGTTCTTTGCCGTTCTGAAAACATGTAACATTATAATTATATGCAAAGGCTGTGTTATCTTCTGAATTGTTTGCAAAGTCAAAATAAACAACAAGAACTTCTCTGTCATTGCTATCTGTAATTACATCATGCTTAAGATATTTAAGCGTTGTATTATCATATGTAACTGTATCTGTGTTCTGTTCTGTTGTAGCAGCTTGTTTAGTGACATTTATACCGTCTGCATTGTTATTATTTCCATTTCTGTCAATTACTACTATTAACATTAATATCGAAAATATAATTGCAAAATAAGAACCTAAATGCCTTTGTGACCTATTCCCTTTGCTTTTAGTCAAATCCACAATAGCTAATATAAGTGCTACTGGAATTGTAAAAGTAAAAAGTGCCATAACCGCTGCCACTATGCTAAGTTTACTATCTTTCTTTTTCTGTTTCTTATCTCCCATATTGCGTTACCCCTTTGCTTTTTATATATAGTAAAAGAATAACACAATACTTTTATCTTATCAATACGGAAAGGCTGCTTGCCCTGTCATATTAGTATAGTTATTAGCTTTATCTTGTACCATTGTAAACAGCTTATCTGCGTCACCTTGTAATGTTATGTTTACATTGTTGTTAGCTTCTGACATAGCCGCTACAACTGCATTGTAAACCGCTGGATAAACTGCGTTGGCAATACCTGTTGTGATTTCCTGCTGATTGGCTACTGCTGTTCTTCCGTCCATAGTACCAACCATTTCGGGTCCAACTTCGTTTGCGACAAACAATTGTCCTTTGCCTGGGAATCCGCCGTTTGCATACCAATCAATACTGACTTTTGGTACTTTAGGCGGTGCAAGACTAAATTCTCCGTCAATCTTAAAGTGTGGTGTATCAATGTGTGGAAATTCAAGTCCTAAATCATTCCACCACTGCTTAAAGCTGTTCCAAGCGTTCTGTATCTTAGTTTTAAAATCTTCGATAGCTACAGAAATGCGTTGAAGTGCTGGTTTGCTATCCCACCAATCTACAACATCATCCCACTTCCCTTGAATACCTTTTTTAATTCCGTCAGCTAAGTTTTCCCATTTTTCCTTAGTAAACCACGGTCTCACATCATTGCTCCACCAAGAAACAATTGCAAGACTGTTCCACCAACCAACGATTGAATCCCATTTTTCTTGTATTCCTAATTTCATTCCATCAACAGCGTCAACCCATGTTTCTTTTTCAAACCACGGTGCAACATTATTATTCCACCAGCTAACAATAGCTGTATTGCCCCACCAATCTGAAAAACTGTTCCATTTTTCGCTTAAAGATGTTTTTATGTTGTCTCCCAGTTCTCCCCATTTTTCCTTAGTAAACCAAGGTGCAACACTTGCAGTCCACCAATTTGCTATATCATCTTTATGCCCGAATGTGATAGTTTCTATCACTCCGTCAATAAAGCTAGGTAAATCTTCAAATGGTGCTTTTATAAGATATGCTAATTGGTCGAACATTGACATATCTATTTTCTCACCTGTTAATTTTTCATTGAGCCAATTGCCTAAATTAAATCCAGCAATAGCAGCTACTATTCCACCTACTATTCCAGCACCTATAGTTAAGCCTATTTCTGTTGCTGTTCCTGCTCCTATAATAGTGCCTATATCTGTTGTAAGTAATCCACCTATTCCTGATATTATACTACCTGTTCCGAATGATTTTAAAGCACCTTTAATACTTGTCCCTATTACTGTAACAAGTTTCTTTTTCAAAACACTTCCTAAGCCTGTAAATTTTAATGCTGCTATAGCCGTTATTAAGGTTGTTTCGATTGGTGCTGCCGTAAATGAACCACTCCATAATTCGATAGCTGCTTTAATGGCTTGCCATAACACATTGCCAAGGCTTGAAAATATTTCAAGCCAATTAAGTCCGGCTAAATACTCTCCTATATTATGTCCAATTGTATACCAAGGAACATCATCTATAGCCTTTGCAAACCAATTAAAAATTCCTGCCACAAGGTTAGATGTATCTTGTCCTGCTGCATAGAAATCCCCGATTGCAAAATCTTTAAATATCTTCCTAACAGGTTCAAGTGCTTTCTCTATCTTATCAGCCCAAGCAACCGCTGAATTTTCCATATTGGCAAATGCTTTATTCCATGCCGCTTCATAATCAGCCGCCGCCTTAGCGATATCATCTGTCAAATCAATAGTGCTACCGCCACCACCGCTTGAACCCTTGCTTGAGCTTGTATCGTCCTGTAATTTATTTATTTCATCAAATCCCATAAGGGATAATGTAGCTTTCTTAGCTGAATCAGCTACATCTTGGTAGCCGCTTGAAATATCTTCTAAGCCGTCTGATGTGTCTTTATATCCACTTTGTCCAAAGCTCTCAAAATCAATCTTAACGCCCATTAAAGAAGCAAGATTGACTAATAATCTTTTTATAGCAATAGTAACGCCGTTTACAACTGGCATAACCTTTGAAAGAATTGGGATAAATAGCTGTCCTGCTACCATTCCTACCTCTTTCATATTGTTACCGAACTGGCGTAACATATTACTTGGGGAGTTGATTGTCAAATTTGTTATCGTATAGGCTCTTTATCCTATACTTCTTATAGTTTCCTATAAGTTCAGAGTACATTATCACCCACATCATTATGTTTGGTTTGGTGGTAGCCACTTCCGCCTCATACTGTCCTATATACAGTAGTGTCGGACACTCTTGGGAATATTATATTTATTCAATTCCTACTCGTTACGATACTCAATAGCCTGTTCGTAATCTATTGAGTTATCTCGGTATTAGCATAGTTGAAAACTTTAGCCTTCACCGATTTTGCCCGATTGCCATAAGATATTTCTATTCTTATGCAACACTTGGAAGATAAGCTATATTATTAACTTTCTTCCGTCTATTAGCTAAATCACCCCAAGATACTTTACTTTGGTCTAATATTGCCAACACTCTTAACTGTTGTTTTTCCATCTGTGTCATTTCAGACACCGACTTGGAAATGCCTAAGTTATAAGCGTATGTCGCTAATGTAGCATTAGTAATATCAATACCATACTTATACAATGCCCTTGATTGACCGATTAAGCCGCTTTGTAAGTTCTGTGCAACCGTTTTATAGTCCACATTAAAAAGTGAGCTTATATCGCCTGCAAGCATTGTCATTGACTTTGTTATTGCTGTTGTCGCTTCACCTGTCTGCCCTAGTGAGTTAGTGACAGAAGCTAATTGTGAAGCGTACTGTGTTATCTCTTGTATGTTAAGTCCTAAGTTCTTTGCTCCACTTTCTTCAAGTAAGCCACCTTGAACATTAACTTTTAAGCCAGATAGTTTTCCAAGAGTATCATTTACTCTGTTCTGAAAACTTTCTGCGTATGCCGTAGCGTTATCATATCCGTACTTTTCATAATCCTTATCCCATTCTGAACCGATCTTGCCAAATGCTACCGCTTGATAGTTGAACGCTTCAATGTAATCTGTCGTTGACTTGATGGCTTCTATAAGTTTCTTACTGCCACGAATTACCATAAAATAAGTGGCATAAAACTTACCTATTGCACTTGCTAAGTTCCAACTACTTCTAGTTGCTGTCCTAGCACTTGTAGAAACGCCATACAGCGACTTTTGAAGTGAGTTCGAAGAAGTACCCACCTTGCTACCTTGACTAGCAAGATTAGCCAATGCGTTAGTCATTTGAATAACATTTTGACTTACTGTTGGCGCTCTTGATAGCGTTGTCATTAAGCCATTTAAAGCATTGCCCAATTTTGGAATGTTTACAACGGCGTTTTCTATACTCTTACTGCCTAGCTTACCAAGTGACTTTGCAAATTCTGTGACTTGTGTTGCATTTTGCGGAATAGCTGATATGCTTGCAACTGCCTTTGTGACAGCTTGAAGTGATGTAGCTGTGTTAGTTAGTGCAACTGAATCAACAGAACCTATCTTTGTGATGTTCTTAGCAAGTCTTGTAAAATCTGCTGTTCCTGCGTTCATATTCTGCATAGCAGAACCTAACTGACTAACACCACTCGCAAGACCGCTTAGTGATGAACCATTCACAGTTGCAAGTGATGTTGACAGCCTTGTAAGCTGATTTATCAGTTTATCAACAGAATTGATAGCTTTAGTGGCAGTACCGGTAATCTTGACTTCTAAACTGTCTAATTCCACGCTTTAACCCCCTTTTATAGGATTGTTGGCGGTAATCCTTTCTTTTCAGCTCGTGCCGCCCATTTCTGTTCATTGAGTAACATTCGCTGTAACTCTTTATCGTAGGTATCTTCTTCGCTTTCTTCCGTTTTTTCTGATAAAATAGCCTGCTTCGGATATTCAATGTGTGTATCTTTACTAAATGCCGCACCAATGCCGCAAGAAATAGCCGGTATTGCATAGACAAAAAACCAGTTATACATTTCTGCATCTCGATTTTGTCTATCAATCTTTTTGCCTTTTGCGTATAGTAATAATTTTGTAGGTGTCATTCTTAGAAAGTCTGAATAACTAACGCCTAGTGAACTGGCTAAGACAAAGTATTCTTCCCAGATTATTTTGTGGAAGTCTGCTTTTTCTTGTGGTCTTGTGGAACTACTGTCGGCTTCTTCTGCTCTTTTGTTGCTTCTTCCACATTGTCCGCCATTTCCTCTAACATCGCTGTTATTCCGCTCAACTCGAAAAAACCATCATCTTCCATCGCTTTCTTGATTTCTTCAAACAATGTTCTATATCCGTAACTCTTATCTGTCTTTCTCTTCTCTGTAATATATGCTCTAGTAAGTTCCTTTGCTTCATCCATAGTTACAGGATTGTTGTCAATGCAACCTGCATAAATGGCTAAAATGCAAATCTCTGGCACATCTGCTGTCATATTTGCTAATCCGTCAAAGGAAGCCTGTGCAACACTCTTATCTGTCTGTGCAAGTAAGTAAGAACCATTAACGACAGAAAACATTTTCTGCACTATCTCTTTACACTCTGCTGCGCCAAAAGAGAACTCAACTTTGTATTCTTTTCCGTTTACATTAATATTCATCATAATTTTTACCCTTTCCCACCCTATCGTCCATATAGGGAAAGGTGCGGATTTTACACCGCACCTACCTTTTAAAATAATTATTCTGTTACATCATCAAGATATGATGTGTAGTCGGCTGTTTTGGCGTTTGTGCCACCAATCGACACAGCCTTTGATTTAGTCGATTGGCTTATCATTCCCCCACCTTTGTTACTGTGAATGTGCCACCAGCAGCTTCGACAACTTGAAGCTTGTCTGTGCATTCGATAGGCGAAGTATTAGGAACTGCTGTTACTGTCATTTCAAGTACCGAATCAGTACCAGAAACATCATTAGGTGTTGCTGTTACCTGTCCGACAAATGCGTACTTAGCAACCGCACCTAATCCGTCAGAGCCATATAACTGAATAATATCTAACTGCTTGCCCTCTGCTTTGATTAAGTCCTGTAAATAAGCCTTTTCAAGATTTCCTGTGTAAGTCTTAGCGTCAGATGTTTTGATACCCATTAAGAATGTCTGTGAATCATCTTCAAATGTTGTACTTTCAACTGTGTTAGGTGCTGATACTGGTGCTGAAATTGACTTAGCCGCAACCATTAACTTATATGAGCCTGCAAAACCATCTTCGCTATGCTCCTTGTAGATAACCCTAGCTTTATAACTTGTACTTGCCATTGCCTTGTCTACCTCCTAAAAATTTGCAAAAAAATAAGAGCATTTCTGCTCTTTGTTACATTAATCTGTCATTTGCCGCTATCATTCTTCTGAATCTAGCGGTACTCTTATGTACTTTGTTGCTGATTGAAAACTCTGGCATTGCATTGCCTTGAAATCTCATTGTCTTGAATGTATCTGTAATTACCGCCATAACCTTGCGACAGTCAGACTTGCTTGTGTTAGTGGTAACATCTACTTGAAATGTTGCTAACAATGCGTTAATTGTCTGTCCGTCAAGCGTTTGTCCTTGTTCAACTGCTGGCAGTAAATGAATGTATACTGTCGGGAATACTGCTTGACCGCTGTTTTCTCCCTCATTGGTTATGACTATCTTTGGATATGTCTTTTTAAGCTGTGTTAGGGTTTTAGCCTTGACAAGTGCTGTGACTGTGTTCTCAAGGTCTGTCGCCCAATCGTTTGCATTTGCCATTAACTAAACACCCTCCTTGCTACCTCAACATATTTCTGTATAATTTCCATATCAGCCTTATAAACAGGCATTTGTGCTTCTACGCCGTGTGTAAGAACTAAGGTTCCGTCATCGTCATAGTAACCCCACACTTTTTGTACGCCGTGATGTTCGCCGTATGAGCCTATAACCATACCATTAACAACGCCTTTGTCATGTGGACTACTTCCAGCCGCTCCATTGTAGAATACACCAGCCCCGAACTCTATAAACATAAGTTCTTTGCCTTCTACAATTAATTTTGCTTCAATATATTCTCCTTCGGATTTTATTTCAACATAACTGTGATGGCTCGTATCTGAACCGCTGCGCACTCCTTTTTCGTCATATGTATAACTGGCTTTTTCCATATTTTCATCTATGACAGGTATTCCAACTTCTGCAAGTTCTTTGACAAGCTGTGAAGTTTTTTTGATAAGCCAGTTCTTATACTGTTGTAGCTGTCTGATAGCTTCATTTACGGACTTTTCAGACAAGGATATATTAATTGTATGTCTTGCCATAAACACGCTCCTTAACCGCTTGCGAAATAGCTTGTCTTATGCTTTCATTTATTGGCTCTTGCGTAGATGGAACTGTTTTTCCTTTAAAGATAGAGCCAACTAGCTGTTCATTGTCTGTTTGTATAAATAAAGAACCATTTTCAGGAAAGCCGCCTGTCTGATATTTCGTATTTACCACCTACTTTACAACTGCTTTAAGCATATACTTAGTTGAATATAGTGCCGGCTTAATGCCTACAATCGTGAAATCCGCTGACGTTTCATCAACAAGGCTGTCAGATGTGTATGTAGGCTTGCTATTAAGCCATATAAGGTCGCCCTTTTGAATAGGTAGTGTATTCCTATCTGTCAGCAAAATAGCGTCAAAATCAGCGGTATCAAAGCCGTATTCCTTGCTCTGTGCTTCTCCACCGCTGAAAGCTATATTTGCTTTAAAATCCATAGGCTCTGAAAAGCCTGTTTTTTCTTCAAGAACTTTGGGTATCTTATTCCCCTCATCGTCAAGATAAGGAATAAAGTTACCCTCTGTGTCGGTATATCCCTCATAAAGAATATTGCCGTCATCATCTCTTTCATAGATAGTTACTGTCTGCCCTTGAAGTGAATACTTCATAGCCTGCTTATTAATGTCAAGCATATTACTTCACATCCTTGCCAAATCGCTTCCATAGTTCAGACAGCTTCTCCCAACCGTACATTGCTACAAAAGCAACAACAAATCCTGCCATAATCGCCGCAAGAATCATGTACCACAGTATTGTCATCTGAATATACTGCATATAAGCAACAAATGCCGCTACAGTAATACCAATTGATAAGACAAATACCACAATATCTGTAGGCACCTTATTGAATACTCCAATACCCTTGATTACCTGTGTAATTACAGATACCATAAAGGCTAATGCCCCGACAATTGCTAATATGATTGTCATATTTGCAATCAATGTCTGCATAATCTCCATTCTGCTATACCTCCTTATCTTCATTAAGTCGTGCTTCCAATCCGTCTATTCGGTGATGTGCCGACTTTACACTTTCCTCAACTTTAATAATCCTGTTATCATGAGAATTAAGCTCTTTTCTCATTTCTATAACTTCATTCTTTATCTCTGTTGTGTTGCCTGATATTGTGTCAAGTTTCATATTTATGCGTGTATTTTCCTTTACACGCTCTGTAAGTTCTGCATTGTCAGACTTTTTGTTGTTCTTAAGATTAAATCCCAACGTAAACAGTCCGAAAAAGACGGAAAAAGCAACTGAAATAATGCTTATAATTACTGCTATTGGCATTGATATACCGCCTTTCATAATTAATAATGGCACACCGCCCACCACCCTTAATGTGTGCCGCCTGCTACCATTTGGTAACGCACAATCTTCTTTAATATTCTGTAATGCCCTATAGGCGTTATAATACTTTAGCAAACGGAAATACCCCGACAAACAAGCTATCTCTATTTCTCCAAGTTCTGTTGACACCACCCTCATTCATACTCGCCATGTAGTTCTCACCAGCTTGTGAATGGTCGTAGACAGCCAGATTAACAATAACATTCTCAAATTTCTTCAAATCTTCGGTTATCATTTCATCTGTGTAGCTGTCGGGGTAATTTCTTCTTGCTTTTACATCTTCTGTAGCCTGTTTAATGAGTTGTTCGATTATTGGATTATCTTCTTTGTTATCGAACACTACCACATCAGATGTTGTTTCGTTTTCTTCATCTTTGACAGTTTCTATATGAAATTGTTTAAGTCTGATTTTAGCCTGTTCTAATGTGGTGTATTCCATAATTTCAGCTCCTATAATCCTAATTTCTCAATTAACAGTTCTTTAAGTTCTGCTCCTGTAAGCTCCATTGCGTTCTCAATACCTTGTTCTAAGGCAAGCGTCTGCAAGTCCGCTGTTGGCATACGCTTAATAGCTGTCTTTGTGTAATCGCTTGTAGGTTGAACAGGGAATTTGTCCTGCTCTTCCTCATACTTAAGCTCATCTCCATAAACAGCTTCCTGTCTTACATTATCTGCTGTTACTTCTTCGCTCTGCTTTGCGGCGTTGATTTTATGTCGTCTTAATAACATATAAACACCTCTTACTTTCCGAACTTAGCAAGAACAACCTTTGAATCGTTGCTTAAGACTGCTGTGTAATGCTCGTCGCCAGAGATAACAGTTGTCTTTGCAAGAATATCTCTGTCTGATTCAATCTCAACGCTTCTCTTCATATAGATTGTAAGTGCGTTCTCTTCCTCTGATACGCCATCTGCACCTGCTTCCTCGTTAGGGTCTTCTGCTGATACGATAACAATAGGACAAGCGTAGAACTCTGTTGTAACAGCCTTTAACTTGCTACCTACCTTGATTTCCTTACCCTTTGGCTTAAGCGTATGTGCAAGTGCTGTGTCAAGATGAACATTCGTTGCATCCTCGCTTGTTGTGTCAGCTACAACATTGATTGTTCCTGTTGAATCGTCAAGCTCATACTTAACCAGCTTAACTTTCTTAGACTTAACAACCTGTGCTCCTGCGATAGAACCGATAGTGCCATTCATAATTACATTAAGTGGGTACTTGTCATTGCTCTTAAAATCATCGTCATTAAGTAATGTGGCTTCCTGTGCTGGGTTAATGAATAATATCTTTGTAAGTGATGAATCCGATTCATCATCAAATTTGCTATTAGCTGCTACAACTGCTGAATAGCTGATAGGCGCTGCTGTTCCATCGTAATCAATAGGTGCTGTGCAAAGTGCGTCATAGCTGTCATTATCAACCTTTGCAGCGATTGACATAGCAATCTGATTGATAGCTGTGCCAAGTGGGTCGCCATAACCAGATAACACTGATTCATCTGTAAGCTCTACAGCCTTACCTGCTTTCTTAACCTTTGCTTCTGTTGTAGATGTTGTAAGTACTGTTGTACCCATAGCAACACCTTCTGCAACGTCCTCTGCGTCACCAATATAAGCATACTTTGGCACAACGATTGTGCTTCCCGGTCTGCCTACAAGTGTTGTATCAACTCTTGCGATAGGTGAGAACTTAATCTTCTTTGGTAACTTAGCTGATACCATATCAGCCATTACCTGTGGGTCTACTAAATTTGCTAACTTAGTCTGTGGCATAGTTTATTTACCTCCATTTTCTACTCTGTGAACTTCTTATAAAGTTCTGGATTCTTATTTTTGAACTCCACTCTTTCATGGTAATTCATCTTGTTGAACTGTTCCTGTGTTATCGTGCTTTCTTCTCCACCGCCTGCATTAATAGCCGGTCTTGATTTAAGCCACTCTGCCTTAGCTTCTTTAACCTGTCTTTGCACTTCATTGGCAATTACAGTTGCTATAAGGCTATGGTCTGCATCTGCAACTGCCTCAATCAAAGAATCAATATCCTTTCCATCGCCTATAACTTTCTGATAAGCATTGACAGCTTTCATATGATTAAGCTCTTTGCTCATGTTCTCGAACTTTTCAGCCTGCAACTTTTCAGCTTCCGCCTTTGCTTCCGCTTCCTGTTCTTCTGCTGTCTGCTTTGAACGAAGTTCTTTCTTGTACTTAGCTGCTTCTGAACTGGCTTTATCGGAAGCGTTCTTATACTTCTCTTTTTCAGCTCTTTCACTAGCAAGCTGTGCCATAAGTTCTTCTACGCTAGGTGTCTGTTCTTCGTTCTGTGGCTCATTATTAGTTGTTGGTTCTGTTGTTGTGTTAGTTACATCTGCCATAATTTCTTTACCTCTGCTTTCTGCGTTTTTTGTTGTTCTCTCAACTTCTTGCGATATTTGTATTGCCCTTTCTCTAGGGCATATAAAAAGCCACAAGGTATTTCTACCCTGTGGCTCAATATCAATTTATTTATCAGTTCTGCTCTTATCTATAACTGGACTATTTTCTGTCTGGTCTGATAAGTCTTGCATTGTGCGGTCTTTGTTAGGCGATTGTTCGCCATCTCCGCCCTCTGCTTGGTTCTGTGTGTCTTTGTTAATTATGCTGTCTTGATATGCCTTAACCATTTCTCCGCTTCTTGCTACAACATCGTTAGGGTCATCAAAAAATGGAATTGCATCAACTGTATCTTTAAGACTAAATCCGTGGCTTATCAATGTCGCCATAGCGTTAACCTTAGTTGACATTTCATAAGTTTTTTGTCGCTTAATGTTAGGCTTTACATCTCTTGCCCTTAATTTAAGTAATGGATTACTGCTATTAACATTGTTTGACAGCTTAATAGCCGCAAGAACAACTTTTATCTCTTCCATTTTGCAGCCATCTGTAATCAGTTGTTGCTTTGCCGCCGCTGTTTCTGCTTGTGACCAGCCTGTTGCGTCCGACATTGCAACTCCTGTACTTCCACCGCTATTATCATTTCGTTGTGGCACATTGCATTTCTGCAAGATTATCTGTCGCCTTGATTGGATATTATTAAGCATACCTGTGTAATCGTAATTGATTGCAAGTGGCTCAACTATTGGAGTTTTGCCATCTGCTGATGTGTAGGTCTGCATCCATTCTCCAGATTTTGGCTTTCTTACTTTTTCAGTAATGCGTTGCGTTCCATCTTTATCAACTGTTGTTTCCTGTTCAACCGGGAAATCAACATCATTTGTATGCCATACTGCCTGTGTATTCTGTTCGACATCATTCGTAAAATCTGAAATGAGTAGGTTTAAGTTATCCATTTCAGATATTTGCCGTTCAAAACATCCCATTCTATCAAATGACCTTGTATATTCAATAATAGGGATTTTATGTAATGGGTTCTCTTCCCCACTTCTCTCTAAAAATCCCCATTTTGTTTTTCCTTTTTCTGGTCCGTTAGTGATTTTTATTCCGTCGGTAATTTCATAGCGAATATCTTTTGTAAAACAGGTGTAATATCTTGTACCGCTATGTTTGTCTTTGATATAAGTACCTGCAAGAATAACCCTCTTATCGCTATAAGCTGTTGACCTTACAACAAATGTTGTTCTTGGATCTAATACATCATATGTGAAATAGCTTTCCCCATCCTCATATTCTGTATTCACATCAATAAGGACATATCCAACACCGCCGATTTCAACATATCTTGCAAGTTCCTGTTGCTTCTGCCTTGCATTCTGTGATTCGTAGCAACTGTTTAATTCTGCTATAGCTTCTGTGAGGTTAGAATCCTCATTGTCGCCGTTTTGAACTAGCGTTATAGGATTTCCCCACTTAAATCCTAAATTAAACTCTGTGACCTCGTTAGCCACATTATCACAGCATTCACAATCAATGTCTGGTCTGTAAGTCTTTGGGTTCTTCCTAACTATTGGCTGTATTCCTGCGTCATAATCAAGAAGAAACTGTATTCTGTTGGAATTAATATCATGTTCCAAAATTGCTTCACGCAAAATTGGTATTATATTGTCAGGTGTTATTTCTTTTGCGCCTGTATAAATAGCAATTCTTCCTGTCTGCATTGTCTATACCTCTAATAAAATGTCATACCGCTTGAACTTCTGTTGTCTGGTATTTCTTTAATTTGAAAATTATCATCATCGTTAGGCACATACCATATCCATTTGTGGCAATGCTTGCACGCTAATTTATGTGTTCTTGTGTCTTTGCTGTCTGCCTTAGTCAAAAACTTATGGCAGTTTGGACACATAATTGATTTATCTTTATTCATATAAAAATTCATATTTCCACCTCATTGCATAACAAAAAACACCGCTACAATTAAGTAACGGTGCCTCTGATAAGGAATATATTTATGAAAAACAGCTCTGTAATTTCTTACAGATACAGTATATCATTAGCGCAATATGACATTCTATGACATCTTTAAATATGTGTTGCCATATTTTTCTTCAAATGCCTTAAGAGCTTTTCCATGAAGTCTAATAATTTGTCTCCATGAATATTTCATTTCTGTAGCGATAACCTCGAAAGTTTTCTTTTCAATATATCTTGAAAACAGAATATTATAATAATCTTCATTCTCTATGCTGTCTATTTGCCCTATAATCAAGTTTTTCTTTTCAATATATTCATCTATCATATTATCAAGATTGCGCTCCATTTCGTCAATTTTGGCGTATGTAGAGCCTATTTTATCTGGGTCAGATGATGATATTACCTTTTCTTCGTTTCCAATCGCCGATATGCTGCAAGAAAGTTCTCTAAGCTGTGTTATTTCTGTTAGCTTATTGTTTATCATTCTGTTAAGTCTGCTTATTTGATTCAAATAGTCCTTAGTTGTCATATAAACCCTCCTCTTATATCGGACTTGACATTATTACTGTTTGTGTTGCCTTTTTATCTATTACTATTGCAAGCTGTGTTATCGAATCGCTTGCATCATCGTGTGGATTTTTACCCTCTGATGTATACATTGTAAATTCATCCATAGCATCTTGATACATCTGTGTTCTTATGTAAGTTGGTCTATCATCTATTGCAAGATACTGCCTACTCATAAGGAAAATAAAAGTTTCTTTTACTCTGTCAGAATATCCTTTGATTTTTTCCTCTTTAGGCAGTTTGGTATTTGCGTAATATGGAATAATTCTGCAAAAATATACATTCTGCTTTTTCATTTCAGCTTTTATACTGTCCGTTATTAGCTTCCCACCAGCATTTTGTTCAATGTGCAATTCTGTTATGTAATGTTTCTTGATAGCTGCTACAACCAATGGAACTGTAACCGCCTGTGTGCCTTTTTTATATACCCAATCAATAATATATTTCTGCTTTCCGCCAAAATCAGCACATACCGGCATTGATAAATTATCAGCTCCGCCAAAAGCCGGGTCACACAATGCTATTATTTTTCGTTCTTTGTTTTCCAGCTCCTGGTTAAAGTCTCCATTGAAAAATCTCAATTCATTGTCTGGGAATAGTAATCCCTCACGAACATAAGGTTTTTGCATAAACTTAGCCATCCATTCAGCCTTGTCAAGTTTTTCTCTCATATCCCTGTAATATGCTGTTGAAAAGCCGTTTATTTCATAATCAAAGTTACTTTCATCATTTTCATCAAGTGCCGGTATTCTTCTAAATCTGTATTGAGAGTCATTTTCATATTGCTTTCTCATTCGTTCCAATGGATCAAGGACATTCCATAATGTACCTACCATCAATTCTCTTGCACCATCGTTTTTTCGGTCAACCATCTTGTTTAGATACTCTTGATAGGTATTTTCCATTCGCATAGGTGACAATGAATGTTCTCTATCTCTTACCAAGTCATCTACATACAAATATCCATCTTTTGATACATCAACTGCACCAGTCCAAGTTCCATCAATACCACGGCAAGTAACTGTTGCAAATCTGTCTGGATTTCCAAGGGTTATTGTAAATTCATCAGCACTTTTATCTGTTACAAGCGGTTTATTTGCGTATTCTGGATTCCAAAAATAAAATAATTCAGAAAATGTATATTCTTCCGTAGTAAATAAGTTCATAAGTTCTTTATAAAAGCCTTTTGCTAATATACCAGAGTGACCGCCCATAGCTGAATGGCTGTTAGGTCTGCGTAACGATACCCACGCAAGGAAGAATATACAAATTGTGGACTTTCCAACTCTTGATGGCATTGATAATCCATAAAATTTAATTATTCTGTTTTCAAGGTCTTGCAAATCATTGACAACTATTTTAAGGGTGTGTCGTCTTGGAAAATAAAACCTTTTGCTATAATGTCTTTTCCGTTCCATATAAAACATAAAGCTCTCAAAATCATAATAACTTTCAGTTTTAAGAGTTTTATACCATTTGTCAATTAAAGGATATTCTTCATCGTTGTCTTGAGCATATTTTTCTAAGTCCCATATTCCAACGCCGCTATGCTCCACGCAAAACCGCTCTATAATCTCTTTGCAGCGTTTTGTTAGTTGCAATCCATACGGAATATCTTTTTCGGTCTTAATTGCCACTTCTGACGCTTCTATGTATGCGTCCATAACGCTTTCATCTATTCCGTTTTTCTCTATGTAGTTTTCATATCCATTGATTGTAGAAATAAGGCTCTGACTAGCCATAAGAAAAGCACCTCCACTTTTCAGCAAAGGTGCTTATAGACCTCTGCCTATAACTGTTTTAGGGCAGCGGCTAACTCTATTTGTTAGCCGGTAAAATTTTGTTAGAATAATACGTCACGGACAGCCGGATGTAATTTCTGCACAAGTGCATTATAATCATCAATTACATATCTTGCTGGAATCATATATGCTTTAATGCCATATCTTTCTGCTGTTTCCCTTTCAATGCAGCAGCCACTCCAATCATAGTTCTCCGCAATTCCTATGAACACATCAGCCTGTGCCAGCTTCTTAAGGCTTTCACCTAAATACCATACAGCTTCTTTGCTGTCTTTAGGTGGGTTATCCTCAATGTAGCTGTCGATAAGCTCTAACTCTTCGCCCTCGTATATTTCAGCAATCTTTTTCATCTTCTGAATACTTGCTTTAATTTCTTCCTCTGTTCTGCCTTTCATCGGCACGCTTACAAATAATTTTTTCATAATAATTCCTTTCCGCTGATAATCAGCAATTATTTATTTTAATTCATCAGAGATTGTCTTACAATCAATAACATTACCCTTGTCACGGCAAGTCTTAAGATATTCGCATTTATCGCACTCTGTATCTTTTTCTCTATATTTTCTTGGCTTGTATTTCTTAAAATCCTTGCACTCGCAGTCAAGTGATGTGTCATTCCCTTTTTGGCAATTATAAACCGGATATTCTTCTCCTATTTCCTCATCAAAGGCAAAATCTTCATCACAATATTTGCAAATCGAGCAATCTTTCATACCGCACCTCAAATCTTCGTAAATATATCCAAATCATAGTTATCTCTGATATAGTCAACAACTTCCTGTAATTTGCCCTTTACAAATTCATCATTGGCAATATCTGGGTGGCAATGCATTGTGCAGCTATCTTTCTTGCCATCTGCTTTATATTTACGATAGTTAAATGTCATTGTAAACAATGGTATTCTTGTTAAATTCTTTGTCTTGTGTCTTATCCAACGATTAACAATTCTCTTAATCATCATTCTTCCCCCATAAATTATCTGGTAATTCCTCGCCGCCATAAATCTTGTTAGCATATTTCTTAAATGTCGGCACGCTGCAACCTGCTACTTTTGCCGCCTTTACCTGTGAAACCTGCCCCGATATGTACAGGTTAATTGCTTCATAGAATTTATCTTTATTTAGTGGATGTACACCTGCTGCCATAATAATCACTCCTTACTTTGATTTTCAACTTGATGATTATATTTTCTTACATCACTACGCATTTTAGATGGCATATTCTTATAACCTGTATTTTGAAGTTCTGCTTTGAAAGCGTTAAAATCATCATCATTTTTAACAAATATACTGACATATTTATCAATCTGCGGTCTTGTCATAAGCACACCATTTTCAGTAAATACCTTTTTGATGTAGTTTGTATAATAACAATATCCTTTGACTTTTTCGTGGTATAATCCCCAAAAATAATCAGCATTTTCTTTTGTTTCAAACTTTGCCCTAATCTCATTGTTAGAAATGTGATTGTAACAATGTCTGCACAATGTAATTAAATTGCTCTCTCTATCATCGCCGCACATTGAAGCTGTTCTTATATGTGACATTACCAACGCCCTGTATTCTCTGTTACTCTTTCCGCAATATCTGCAAGTATAATTATCTCTTTTAAAAATCTTGGTCTGTAAATCTTTGTATGAACTCATAATGAATACCTCCTACAATTCCTTACTTTCACACCAACTGCTCTTACAAGCGTGATTCATAATGTTAATTAAAACCTTTTCAGAAGAAAAGTGAACTAAGCTGTAATCACATTGTGCTGAAAACTTTGTATTGAAATATTCATCAACCAACATCTTGTAGTCTGTATTATCGTCCATATCACTTATAGCCGCATAATAGGTATCTGTATATCCGTCACGCTCTATGTCGGTTTCTTTTGTTAAATTATCTACTACTCTTGATAAAACCTTATCTGTTAATGGGTAGTGATATTCTCCTGTACATTCTCCGTGTTTATTTAAAAAGTATTTAAAGAATGCTTCTACATTTTCTTTGAGTGTTTTATCATTAGTCCAATCATAAGCTATCTTACCAGCTCTACTTATCATTCTTTCTTCGGCAACTTCCCAATCACTTTGAGAATAATCGCTTATCGGCTTAAACTCTTTCACTTTTTTATCTTTGGGTAAAAAAGAATTGCATTGTTCTCTGTTAAGAGAATTACTTTTAGTATTTAATTCATTAGTATTTTGTATATTAATATTTAATTCATCAGTACTTAATTCATTAGTATTTAATTGTCCGTGGTTTTCTACCTGTTGGTGTTCAACCCCTAGATTTTCTGTATCTTGTTTTTCTATTTTCTGTTTATATGGTTCTTCGTAAACCTCATAGGTGTACTTTATTCTTCCACCATTGCTTTTTGTTGGGTTTTCTTTAGTAACCACAACATAATTATTATCCCTTAACTCATTTAAAGCCGATTTAACAGCTGTTTCATTCTCTTTACTTATTGCAACTAACCCAGCTATTGAATAATCCCAATTATCGGGCAATGAAAGCATTACGGACAATAATCCTTTTGCTTTCAAACTTAAATTCTTATCCCTTAAATGAGTATTACTCATAACTGTGTAATTTTTTGTTTTATGCACTCTAATTGTTGCCATAATCGAATACCTCCGCTTGATATTATTTATGTATGCCTGTGATACACACTCCGCTTGATCAATAAAAACAACAAACAGGCACAGCGGAAGTGCTTTTCGCTTCGTCAAGCTAGTTTGTTGTAATCGGATAGACAGGACTTGAACCTGTGACTACTTGAATAAATCAAGCGTTACTCCCAACTGAACTACTATCCGTTTTATTGCTATGGTGAGGATTTGCACCTCCACATGACACTTAAGACGAGTTATCTAAGTTGCAGATTTCAACTCATAAATCTACTGCAATACTGGCTACCTATTTCAGCACATAGCAACTTACTCACACCTCTTAACCTAGGATAAGCCCGCAAACAGCATTACGCACGCAGACCTAAGAAGTGCTTTCAAAGCGCCGACATCGTGAATCGAACACGAACAACATTTCTGTTGGATAGCTTAGCAAGCTATTGGAATACCTTTATCCCATATCGGCAAATACCGCCTGTAACGGTTATCAAGGGAAAATGCAATAATATTTTGGGGGATATTGAGAAGAACCTTGATAAGTTGATTTTCACACCTCTGTATGAGGTAAGCCTTTCCGAGTGGTCTTGCACCACTCTTAACTGAATTTCCAAGAAAGTACATGAAAGGAGGACTACCTTAAAATGCAAAACATGGTAGTCTACGATAAAAGTAAGACAAACTACACCAGTCGGATTCGAACCGACGCATACAGAGATCAAAGCTCTGTGCCTTACCGCTTGGCTATGGTGCATTAAGTGGCTATTCTCGGTATATATTCGCCACAAACCGCAGTGTACTATCCTTTGTAGCCATTATACTTTCATTGACCGACACGGCTATTCTGACAATTCTATGTATTTGTCAATGTACCACTTGGCTTTTTGAATATCCTCTAAGCCATTCTTGTTATTATGTCTGTAAATGTACTTAAAGGCATTACATAAGCAAAAGTTCTTAACGGCTTCCTTGCCCTGTGTTTCCAACATAACATCTATACATTCAAAGCTACCAGTCTCATAATGGCTTGGATGATTAACATTGTCTTTTACTGGCTTTTCATTGACGCTAGGTGCAACATCTTTAAGTGGGATAAAATTGTTATTTTCCCCACCACTTACAACGCAATCATTACATGGTCGCTGATTGAATAGTTTCAGCCTATTTTCACAATTAAGGCACATATTTATTATATTTCTTGATTTCATTAGACATCACCTGCCTGTCTATGATTAGCTCTGTAAGTATCAAATCCCTCTGGGTATCTCGCTTTCAGCTTATCAATGTTAATCTGCATGATTTCATCAAGGCTGAACTCAAAAGAATCGCACATCAAAGCTAAGTACCAACATACATCGCTGATTTCACGCTTTAAATGTTCGGCATCTAACTGCTTTTCATGGAAAATCCATTTCTTAAGCATGTCGTTAAGTTCTCCAACCTCGCCGGATAAACCAAGACAAGCATTGAAGATGCCACCAAAATCAAGATGTTGTTCGTCTTCTGCAATCAAATTTTGCTGTAGAAGATATTTCATATCGCACGTTAACATATTTTCAAGCATTCTGTCTGTTGCTTTGCAATCATTTGTCCGCATAGCTAAAGCCTGATACTCTGCTCCCTGCATTTCTAACTCCTAACTCTTTTTTATTTTTTAAAATTTTTTGGAATTTACTCGGCTGAATTAGCCGTTTTGATGTGTGTATTTATTGAATATCTTGTGAATAATTAAGATGTGTCTATTATACACCTATCTATCAGATTTGTACAGTAGATTTATTGATTATATTATATGGGTTATTATCAGGACTATATATTAATAAATATAATGGTTATTGTATATAGTTTAATAAATTATTATTGGTTGGTTATGTATATATAAATATATATAATAAGCCTTTTTATCTTTGAGAATATTTGAGTGACTTAGTTAGGCTCGCAATGCGTGGATATATAACCCCCACGCCCTGCGTTTGTACATCATGCACAACGAAATCAGCCAAAGCAGAGCGACTGCACAATGAATAATTATCATACAATCGCCATCAATTCGCTTGTTTACTGGCTTTGCTGTGCTTTTATCGTTCAAATGTTCTGTTTTATCACTTCGCTAAAGTCTAATTTAGCGAAATGCTGTTATCATGAGCCAAACGGCTAGAATCCGCTTGTTTACTGGCTTTGTGGGTTTTCTTGTACATCTTGCACAATGATTTCTTGTTGTGCAGTTTGACGAACATTAGAGCCTTGAGCGTTGCCAGATGTGCCAAGCTGCGGAAGATCTGCGGCTGTCTTAATGGTTCTTGTGGTGCTTTCTCTACTGACACCGGGAAGATTCCACGCATAATGTCTGTTGAGTATTGCGAGGATGCCGACAGGGTTTTTGTTGCCGGTTGCGAGCTTGTTTGATAGACTTTCTTCGCGAAAAATGCGCAGTTTTTGCACGATGTCGAAGCCTTTTGTACTTAGTTTTCTCTCATCTGCTCCCCAGTCCATTAACGTATCGTAATTAATACCTGTCAATAAACTATATCCCATTATACTACATTCTTTATCATATACAGAACATAAATAATAATATATATATAATATATACTCTAATTTATCTAAATCATACATATAAAAATTACTGTCCATTATGCAGTTAGTATTATTTTTATTAATATTCTTATTTAACTTTAATATGCTTTTATCACTAAAAACATATTTATTTATATACATTAGGGCGGCGTTCCATCGGCTTTGTGGTTCTTTGGTCATATCTTCGATATTGTGTTCTTCGCAAAATTTTGTCAGATATAATTCTATGTCATTCTGGAATATCTCGGGCGTGTCTGGTGCTTCCTGTACTTTCTCCATATATTCCCCTTTCTGCTGGAACTTATCCAGCTAATTATTATTTTATATATTAATAACATAAAAATAACCCGATAACAATATTAATATTATCGGGTGTAAATCTTATATATTTAATTATTAGCAATATAATAACACAATAAATATAATTAATCAATAGGCGTTAAAAAAGCGATGTATATCTGTTATACATCGCTTTATAATTATAACATGTTCTTAATAACTCTTATTTCAAGCTCTTCTGGGGCAATGTCTCCAGATTCTATCTGTTCAAGCTGTTCTTCTGTTGCTTCGATTTCAAACGCCTTGAAGCTGTCCGCCGTTCCTGGCTTAAATCCTTTCTGTTCTCTTTCTGTGAGCCTGTCCCACTCTTCATCAAGATATTTTTCAGCTTCTTCTTCTGTGTTATGTCTTAATACTTTACCAATCATCCCCTCGTTGTATATGCTCGTGTAATATGCTTTCATATCGTCCACCTTTTAACCTTTCTTAATTGCTTTCTTTTTCACATTTAAAGCCGAATAAAATATCATTCGCCAGATCTTCGCTTATTTCTTCCTCTGCGATTGGCTTTCTGTTCTCTGCTCCAATCATTTCGTCAAGGCTTGCATCTATGTCTGCAAGTGCCTTTTCTCTGCTAAATCCAAGCTCAACAACCTTGTTTAATAATTCGATTGTTTTCATCCTTTCCACCTTTCAGCCTTTCGGCTGCCCTTTCTTAATTTGTACAATTATAATATCATTTTGTGCCTTATATGTCAATAGTTTTTTGTGCCTTATTTTAAGATTTTTTCGTCATGCTCCAGCTTTTCCGCTACTGCAAGTTTAATAAAGTCGTTTGTGCTCTTGTATCCAAGCTTTTCTATGCGCTCCTTTGTGCCTTTTGCAAATCTGCAATTAACACGCTCAAACTTATCATCATATTTATATACGGCTTTTCGTTGGCTTTCGCTTGTCTTTAATTCCTGCATATACTTTTATCTCCTCATATAATATTATTGTAATTATAATATCATTTTGTGCCTTATGTGTCAATTGATATTTTAACTTCTTTATTATATACATTGTGTTATTTTGTGCCTTATAAATATTGTACAAATTATGTGCCTTATATTTGTACAATTTGTATATTGTTTTTGTGCCTTATATTTGTTATTATAATCTTGCAAATAAAAAGGCGGTCGCCCGACCAAGGAAACGAACCGCCACCAATCAAAAAGAAAGGTAAGCCGATTATATCACAGTCGGCGAAATGGTACAAGGTTATGAGATTTGAAGTTAAGGGTGACACAATTACAAGCGAAACATTATGGAAAACAGATATTTATAAGATAGTCGGAAAGATTCCATTCGGTTTTTATGTATGGAATATCGGCGAGAATATGGGGAGTGATGAATATATTCCACTTTGTCAAGATTTGTATCCAGGAATTAAAGATGATTACTCTATCAACTCCGACACTTTAAGAGCTATTAAGTTGCCAAAAGAAGAGGTTGAGTTATTAAGAGAAGCCGCAGCGTGGGGAGTTAATAGCATAGAGACAGCAAGAAAGGCATTAAAGAGCCGCCGCCATAGTTATATGGCTGAAAAGAAGAGAGAAAACGCACGCAAAACAATAGTTATATTTGAAAGGATTACAGAATAAGGAGGATTAAATATGAATTGGCAAGTTATAGAAACACAATATTTCAGTAAATTTGAAAGTCCTAAAGAAAAAATTGTGGCACAATTTGATACCTTAGTTTTAGCGGAGGATTTTGTTAATTTAGTTATTCCAAAAGATACACGCGACAGATTCAAGATTGAACATATTAACAAGGAGGTGTGAATTATGAAGATTTTACTTGAAAAGATTAAGAAGTTGGAACAGTTAGAGAAAGCCGCAGACGAAGCAGAGGCAAGATATACAAAAGAGCCAGAAAACGCAGAACTTGAAAATGCTTTCGATGAGGCATACAAGGCAGAATTTGACGCATATATCGACGCGGCAAGATATATTGAACATATGACAGGCGGCGCGGTTGATTTTATGAAAGCAAAGGAATTGATACAGACTAAACGCGCGGAGCTTTTGCAGCTCTTAGCATAATTAGCAAGGCTGGCGCTTCCGGGGTTCGATTCCCCGGCTTGCTCTACCCTTTAGGGGAATAAATAAAAGAGAGGTAAAAACATTATGAACAGATTAGAAGAAGCAAAAAAGGCATTTTTAGAAGTTAGACGCATTTTGACAGAAAAGCATGAAGACTTTGCACTTGCAAAAGCATATAAAAAGCCTTGGAAGTGGTACAGGGAACACACAACACAAGAAGCTATTGAGATTTTAAGAGCAGAAGCAAAAGCAAATTAACCGCCGCAGAGAATGCCAGCCGGACCGATACCGGCGGTGGTTTTTCCTTTTAGGGGATAATATTAAGAATATGGAGGTCTACGATATGACAATATATGAAAAATTAGACACTTTAACAGCCGGAGAAATCCGCGGAAATTTAGAAAAATTTATATTTATCTATGGGAAAAAGGCGGCCGAAATCTTGGAGCTTGAAAAAATAACAGATTTTTCTTTTTGGGATAATGGGCGAAGCGTAATTATATACACGGGTCCACAAGCTGTTTTTGATTGTAACTATGATATTTTTTATGGCTTAAAAAAGCTTACAACTTGTTATAATAAAAGCGGTCTATTTTATGAATTTAACAATTAATAACTTGGTTAAGGGCGTACAATCTGCGCCCTTTTTGGCTTGCTGTGGTTTGGCTGGTTCGATTCCAGCCGCAAGCACTAAGCGTATATATTTATATGCTTTTCTTTGCGTACCTTGAAAAATTAATACAATAATGCTATGCTTATATATAAGGCTTTTTAAGTGTACAAGTGTACCTAGTTGGGCGGCGTGCGTTCTGGAAAATCCGCCAAAACTGGCGACAGCTTCCACAACTTGTAAGGGCATATTATACCCATTTTATGCAACGCTGCCAAAGGCGTTTTAAGGCTGTTTTGTTCTGTAGGCTTATAAGTCTACACCGACACAATAAAACCACCGTACAGGTCAAATCACAAAGTCACAAAGTCAAAACAAGCACGAATCGCAGCCGGTCAAGTTTATATAATGCACTTTAATCTGTTAAAGTTTTTCATCAATTTTTCAGGGCAAATCCGAACGAAATCGGGAGCAAAAATTAAAATTCTGTGTAACCGATTTTTGGATTTCAAAATTGCATATGACGGGGGTTTCAAAAATTTCACATTATATTTTATGAGAAAATTTTTTCAATTTTTTAAGTAGGATTTGAACGAAATCTGAACCGGATTTTGAAAATTGTCAAAATCGAAATTACGAATATAAAAGAGAGCCCCACGGAGGTAGCAAAAAAGTTGCATTATATTCCGTGGGGTTTAAATTAATCTACAAAAATAATCGGTTTATCGTCATCAAAAAGATTACTAACAACTTCCTGTTCTTTATCCACTAAGTAACAAGGAACTTTTTGGAATCGCCTAAGCCCTTTGATAATTTCATATTTGTTATTAATTCTATAGATAGTTCCTGCAAAATTGCCTTTATTAACAGGAATATAAGATTGCATAGCAAGTGGAGCAGGTACACATTTATCAAGCTCCTTAAGTTCTACAATATCTACTGCTTCAATCTTACATAAATCACCATATTCGCCCAATGATGGATATACCGGCGGATTTAGTAAAGCATGGTATATATCATCTATGTCACTATCATCAGCTTTGATGTATATAGTTGTATATAAATCAACTAGCATTAGATGATATTTAACTGTACTAACCCAGCCGGTATGGCTTCCGTCTGCATAATCTGTTATAACATCCCAACGCTTAAGCATTTCATCGCTAATTTTGTTGAAATTATAGCCACCGTGCCATTCTTTTTGCACCTTAGTATTATAAATTCCTTTGCCAGTAACAAAATAATCTAATTTATGATACCTTTTCCATTGACACATTGAATGAATAAACCCATTAACTGTGCTAAATGGTGGCAAAGGGTAGCAATCTGCACCTTTTGGCGCTGATGGATTATTGAATCTAGCCATTTCTTGATACATTTTTAATCTTACAACTCTCATAATAAAACCTCTAAAATAAAATAAGTTGCACCTATACAAAAATGTATCAATGCAACTTTCCACTATGGTTCTATTAAGGTAAAATGATATATTAATTATCAATTGTTTACATCTATTAAATAATAGCATTTTTAAATATTATTGTCAACACAACAACTTTCTGTATAAATTAATGCTTTACTTGAATACCGGCATTGACTAAGCTCATATATCAATAATTCTTTTGTCATAGTCGGATTAGTCTTTTGAATTATCTTTAACAGCTCATCAATACTCATTATCCCACTCTCCTAACTGCTCCAAGCACCATATCAACAATGTCAAATACTTCATCGCCATAAGTTGCTACAAAATCGCACAATATTTCTTCCTGCTCTATTGGCAAATACACATCATAGGACATACAGATTGCATGGCACACTTCGTGTATCAGCACTTTGCGTTCCATAAATCCACGCAAGGCATTTGACAGATAAATTGTATGCGTATTTCTATCAGTTACACCTAGTACAGAAACATTGTCTGACCGCTTTAATTCACCCGAATTTGAATTTTCATATTGCACTCGCCAATTTGTACCATTAATTGTAAAAAACATCTGTATGCTCCTTTCTGAATAAAACAGGCTATGAATATTGCTACTCATAGCCCTTAAAATCATATCTTAGATACAAGAGTGCTTAACTTTGTTCTAAGCAAGTTCTTCTCTTCTGCTGACATATCAGCCACCATACCTGTAATATCGCTTGCAAGTTCCTTAGTATAGCTGTCAAGTGACTTCATCTTGTGTTCCTTATCTTCTGGTGTATTATTCTTGTGCATTTCCTTAGTTTCTGTGTAGTTTCTCTTTGCTCTGTCGTAATTACTTTCAGACATTGGCTCTGTATAGTACATCTTGCCATAATCCCTATCCATATCTCTCATATGCTCTGATTCTGGGTACATGTGCATATAAGGCGGTTCTTCATATCCTCTGCGGTATGTTCCTTTGCCTTTTGGGGCAAATCTGCCATTTGCATAGCGGTAGTGGTCATAATATCTTCTGTCCGGATAATCTTCGTACTGTTCAAGCATACGCATAATATCTTCATTATCTTCTGACTTTTCCATAGCTTCAACAATTCTGTAATCTTTGTCAAAACAAGCTATGTTCTTCGCTATTTCTGTAAAGTCCTTTAAATCGTCAAGGTTCTGCCCCTCAAAGCTATCTAATCCGATTGCTTCAACCTTAGCCTTGACACATTCCATAATCTGTTTAGCCCATTTATGCATAATATCAAGCCTCCCTTACTGCAATCAAATTACTGTTCTGTACTTCAATAGCCTGTGCTGATGTATTCTGCACCGCTACTGTACTGCAACAGCCACAAGGTACATCAATATATGCCTGTGCCGATACGTTAAATAAATTCTCAACTGCGGCTGGCGTTACAATCATTCTTGTTGACTGTAAAGGTTCTCCGTCTACTGCAATGGCAAGTGATATAGCTTCAACTGTACCACCTGTAGGTATCTGAATGTTTCCGCTATAAGATACTAAAAATCTTGCCTTGCACTGATTTGTAATACCTCTTAACTTGATAATTCCGCTTCCCTGTCTGTGGACTATACATTTGCTACCGCATACCGGTGTTTCTGTAAATGCAACATCTTCTCCAGCGGCGACTGTTTGTAATGCAATTCCTGTTATTTCCATTATCTTTACCTCTCTTTCAAAAAAAATAAGGGCAAACATTATAGCCTGCCCTTTGATTATAAGTAATACTGCTTAGCAGACATAATCGAGTTAAACTCAATTAAGATACTCAATTATTTAGTTTTAGCAGCCACATCCTGTGTTACATCCGCATCCATATGCATAAGCATTAGGATTAGGCACAACATAGGCTGGAATGGCTGTAGGATTTACAGAGTTGACAATCTGCTGTGTCTGTGCTGTCATTGCAGTAGTCAGAAGTGCATTTTGTCTATCCTGTGAAGCAGAAAGTTCAAGTTTCTGCACCTTATCTCTCAGATCCGCATTTTCCTTTGTACATAAGTAATCAAGAATAGCCCTCGTTCCTGCCTGCTGGCTGTCAATAATATCTCTTGTGTTATTGTTCATTGTGTTCTGTAAAGCACAAGTGTTAGTTGCCATGTTGTAGTTTACACCCTGAATGGCTTCCCTTGTCTCGCAGCAACAGTTAGCAAGCTGCGCCTGTAAAGCGTTGGTATTCTGCATATTAGCGACTGTATCAGCGTTAATAGCCTGCTGTATGCCATAGCCTGTCTGCATGATATTTGTGTTAATACCATTAAAGCCGGTAAGCATACTGTTATTCATGGCATAAAAGCCATCACAAAGCCCGTTGGAAATGCCGTCTAACTTGCTGATAACTGCTGAATTATCAAATCCTCTCTGAATATCAGCTTGTGTAGCCGCTGTCGCAACATAGCCACCGCCATTGTTGCCACCAAAACCGCCAAATCCACCATTGCCCCATCCAAAGAGTAATGCGAATACAACGATTATCCAAAGCCATCCGCCGTCAGCCCATCCGCCGTTATTGCCGTTACCGTCAATATTAGCGACTAATGGTACGCTGGCACAATTTGAGTTTGAAAACATATTGTTACCTCCTAAAAATATATTCATAAAGATGTCACCTAGGTAGTTTGCAAAGACATCTAATATGCTGCTAATTACCAAATCTACTTTTTATCTGATTAAATACATCATCTGCATTTAATCCCTTTTCTTTGCATAAATTTCTAGCCATCTGCTCTATTCCTTGCATATTGCCCTGCTGTGCCATCTGCATAGTGTTTTTCATCATAGGATTGCTCATAATCTGATTATTTCCCATCATTTGCTGTATAAACTGTTGCGGACCAGCTTTCATCATCTGAAAAATGTTAATTGGGTTCATTCTTCATCACCGCCTTTGCTTTGTGTTCGTGAAGTTTTTCTTTGTGTTCCTAAAGATTTATCAAATCTATCTTCCAACTGCCCTATTTTCTCTGATAACTCTTCAAACTTATTTAAGAATAGCTGTGTGCTTTCGTCTGACAGGGTAAATTTAGCGTTTTCTATGTCAGCTGTCGGATTGCCAGCATTGCTTCCGCCTGGTTCTGTATAAGGCTTATATACAATCGTATTAATAGTTCCGTTAGCATTCCAACCCTTGACATAAATCTCCGACATATCCTGTTTTGGGAAAAATGCCATTGAGCCATCCATAGGCACTTCATTTGCATTAATATTTTCAACTGTCTGTACTATTCTTCCGTTAATGCCTGCTATCTGCTGGGGCATAGGCTGTTGATTCATCTGTATAGGCTGTTGTAGGCTTTGCTGATAATTTTGTAAAAAGTTCATTCTATCCGCATATGGATTCTGCATAGGCATATAATTATTATTCATCATAGGTGTTGTCTGATAAGGATTGTTTATCATCTTCTACCTCCTCCAAGACTTCTTCGATTGCGTGGATAACAAGAGATAATGTTACTAAGTCAAGTTTCTGTAATTCTTCTTTGCTTAAGATTTTTTCTCTAATTTCATCCGAAAACATTCGCACTACCTCTCTTTCTAACTTAATTTTGGCATAAAAAAAGAGAAGAACATTATCAAGTTCTTCTCATATTTACATCACGCAAAAGCTCTTTTATTCAATTGTCTTTATCCGTACACCATTAAATTTTCCGTACGCCATTTTTACACCATTTTGCCATTGAAATACATAGAAATATATAGATTTATGTGGTGTATAGATGGAGTAAGCACTTTTATTTTATCCTCCGCAAAATCCCTTAAATACAGTAATTATCATAACTTTCATTAAGGTCATAAGGAGTTATCTGGTATACATAATAATTCAACCAGTTCGTATAGAGATTGTTGGCGTGGCTTCTCCATGAAAGCAATGGCTTTCTGTTGCAGTCGTCATCAGGATAATAATTTACTGGAAGGTCAGGCTCAATTCCTTTGTCAATATCACGCTTATATTCCTGATCAAGAGTTAATCTGTCATATTCAGGGTGTCCCATAACAAATATCTCTTTCCCGCCATCACCAAGAACAATATATATTCCTGCTTCATCTGAATCAGCAAGTACTTTAAGTCTTGGATTGTCAAGAATCTGCTGTCTGCTTGCCTGTGTATATCTTGAATGTGGTGCCATGAATACATCATCAAAGCCTCTTACTAAAGGCTCTTTTCTATTCATAACCCTGTGTTTGTACACACCTGACAGCTTCTTCGGAAGTAATTCCTTCTTAATACCATAATGGTAATACAATCCTGCCTGCGCACCCCAGCATATATGAATTGTTGATGTAACATGCTTCTTAGACCACTCCATTACTGTTATAAGTTCATCCCAGTAATTAACCTCTTCAAATTCAAGCTTCTCAACAGGTGCACCTGTAATAATCATTCCATCATAATTATTGTTCTTAATCTCTTCAAAAGTCTGATAAAACTTCTTAATATGTGAAGCTGATGTATTCTTTGAAACATGTGATGACATCTGTAAAAATGTAACATCTATCTGTAAAGGTGTATTAGATAACCCTCTTAAAAGCTGTAATTCTGTGTCCTGCTTTATAGGCATAAGATTAAGAACTATTATCTCCAAAGGTCTTATATTCTGTGAAATAGCTCTGTTTTCGTCCATGACGAATATATTCTCTTCTTCCAATTCTGCTTTAGCTGGTAAATCACTCTGAATCTTAATTGGCATTATTGTTCCTTCTTTCTGTTATCATTGTTGTCTGATTATATCATATCACCTTTAATAACTGAACCAAAGTATGTGAGTTTTCTTTATATTTTTTTGTAACTTTGGTGTCAAACCTTTTAAAACCATTCTGCTTTTCATAAAAATCTAATAATCTATCCTTATTTTCAGATTCTAGAAAAACAACCATCCCACCAGCCATATATTGTAGTTCTTTTACTTTTCCAAGCGCAATTGAAAGCAAATTGTCTCCCGAAATTGTATTTCCAATACTATCATCATAATTTTTGCCTAACTGTGCTATCAAATATGCTGACAACGAATATTTTCCATTATCAGAGTTCTGTTCACTTACCCTTGCAATTTTTCTTCTTACTGTATTACTAAATTCATCTGTATTAACAGTAATTGGTTTAATTGTTATTGTAAATTACCCAACTATATTATTCTTGTCTGGCGAAATCACAATATATGTAACCGACTGGTTTTTCTTTGTAAAATCTATAGATTGTTCTGTAAGAAAACTTTCAACATCAAGATTTTTCTCACATTTAAAACTGGAGAAAACCTGCCTGAGCATGTCTTCTCCAGCTTTTCCCATTTTTATATATTCTCTGATATTTAATACTAAAAAATCATCCTCCATATAATTCTTTCCACTTCTCCATTACTCTGTATACTTCATCTGTTTCATGTATTTCTCTGTATCTGCAAGAAGATGGACTTGATTCTGAAAGAGATTCTTTATATGACATTTCAATCGCATCAGCGAATTGTTCAACCTGTTTCTTACCTGAAACAACAAAATTCTTGGTAATGCTTGAAGTAGCCATACATAATCACCTCCATATCTTTCTTTAACAAATTGTTTTCTATTAATATTATATTAGACATATATAACATTATCAACCTGTTAATTCTTTACTTTATCATTTCCATAAATTCATCAATCGTAAGCACCTTAACCCCCAGTGAATTAGCCTTATCAAGCTTAGAGCCTGCTGCCTCTCCTGCAACAAGATAATCAGTCTTTTTGCTGACACTTCCTGTTGCTTTGCCTCCATTAGAAACAATCAGTTCTTCCATATCCTTACGGCTGTAATTATCAAAACTTCCTGTTACAACAATTGTCTTTCCTGCAAGCTTATCTGATATTTCTTTTTTCTCTGGCATCTGCATATTAAGCCCTGACTGTCTTAACCTTTCTATTAATTCAATATTAGCTTCATCATGGAAAAAGTCATATATACATTTGGCTGTAGTTGTGCCTATATCAGGAATATTCTGCAATTCTTCTTCACCTGCATCAGCAAGTGCCATAAGATTATCATAATAATTCATAATCTGCTTGGCTGTATTCTTGCCGACATTTCTTATTCCAAGTGCAGTAAGCAGTCTGTCTGGTGTATTCTGTTTAGACTTCTCAATAGCTGCAAGCAGCTTATCAGTATTCTTCTCTTTTCCTATGATTCCCTTCTCAATAAGTTCATCTCGGTGTTCTTTCAATGTATATATATCAGCATAATTGTGTATATATCCTTCTTTTATAAGGGCATCAACAAGAGTTTCACCAAGTCCCATGATATTCATGCAGTCAAGAGATGTAAAATATGCCACTGTTCTTGACAACTGTGCTGCACATGACGGATTAACACATCTTATATCTGCTGTGTCCTCTTCTCGTACAAGAGGTTCCCCACATACAGGACATACCTTTGGTGCTTCAAACACATGCTCAGGTGCCTTTACACATCCATTAAGCTTAGGAATAATCTCTCCACTCTTAAACAGCTTATATTCCCCACCAATACCTACATTCATCTGTGTAATATAATCCTGGTTATGAAGAGTCGCTCTTGATACACTTGTACCACAAAGCCTTGCAGGCTTTCCTGTTTTCGGATCATGGAATATCCCTGTAAATGTAAGTTTTCCTGTTCTTCCCACATCTACAAGAATATCATCCATAACAATAACCTTTTCTTCCGGTGGATATTTGTATGCAATATGACCGCTTGAATACTTGCTTCCTGCAGGGAACTCCTGTCTGAATGCGATATGGTCAATCTTTACAACAGCACCGTCAATGTCATATGGAAGTTCTTCTCTCATTCTTCCTATCTCGTCAATTGCTCTGACAACCTCTTCCTTAGTCTTACATATCTTATGATATACAACCGGTACACCTGCTGCCTTTAATATATCCATTCCCCTGCCGTGGCTTTCCATAATCTCATCAGGTCCGTCCTGTACATTAAAGATAAACATCTTAAGACCTCGCTTCTTCGTAATTGAAGTATCAAGCTGTCTTAATGTTCCAGCCGCAAGATTTCTGGGATTAGCAGCTGTTTTTTTCTCAAGTCTTTCCTGTTCTTCATTATATTTTTCAAAATCTTCATGGCTCATATACACTTCGCCACGAAGTTCTAGTGAATCATAAGGAAGGTCAATAACCTGTAACACATCCCCCACTACCCTTGCATTAGCTGTCACATCCTCACCAATAAGACCATCTCCTCTTGTCTCTGCCAACTGCAAATGCAGCTTCCCATCTGCTTCTTTTACATATCTTAAGCTCATGCTTAAACCGTCAATTTTTGTCTCTACTGAAAATGTGCAGTCAGGATGCATGGCATGAACCTTATCAATCCATGCACACACTGCATCTTCTGAAAACACATCTTCAATAGACAGCATAGGTACATTATGTGTGACCTTAACCCCAGCTTCTCTTTTTACAGTGCCACCAATCTTCTGTGAAGGTGAATCAGATGTCACCCATTCCGGATGTTCTTTCTCAATCTCTTTAAGCCTTATCATAAGCTTATCATACTCATAATCGCTTATCTCCGGCTCGTCCTGATTGTAATATCTGTCCATATGATAATCTATCGTCTTCTTAAGTTCTGAATATTCCTGTAATAAATCCATAATCCGCTCCTTAATTATCAGCCTGTATATTGACTGTTTCTATCTGCTTATATATCTGCTCATAAAGTGTATTAAGCTCTTTACCGTCAAGTTCCCTGTACTCACCAGTCTTTAAATCCCCTAATTCCACATTCATAATCCTTATTCTTGTCAGTTTAGTTACACTATATCCACATTCCGCACACATTCTTCTTATCTGTCTGTTAAGCCCCTGTGTAAGAATTATTCTGAATGTCTTGTCTGATATCTTTTCCACAACACATTTTCTTGTAGTTCTGTCGAGTTCCTTAAGATATATTCCTCCTGACATTCTCTTTATAAATTCTTTATTAATTGGTTTATTAACTGAAACGATGTATTCCTTCTCATGACCATTAACGGAACGAAGCAGCCTGTCCATCATGTCGCCATCATTAGTAAGCAGTATAAGGCCATCAGACTCTTTATCTAATCTGCCCACAGGATATATGCGTTCCTTATATCCAATAAAATCTACTATGTTATTCTTTCCCTGTTTATCAGTTGTTGTACATACAATTCCTACAGGTTTATTAAAAGCTATGACTACCTGTGGCGGTGTGGTGTTGTCAACTTTCCTGCCATCAACACATATAATTGTATTGTCTTCTACCATCTCACCCATAACTGCAATTCTACCATCAATTGTGATACGTCCTTCCTGTATCATTCTGTCAGCTTCACGTCTTGAACAGACTCCATGGGCACTGAGATATTTATTAATACGCTCTGACATGTTTCCTCCAATTCTTATCTTCATTGCTGATAAGTTCAAATCAATATACAGATGTATTAATTCTAACAAAAGAAAAAAATTAATTCAATTGTTGCGGGTTTTAATTTAATAATGTATAGTATATAAGCATATAAATTATTATATGTTGTGTACATGTAGCTTAGCTGGATAAAGCGTTCGCCTCCGGAGCGGAAGATCGTGGGTTCGAATCCCATCATGTACATTATTGTATTATTCTGTCCCTACATAGTTATCAATCTTTCTGTTCTATTATATTCATATACATGATCAGAAAGGACTTCATCTGCAGCAACCCCTTCTGTATTAACTTCCTTTACCATATTAACAAGTTCATCTTTCTCAAACATCGAAAGCTTAGGAAGAAGTATAACCTCATGCACTGATGAAGGTAGTATATACAGATCTGCTCCCAGCTTCTGCGCAAAATCATACAATACATTCTCATATAATATGCAGGCTGCACCATTCAGTTTGCTTTCATTCGTAAGCACATACATATCAGACGGAACATAATCTTTTAAATCAACTTCCTCTCCATCCACATTAACACCACATTTTTCAAAAAGTGCGGCCATTGAACTAATCTTACTGTGAAGCAGATCCGGTGTATTCTTCAAAGCAGCTTTATACACATCATCAATAGTTACATTCCAGTTTTTCAGATTGTTATTATATATTAATGCTGTTGCACTTCTTCCATATTCATTATCAAGCAGACAGTAAAACACCACAGCAAGGTCAAGTATTCTCTTATGCGGCACCTGTTCGAGCAGTTTTTCATTACTTCTGTAATTGACGACCTTATAAACAATCTTGTCCTTTATAGTGTCAAAATGCTTAAGAATATTTACATCAAATGTAACATTATTCTTATTCTGTTCATATATAACCTCTATCTGTCGTATTATGTTCTTAATATTCTCACCATTCGTATACAATTCATAAAAGCTGTCCAGATATATAGTTGGCGCGATGTCTTTCCCCTTCTCCATAATAACAAGCCCATCCATCTCACAGCCATTATTCTTAATCACATGATTAATAGTAATATTACCACCTTCTCCAGCTATATACCCTGCATTCATCTTAATATATTCCACAAATTCCTTATACTCCATATACCTTTTCCTTTCAAATGTTTCCTATCCCCCTGCGCACGGAATTTAATAAATGTTTTGTACAAGTAATATAGTATATTAATAGCAAATCTCTGTCAACAATATATATAGTATTCTATATGTTTTGTCGTGTTCTGTTGAGTTTATGTCGCATTTGGTATAAAAAATGTCGCATCTGGTATAAAAAAAGCTTTTTTCAGCTCATTTTACCAGATACGACTAACACAATATATAGTATTATTCAATTATTCATGCCAACTGTTTTAAAACGTCAGTTATAAGCTCCCATGTCCTTTGTGTCGAAGCAATATCCAATTTTTCTTTTACAGTATGGATATCAATTATATCAGGGCCAAACGATACACAGTCAAGGTCATCAATCTTTGCAGCCATAATACCGCATTCAACACCTGCATGCATTGTTTCCACCAAAGCCTCTTTATTAAAAAGTCTATTATAAGATTCACACAGCATATCCCTGATTGCAGAATTCTTCTTAAATTCCCATGCTGGATAAACACCTTTAAGTTCATAAGTTCCACCAAGATATTCAGTCATTTTTCCAACCTTATCAGTAAGATATTCTTTTTCACTCTGCGAACTGCTCCTTATTAAGTAGGTTGCTGCAAATGTTTTCTCAGCCAGCTCTGCAACCCCCAGATTAAGTGAAGTCTGCACCAACCCCTTGATATCATTACTCATCTTAACAACACCATCAGGTATAAAATTAAGCACATTTATAAGCATCTGTGTTGTCGCATCATCACATGCCAAAGTGCTGCCTTCACCTTCACAATTCACCTTGATGGTAAGATGTGGGTCAGTAACCGAATACTCCTCTTTCAAGACATTTGCAGTATTATTAAGAAGCTCAGTGACCTTATCTGCTTCCTGTGTCATTATAACCGCATCAGCAAATGGAGCTATAGAATTATCTTTTTCACCACCAGATATGCTTACAATATTCACACATTCTTTAACGTCAAAAAGAATACGTCCCATCAGAATATTAGCATTAGCTCTCTGGCATATTATATCTGTTCCAGAATGTCCGCTTGTAAGACCATTAATTTTAATAGACATCTGCGTTCCTGTCATATCCGATTTTTTCAATGGATAAGAAGCCTTTAAAGTTGCTCCTCCTGCACATCCTGAAAGGAATATTCCTTCCTCCTCAGAATCTATATTAAGCATAATTTTACCTTCAAGACAGTCAGTATTAATTGCCTCTGCGCCAAGCATTCCAATTTCCTCGTCTACCGTAAACACAGCCTCAATCGGCGGATGACACACATCCTTGCTGTCTAATATAGCAAGCGCATAAGCAACTGCTATTCCATCATCAGCACCTAAGGTTGTCCTGTCAGCCTTGACATATCCGTCATCTATATAAAGGTCAAGACCATCTTTTTCCATATCTTTAACCTTATCATTCGTTTTTACAGCTACCATATCAATATGTCCCTGCAAAATAACAGGTGCAGCCTTGCTCTCGCTGTTACTTGCCGGCTTTTTAATTATCACATTATAACTTTCATCCTGCTTAAACCACAGATTTCTCTCACGTGCAAATTCACACAGATAATCACTTATCTGCTTCACATTGCCTGAGCCATGTGGAATTGCACATATCTGTTCAAAATATTTAAAGACAGCGTGTGGCTGTAGATCTGCTAAAATGTTGTTACTCATATTTTACCTCCTTTACCTACTATTTCATCATATTTAGCAATCTAGTAGGTCTTTTCCTCATTGTTAGTTTGTTTGTAATTCTTCTTTTCAACTAAAACGCCTACTAGATAAACACTATTCACACTTTTAGTAGGTCTTTTTCTTATATGTCTATAATATCAGACAGTTCTAATCAGCAAAAAGACCTACTATTTTGGCTTAAATCATCAATTTAGTAGGCAATTTTCTTTATCCGCATTAATTATCCTCAGAATTTTCTCTCAATAAACCTACTATTTCATCACCTTTAGAAGCTTTAATAGGTTTTTTCCCCATTCATACATTAATTTCATATGCCATTTTACACTATCGTGTGTGGTGGGATGGGCGACAGAATATCTCCACCGCCCATTATAGGGAAAATGTGAGGTAAAAACAAGATGCGCTTCGCTGTCTTGTTTTTTGTTGTGGGGCGCCTGCTCTGCCGTCCGCGTTACTCCGTATATGCCTTTTCACCACTAAGTAATCTATCCAGCATATCTGCCACTGGGACCATCGCATTTTTGACCTCTGTACTTGTATTAGTCTGTGCTCCTGCTTCTATAAGCATCGACCTTCCTTTCATATGCAGGCAGTAACGATATGCATTAATATAAATATTCCGTAACAGCCCCGGATAATACGCTTCTCCTAAAAGATACATCTGAAGACTCATTGCCAGATTATCATCTCTGTTTGCATTGTAAAGATAGCCTATATCTCCTTTTGCCTTGCTGTAGCTTATTCCATTAAAAAACATTACCTTTGACATTGTTACTCCATTTTCTTCGGTTACAAGTCTTGTAGTATCCGGAACACCATCCCTGTGAAGGTCTATCACAACCTCAATTGACGGATTTTCTTTCAGTATTTTTGTCACATTTTCTTCTGCATATGTATAAGCCTTGCTTCTGTCAAGCTTCCCATCAATATAATCATACACACTCGTATCATGATAAACATTGTAACCATATGTATTAGTGAGTATATCTGTTAGATAATCTCCAACGCCAACTATTGTTGTAGACGTATCTCCTTCAACCGTATCCATAAATCCCTCCTGTGAATGTGTATGAAATATAAGAATCTGCGGAGAATCCGCATTTTTCTCTAATGACAGGTCTTTTGCCAGAAATTCCTCCGGACGCATTATCTGTGTTGTCAGGCTTGTGATGGATGTGACTGTATAGAACTTCATAAGAAAATCATAATTATTTAAATCTGCAATATTATAAACATTTCCAGCTGCATTTTCCTGTATAGGCAAAGGACAAACTTCAGCGCCTGCCTCCACGACCCCCTCATCCGTCTGTGTAGCAGGTTTTTTATCCTCCTTTGCCATGCTAAACATATATTCCGAATCGACCCACACCGAACCTGCATTTTCATCATAATTATCTTCAAAATATGTCTCTACAGGGAACAATGTCTTAACTGCATTTTCATAAATTCTGTTCTGAATATAATATATTAGATTAAAACTATAATTCATCATTATTACCATAAGCATTAAGCCCATGAATATAAACATATACACAGGCCTGTACTTTCTATCACTCATATATCCTCCTTACTTTGCATTACCATTATATTGTATTCACATCAGCCATGAATATGAACACCAACACGGTTAATTGCTTTGGATATTATGATACTTATGTTTCTAATGTCTGAATCAATGTCCTTCGGGGTTACATACATTTTTCCTGCCCCCTGAATAATCCCTTCGGCATCTATAACAGTAGGCACGCCAATTGCAAGCACCGGAACACCTATATTGTCTTTTGTTATTCCTATTCTGTGATTTCCAACACCTGAGCCAGGATTAATTCCCTGGTCAGAAAGTTGTATAGTACTATTTAATCTGTTCACACTTCTTGCAGCAAGAGCATCTATTGCTATGCATACATCCGGCTTTATCTGACTTACAACGCCTTTAATAATTCCTGCAGTTTCAATACCTGTCTGTGCCATAACTCCCGGACTAAGTGTGCATACTCCCGTCTCATCGCCCTCACTTATCTTAATACAAATATTATCTACAACCTCAGGTCCTAATGAATCCGATGTTATATTTCTGTTGCCAAGTCCAATAACAAGAACCTTTTCTGGTTTGACATTTTTATTCATACGCTTTAAAAGCTTAAATATATATCCTGCCAATGTCGATATAACTTCTTTTGCATATTCTTCGTCCCCACCTGCAATATCATCTGCCTCTATAGTAAGATAAGTTCCTTTGGGTCTTCCTATCGCGGCTTCGCCCAAATGATTTGTCACCTGCAATTCTGTGACCTTCACTCCCATCCTTGATTTATTGCTTTCTCTTAATCTTATCCCCCTCAGTTTTCCTGTTCCATTCATTGCTTCTTCATTTGCCTCTACTGCAAGGTCAGTTCTTACAACTATATTATCCATTTTTCACATCTCCTCCCCAACATATTGTGCAGAAAAATGAAATTTTTATACCAAAATCTTTATTTGGTTCTTGACATATAGATGTTTGTACTATAAAATGTATGAGTATGTTTACATTAGATCGTCCGTGTCCGGCTTTAATGCGAAACAGATATTATTATTGAATTATGATTTGGAGGTGTACGGATTGGCTAACATTAAATCTGCTAAGAAGAGAGTAATTACAAGTCAGGTAAGAGCTGAGAGAAATAAGGCGGTTAAGTCTAGAGTTAAGACTTATATCAAGAAGGTAGAGGCTGCTGTTGCTGCTGGTGACAAGGCTGCTGCTAACGAAGCTCTCCCTGTTGCTATAGCTGAGATCGAGAAGGCTGCTTCTAAGGGAATCTTCCACAAGAACGCTGCTGCAAGAAAAGTATCTCACATTACTAAAGCTGTTAACGCAATGGCTTAATAAGAATTTTAATAATTTAAAGAACCCGGTGCTGACACCCACTCGCACCGGGTTCTTTTTTATTTACTGTATTTAATTATAATAAGCTCTACTCCCAGCCTGTCATTAAGCCTTCCCTGCTTAACTGCTTCTTCAGTTTTAGCACATTCATTCAATGCATCCAGTAGTGTATTCATCTCAAAATATTTTGCCTGTGCCTGATATTTACCGACAACAAATGGCGCTGCTCCTATCTTTGATGCAATCTCTTTACCTGAAATCCCCCTTGACATAAGATCTTTCACCTGTAATATTCCGTTAAACTGCCTTACTATAAGATAAAGTATTCTCATAGGAGGTTCTTTTAATTCCAACAAATCATAATATAAATCAAGTGCCTGCTGTTGTTTCTTATTTGCAATTGCACTTATCATATCAAATATATGACTTGTTGTCTGTGTTGCGCATACTTTCTCTACATCTTCTACTGTCACAACATCCCTTCCCTGACAATAACTCACAAGCTTCTCTGTCTCCTGCCTTATATAATCCATGCCTGCACCTGTCTTATCAAGTATCAAATCACATGCTTCCCTGCTTATTTTAAGATTATCCTTAGCAAGAAGCCCTGCTATCCATTTTTCAAGAGTAGCAGTTGTCTGTGGCTTCATCTCGCATATATATCCCACAGAATCAACTGCCTTATATACCTTATTACGCTTGTCCACATCTTTTTCTACCATAACAACAACAAGATAATCAGGAATATGTTTAATATAATCTGCAAGCTCATCATTAGAACTTTTCAAAAAACCGGTATTTTCCATAATAACAAGTCTCTTCTGGGCAAAGAAAGGCAGTGTTTCACACACATCAATTATATCCTTAACGCTGGCATTATCCGAATCATAATATGAATAATTCATTGTATCATCACCAGCTATAGCATTCTTTAATCTGTCTCTATACTGCTTCTTAAGATACTCTTCCTCTCCATACAGAAGATATACACTCTTAAATTCACCCTTCTTAATATCATCACTTATGACCTTCAAACCTGCTGCCTCCGTTTCTAATCTTAAACAATAGTATCAGATATGTACAAGTGGTTCAAGTTAAAAAATATTTTCTCACAACCTGTTATATATCTTCACAGTTCTATCCTTTCAAAGCTTTAAACACCTCAATTTTATACGAACCATCCCTGACACGCACCGCAATCTCTCCACTTTCGTCTGTCCTATACACCTTTGCTCCAATCCCCGACAATCTCTGTAAAGTTTCCATATGAGGATGTCCATATGAATTACCTGCCCCACAAGATATCAATGCATTTTCAGGCTTTACATAACTTAAAAATTCTTCTGAACTCGCCCCCTTACTTCCATGATGTCCGACTTTCAATATATTAACTGACATAAACCGTGCTGATTCACCAGCATCTCCTGCCATCCTATTGGCATCCTCAACAATGCACTTTTCTGCCTTCTTTTCCGCATCACCTGTCATAAGCATAGAAAAATATCCATATTCCACAAGATATACAGCAGAATAGTCGTTAGCTGACTCGTAATCATAACCCTCGCATGGGTGCATACACTTAACCGAGAATTCTCCCGATTTAATACTGTCACCCGCATCAGCATAAACAACATTAATACCAGCAGCTTTCAATGTTCTCTCTAACTTCGACATATCATCACAATCCTGCTTCTTTACTGCCGTAGTCTGCCTGATTCCCGGCAGTACAACAGTACCTATCTCAAATGTGTTATCACACAATTCAATCAATTCATATATTCCATTAACATGGTCTTTATCCGGATGACTTATAAACACATAATCGAGACTTCTTACACCACAATATTTTAGATAAGTATATATGGTATACCTCCCGACATTCTTCTTGCTTGTGCTTCCTCCGTCAAACAATACATTCATGCCCTCCTTAGTATGCATAACAATTGAATCCCCCTGTCCAACGTCAAGCATGGCAATCTTCATATCTGAATTAATATTGTAATGCAGCCCTGTCAGCACACATACTAATAAAGCAATACATACAGCATCAAATTTTTTATTCATCAATATAATATGTACACATATCCATATAATTAAAACCGCAAAATATAAAAACACCCTTGCAGTATCAGGGGTTCCCGTAACAATGACTGCATATTTAAAATGTGATGACAAACTGCACAGCTTATAATAAAAATCAAGAATATATCCACCTGCTCCCGCAAAAAAATATGCTGCTTCAAGAGATAGCATGCCAGCAATTCCCGTAAATATACCGCTTATCATTATCAACGACATAAGTGGAATTACTATAACATTAAGAAACAGGCTTATTGCAGGAATCTGCCCAGATATAATAAGAATTACCGGAAGTGTCGCAATTGTAACACACATGCCTGTAATAACCGAATCTGCGATTCTGAATAAAATTAATTGAAAAAATCCTGCATTCTTTTTATCAGGACGTCTTATATATATAAGAATAGTTCTATCATCAGACAGTATGGGTTTAATATATATAATTCCTGCCACAGCAAGAAATGACAACCAAAAAGCTGAATTTATAAGATTATATGGATTAATCCACAGAAGAATAACACTTGCTATCCCTAATGTATTAGCCATATCACTGGTTCTTCCAAGCACGTCTGCCAGCATATATACAAGAATCATTATTACAGCACGGCTGGCAGATGCACTATAACCTGTCATGCACAAATATGAAATAATAAGAAATGTACTAAAACATGCAGATGCGATTCTTGCAATTCTCTTCTTTAACCAGTCATATATAAACATTCCAACAAGCGAAACATGAAGTGCACTTATTGCCAAAATGTGGGAAATTCCATTCTTCTGATACATTCTCTTTACATCATCATCAAGCCCTGACCTGTCACCTAACACAATCGACTGCATAATTCCTGCATTCTGCTCAGAATATACATTTTTGTAAATATTTTTTATGGAATCTGCAAATCTGTAAATGCTGGAAATATAACTACTTCCAGACTGTATATTCACAATATCTGACAAATCTGCACAATAATTAAATCCAAGTGATGTATAATATTTTCTGGCATTAAACTGCCCTTCATTAGATGGTATGTTAAAATCCTTTAATGTTACTTTAATCTTAACTTCATCCCCTGGATTGGCAAATCTTTTTTCTGAGTATACTACCAAACCGCTTTTAAACTGCCTGCCCCATGAATCCGGCATAACAAAGGCATTTCTTATATACACCGCATAACCGTTTTCTGACTGTTTAATATCTGCTATGTATCCATTTACATAAGCAATATGTGTTTTATCTGACAATTGCCCCTGATAGCATAGCTTTTCCATACTTACTTCAGTTCTTAGGCACATAATTGGAAACATCATGATAAAAATCACATAAAAACCAGGAATTCCTGTTTTCTTAAGATATATAAGGAATCCAGTAAACACCATTATTCCCACTATAATAACGATATATAACTTAGCATATAATGACAAATATACTGCAGCAATGCTCATAACTGCTGCCACAAAAAATGGTCTCTTCAATAATATCCTTTCCAGAAACGACCATTAATTATCAGATAAATCTTTTTTTACAAGTTCATTATTCATATAAAATACTGTATCAAGGCTAATTGCATCTCTATACATCAGATTAGAATTTCCCTTGACAAGTATCTTAACGCCATCAATTCCTTCCAGTCCTGAAAGGGAATTAACAATTGAATATATAGTCACATTGCTCTTTGCATTAACCATATCAGTTGCAAATTCCTGACTGAGATTAACATAACATATCCTGTCGACAACAGATATACTAAGCAGCTTGGTATTCGACGGAATACTCTGATAACACCCCGACTCTGTTGTTCCTTTAATAAGCTGTTCCATTACAACCTTCTCAACAGATACATTCTTATTATAACAGATTCTCTTGCTGTTCTTTACAAGGGCATCTCCTGACTTGTTAGCAAAATACAGATTAATCGTCTTCCACTTCACATCAGCCATAGCACCTTCCTGTGTATCTACAAAATCCTCATCACTCATATTTCCTATGATTGTTCCATCTTCATACACAGCATCCTTACCATCAACATAAAATCTAACATATAGAACATCACTTATCTGTGATAATTCTTTAACAACTGCTGCCCTGTAAAGTACTTCGGTACTTGGTTTCATTCCATAATAAGAGCTGTCATAATAGACACCTGCGTATATTCCATTAATTTCAACCGTTGGCTGCGATACAGACACCGGCTTAATTATGCTTGTATGCCTGCCTTTTGCAACATTCATTTTTTCAAGGAGTTCATTTGCAACTGAAACAGCGTCCTGACTTTCAATGTATACTCTGCCTTCAGTTAGTGATGTTCCGTCTTCATTAAGGAAATATACAGAATATGCAGTTCCCTTCTTCTGCGAAGAACATGAAACAGTTATAAATGTTACTGCAATAACAATTATAACGGATGTCAATTTCATAATAGCTTTCCTTATATGTCCCATCATAACTGCTCCTTTCCTATCCTGATATTCTTAACAGCTTATAAATATGTCCAATGGCATACTTCCGCCTGCATTACTGCTGGTTTTCAACATAATTAAGAGGTATTCTCATTGTAAATGTTGTTCCTATATTTTCCTCACTATGAACCTTAATAGTTCCATGATGCATAAGAATTATGTTTCTTACAATAGCCAGTCCAAGTCCTGTTCCGCCCGTTTCACGCGACCTTGCCTTATCTACCCGGTAAAATCTTTCAAATATTTTATTAATACTTTCCTCTGGTATTCCTATGCCTGAATCTTCAACTCTTATATAAAAATATTGATAATCTGCATTCAGTGAAACATGTACCCATCCATCTTCGACATTGTATTTGATAGAATTCTCAACAAGGTTGGATATAACCTGTGTCATCTTAACTTCGTCAATCTGTGCAACAACCGGTCTGAAACTTTCAAAAAGCAGTTCAATATTCTTTTTCTGTGCTAATGGCTTAACTCTCTTGAGGGTCATCTCTAACAAATCATTCATATTAACAGATGTAATATTAAGTGTTGCAACAGATTTATCCATTCTGACAAGAGTAAGTAAATCTTCTATAATCTTACTTTCTCTGTCTATTTCACTTACAATATCCTGCATGAACTCCTGATACACTTCTATTGGCACATTTTCCTGCGTATTAAGAGACTCCGCCAATACTTTAATCGAGGTTATAGGTGTCTTTAATTCATGTGACACATTCGAAACAAATTCTGCTCTGGACTGGTCTGTTTCATTAGCTCTGTCCATTATATTATTAAAATCATCTGCAATCTCACGTATTTCGGTATAACTCCTGACAGGGATTCTTTCATCAGTATGCCCTGCACTTACATTTGAAACAATATCAAGCACCCTTTTTACAGGCCGGTTAAGAAAATATATGCCTACGATAAGTAATGCCAGACATATTGTTATAATAACCAGTTTAATATTATTATTCTGACTGTTCACATCGTGAAACATTGCATCTATCTCTGTGTAATCAAGATCAGCTACAAGAACGGCTATAAATGTACCTGAATCATTGTATACCGGAACAGCAGCCTGTATATTACCCGTTTTCTTATCATAGCCGGAACTGTTCTTATGATTACTGAATATATCGAATACCCTTGGATTAAGAATTGTCTTATTAGTATCAATAGAATATGTGTCAACACTGACAACATAATTAAGATTAACAATTCTTATTCTTATCTGATTAAGTGCCGAATAACTGCTGAGTCTGCTGTTCATATCATTATTCTCAGCTGCTTCCAGACTTTCATAATTAGAATATTCTGCTGCAATAAGAACCGCTTCATTCTGTATAACCGCAGTCTGTCTTGTAATTACAGACTGCCTGTAAATATACTCAAAACCTTCAAATGTACAGATTACCGCTGTTGCAACTATTACCGCCATAACTGCGAACTGTCTTGTTGAATATTTATTTATGAACCTGAAAAATGACTCAAATTCTCTGTCAAAAAAGATTTTCCTATGGTCATTTCTTTTTTTAATCTTATTAAACATTAAAATAGTAACCTACTCCCCACTTAGTGTGAACATACTTTGGTTCACTCGGATTATCTTCAATCTTCTCACGAAGTCTTCTCATATGGACATCAACCGTTCTGCCGTCACCTGAATAATCCTGTCCCCACACAGCTTTAAGAAGATTATCCCTGCTGTATACCTTTCCTGGATTAACTGCTAACAATTCAAGAAGATCAAATTCCTTAGCAGTAAGATTAATAGGTCTTCCTGCAATATACAGATTACGGCTGTCACAATCTATCTTCATATCACCCGCATTAATAATATTGTTCTTTGCTGCTTTCTTCTCTGTCACAGCATTTCTTCTTAAAATAGCTTTCATCCTCGCCTTAACTTCAAGAATATTAAATGGTTTTGTAATATAATCATCTGCACCATACTCAAGGCCAAGAATCTTGTCCATGTCATCGCCTTTAGCTGTCAGCATAATTATAGGCACATCTGAAAACTCTCTTATCTGCTGGCATACTGATAATCCATCAAGCTTGGGAAGCATAATATCAAGAAGGATTATGTCATATTCATTGTTTTTAGCATACTCGAGAGCTTCTTCACCATCATATGCACAGTCTACAACACTATAATCCTGCATAAGACTGAACTTAAGTCCCTTAACAATCATTTTCTCATCATCAACAACTAAAACTCTGCCTGCCATAATCTACTCCTTTTTACTTTCTATGCATATGCATCTTATCATACGCAAATATAATTCTTTATCTTATTAAATGCTGCTTCCTTAATTCCAGACACTTTCATTATATCTTCTATTGTCTGGAATCTGCCATTATCTGTCCTGTATCTTACTATATCTGCCGCCCTTGAACTTCCAATTCCCGGCAGTGTCATAAGCTCACTTTCTGTAGCTTTATTAATATTAACAATCCCCTCTGTCTGTTCTTCTATAACAGAAATATCCTCTCCATATGCCGGAATATATATCCTTTCCCCATCAGCAACAAGTGCTGCAAGATTAACTGCAGACATATCAGCCAAATCATCAGCTCCACCAGCCATTGCCACTGCTTCATACAGCCTTGTTCCCTTCAGGCACTTTACAACACCTGGAGAATTAACATGACCACATATATACACATATATGTCCTCAACTGATGATTCACTTTCCATATGCCAGCTGTCTTCTATACTACTTGATACGACATTATCTGCAAATGTATTCTCTGACACTGAAGCGTTCTTTCTTCCTGCCAGATATATCAATCCGGTTATAATCAGAAAAACTGCACATATTCCGTATTGCACAGCCCTTTTGTGTTTTTTATATAATTGTCTGTATTCCATGTACACTCTCCTTAAGCATTACCCTTTGGAGATTCCTTTTGCGTACTTTTCTATTTTACAAAATTGTACTATCGAATACAAGCCTAATTTGCCTATAATTGTTTACACTTTTTTCGTTCTTTGGTAAAATGTTACTATTACCGGCTAAGGGAGGGAAGCCATGAATTCATCAAAGAAATCAATTCTTAATTCTAACTTTACATATCTTGCTGCCTTTGTACTTCCAGTTATAATGATGATGGCACTGTACTATACAAGAGGCATATTTCCATGGGGAAACGAATGTTATCTGAGGTCTGACATGTATCATCAGTATGCGCCATTCTTTTCAGAACTGTGGCACAAGATAAGAAATGGTGAAAGTCTTACTTACTCATGGAATATAGGAATGGGAACTAACTTCACATCTCTGTTTGCATATTACCTTGCAAGTCCATCTAACTGGTTCGTTGCACTTTTTCCACAGAAATACACTATAGAGATAATGAATGCATTTATAATACTTAAGATAGCTGGCAGCAGTCTTTCTTTAACGTATTATCTTACTAAACACAATAATAACAAGCATGTAATTGCTGCCATATTCGGTATGTTCTATGGTATGTCCGGCTTCATTGCGGCATACAGCTGGAATATTATGTGGCTTGACTGTGTTATTCTGATTCCACTTATCATGCTTGGACTTGAACGACTTGTTAATGAGAACCGCTGCATATTCTATTGCATAACTCTAGGATTATGTATATTTACTAATTATTATATTGCAATCATGGTATGCCTTTCAGTAGTGATTTACTATGTTGTTCTTATGATTGCTTATAACGGTATTAAAAGCCCTATGCAGTATGTGAAGAAATTTATTAATTTCTGTGTATATTCACTGCTTGCCGGTGGACTGGGAGCGTGTCTTCTTCTGCCTGAATTCTATACATTTTCACTTTCAGCCTCAAGCGACACGACATTCCCTGATAAGCTTATTTCTTATTTCAGCATATTATCAATGCTCACAAGACAGCTTATCAACATTCCGGTTCATTTAGGACTGGATCATCTGCCTAACATATACTGCGGCGTTGCTGTTTTTGTACTGCTACCGCTTTATATTATGTGCAGCAAAGTCAATGCACGTGAAAAGATTGGCAAATGTGTCATCCTGCTTATCTTCCTGACAGCATTTAACTTAAATATACCTAACTATATATGGCATGGTATGCATTTTCCTAACAGCCTGCCTTGCAGACAGTCATTCATATATATATTCTTCCTGCTTGCAATGTGCTATGAAGCTGTTATTAACCTTAAGAATTCTACTAACAGGCAGCTTGGTGCATCATTATGGATTGCAATTGGTCTTCTGCTTATTATGGAAGAACTTTTTATTAACTCAGAGACTGAATATTCATTTAAGAGTGTATATATAAGTGGAATATTTATTCTTATATATGGTCTGTTAATGTTTATTCATAACAACGCCAAGTTCAAGATTCCTGTCGTTCTTATGCTTACATTCTCAGTATCAATCATTGAATGTACAATGAATATGGATGCAACCGGTATTGGAACAACAAGCCGTACATCATATCTTCTTGATTATGATGCCGTAAAGACTGTTACAAAAACCGTATCTGATAATGACACATCCTTCTATAGAATGGATAAGCTTTTTGGAGCGCGTTCTAAAAATGATGGTGCATGGCATAATTACCGAACTGTTTCAACATTTTCATCAACATGCAATGCAGGGATGTCAAAGCTTTACAACCTTATAGGAATGGAAAATTCAACTAATGCATATGGCTGCAATGGTCTTACCGCTGTTACTGATTCTCTTTTCTCTGTAAAATACACTATTTCTAACCGACTTTTAGTTGAAAGTGATATAAGAAATTATTATACAGGCAGCGATGGTGAATTTGTGTATAAGAATAATTACACACTTCCTATTGGTTATGCGATTAACAGTTCAACAGCATATGACCTTGTTATGGCTAAGAATAACAATGGTATTGAGAACCAGAATATTCTTATTCAATCTCTTACCGGAATAAGTGATGTATTTGAATATACTACTTCATTCCCTACTGAAGCCGATTGTATTATCACACCTTCAAAGAGTGGTCATATGTACCTGTCAGTTGCGAATAAATCTGTTGATTCCGTAACTGTTACTATTAATAACACAACCACTTACACCTACAATAATATAAAGAGCAATAACCGGATTCTTGATATTGGTTATGTCCACGACACAGATACTGTCGAAGTAACTTCTGATACCGGCGGAATGAATCTTTCTGTATACACACTCGATGAAGACAAATTCATCAGGGCTTACAATAAACTCAATTCAGAAAGCTATCAGGTTGAGAAATTCTCTGATACTAAATTTACAGGAACTCTTACTGCTTCCTCAGACAAAGCAATATTATTCTCTATTCCATACGATGGTGGCTGGTCTGTGTATATTGATGGCAAGAAAGCTGACACTTATGCCTGGGAAAATGCATTGTTATGTGTTGACGTAAGTGCCGGAACTCACACTGTTGTATTAAAATATCGTCCTGTTAATTTAATATTGGGTTGCGTTATTACTACACTTTGCATTATTATATTGATTGGCATTTATCTTGCCAGCTGCTTTATTAAAGCAGGAAAAGTAAATATGGCACATTTTCCGTTAGTTATCAGAAAATATCTTGATGATCCGTCTCTTACTAACAAAGACATTAAGAAACTGTCTGATGATAATATAGAAAGTTCTATTCTTGATGATATGGATGATTTCGAGAATCTTGAATCACCTGATATTGATGATGAACTTACTGACAGTCTTCTCTCTTCTATTGAAGATGAAGAAGATAATTTTAATGAAGAAAATACAGATATTTAATTCAAGGAGGATTTATAAATGAAATTATGGGGTGGACGATTCACCAAAGAAACTAATGAGCTTGTTAACAACTTCAACGCATCAATTTCATTTGACCAGAAGTTCTATAAGCAGGATATTGAAGGAAGTATTGCACATGCTACTATGCTCGGCAAGCAGGGAATTATTCCTGAAAGCGAAAGTGAGCATATTGTAGAAGGTCTTAAGGGAATTCTTGCTGATATTGAATCAGGAAAGCTTGAAATCACTGATGAATACGAGGATATCCATACATTTATGGAGGCTACTCTTATTGAGAGAATCGGTGATGCCGGAAAGAGACTTCACACAGGACGAAGCAGAAATGACCAGGTTGCTCTTGATATGAGACTTTTCACAAGACAGGAAGTTCTTAATACTGATGCTGAGCTTAAAGAGCTTATGGCTGTTATCTTAAGAATCATGAAAGAAAACACTCATACATTCATGCCTGGATTTACTCATCTTCAGAAGGCACAGCCTGTTACTGTTGCTCATCATTTCGGTGCATATTTCGAAATGTTCAAGCGCGACAGAAGCAGACTTCACGATATATATGAAAGAATGAATTACTGCCCTCTTGGTGCAGGTGCACTTGCAGGAACAACCTATCCATTAGACAGAGAACTTACTGCTTCTCTTCTTGGTTTCTATGGTCCAACACTCAACAGCATGGATTCTGTTTCTGACAGAGATTACCTTATTGAATTCTTATCTGCATTATCAACTATCATGATGCATTTAAGCCGTTTCTCTGAGGAAATATGCATCTGGAATTCCAATGAATACAGATTCATAGAACTTGATGACGCTTTCAGTACAGGAAGCTCTATTATGCCTCAGAAGAAGAACCCTGATATCGCAGAGCTTGTAAGAGGTAAGACAGGCAGAGTATATGGTGCTCTTATGAGCCTCCTTACAACAATGAAGGGTATTCCTCTTGCTTACAATAAAGATATGCAGGAAGATAAGGAATTATCATTTGACGCATTTGACACAGTCAAAGGCTGCATCAGCCTTTTCAAGGGCATGATTGATACTATGAAGTTCAACAACAAGAGAATGGAAGCTTCAGCAAAGAACGGCTTCACTAATGCTACTGATGCTGCTGACTACCTTGTTAAAAAGGGAGTTCCTTTCAGAGAAGCCCACGGTATTGTCGGTCAGCTTGTTCTTATGTGCATTGAGAAAAATATTGCACTTGATGACCTTTCACTTGAAGAATACAAGGCTGTAAGCCCTGTATTTGATGAAGATATCTACGAGGCTATCAGCCTTCAGACTTGTGTAGATAAGAGACTTACTCTTGGAGCTCCTGGTCCAGAGGTTATGAATAAGGTTATTGCTATATATGATAAATATATGGATGAGAATTAGTTTCGGGGTTGTACAGTCTGTGAGTTAAGCATTAGTGCCAACTTTAGGTAAGCTGACCTAGTGGCTGTAAATGCCGCCATATACAGAGTTTATTACGGTGTAGGAAATCAAACGCGCTTCGCTTGAACGAGATTTCCTGCACCGAACTTTTGTATATAGCGGCATTAACACCCACACGGTAAGCTTACATGCAGTTGTCGCTAACGCTTAACTCACAGACACTACCACCACGAATTACCGATTTTGATTCATGCCATATGTCTCCAGTATAAAAAAATGGTATGGATAATCCCATACCATATTCTGACTAACAAAGTGAACTCGCTGGTCAAATTATTCTTTCAAATGTAGTCTCGACAATCCAAAAACAATTTAACTAACTATCCATTTATATTTTAGAAAAATATACTTTTTTATCGGTGGTCATGTCGAAGAAGTGCTTCACACCATCACAACTAAATTGTAAGCTGTCCGTGTGGGTGTTATGCCGCCATATACAAAAGTTCGGTGCTGGAAATCTCGTTCAAGCGAAGCGCGTTTGATTTCCAGCACCGTTATAAACTCTGTATATGGCGGCATTTACAGCCACTAGGACCGCTTACCTTAGTTGTGATGGTGTGAAGCACTTCTTCGACTCCCCAACCGTTAAAATCATACTCTTATCTTAGTTCCCTTAGTATCCCTGTGTGCCGTCTTCATCTTGGCAAAGCTGATACTCTTGCCCTTATATTCCATTGTGAACTCATCACCTTCTGTAAGCAGGAATACATCTTCTATATAATCATCTTTTGAAAGCTTGATTCCTCTTACGCCTACAGCACTCTTCTTCTTCATTGGAATGTCTGTTAATGGGAACTTTAAGAACACTCCGTTTTCTGTCTGTACAATTACATTCTGGTTGCTCTCGACAACCTCTTCTTCCTTGATTTCTCCATCAAGTGAGAACTTTGAATAAATCTCTACTCTTGCGTCTGTTGAATACATTCCGATTAGCTTGTCGTCATCTGCTAATTTTGTACATGCAACTGTACGCTTTGCAACCTGGAATTCTTCGCTGTCTACAAGCTTCATCATTCCCTGTCTTGTGACAAAAAGCATTTTCTGATTCTTAAGTCGTTCAAATGGAGTAATGTACACAATTATCTCCTTAGAGCTGTCATAGTTACACAGATTATCAATCGGTGTGCCTTTATCTCTGAACTTAGTGAATGGCAGATCCTTTATCTTTAACTGGTGCAGATCTCCCGTATCAGTAAATATGCAGATTTTATCTGTGTTCATTACCGGAATGACATATTTGTTCTCATTAAATACAGCATCTTTATTTCTCTCAAATGCAGCCATATCAATGGTTCTTGCATATCCGAATCTGTCCATAATAAACATAACTTCCATCTCTGGAATCTTCTTTTCCTCAAATACAGCAGCTTCTCCGTCTTCAATTACAGTTCTTCTTGCAACACCATATTCCTTCTTAATATTAAGAAGGTCAGACTTGATAACCTTAGCCATCTCTTTTCTGCTGCCAAGTATCTTTTCATACTTCTCAATCTTCTTGACACATTCATCATATTCTTTCTGAAGATTAAGAATTTCAAGACCAATCAGCTTGTACAGACGCATTTCTAATATTGCGCCAGCCTGTTTCTCTGTGAAATCAAGACCTGCAGCCTGCTTTTTTGACTGCTCTGACTTAAACTTGATTCCCTCAACATTACCATTAACAAGGCAGTCCTTAGCCATCTTAAGATTAGCACTGCCTCGTAATATCTCGATAATAAGGTCAATAATATCACATGCTCTTATAAGACCTTCCTTAATCTCCCTGTTAGCCTTCTCCTTTTCAAGAAGTGTTGTGTACTTTCTTGTAGCAAGCTCATACTGGAAATTAATGTGGTGTTTTATTATATCCTTAATACCTAAGGTCTCAGGTCTTCCATCAACGATAGCCAGCATATTTACGCCAAATGTATCTTCCAACTTGGTCTTCTTGTAAAGAAGATTTTCAAGATTCTTGACATCAGCGTTCTTCTTAAGTTCAAGGACAATTCTTATTCCTTCCTTAGAAGATTCATTGGAAATATCGACAATATCAGTAGTTTTCTTAGTTTCTATAAGGCTTACTACATCAGATATAAATTTACCTATGTTAGCACCAATCATTGTATATGGAATCTCTGTAATAACAAGCTTGTCCTTCTCAGAACGGTTCTTGGCAGGCTCGAATACGACCTTGCCTCTTAACTTAATCTTACCTGTTCCAGTCTCATATATTGCACCAAGCTCGCTTTTATTAATTACAATTCCGCCTGTAGGAAAATCCGGTCCAGGGCAGAGCTGCATAAGCTCGTCTGTTGTGATATCCTCATTATCCATATATGCACATACTGCATCAACAACCTCTGATAGATTGTGTGGAGGGATATTAGTTGTCATACCAACCGCAATACCATCTGCACCATTTACAAGCAGATTAGGTACTCTTACAGGAAGAACCTCAGGCTCTTTTTCTGTCTCATCAAAGTTAGGCACGAAATCCACAACATTTTTATCAAGGTCAGCAAGATATACGTCCTGTGTGAACTTTTTTAACTTAGCTTCTGTATATCGCATAGCGGCAGCTCCGTCACCTTCGATAGAACCGAAGTTTCCGTGTCCGTCAACAAGAGCCATACCCTTCTTAAAATCCTGTGAAAGTACAACGAGTGTCTCATATATTGAACTGTCACCATGTGGATGGTATTTACCCATTGTATCACCAACGATACGTGCAGACTTTCTGTGAGGCTTGTCGTAATTAAGCCCCAACTGGTCCATGGCATACAGCACTCTTCTCTGTACCGGCTTTAAACCGTCCCTTACATCAGGAAGTGCTCTTGCTGTAATAACGCTCATGGAATAATCTATATAGGACTTCTGCATAACCTCAGAATACTCAGTCCTTATAATCTTCTCAGCCATTTTCTACTCCTTTAGCTTTTACGCATCAATCTCAGCTTCATTAGCATGCGTATATATAAATTCTCTTCTAGGTGGTACATCTGTACCCATAAGCATTGCTGTAACCTCAGTTGCAAGCCTTGCGTCCTCAATCTCAACCTGCTTTAAAATTCTTGTTTCAGGATTAAGAGTTGTCTCCCATAGCTGGTCAGGATCCATCTCTCCAAGACCTTTGTATCTCTGAAGTGTAAATGTTCCTGACGTATGCTTCTTTCTGTAATCCTCAAGTGCCTTGTCATCATATAGATATTCACCCTCGCCCTTCTTAGGAACAACCTTGTAAAGAGGTGGTGTAGCAATATATACATGTCCCTGATTAATAAGCTCAGGCATGAATCTGTAGAAAAATGTAAGAAGCAGTGTATCAATATGTGCTCCATCCACATCGGCATCAGTCATGATAATAATCTTATTATATCTTAATCTGCTAATATCAAAGTCATTACCGTAGCCCTCTAAGAATCCACAGTTGAATGAATTAATCATTGTCTTAATCTCGGCATTGGCAAGTACCTTATCAATACTTGCCTTTTCAACATTAAGAATCTTACCTCTGATTGGAAGAATTGCCTGAGTTCTTCTGTTTCTTGCAGTCTTTGCTGAACCTCCAGCTGAATCTCCCTCAACAATGAACACCTCACATTCCTCCGGATTCTTGCTCTCACAGTTGGCAAGCTTTCCGTTGCTGTCTATAGAGAACTTCTGCTTTGTAAGCATATTTGTCTTAGCCTTTTCTTCTGCTTTTCGTATCTTCGCAGATTTTTCAGCACATGCAATTACAGCGTTAAGGTCGTCCAAATGTCTGTCGAAATAAAGCTGTACCTCGTCTCCTGTTACATTTGCAACAACTGTACCAGCATCCGGATTATCAAGCTTGGTCTTGGTCTGTCCCTCAAATCTTGGTGCAGGGTGCTTAACTGCAACAACTGCAGTCATACCATTTCTTACATCAAGACCTGTAAAATTCGCATCCTTATCCTTTAAGATGCCAAGTTCTCTCGCATACTGGTTGATAATCATTGTAAACTTGGTCTTAAAGCCTGTAATATGCGTTCCACCCTCCTGAGTGTATATGTTATTACAGAAGCCAAGAATATTTTCCTCAAATTCATTAACAAACTGAAATGCTACTTCAACCTCAATATCTTCCTGCTTCTTCTTAAAGTAGACGATATCGCATACTGTCTCTTTGCCATTGTTAAGGTCTTTGATATATGCCTTAAGTCCGTCAGGCTCATGAAAAGTTTCCTTATCCTCGCTGCCCTTTCTCTTATCTTCAAACTCAATTGTAAGCCCCGGATTAAGATATGCAGTCTCATGAAGCCTGCTCTTTATCGCGTCTGCTTTGAATCTTGTCTTTTCAAATATTTCTCCATCAGGAAGAAATGTAACAGTTGTACCAGTATCATTTTTTCTGCATGTACCAATCTTTTCAAGTGGCGCTGTTGCTTTTCCACGCTCGTATCTTTGCTTGTACACACCACCATCAACTCTTATCTCAACCTCAAGCCATACAGAAAGTGCATTAACTACAGATGCACCAACGCCGTGAAGTCCTCCTGATATCTTATATCCGCCATCTCCGAACTTGCCGCCTGCATGAAGTACTGTAAATACAACCTCAACCGCAGGTATTCCGGCTTTAGGATGGATTCCGATAGGAATACCTCGTCCATTATCCTTGATAGTTGCTGTTCCATCATCATTAAGAGTTACATTTATCTGTGTACAAAAACCCGCAAGATGTTCATCCACTGAATTATCCGCAATCTCATATATAAGATGATTAAGACCTTTTGTTCCGACACTTCCAATATACATACCAGGTCTCATTCTTACCGCTTCAAGGCCCTCCAGTATAGATATACTGTTAGCATCATATTTATTAGCTGCCATTATTAATTACTCTCCTCTTTACTTTCCAAAATACGCATTGAAAGTATCCTCAAAGCTGCTTCCCAACGTATACGCATCCTGAATACTTAATTTCTTCCATTCGCTATTATTAAATTCCATATATATACCAGCTTCATATTTCTCAAAATCAGTATTAAACTGCTCTAACTTTCTCTTTTCAAGAATTGCAGACTTATTAACCTCAGTCTTAGCCTTATCATTATCCGATGTACATCTTATAATGTAATATCTGCCTGCTGACTCAACTATACTGCTCATCTCACCAGTAGACAGATTGAATGCTGCTTTTTCAAATGCTGCATCCATCTCGCCACGTTTCAATTCGTACTCATATTCGCCATCCGCATTGTACTCCTTGGCAACAGCAAAGAATGAACTTCCTGAATTCACAAGATTATATGCTTTATTAATATCTTCCTCTGAATCTGATACAATATACTGGATATCAATAACTCTTGCCTCATCTGCGCTTACTTCAATATCCATGCTGGAAGTAAGGTCATCGTAGAGTTTCTGTGCTATTGCAAATTCAGTAAACATTGTATTCAGTTTATCCTTAGTTATTCCTGTACTGCTTATCTGCGATTCAGTTAATTCATTGTAAAATGCATCAACAGCCTTACCCACAGAATCTTTTTCTTCTCTTCCAAGCACAACACCGCGTTCCTTAGCCTTAACATTCATAGCCTTGACGCGCATTAACTTACTCTTAATCTGGTCCTTAATATAGCTTTCAAAATCAGCATCACCAATTTTCTCTCTCCATATATTACTGCCAAACATTTCCTCATATTCCTTCTTCACATCAGACATGAGAATATCTGCCTCGCATGTATTAGTTGTCTTCTGTCCTGCTGTCTTAATAAGCTCACCGCTCTTCATTCCTGTTGTGAAATATATCAGACGTCCATTAAAGAACTTAATATATCCTGCAACTAACAGAACTACAACAAGAATAACTGCTAATATAATAAATGTTTTTTTTCTTCTTTTCATATTCTATCCTCTTTAATTATTTGTGATATGGCTCATTCTTCATAATCCTGTAAGCCCTATATATCTGTTCCAAAAGAATAACTCTCATAAGCTGGTGCGGAAATGTCATCCTTGAAAAACTCAGCTTATAATCAGCTCTCTTAAGTACTGCATCTGCAAGTCCCAAAGAGCCTCCTATTACAAATGTTATGTTACTTGTTCCTTCTATTCCAAGTCTTTCAATCTTTTCTGATAGTTCAACAGAATCAAGCATTTTCCCTTCTATTGCAAGTGCACATACATAAGCATCATCTTTAATGGCAGAAAGGATTCTCTCCCCTTCCTTATTCTTAATCTGTTCATTGACTATATCACTTGCATTATCCGGTGTTTTCTCATCAGGTAGTTCAACAATATCAAGCTTACAGTATCTTGAAAGTCTCTTAGAATACTCTTCAACTGCCTGGGTATAAAACTTTTCCTTAATCTTGCCTACACATACAACATTTATACGCATCTGTACTATCCTTCCACGAAGAAATATCCGCCATTATCAAGCCTGAATACTTCTAACTGCTCAAGAAGCTCATCATTGCTTAAGTCAGATACATCCATTCCCTCATCATCCATCACTTCTCTTAATTCTTTAATATCCTTGCAGTATACCGCCATACAGTCCTCTAAGAATTCCTTAGCTTCCTCTAAATCATATGCAACAGGCTCATCGAAAAGCTGTTTCTGATCTCTTAAAAACACCTTCGCACACTCATCAATATGTTTATCCATAACTTAAATCTCCTTATCTTATCTCTTTAAATTGCTCTCTTAATGTTCCTTCTACCCATCCTGTTACGAAACGCCCGTGTTTCTTAACATCTTCTACAGCTTTCTCCATAACATATGAATAATATACCTTATCCAACATAGCGATATCATTATAATTATCACCAAATGCCATGCATTGTTCAGGTTTTAGTCCAAAATACTGCTGAACCTGCTCAATTCCTCTTCCTTTATTAACATTAGTGTCCATAAGGTCTAAGTAAAGTTCTCCCGATACAAGTACTGAAGCCTTATCACTCCATTTGTTAATAAAATGTTCTTTAGAGTTCTTAATTCCTGTCATATCACACACAGCTATCTTTAATATATCCTCGTCAATGTCTGTGAACTTATCAACTAATGTAGTATGATAATTGACCACCTTGGTCATCCTGTAATAATATTCTTGAGACTTAGGCTTAATATATGACGTATGTTCTCCTGATACAAGCACCTCACAATTAGGCTGTTCAATTACATCCTCAATTATCTCTAACGCAAGCTTCCTATCCATCGCAGTCTTTCCAATAGTTTCACCCTTGTATTCCACAAGTGCACCATTCTCTGCAATATATGCAAGCTTATCACTGACAGCCCCAAAAAGTCTCTTAAGACTCGTTATCTGCCTGCCACTAGCCGGTGCAAATATAACGCCTTTATCAACAAGTTTATTGATATACTGTATCGTAGATTCATCGACGCTCTGTGCTCCGTTAAGAAGCAATGTCCCATCAAGGTCACTTGCTACGAATTTAACCATATATTTTCTCCTTAAAATGTTTTAAGCTCATGTACAAGTCTTGCAACAGGCAGACCGACAACATTATTATAGTCGCCTTCAATACCCTTAATGTATGCTGCGAATTTTCCCTGAATACCATATGCACCAGCCTTATCCATAGGCTCTCCTGTGCTTATGTAATCCCTGATTTCCTCATCAGTCATATCATATACCCACACATCAGTCTTTTCATAAAAACTTACATTCTTATGTGTGCTGCATATAGTTACACCTGTATACACCTGATGTATCTGACCTTCTAAAGACTTAAGAATTCTGAATGCATCCTCTTCATCCTTAGGCTTGGTAAGAATCTCTCCTTTATGATAAACAATAGTATCTGCACCTATAACGATTACAGAATCATCTTTATCTGCATATTGCTCTAATACAGACTGTGCCTTAATAGAAGATAATTCTCTTACATAATCTTCAGGCTCCATCTCTTTAATATTCTCATCTGCATCACTTGTAACAACAGTAAAATCAAGTCCTACCTGACTCATTAATTCTCTTCGTCTTGGTGAACCCGATGCAAGTATCAAATGTTTCATAAAACTTCCATCTCCTTGTTCTTCACTGTATTTTGTGTTCAAAGCCTACTTCGACTCATACATATTGCATTATAGCATAAAAAAGCAGAGTGCTTCAATACCACCCCAATAAAAAAGGCACAACATTACTGCTGTGCCTCTCTGATATCATTAACATTTATTATCTTTTATTGCTCTTTTTGCTTATCACAATAACAGTTCCAGAAATAACAGCTGCTGCTACAAGAATCACAATATATACCCATACATGATTATTGTCACCAGTCTTTACAACCTCTTCATCAGCCGCAACTTCACCAGCTTTTCTGACTCTTGAGCCATCAACAGTCTCATCTTCTTTTCCTGTAACTAATTCTTCATCTCCTGCAACTTCACCAGTCTTCTTTGTGACCTGAGTTGATGAAGTTGTATGTTCTTTTGTCTGTTTATTAGAATCTACTGTTGTTTCATTTGACTTTGTTGTCTCATTAACAGCTGTTGTTTCGTTTGATTCTGGTTTTGTCGGCTTAGTTTCCTTACCAGCATCAACTGTTGTCTCATTCGACTTTGTTGTCTCCTGCGCAGCTGTTGTTTCGTTTGATTCTGGTTTCGTCGGCTTAGTTTCCTTACCAGCATCAACTGTTGTCTCATTCGACTTTGTTGTCTCCTGCGCAGCTGTTGTTTCGTTTGATTCTGGTTTCGTCGGCTTAGTTTCCTTACCAGCATCAACTGTTGTCTCATTCGACTTTGTTGTCT
>ENA-OPAV01000005-OPAV01000005.1-human-gut-metagenome-genome-assembly--contig:-NODE-5-length-199489-cov-6.193468_pt1 | contig 199489 bp, 157 predicted proteins | sample MGYA00241056_ERZ501428 | MGnify/ENA primary metagenome ERZ501428 (study PRJEB25962, sample SAMEA2042621) | human gut metagenome | biome: human gut; feature: human-associated habitat; material: faeces... | reverse complement strand
TCGAAAATCATTTTCTGTATTGTTCTTCATCAAGAAAGGCAAATTATTAAAGAACAGAGAAACACCCGTATGCATGAGAATCACTGTAAACGGCTGTATGGTAGACATTTATATCAAAAGAAACTGTCCTGTAAACCTATGGAATCGGGCAAAAGAGAATTCAAAAGCAAAGACCGTATGTCAGTGGAACTGAACCACTACTTAAAAATCACACGTTCGCACGTACACCAAATTTATAGGGAACTTGAATCTTCCGACAAGGTTATTACTGTCGATCTTGTGAGAAAATTGTATTATGGTGTGGACGAGGATAGCAAAACGCTATTGCAGGTATTCAGGGAACATAACGAACAAAGAGTCGTGAACTGATCGACAAAGACTTCGTTAGTAAGACCGTTCAACGGTATGAAATTACTACCCGATATTTAGAGGAATTCATTAAGAAAGAATCTTAGCTATCGGATATTGCCTTAAATAACTTGGAAGCCAACTTCATTTGAAAGAAATTGCCGATGTGTGTGAAATACATAAAAACCTCTCCACACACACCGCTAGGCACTCGTATGCCACCTCTATATGCCTTGCGAATAGCGTAAGCATGGAGAATGTAGCAAAGATGTTAATACATGATGCGGAAGTGGCGGAAGCTTTGGGCATTGCTTGCATATTATATGCAGGTGGACATAATAGTCTGTATCTGCTTTCTGGAAAGGCTGTAGTGGTTAAAAAACTAAATGATATGCTTTCATTTATTTAATCGGAAATTCCTCTGCTTATAATTCTCCGGGATATATATGTTGAGTACGGTTAGCCTGATACTTTACTCTCTTTTCTGATAGTGAAGAAAATTCAAATGGCCTATACGCCCACAAATAAACTTAACAAAAAAGGAAGGGAATATCTCCTTTTTTTATTTCTCAAACGGCAACTTAAGTCGGTTATTTATGAGAAGTAAATTAGTGAAAAGATATGCTGAAAACAAGGGTAACTCTTTTTTTCTTTCGTTATATATGGATAGAAACGAAAAAAATGCATAATCAAAAGATAGCCATTTATGGTAACCTTTTACGTAATCTATTGAATATCTTTGCACTCAAATAATAGAAAGTTTATGAAAATCAATAGCGAAACAAAATATTGCCAAACCTGTGGTATACCTTTAGATATAGATTATACTAATCTAAAAGAAGGCCAAAATGAAGAATATTGCGACTATTGTCTGAAAAATGGCGTTAAGTTATATGATTTTTCAATGGACTATCTTCTCTATCTTTGGGGACTTTTCCCTGAAGAATATAATAAAGAGGTAGGCACAAACTATACTTCAACAGAATTGAGAGAGGTTTTAACTAAGCGACTTCCAGAGATTAAAAGATGGAAACAAAAAATCAACACTGCTCACCTGCAATACGAATTAATTATAAAAGTACAGGAATACATTAACCGGCACTTGTTTGATGACCTTGATTCTGAGAAGTTGGCCCAAGTGGCAGGGATTTCTAAATTTCATTTTCGTAGACTTTTTAAAGCTGTCAGCGGAGAAAGTCTTGGAAAATACATCCTGCGACTAAGATTGGAGTACATTGCATTTAAGTTAATATCGACAGATACAAGTGTTCCTGAACTTCTCGGCCAAATCAATTATCAAAATAAACATACGCTTTCCAGAGCATTCAAAAGCTATTTCAATTGTTCTATATCTGAATTTCGTAAAAAACATTCGCATGCTTGCCCTGAAGGAAAGAATCCTGTACGGATTGAGTGGAGTATCGAAAAAGTACCCCATATGCGCATTGCATATTTAAAATTAGAAAGAACAAGTAATATCAACCATAGTTTTTCTGTCTTATGGAAACAGATCTTACAATTCTCTGAAAGATATAGATTGTCATCAAAAGGATGCAAATATGTAAGTTTAACCCTTGATTATCCTTTGATTACGCTTGAAGAACACAGTCGTTTTATGGTTGGAGTAACATTACCGCCATCCTTTAAAACTCCTAAAGGCTTTGGTATTTATGAAATTCCTTCGGGAGAATATGCTATTTTTCGTTTTAAAGGATTATACCATGAGCTAAATAGGGTATATCGCCATATTTACCTTGACTGGTTACCGACAAGTGATTATACTTTGCGGGAGCCTTTTACCTTTGAAACGTATGTGAATACTCCTGAAAAAACTCCTGCTTCGGAATTACTAACAGATATTTATATTCCTATTATAAAGAAAAAAAAATGAAATACTTGAATCAAAAAATGGAAAACGAATCAAAAAAAGAGAATAAAATGAATTATAAAGACAAGGCGATACGTTGTGTCAAGGATACGATATTGCCCATGCAAAGAAAGCAATTTGAAGAATGTGGCTACTGTTTAGATAAACAGTACAAACGATATGGGAATACAGAATGGCTTTTCGCAAAGACAATCGAAAAAGGACGTATTTATGAAATTGGTTACCCTAAGTGTGTCTGTCCGGACGTGATAAGTGGGAAAGTAACAGACGTCTCACATTGCGAATGTTCACGGCAGAGCATAGTGTATATTATCGGAAATTTGTTGCCCGATAAAAATATCAGTGTGGAAATAATTGAGACTGTTTTAGGGGGCGCTGAAAAATGTCGTTTCAAAGTAACTGTGGAGTGAGACAAAAATAATACTTGTCTGACAAAAAATAAGTAAGCAATGAAAACAGCGATCATATATTATTCAAAACATGGAACTACCGAGCAGGTATCACACCTTCTCGGAGAAAAGTTGGACAATGGAGTCGACTATATTTCATTAAGGGAAAGCCCGAAACCGGATATCTGAACTTACGACCGAATAATTATCGGAACTTCCATTTATGCAGGCACTCCCAGTAGAAAGGTCAGTCTATTCTGTAAGAAGAACCGGCCTCTACTAGAGGAAAAGGTAAGAGGACTCTTTATCTGTTGTATGAATGAAAAACAAGAATTGGAAGAGATGAACAATGCTTTCCCGAAATACTTACAGAAATTAGCAATTCCCACTGCCATTTTAGGTGGGGAGTTTCATTTTGACAAAATGAATTTCATCGAAAGGTTTTTGGTGAAAAAGATAGCGAAGGTAAACTCTTCTGTTTCGAGGTTGAGATACGATGCCATAAGAGAATTTGCCGATAGAATCAATAATTCAAGGCAGAACTGAGGAGGGTGATGTCTGTCTCCGGGTTACAGGAGAGTTCTTCTCCGGATTTCACTCGTGTATAAAAGAACTTATTTCGACTTTCAAAAAAGTATCCTCCGTGTACATTCCCCAAAAGGAATATAGAGAGAAAACACCTTTGTCCCCTCGTTAAAAATTCAGTAGAATTTAAATATTAATAAATTAAAAACTAACAATGAAAACAATTTCATCTATTTTGATATTCGTATTTGTTTGTAACATTGTATTTGCTCAAACCGATGGAAACAAGAAATCATCCTTTCAGCTAAGTTTTATTTCGCCCATGGGCACTAACGGAAGATATGCGAGAGAATATACGAATGATTATTCACTCAATTTGTTAGTGGGTGTATCCAAAAACGAAAGGCGATTTACGCTTGGAGGTCTTTTGAACATTATTCTTAGTGATGCAAAAGGTGTTCAGGTTGCAGGGTTATCCAACTATGTCGGTAACAGCGGAGAGGGTATGCAATGGGCGGGTTTAGCGAACGTAAATAAGGGACGGTTGAATGGTCTTCAGATAGCCGGATTGTTTAATACGGCCACATGTGTACGCGGTGTTCAAATTGCAGGATTAGTCAACGTGGCCAATGAGGTAAAAGGAGTTCAATGGGCCGGTCTGCTCAATATCGCCAGAAACAGTGATGTCCCCATCGGGCTAATCAACATCATCAAAAACGGAGAGATGGGAATGGCCGTTACTTACGACGGGATAGGAAACGCTGTGGCATCGTTCCGTTCCGGAGGAAAATATACCTACGGTATCTTGGGTATAGGATATAACCACAAGATGAAGAAAAACGGATTGGTTGCCGAAGCCGGATTGGGAGCACATATACCTGTTCTGAAGTGGCTTAGAATCAATAATGAGCTTAAAGTATCCAGTATCGGGTGTGACTTAAGCAATCCTGTTTATAATGCCGGATATTTGCTTCTACCTGCCTTTAGAATCGGACGACATTTTGAATTGTTTGGTGGAGGAAGTATCAACTATATGGAGACAAAAAACAGGGATGCCGAAAACGTATTCCCGAATCATTCGCTGTGGAAAGGAAACAACTCTGAGAAGTTACAACAAGCATATGTTGGGTATCAGGTGGGTGCACAATTCATATTCTAATCCCCCTGCAGTAGATTGTGTGTTACTGTAAGGAGGGAGTGTCAAACGTGTGGCACATCCTCTTCATGGTTTACATGTTTCAGGATACTACCATCTTTTTGTACCTCATACGTAGCAGGAGAAGCCTGTTTGGTAGTTTCCGATACATATATAATAGAAAGAAGGTACTCTTTATCGTTCCGGTAGATGATAAGCGTAGGATTCAGATTAATACTTTCCCATGTGCCGACAACGGAAAACAGGTTGAAAGACGGATAATCTTCTTTAGTTCTTTTCATAAGGCGTGATTAGTTGGGGTGATTGATTCTGGGTTTCACTGTCTGAAATAATTCTTTCAAACTTTCATTTTTTAATGGTTTATAAAACGTGTTGATTCTCTTTTCGTCGGCAAATGAAAGAAGAATGAAGAGTCGTTTTCAAAACTGTCCGAAAGTGGGATATCCCGTCTACTTTGGGTGCAATACATTGAGTATATTCCGATGAATTATTGAAAGTCCACGAGCATTCATTATAGAAAGTCAAATAGAAAAATAATGAAGAAGAGATTTATCCATTATCTTTGCAGTATGACTACCAAAAAGATAACTCCCAAAGAATTATGGGCGAGGCAACAGATTAGCTCGTTCGATGTAGACTATGATTTGTGGAATGAACGCAGGGCTTCCATACAGGTATTCTCACAAATGAGCCAAAGTTGTATCTTTACGGTAGATGTATTTAAAGAACGATATGATTTTGCATCCGATAACTTTGCGCATATCTTCGGATATAACCCTACCTGGATCAAGACTATTCGAAAGCAAGGCGATTTATTGGAAGAACGGATTCATCCGGACGACCGGGCGCAACTCATTGAACACCAAATTGAACACGGGCAGTTTATCTATTCACTTCCGCAGGAGCAGAGAAATGATTATCAGCAGATATTCCAAATTCGTATGCTGAATGCCCGGCAGGAATATGTGAATGTAATCAGTCGCCACCAAGTCATTCAGAAAGACAAGAACGGAAAGGCATGGATGATTATGGGAGTGATGGATCTCTCACCTGACCAAACGCCTACGGAGAGAATCAAGCGAACGGTTATCAATCGGAAAACAGGCGAAATACTTGCATCGGCAGTCGTTCCAGCAGACCAGCGATTAACCAAGCGGGAAAAGGAAATACTCTTACTAATCCGGCAAGGCTTTTTGAGTAAGGAGATTGCCTATAAACTGAACCTTAGTATTTACACAGTCAACAACCACCGCAAGAATATATTGGTAAAACTAAATGTCGATAATGTAATCGAAGCCATCAACCGGGCAGAAAGTTTGGGTATTCTCTATTGATTATGGCAGCCGATCCAAACTGTTTGTCAGAGGATTGTTTTTTCGCCATTGTTCAAGTTGTTCGTAATGGCGAACACCACCTACGAAGACAGCCTGATAGATTTCTATGCCCGGTATCATTACGCTATCAGGCACATCAAATTTACTTTGAAGAATGGTTTGCTTAATTTCAGGGGTAAGGCGGTTCACAATGGCAGCAGTTACTTTTTCCACCAGACCATCATATTTTGAACCTTTACGGATGTGGGTCATATCGAACTTCCATGCGTTCCTGTCCTCGTCTTCGTATAGGGCGTGCCATTCGATGCACTCTTCCTCTGTCTGAATCAGATTTTTATAATGAACTTCCTTCAAAGATAGCCGTTCGGCAAGGTTTTGCATTACGGAAAAACTTTCTGCAATATCCAGTCTATTCGTATAAATATGCAAATCTATGTCCCTACTTTTAGCTAGCAGACCAGATTTTAGCGAACCTACCAGATGAACAGTTGCCCCAATGCGCTTCCATGCCGGAATAATGCCGGTATGTTCCAGTATTTTCCAAGCAGTTTGTTGATTATGTCGGGCAAGTTCAAGGATATCCATATCGTTCATTTTGAACATGCAGAGATATAAAACTTATGGATATATAGCTATAAATAGCCATTTTCTATCCTATGGGATTACCGTAATTTTGCGCACGTTTTGGCTCTATTTTCATCTTTTAGCAACGAATTACTATGGTGTTCAATCAAACAGAGAAGCAAGAAAGAAGCTATCTACAGCAAATAATCAGTCGGCTGAAGAAGATAATCAGCCATACTGATGCATCCGTGAAAGACCATGTTGATACATTGGCCGCGTATAAAGACTACCTTTGGAACAATAAAGATATTGATCCGCACGAAATACGTTCCATGCGTGAAAGCATCCTGAATCATTTTGCCATAGGTGAAAGCGTAATCGACAAGCGTAAACGACTTGCCAAAATAGTGGATATTCCCTATTTCGGTCGGATCGATTTTCAGGAGAAAAACGAGAACTGTTCCATAATCCCCGTCTACATTGGAATCCATACTTTTCACGATTCTGAAAGCCGGACGACCTTAATTTACGATTGGCGAGCACCTATTTCGAGTATGTTCTATGATCACGAGTTGGGAGAAGCCTTTTATCAATCTCCATCGGGAGAGGTAAAAGGGGATATTTCGTTGAAACGCCAATATAGAATTCGGGATGGCAAAATGGAGTTTATGATCGAAAGTGCCCTGACCGTTCACGATGATATTTTGCAAAAAGAATTGAGTTCTAATGCAGATGATAAAATGAAGAATATTGTCGCCACCATCCAACGAGAACAAAACCTAATAATCCGCAATGAAGAATCCCGTACGCTAATCATTCAAGGTGTGGCAGGTTCGGGCAAAACTTCTATTGCCCTGCACCGCATCGCATACTTGCTGTATACTTTTAAGGACAGTATCTCTTCAAAAGACATTTTGATTATTTCCCCGAACAAGGTTTTTGCCGATTATATATCCAACGTCCTGCCCGAACTGGGAGAGGAAACCGTACCCGAAACCAGTATGGAACAGGTACTTTCCGAAGTGCTGGATCACAAATACAAATACCTGAGTTTCTTTGAGCAGGTGAACGAATTGCTGACAAAACCAGTCCCGGACTTTATTGAACGAATACAATATAAATCCTCTTTTGATTTTATTTCAAGTCTGGATCGCTTCATTCTGCATATCGAAAATCACTACTTTAAGGCGGAAGATGTGAAACTGACCAAATATATCACCGTTCCGGCTGAATTTATCGAAGAGCAATTTCATCGTTTCAATCGCTATCCCATGCGCCAACGGTTTGAGGCTATGACAGAATATATGCTTGATATGATGAAAGTACAATATGCTTTTACTGTGACGACTGCCGAAAGAAACTTCCTAAAAAAAGAGATAAAACGAATGTTTGCCGGAAATAATGACCTGCAAGTCTATAAAGATTTCTTTGAATGGATGGGTAAGCCTGAGATGTTTAAGATGCGGAAGAACCGCACGCTTGAATATGCTGATTTAGCACCAATAGCCTATCTGCATATTGCTTTGGAAGGAGGTACGAAAAACAGTGTCAAACATTTGTTGATAGATGAAATGCAGGATTATTCACCTATACAGTATAAGGTGATACAAAAATTATTCCCCTGCCGGAAAACCATACTGGGCGATGCAAGTCAGTCCGTCAATCCTTATGGTTCGTCTACTGCGGATATGATTCGGAAAGCTCTTGTTACGGGCGAGGTGATGAAGTTGTGTAAGAGTTACCGTTCCACCTGCGAGATCACTGATTTTGCACAGAAGATACGGATAAATACCGAACTTGAACCCGTTGCACGACATGGGGAGAAGCCGCATGTGCTACAATTTAATAATGAGAAAGAAGAGTTATCGGCTATTAAAGATTTAATTCTCACTTATCAGGCATCCTTCTATAAATCATTGGGGATCATCTGCAAAACCGAATCGCAAGCCCGTGGAATGGCAGACAAATTACAAATTACTCATATTCATTTCCTGTCAAGCCAAAGTTCAGCTTTCGTGCAGGGTATTGTTATCACCTCTGCACCCATGGCAAAGGGTTTGGAATTTGATGAGGTAATTATCCCACAAATAGATGATAAGAATTATCATTCGGAGATCGACCGGAGTATGCTGTATGTGGCAACAACGAGGGCAATGCACCGTTTAACGCTGACATATAGCGGATTAAAGCGCACGCCATTCATCTAATTTTTTTGCTTACTTTATTGCTAGAGATTCACTCCTATATTTACCGCCATGCGAGCGGATGATTAACGAATTCAAGATGAAAGAGAGTAAAATTCTATATCTGTCACCTTTACTTTCCCCATACATTAAAATGTATAAGACTTCATTATCACTTCCCTATATAGCTACATTTGGCTATATCAGGATTCACACATTTATCTGTCAATATCTCGTTTCGGTAATTTATATTTATTAGATCTTTAGCTTGATGAGAAAAATAAAAATATATAATTTAGCAAAAAAAATGATAGACGATTAATGAAGACGTTTTTTGTATAGATTATAAAGATATCAAGAAGTATCACAATTTGAAAAAGTGTGAAAATGTGCTTGTGATTAGGAGGCTAAAATTTATTCATTTTTAATGGAATACTCTTTAAGAGTAGCTGAAGGACAGCCGAAAGAAGAGCATAAAAGCCAAGTTATCAACAATTAAAATACTTTGAAGTATTTAAAAATCATTTGAATAACAGTAGGTAATAAACTCTGTTGTTCAGTTATTTGTGATTACTTCGAATGAGGAAGAGAGGAATTCATGCATAAAAATGGCATAAATCCAGGCTAATATTCCGGAGGGGATTATGTAAATTATTTCAGTCTGTATTTTATGAGAAAGAAAAACAACAATAACTGGAGAGGATTAGGTTTGGTCCCTTATATAAGGGAATTATCTATTGTAATTATTGGGGTATTAATAACGCTTTTGATTACCAATATTCTATCTGATAGAGCCAAGCAGGCAGAGGTAAAAAGGGCGTTGACGCTTGTTAAAATAGAATTGGAAGAAAATCTGCATCAGATCGAGTGGGCACAGCAGAAATGGGAAACCGAACAGAGGATATATGGTCTTATACGACAAAATATGGATCATATAGAGAATATTGCGGTTGATACCCTCTGGAAATATAGAAAAGTCATTGGGGATAAACACTCTTTGGCTATAGTTACCGATTCGTATGAAGTGCTTAAATCGTCCCTTTTGATGCAGTATATAAAAGATAAAGATTTTTTGAGTGAATTATCGAAGACGTACGGAATCATCGGATTGATCAGTCGTAAACTGAATAATTATTCCAATATTAAAGGAAATGGAATAGATCATATGATAAACAGTATAGATAAAAATAACCTTGAAAAATGGACAAACGGTACTGTTTATGATTTTTACAATATACCTCTCCGTGATAATGCTTTCAGGTTGTTCGTTTATACCGGAAATTCGTTGATTTCTATAGAAGAGTTTGAAGAATGTAAAAGCAAAACGGCATCTCTGATTAACGAGATAAAAAAGCAGGGGTATTGAATTATTACTTCGTCTCCAAGGTCTATTTTTACACATTAGGGACGTGCCCTAATGTGTAATTTTTCATATTTTAGATGTGCCTTCCGTTTGCCTTCTTATTTGAGATAAGTTTTACTTTAAAAGACTTCTTTCGTTTTATTGACTTTACAAATATTTTATATTTTCCTGGATAAAAATACTGCTCCTTATATTATTCATAAGATTGATATTTTTACATATTCTTACCTAAAGAAATCGAGGTATCGTCAAGGGGAACTTTCTGCCAATACGAAATTTCGGGTGATCAAAGAAAAATCCTCGGGACGTATTCTATTTTAGCAAAGGCAATTGATGTAACATGTTTTTAATCCGGATTGCTGTACGAGGCATTGGCTCTGCGACAGTTAAACCGACCAATTCTTTTTCCGCTGCAATATCGTTTATTACTCGGATGACTTCTTCCATTTTCATTCCATCAGGATCCGTACCCACAGCAGCGATAATTTCAGTAGGATCGAGTACGTCCATATCGAAATGAATAACCACTTTCGATGCTCCGCATGCTTTTAACCAAACCTTGATGGCGTCACTGTTTTGGGAGACATCTTTAGGCGAAAGATACTTTATTCCATATTGCTCCTGCCGGATTTTGATTTCTTCCCGTTCCCAATTCCGTAATCCTACAAGCAATATTTTTGACGCGTCGATTTTTGCCGGTAATTCGGCCAGAATCTTTTTATCACCCAGACCCATACAGGCTGTTACAGCCATTGCATGATAGCCGGAATAAACATCACCGGGCAAGGTGATATCAGGATGGGCATCGAGCCAAATCACGGCTATATCATGAGGGTACTTTGCGGCAAGATAAGTAAACGGTACTACACTGACTGAACATTCTCCACCAAATGTTACTATTTTATCGGGTTTGCTAATCTGCAACATACCCAGTGCAACCTTTGTTTGCTTGACAATCACCTCCCGGTCCAGTATACCGTCTGTTTCTTTGCGTTCAACCGTATCAGTAGAGATCGGAACTGTCAGCGTTTCCTGTCCATTGGCCGGAGCCAGGAAATTTAATAATTGAGCTCCCAGGGTATACCCTCTAGATGCATCTTCCGGATTTTTTACTTCTGTAATCCAATGGGCAATGTCACCGCCTTGCCATTGCGGGTAAATCAAACGAATTGTTGTTACTTCTTTTTTCATATGGGGGGATTACTTATATTCCTCTATTGATTGTATGGTGGCATCTATCTCATCCAATAAAGAATCAAAGGCTTCGGGTGTTACAATGTTGGGAATCTGGACCAATAAATTATACCCTTCGTTTGTTGTCAACAAATAGTTCCACAACAAGTCGTAAGAAAGCTTTTGAGTAAAGAGCTGTGCGATTTTAGGATTTTTATCCAATTGTTCGTTTTTTTCTTTTTTTAAATTTTGATAATTGGTGTACAATATATCGGCTACCTTTATAGAAGCATAAGCCTGAATAATACTTAATCCTAATTTCTTGTCTTTTATTTGTGGAAAGAGTAGTGAATTCTTCATCAGTTCCAACGCATCTGTAGTAAAAGTGATAAAAGAGGTTTGGAAAGGCAGATTGGAATAATAATTCAATGAATCTTTCGATACAGAAGAGAGATGATCCTTATTTTTCAATAGAAACTGCGAAGCGTGTATTTCCGCTTCTATTCTTTGTTTCCCGTATAAAATTGTGTTTCTGTTCGTCTGTAACTCCGATTTTACTAACTGAAGGGTGTTTTGTACATCGCGTTGTGTATTCCGTTCTTTAATCCAGGCGTTTCCCATAAAAGTGAGCATAATACCTAGTATTACGGCCGTAAAATTGCATACGAAATCCCCCCATCTTCGATTGGTAAAGAGAAATTTTACTTTTTTTTGCCACATTGTTTTCATTGTATTATTTGTTTAGGTATAATCGGTTACTCGAAAATTACGGTCCCGTCCTATGATTCTTATGTAAAAAGCCAGTTGATTATTTCAACCTGAATTTATATGTTTTTTCCACCTGTTTTTAACGATAGATCCTCACTAAGCCTTTCTGTCTAATTACAGAATTTCGATAAAAAACTTTCTATTACTACGCGATAAGCAGTGACCTTTAAAACTTCTGTTTAAAATTAATATTTTTCTTCTAGAATACAAATCTGTTGACTTAAGTTTTGATCCAGTTTTTCCAATTCCTGCCAATTTAAAAAACTGGGAACGATTACCACGTAATTGAGAAAAGAAGGTTGATTCATCAGGTAGGATACATTGTCAAAAAAATTATCTTTTTTATTTAAAGTTTGAATAAGATCTTCTTTTTTTCTGGAAAAGAAGAGATCCTGAAGGGTTTTTTCTTTTAATGAATAATAATTATTAATATTTTTTTGCATATTTTCTAATCGGTAATATATTTGTAATATATTCTGCAACAACTGTTTATCGGAAATATATTGCATTAGAGAAGAACCTTTCAACACTTCTAATGCATCGTTCCTGTAATGGAAATTAGTTAAATTGGAGAAGAATTTCTTATAGGTATATAAAGTATCTGCCGGAATACCTGAAAGAACCAGGTTATTCTCTATCAGCAATAAACTCATATGTATATCCTGATTTGTCAGCATTTTTATCCCTTGCAGGGCTTCACGGTTATACTGCAATTCTTTTGTTACCAATTGCATGGTTGAGCGCACTTCTTTTTGACGGGCGTGTTGTGTAATTAAAGCACTTCCCCAGAAGGTAACGATCACCCCTCCGGCCACAATACTGAACTGGCGAAGATAATCTCCTACTCTGTATTTTTTAATGAAGGGTCTGACTGTGTTCCAATTTAACTTTTTCATGCTTAATTTAATAAACGAAAGAAATGACATTCTGCTTTTTCTAGGTTGTAAAATTACTCTTTTCCTGAAATATAGAACATTTACCGGACCAAAATAGAAGGGGAGTTTTGATAATGAATAAATTTGGGGCTTTAAATTCCTACAAACATTTGGGTAAATGGCGAGATTTAGTGCCTGATAGATGTTTATCCGAAGCTTCAGAAGGAAACGGGAATTCCATAATGAAAGAGAGGACTGATTTAGGTAGAAAATAAATTTCTATCCTTTAAATCCGGTTTTACACTTGCTGTACTTTTTATGTGGGTTTCCGGCCAATATGTTTCTCCGGCATGCCCTCGGACTGTAAAACAAGTAAAGGCATAACAAACACCTGAGGATTATTTATAGGGTGACAGGCAGAATCCTCATAATAATTGGAGAATTATAATAATACGATAAATATTTTATCTAATGCTCTTTGGTGAATTTCACTAAACCGTTCTTACTGAAGTCGTACGAGGCTTCTATTCGTTCCGGAGTATCCGCTTGTAATAATAACAACAGTTCCCGGGTAAATTCCAAATAGCCCGTTCCGTTGGCTGTCACAATATTTTTATCACTGACGGCTTGTTCTTCCCGGTATCCGGCTTCATTCGTGTAGCGTTCCCCTCCCCACAATTTCAATTGTGGAAGCGTATTTCCCGTATGGTTTACCTGATTCAGGAAACCGTGGGCTGCCAGAAAGGAAGCGGCATTACAAATAGCTCCTACAATCTTCCCGCGCTGGAGAGCGTCTTGTACGAGAGGTACTACCTGTTCCGCTTCCGGTGATTGCCATTGCATTCCGCCAATCAATATCAATGCGGCATAATCCTTGGGCATGGTTTGAAAACTGTAATCAGGCAATGTCTGAAATCCGCCCAACGAATGTACCTTATTTAAGGTAGGAGCAAGGGTATAAGCGGTAAATTTTACCTCACTACCCGGCATCACTCCGGCATTTAGCGAAGAGGCCAGAAAGGCTCCTTCCCAGTCCGCATAATCATTTAACAAAAGAAATAATACTTTTTGTTTCATCGTTTTTTTTTTGATAGCACAAATTTATAATATTCCGGCTGAAATCAATGATATTGACAATTTATTCTGATCAGGATTTTATTATTTACATGAGTCGGAGGTCGATGTATTTTGATAAACCTCCCTATCTATAGCTCTTTTATTAGAACATCCTCCTTTATTTCTGGGCATTACTTGTAAATTAAAAAAAATAAATTTGGATGTTTCCACTAGGTAACATATATTTGTGTCCGAATAGAGACATGAAAATGAAAGGAAAAAATATAATCACGGAAAGAGACCGGCAGGCAACCGAAAGGCGGTTGTTAAAGACAGTAGGAGAGATGATAGCCGAAAACGGCTTTGAAAAAATTGGTATCAATGCGGTAGCCAATTGTTCCGGAGTTTCCAAAGTCTTAATATATCGCTATTTCGGTTCAGTAGAAGGACTTATGGCAGCTTATATACGACAGCATGATTTTTGGATTAATTTTTCTTTGGAACTTCCTGATCGTTCCCAATTGCCTTTATTTTTGAAAACAATGTTCCGCAGGGAGATTGAACAATTGCGAAGTAATCCTGTTTTAAAAAGACTTTATCGCTGGGAACTGTCTTCTGAGAATGAAATGATTGTAAAAATAAGGGAGCAACGGGAAAGAACCGGTTTAAAGCTGATTGAAAAAGTCAGTAGCCTGACAGGTTTTCCAGAAAAAGAGATAGCTGTAATGGCGTCTATCCTGACGGCTTCTATTACTTATTTGGTTATGTTAGAGGAATTTTGTCCAGTCTATAACGGGATTGCCCTCGACGGCGATTCTGGTTGGGAACAGATTAATGAGGGAATAGAAACGTTAATTGATAAAATTTTTGCAGATGATCGGAAAAAGCATTGATTTTCGGAGGTTGTTCCGTATTTCCCCGGTGTTTCTGTCGGATCTGATATAAATATACGGTGTTTTCGATAAGAATAGTATAATTTTCCAAGATTTGAAAGTAAACTTATTCACAAAGGCAGAAGAAAATAGATTTTACCCTACTGATACCTACTTGAGGTAAAGAATTATAATTATAAATTTTTTTAATCCAAATGTTCCTATTTGGTAACATACAATAAATTAACAAAGTAAACATGAAAAAAATGGGATTATTGACCTTGATTTATTTATTACTCCTTTATGCTTGTCAAACAGAATTGCTTGAATACGAAGGAGGGGATGTACAAATACGTATAGAGAAGGGGGAAGAATGGTTACATGATTTCCCGGTGGTTTTAGGGATTAAAAAGAAAAATCCGCCTCAGCTTGCCATTTGGTTAGAGGACACCGCGGGAAACTATTTTTCGACAGTTTATGTTACTCATAAAATAGCCACGCAGTCTTGGAGGATTGCGGGAGGAAACCGTCGGAAAGAAGCTTTGCCGCACTGGTGCTATACTCGTGGAGTAAAATACGACGATGGACTGTATTTGCCAACCAAGAGGTGTCCTTTGGCGGATGGTATTTCCGGAGCTACGCCCCAGGGAGACTTTGAGGTAAAACTTCGTCCGAAAGATCTATCAAAGCGGTTTGTCGTAAAAATAGAGCTCAATCATTCTACAGATTTCAATGATTTTTATCCCAAGTCTGCTAGGGAGGGGGAAACAAACTATTCCGGGGGGAAGGAGGGGAGCGGACAACCGGCAATCGTGTATGCAGCTTTTGTGGATTTATTGTCTGGTGAAAAAGTATTTGAAGCATTTCTTGTCGGTCACAGTAGTCCGGACGGCAGTTCTGGTAAAATCGATAAAGACCTGTCCGGCTTGACCACTGCTCTTCATATTATAAAACGCATAACAGTAAACATCCGATGAAAAAATACATCTTTTTATCCCTAATTATTTTTATTGTTCTGGGGACAAAAGCACAACGGGGAGGGCATTTCATTTTTGGTACTACTATCGGAACAGGAATTGCCCTGAGTACACCGGAATCTACACCTTTTACTTGGTCGCTATTAGGATATTATTCTATCGGCAGACGATTTTCTGCAGGCATAGGAACGGGTTTATCTTTTTACGAAAAAACATTAATACCTTTATTTGTTACCGCAAAATTCACCCTATTACCCCCCCGAAAATTTACGCCCTATCTGGAATGTGGTGCAGGCTACAGTTTTGCTCCTGCCCCCAATGCCAACGGAGGATTTTATCTGAATCCTTCTGTCGGTTTACAATATACCCTTCGGGAAAATGAAAAAATATTTTTGACATTGGGGTACGAGCTGCAAAAACTGGAACGCCTGAAAAACTACGAAAATTCCCTTTTTAGGGCTGAATTCGCAGAAAAACTACGTCATCATTCTATTTCGATAAAAGTCGGATTTTTGTTCTAGGAGGTTGAGGAAATTATTTTTTGGAAATATATAGGTAGAATACCCCCTGAAAAAATCAGGTGAGGATAAATTGAACTTTTAGAAAAAATTAGAATTGGTTAGTGCATACTTGGTTGGTGCTGTCAGAAAGAAATTTATATCTGAGTTTCTGAAAAGAAAACCTTTAGAAAGAGCGAAAATAGAGTGATTCTAGAAGACCTATAGAGATGTAAATTTTGAATTTCGTTTATTCGTGTTATAAAATTTTATATTTTTGTAAAATAAGAAATACCAGCATCCATGACTTATCCACAAACCATACAAATATTCTTGCCGGATGGAAATCCGAGAGGAATTAAAATTGCAGAGATTACTAACCGTACGATTAAGGCTATTCTTTTTCCGCGCAATCAATTTGAAGCGATATTACAGCGGCCAGAACTAGCGAATGTCGGATTTTATTTTCTTTTCGGAGTAGCAGATAACGGACATGAAATGGCTTATATTGGGGAAGCAGAGGATTGTGCGGAACGTTTAAAACAACATCAGCGAAATAAGGATTTTTGGAATTATGCAGTGGTTATTATTTCCCAAACGCATGCTTTTACAAAAACACATGTAAAATATTTGGAGTATGTGGCTATAAAGAAAGCGAGTGAGACGGGTCGTTATGACTTGGATAATAGTGCTATTCCCAATAGACCGCATATCACAGAAAGCATGGAAGCTTATGCCGAAGATTGTTTTGAAATCGCTAAAGTTCTGCTTTCAACCTTGGGGTTTCCCTTGTTTGACTCTGTGGCCCGTGAGGTTGTCGCTTCGACTCCGGTAGATGTGTATAAACTGAAAGGAAATGGGGTAGAAGCGGAAGGGAGTTTGGTGGATGATGGTTTTGTGGTTTTTAAAGATTCTAAAGTAAAAGCTACGACGGTTCCTTCCTGCCACGATTATCTGATTAATATGCGGAATGAATTGATCCAAAGTGGGATTCTTATATTGGATGGAGAAGCGTATCGGTTTACAGAGGATTATGTTTTTTCTTCTCCCAGTACGGCTGGCGGAGTTATATTGGGACGTTCTACAAACGGATGGACCAAGTGGCGGACTGTAAATGGAAAAACGTTGGACGAAATGAAGCGGCAGGTGAATTAAGGAGGAGACAGATGTTGTATTTTGAATAGGGAGAGAAAAGGCGGGTAAAACCGTTTCCTGTTTTTAATAAAACGGGATATCGCAGATTTCTTTGCCGAGTCCAGCTGAACTGAAAATTGTTTTTAAATTTGTCTGTTGTTGATATCAGGCGTAAGAATGTAAATATAGTTTAACCGGATGAATATGGAAAAGCTGGAAGCAGAAACCCGAGAGAGGCTGATTGATCCTGAACTGAGAAAAGCGGGATGGAATTTGGATGATCTGAATCAGGTGGTAAAGGAGTTTTCTATACCTCTTAAGGAATATAATCTGCATAAATTTACGCATCCGTTTGATCTTATTTCGGAACCAGAGGAATCGTATACATCCTTCCACCGTAGTGATTATGCCTTGTTAGGTAAGGACCGGAAACCTTTGGCGATTGTAGAAGCGAAAAAGTTTTCAGTGGAGGCTCAGTTGGGTGAGGAACAGGCAAAACAATATGCACAATGTATTGCAGATGTTTATCAGTGTGAGCTTCCTTTTGTATTTTATTCCAATGGAACAGACATTTATTTCTGGAATTTAGGAGAATATCCTCCATACAAGGTATATGGATTCCCGACGAGAAATGACTTGGAACGCATGGCTTTTATCCATTAATTGAGACTAATAAAATAGATAAACTTTATTTTATATTATTGTTATTTATAACATTTCTATATTAGCGAACTACAACTTCTAGGACTTACTTCCACAATTGTTTAGAATAATTTTAGGAAAGTACTATAAATTATTGATTTTCGTCAGGTAAATATTCATACAAGTGGTTTAGTATTTCCATAATGTCGTTATATACCTGTGAATTTTGATCGAGCATTTTAATGTAGGCTACCATAATTTTTTGTTTGTAATATTCTTCAATTACTTTTTGTCACCTTTTTTACATAACTCAATCAGCTTGGACATATGTTTCCAACATATGCTTTGTATAAATGTTTCAGAATAAAATCGCATACATTTTCTAAGAGCTTATTACTTTCAGGGTAATTATTTAGTTAGTTATATTATATATATATTAGCTTATAGGGACGAGGAAATTGTGTTTATTTGGAATTTCTATAATTTTAAGTGGATAGAGTAGAAGTTTAGTGATTTTTATTATATATATTTAATGTATTATGATAAATATCAAGTGAATTACATAGGATTAAAAACATTGGAAAAAGAATTGAATCATGAAATGCTCAGGTCAGTCTGACAGGGGAATTGGAGTAAAGTGAATATTTGTAAGGTGGAGGGCGATCTTTTTAAATAAAAATGAATATTTTTAATATATTTTTTATAATACGTGCGTCTATGAAAAAGTACATTTCTGAAATGATCGGAACAATGGTCCTAGTGTTGATGGGTTATGGCAGTGCCATTTTTAATGGTGGTTGCGGGACGACTGCCTAGGTGTTAACGGTTGCTTTTGCCTTTGGTTTGTCGGTAGTGGCGATGGCTTATACGATTGGTGAGGTGCCCGGATGCCATATCAATCCGGCGATTAGGCTGGGCTGTTGGTTGTCTGGCCGGATGAAAGGCGGTGAGGCTGCTATGTATATGGTGTTCCAGATGATAGAGGCGATTATCGGCTCGGCTTTGCTGTATGTTTTTGTGCAGGGCTAAGGGGTGGACCCGGCTGGGACGATGACCGGTGCCAATTCGTATGCCGAATCGACGTCTGCGTTGACGGCTTTTCTGGCTGAAATGGTTTTCACCTTTATTTTTGTGCTGGTGGTATTGGGAGTAACGGATAGTGACAAAGGCACGCCCGTGATGTGTGGTCTGGCAATCGGTTTGACCTTGGTGTTGGTACATATCGTATGTATCCCGATTACGGGTACTTCGGTAAATCCAGCCCGCAGCGTTGGTCCCGCTCTTTTTGAAGGAGGCAGGGCTTTGTCGCAATTGTGGTTGTTTATCGTGGCTCCGTCTGTAGGGGCGGCTTTGTTGGCAGCCGGAAGTAGTAAACTCTTATATACGACGGGGAAATATTGTTATCTGATTTTGATATGCTTGTCCCGCCGAAGATTTATTCCCGTGGCGAGGAGTATTTCGAAGAGGGTGCTGTGTTTGATTTGTAGGAGGAATCGGAGGGCGAATGGGTGGCGTCTGTCCGGGGGACGGAGGATTACCGGGTGGAAATTGAACTGAAAGGCGGGCAGATTGAATCGTAGTATTGCGATTGTCCATATGACGGGACGATTTGCAAGCATGTGGTGGCGGTAGTACTGGCGATTCGGGAGAATCGGGAAGGTTTTCTGACTTCGGGAGAGAAAGGCGGAGGATAGGTGGGACAGGGAGGTTGAAGAAGAAGAGCAATGGCTGGGAAATGATGACCGTCTGTCCCGGAGTAAGGCAGTTGTGGCGGAAACGCAGTAAAGCGGGGATGATGAGGTAGCCCGGCTGCTGGATGTGGTTGGGACGGTGGAAATACGCCATTTCCTAAATCAGTATGCCGGGACGCATCCTGATTTTAAGGCGGCTTTGAAGGAGCATTTTATTCCGGGACCGCAAGAAAAATGCTGTTCCGGGGAGGCTATCCGTGATTGTTTCGTGATTCCCGCTTTCCGGCGAAATTATGAGCCGGCATTGGACTGGCATGAGGTAGAAATGCAGTTGGTGGGTTGGTTTAAAAAAGCTTCTTTTTATATCACACAGGGTGCTTTCCGGGCAGCTGCCAATATTGCCCTCCGAATAATGAAGGAGGTTGGACGAAATTATGAGGAGCCGGAGTACAACCGGGAAAGTATAGCTGAATATATTTGTGAACGGGCTGCGGGCATGCTCTTGGATATTGCCGGAAACCCGGAAGCGGAAGGCGGACTGAAGACGGAAATGATCGGACGGTTACAGAAAATAACTTCTTGCTCCACTTTTAAAGAGTTTGACGTCTATAATCTGGAGACTTTTATATTGAAATTGAGGCTATTGACGGAGAATGATCCGGTAGCTCTTGATTTATTGGACGAATGGATCAAAGATCATCCGGATAATTGGCAGTTGGATGGGTTCGTGATTGCCCGGGTGGAGATTCTGCTTCGCCTCGGACGTATTGAAGAGGCGGAAGAATTTGTCCGGAAATATGTTCATCTGCCGGAGGTGATGGCTTGGGAGGTGGAGTGTCTCTCCCAAGCCGGATACCCTGAGCAGGCGTTGGACGTTCTGGATGATGCACCGCAGTATGCACGGACGCGTTCGCAGTGCGATGTACAGCGTTATCTGGAAAAGAAAATAGAGATTTATGAACAGACGGAACGTATCCCCGAACTGATCGCCGTGGCCAAAAAACTGTTTCTTTCGGAGAGGGGAGAAATGGCATATTACCGGAAACTGAAGCAGTACGTTCCTGCCGGGGAATGGAAAGCTACCCTCGATGAATTGTTGTGTAAACTGAAATCCACCCGCTGGTTTCCTGCGGAACCTATAGCTGCAATATATCTTGCCGAGGAAGACTATGAGTAATTGCTGGCTCTTTTGCAGGACGTTCGGGATGAACGTCTCGAACTGCTGGTACGTTATGCTCCCTGCCTGAAAGAAGTCTATCCGCAGGAACTCCTGCAATTATTTACCACAAAAATCTGTGAATATGGGGCGCAGAATGTTGGCCGTGCGCATTATAAATACATCGCGGGGGCTCCTGAAGAAAGTCCGCCATTTCCCCTGTGGTGCAACCGCCGTCTCCAGACTTGTCGGAGATTTCCGTCTTCGTTACCGCTGCCGTCCAGCTATGATGCAGGAGTTGAGTCAGTTTGAATGAACGAATTAAGGAACTGGCCGGTTTGAGACAAAAATCTATTTGTTTGGTGAATAAGATTTGGGCTGAATTTTCGGAAGAGGGTATAAAAGTGCAGAAAGATTATCGGCGACATTAGTAAGTTTAGAGATAAGTTGGCTTAATAAAGGATGGTAGGTAAAGAATGCTGGAAATTATTATGGTCTGATTATTACTTTATCATAATCTTTTATATAAATCATGACGATTCTGACGAATATTGATTCCAATAAATGCACTTATTCTGAAATGTTGTTCCGGATCCCGGAGAAACAGAAAGAATTACTAATTACTTTGGCCAAAGCAGGCAAAGCTTGGACGGTCACTTCCGGGAAATATCGCTTGCTTTCGATGAGCTCCGTGCAGTCTGCCTTACAAGTTTTTTTCCCAAAGAGCAGGTAATCTTTCAGGTGTACGACTACTTTCCTAGGATGTGGATGGAGGAGAGTTTTTAAGATCAGGCCAGACTTTAGGTATTATCATGTATTAAGTTATTACTATGAGGTCCGATATATATGAATACATTTTTAATATCCCGTCTTAAAATTCTATCTTTGTCAGTAATATTTTAATTTTTGGAATGGAAAAACAGAAAACAGTGGGAAGTATCTTGGAATTTCCTGAGAAAGTATTTATCAGAAACATTGCCGGACAACATGTGTGTGTGAAAATTTATGGACCTGAGTCTCTGGAAAATCAATTGGCTGTGTTGACCCATTATTTGCATCACGAAGGTACTGAGGCCGGGACTGTTTATCAGGAAAATGGAATTACAGAAGTGAAACATCTGATCCGTTATTTTTATCCTGATTTGGAGAATTTGGATCAGGTTGCAGAATATGCTCATCAATATGGTCTTTTTCAGGATGTTTTTGATATCCCCTATCCTGGGCCTGAGGAACCGAAATTTACTTTCATAGATTTATTTGCCGGCATGGGAGGATTTCGGTTGGCCATGCAGAAGCATGGGGGACGTTGTGTGTATTCTTCGGAATGGAATAAATATGCACAGAAAACTTATTTTGCTAATTTCGGAGAGATCCCTTTTGGAGATATCACCAAAGAAGAAACGAAGAGATATATTCCGGATGACTTTGATATTCTTTGTGCCGGCTTTCCCTGTCAGCCTTTTTCAATAGCCGGAGTTTCCAAAAAAAATAGTTTGGGAAGAGCAACCGGTTTCTTGGATAAAACACAGGGAACACTTTTCTTCGACGTTGCTGAAATTATCCGGCGTAAACGTCCGAAGGCTTTTTTTCTTGAAAATGTGAAAAACTTGTTATCCCATGATAAAGGGAATACTTTCAGAATTATTGAAGGTACTTTGAAGGAATTGGATTATTCTATTCATTTTCAGGTTTTGGATGGCCAGGGATATGTTCCTCAACATCGTGAACGTATTATAATAGTTGGGTTTGATAATAGATATTTTCATGAAAAAGAAAATTTTTCATTTCCGGACAAACCGGAATCCTTGCTTTGTATTGCCGGAATCTTGGAGCCAGAGGTTGAAAAGAAATATACTTTATCAGATAAATTATGGACTTATTTGAAACAGTATGCAGAAAAACACAAAGCTAAAGGAAACGGCTTCGGATTTGGGTTAGTAGATAAGAATGGAATTGCCCGGACTTTAAGTGCAAGATATTACAAGGATGGTGCTGAAATACTGGTTCCTCAGGAGGAAGGGAAAAATCCACGCCGGTTAACACCCCGTGAATGTGCCCGGTTAATGGGGTATGAGGATAAATATATCCTAAATGCTGTATCGGAAGTTCAGGCTTATAAACAATGCGGGAATTCTGTGGTAGTTCCTTTAATTACTGCCGTAGCGGGTAAACTTGTTGAATCACTTTTAAATTATCATGCTGATGAATGAAATGACATGGTATGCTATTGATGCTGTGGATAAGGTTCAGGCTGCTTTTTGCAAATTTATCTATGCTAATGATGTCGGGGCGACAGGTGCTCATCAGGACGGTATTTATATTCCTAAAAATTGCTGGTCACTGATATTTGACAATCCTAGTGAGAAGGGAGTAAATAAAGATCATTTCGTTAAAATCAGATGGAAGAATAACTTTGAAACTGATAACCGTTTTATCTATTATGGAAAAGGTACACGTAATGAATACCGTTTGACTCGTTTTGGAAAGAGATTTCCCTTTTTTCAGGAGGATAATGTCGGTGATTTGATCATTATATGCCGGACTGAGTTAGATTATTATTTTGGATTTGTTTTATCTGCCGATGAGGATATTGATAATTTTTTTGGCTACTTTCAATATTTTACCTGACAAGACCAATAGATTAATAGAAAAAAGAAATATCTATGAGCCGGAGACTCATATTGAAGAGCTGTTTCATGATTTTTTAGAACGGCATGCTACTTTTCCATCAACAGCTGGAATGGCCGGAGAAGCCAGAGAATGTGTGATGCAGGCTTATCGTTTATCAGAAAATAGAATTAACAGAGAGGCTGATAAATGGTTGCTGAAATGGATAGAAACAGAATGTAAATTGTTTAAAGCACTTGAGATAAAAATTTATGGAGATAAATTGAAATCCTCTTTTAATGACATGGATGATTTGATTGGTTTTTCCAATACGATGTTAAATCGACGAAAGAGCGGAGCGGGAAAATCCCTAGAACATCATTTGGCCCAAATTTTTACCAATGCGGGTTTACGCTTTGAAACTCAAGAAATGACGGAAGGTAAGAAAAAACCGGATTTTTTATTTCCCTGAGGAAGCGAGTATCATGATGCCTGTTTTCCAAAAGATAAAATGGTATTTTTAGGTGCTAAGACTACTTGTAAAGATCGCTGGAGGTAGATTTTGAACGAAGCTAAAAGAGTTAAAGTAAAACATCTGTTTACGTTACAACAAGGAATTTCAAAAAATCAGCTGTCGGAGATGTATCAGGAAAATGTCTGTCTGGTGGTACCTGCACCTTACCTGAAATCTTTTGACAAAGAATATCAGTCAGAGATTATGACCTTATCTGCTTTTAATTTTTTTGTCCGCGAGAAACAAAATTAATCTTCTTCATAAGGATTTTCAGGTTCTGCGGCCAGATAAATCGTCTGATCCGGAATATATTGTTTCTTATGATTGTCCAGCCATAGTTTTTCAAGCAGTGCTACAATGTTTTCAAGGGTTTGCTGGCGTTTTTGCGGTTTTAGTTGGCATTCCCAGATAGTCATAATATTCCAGCCCAGTACTTTGAGATCTGTGTGGACTTTTTGATCATGTTCGGTATTTTTGCGGATTTTTTCTATCCACCATTCTGTTCGGGTTTTGGGGATTACAAAGTATTTGCATCCTTCGTGGCCGTGCCAGAAACAACCGTGAATAAAAATGACGGTTTTGTATTTTGGTAATACAATATCCGGTTTTCCCGGCAATTCTTTTACATTCACCCGGAACCGGAAGCCATTGCTGAATAAATATTTGCGTACAAGCAGTTCGGGCTTTGTATTTTTGTCTCTGATCCGAGACATATTGTAGCTCCGGGTTTCCCGGGAATGAACGTCGGTCATCTGGTTATTGGTAATTGTATATTCACAATCCGCCTGACTTGTGTTTTTTGTCAGACAGATTCTTCTTTGATGTGGAATTTGTTTTTATCAGAAGATATTAGTGTGCCCCGGTCTGTTTACATAACTGCCATAAGCAACCTGAATTTCAGAAAACAATTCTTTGTTGAACATTTTAATGTTTTCAAATTTCTTCAAAAAAACAGACTCCGGGAGTGAAAAACTATATCGCATATCGAATATATAAGTTAAATCGTCATCCGTTTCATCATGGAATAAATGATCGAGAATAAGAATACAGTCATAATCTCTGTTAAGTTTGGCCTCTTTTTTTGCATTTTCTTTTCTTACAGGTTTTTTCAGAACGATACCACTAAGCAGTTTCAGATTTTTTCCAAATTTATTCTGTGCATAATCGCAGGGACGCGTGATATTCAGAACAATGTCTTCTATAACTACGGTATCAACAAGCTGATGAGCGATCACTTTTTCGACTATTTCATCGTCTTTGATAGAGTAAAAATTCTTTAGCAAACTACACGTGTTTTTCGCGATAATACCGGGATAGGTTTTTCCTTTCAGATCGTTTTTCAAAGTGAAATGGAACCAGCTATTCAGTTTTCTGTCGATAGACACTGTTGTTGGCTCAGATAAATTATATAAGTTTTTTTTATTTTTTTCCGAGATATCGTATTCCGAATCATGTTGGGGGATATTGGAGGCGAGAACACTATTCAGAGCCTCAAATAATACGGACCTTTTTCTGACCGGATCATCTGAATCCTTAATATTTTTTCCTCCCTGTCCTATAATGATTTTTTTTAGTTTAGCGGTAAATTCTTCTGAATTGTCAGCAATAAGAGTTCCTAAAACAATATTTGCTGTTTTTTTCAAAACATTCTTCCAGATCAGAATTTCTTCCAATGGAGAAACTTCTTCGAGCTGTTCGTTGATGGATTTTATTAAACTACTGTAATCGTATTTTTGTGGAATGATGTATTTTTCTTTGCTTTCAGTAATAAGTATATAAGGGTTCAGGTTAAATTCCCTGAGTTTTTCAATGACAGGTGTTTTTAAAGAAATATCTTTAGTCCAAAGTACTAATATGTAGAAGGAGCCCGGTGGAATTATTGTTCTCACCCAGCTGGTGCATAATTCCGGATCAAATTCTCTTCCCGAATAGAATAAATCCAAATATAGCAACATAACATCGGACATGGTTTTATCCGGGCGAAGATCACCATTGTATAAATCCGCGTTAAAATATTTACAACCTACACTTTTTTGCTGGTAATAATCAATCAGTCCCTGAACTTCATTTTTTTTATCGTCTACGATGACGACATTGGGTTCAAAATATTCCATATCAGATTTTATTGAAAACAAGTTTAACAATAGCCCCGTCAAATTTTTTGGGTATATCATGTTCTTGGATTTCAGCTTCACTGACCGTGTCAAATTTTCCATATTTCATCATGATCGTGTCGACAAGATAGAGACCAATGCCTATACCGTCATCTTTCCTGGAAAAGAAAGGTTGTGTAACTTCGGAAATATCGTCTTTAAAACCCGGTCCGTTGTCTGCGACGATAACAGTAGGTATATTATTCGTTCTGACACTTTTGATATAGATAGCCCGTTCATCTCGGTAAACCGTATCCAGCCAATATATACTGTTGTCAATGAGATTCATAAGCATTGTAATAAAAAATCTTTTTTCGATTTTTAAGTTGCCCGTTTCTTCGTTCAGATCATAAATCACCCTGATGTTCCGGTCATTTAGTTTGAGCCTGTAGTTATCAACAGCACGCCTGATGGCTGCATTCAGATCTATATTTTCATTTCCTCCTTTTCGCAGAACGGAAATGATACCTTCGGTATATAGTTTTAATTCTTTTACCTGTTCACTAATAATATCCTTGTCCAGAAAACTTTGCCGGACTGTCTCTTCCATCCTCGGGACAAGCTTTTCAATTTCATGTAAAGCTACAGAGGCTGTCATTCCGACCCCTGCAGGTATAAGCAGAACTTTAGTATCTTCTTCGTATTTTTCCTCTAATTTTTCTGCTTCTTTTATCAGTCTTGCTTTCTTATCGTTTGTGTCTATTTCGGAATCTTCCACCAATGCTTTAAAACTGGTGATTCTTGATTCAAAATTATTTTCGGCTATTTTCCGGTTATAATTCAGCCATCTGTTACGATCCGTTGCGCGGGTGTTTTTAAATTCGGTAAGTAAATACCGGAGAACTAAATAAAAAAAGTCGTAAGCCTTATTATGGATGAAACCTTCCCGGTTCGTTTTTTCAATGAGGGAAGTGGATTGCTCCGGGTCCAGATATACATATCCGATATTCTGGTTATTAGAAAACCATTCCTTGTTCTGAATACGCTCGAGGTCAATACCCAGCCAGTCATTTCCTTTTTCTCCATAGTCAAAAACACGCATATCTCCCTTAAATACCTTAATTCCGGCATGTTCTTTTAGTATAGCTTTTGTGAGGCGGTTATCGCTCGAATAATCTCTCAGGGAAGCAGAATCCAGATCATAGGAATAAAATTCAAAAAGTAAATCACCAAATGGCAATGATTGCATATTTAGGTCGAACTCCCTCAGAAATTCATCTGTCTCGATATTATCAAATCCCTGTTTTTCATAAAGGGAACGCAGGTAAGGCCTCAGGAAACTTTTTATATTTTTATCATATCGTTCGTCATTCCTGATGGTTCTTTTTCCGATATCTTCATTCTTTTTCAGAGAGAATTCATATTCAAATCTCAGATTAAAATTCTTATCCACAGAAGCGACAATTTTATAGGGTGCTTCATTCAGAAATTCTTCTATAGAGGGAGAGTCCTGAAGCCAGTGGTTATCGAAAGAAAGGTTAATGCTGAAACTATTTTCTTTTAACCGGGGCGATAGCATTGAAAGTGTCTGATTCTTTAGTTCTTTCGCCATACCTTTCGTCCAGTTTTCTTTTAATCCCCTCAATTCGATATAGGTTCCGCTTTGATTTTTAAATCTGAAAACTGAAGGATCTTTTTTGATTTTCCAGGATACCGGAATATCTGATAAAGGTTTCGACTGACTGAAGTGGTTCCAGTTTATTGATAAATCTATTTCATAATCAGCAAGTGATGTGGAAATAACATTTCCTTCCTTGTCTTTTGTAAAGAGTAAGGGGCGGGTGATGAGCTTGATCTCTGTTCCCAGTTTATGTACTGCAAAACGGCCGATACCTTTTTCACCCATGGGTACACGATGATAGATAGGGGATTTGATAATTCTTCGGGAAGAGGTGAAGGGATCTACAGGTTTCCGGAAATCGCTTCCTGGTTCCAGCCATACATTTTCAATGATATCCGATGTCATGCCTGTTCCGTCATCTTCTACAGAAATGGATGCTATTCCTAAAAGATCGATATTATTAAAATTCACGTTAACATGCATTGCATCTGCATCGTAAGCATTTTTTACAAGTTCGTAGATGGCCATGACCGGGCTTTTTATCAGTTCATCGCCCAGTAGACTTAATATGTGAGCTTTAGGTCTGAAAGTTTTTTCTTTGATTTCATCATTTTGATTAATCAGCTCTGTAATTTGAGTGGATTCTGTAATTTGAATTTCGTCATTGTTGACGGGTTGAAAGTCCTCCAGCTTTTCTGGTGCGTTTATCGTGATGGTATTTAGATTATTTTCACTTAATCCGGATTCCATCCAAAATGACAAAATATTTTCTTTGAATATAATGAATCCTTCATACGTATCGTCGAAATTGCGTATGATTATTAAAATATCACCGATATTTTGTTCCTGTAGATAAGGGAAGTGCAGTCCGAAGCGGGTAAGGCGATATTCATTCCGAGTACCTTTACCATAGTAAATAGCACGGCTTTCTGTACTGAAGCTACCCCATCGGATTGTGATATACTTATCTTTGTTATATCCCTTAATCCCTGGAGAATCAAAAAAAAGTCTCCAAGAATTTTTAGGAAGATGAAATCCTGCCTGATGTGCTCCTGTTGCGCCAGTGTCGTTTGCAGTGATGAGTTTGAGGAAAATTATTTTTGCTCTTTTTAATTTGCTTATTATATATGGTATATTTTGTTCCATCATTCTTTTTTGTTTCTGATTCTTTGACTAACTTTTGGTATTTTAGTCTTAATGCTTCAAGTGAATTTTTATTCCGTAAATTTGCTCATAGCTCTTCAATTGAAATATTTTGTACAAAATTAATAAATTAATGTCATTATTTTGTTTATTTATATTCAAATTAGTTCAAGCTCGAATAGTCAGAGTCTAATTTTATTTTAACATTTATATTTTTTTATAGGTAAAAAGAACTGTATTGTGTTTATCTGAAACAGGGAAAGACTTTTGTTGAAAAATGTAATTATTTGTATACATTTGGAATATTAAATATAATCTGAAAAAATCTATTATGAAAATACCTGAAAATATCCGTCGGGAGCATATATTGAATGCCATACAAAAGATACGGGAAGATGGAGTCCCGGATCATGCTCAGTCTTCTACATATGATGTCGTTTATGAAGAGGAACGTTTCCCGCCAAAGTTAGTGATGGCTTATGCCAATATTTTTGCTAACGGAGAGGAATTGGACCGGAGGAATTTTGAAGGAGGACGGGGTACTGAATGTTTTCGGATATTGGAGGAAAATGGTTTCCGTATTGTGGAGAAAAAGAAGTATCAGTTGCAGACTAAGTTTGATGTGGAAAAGTTGAAGGAAGATTTGAGGAAAACCGGTTTACTCTTAGAAGATCGTTTGTTGAATCGGTTTGTGACGGCTTTGTTGGCGAAGCCATTTGTGATATTGACAGGATTGGCGGGGGCCGGAAAAACAAAACTGGCTCAGGTGTTTGCTCAATGGATTTGTGAGAAGGCGGAACAGATGTGTATTGTCCCGGTGGGAGCTGACTGGACAAACCGGGAGGCTTTGCTGGGGTATCCGAATGCTTTGAATGAAGGGGAATATGTACTTCCGGAAAACGGAGTGTTGAATTTGTTGATAGAGGCAAATAAGCCGGAGAATGCCGGGAAACCTTATTTCCTGATTCTGGACGAAATGAATTTGAGCCATGTGGAACGCTATTTTGCTGATTTCCTGAGTGTGATGGAATCGCAGGATCGTATTCCCTTGCATCCGGAGACAGAGATTTGGAAAGGGTGTAAAGTACCTGGCCAAGTAGGCTTACCCGCTAATTTGTTTATTGTGGGAACGGTGAACATCGACGAGACGACTTATATGTTCAGTCCGAAAGTTTTAGACCGGGCAAATGTGATTGAGTTCCGGGTTACTTCGGAGGAAATGAAGCGCTTCTTAGAGCATAAAACTCCGATAGACTTAAATAATATCCGGGGAAAAGGAGCGGGTATGGGGAAGGCTTTTGTGGAAATGGCTGAGAATAGAAAATGGCAACTGAAGGAGAATAAGAATTTGACGGATACGCTACTTGATTTTTTCAATAAGTTGAAGAAGGTGGGAGCGGAGTTTGGATACCGGAGTGCGGGTGAGATTTATGTTTTTGTAGCTATTGCAAATCAGCTTATTCCGGATTGGCCGGAGAATGAGGTGATTGATGCGGTGATTATGCAAAAATTATTACCCAAATTACATGGTTCACAGCGGAAGTTGGAAGGCGCTTTGAGGACTTTAGGTGAATTGTGTTTAAAGGAAGGGCAAGATATTGAGGATTATTTTGTAAAAGATAAAGTCATAGAGAAGGTAAAGTATCCATTATCTCTGGATAAGTTGGTGAGGATGTATAAAGGGGTGGGGAATAATGGATTTGTTAGCTATGCTGAGGCTTAGGGCATGAACAGATTGAGTATACTCATAACACTGTATAATGGCCAGACGGTTCCTTTAGAGCTGTTTGGGCAAGAGGGGACATTGTTTGAAATATCGCAGGAGGAAGCCCGGGAGTTTGGTGAGGCTTGTTATCAGCTGGTGGAAGGAAAGCGGTATGAGTATGGGATAGGGGCGGATTATCGTTTGGAAGGAGAGGTTGTTTATCCCTCTCAATTGAATAAATCTACAGGTATTTTACAGCCTGGGAATCAGGTGGGGAGGTTATCTCTGGCAGTTTATCAAGGAGATCAATGGTGTGGCGAAGTTCAGTTGGAAGTTCGCTCTGTCAAAGAAACTTACCGGGAAGATTACCGGCGAATGCTGGAGGAGATTACTGAATGTTCGACAGAATTATTGATGCATTATAATTCTCCTGTCAATCAATATTTTGAACCCACTGCGTCGAGAGATGCACGGATTTTGTATCAGCGTTTTGCTTTTGTAAAGTCGTTGATCGATTCCGTGGAGTTTGCTAATGCTGTTCACCAGATATTATCTTCGCCTGCCACTTGCTGGGAGGAAAATAAAGAACTGAAAAGTGTTTGTGGGGTTAAACGAATAGATCGGCAAGCAATGAGGCAAATAGCTTGTTCTGCGCGTCGCATAAATACCCCTGTACAACATCCTCTGTATGACAGATTAAAAACATTGCCTGAAAAAATTGAGGCACGAAGTTTACGGGAAACAGTGGATACTCCTGAAAACCGGTTTGTGAAGTATGCTCTTTCTACGTTTTATACTTTTTGTAGTGCTTTGATTTCGAATAAAGCGAGTAGGGATCGTTTGAAAAAAGAGGGTAAAAGAGTGGTGGACTGTTTGGGACGTTATCTGAATCATGCGATGTTGAAACAGGTCGGTGTACCTGATTTATTACCTTTGAATAGTCCTGTTTTGCAGCGCAAAGAAGGGTATCGGGAGATTTTACGGGTGTGGCTGATGTTCGATCTGGCGGCTAAATTGGTATGGCAGGGAGGAGAAGATGTCTATCAGGCCGGGAAACGGGACGTGGCCCGGTTGTATGAATATTGGTTATTTTTCCGGCTTTTGCATTTGGTGGAGGAGGTGTTTCAGCTGAAGGTGCAAAATTTGGACCGCTTGATTGTTCGTTCGGACGATGGGCTGGCTTTACAGTTAAAACAGGGACGGCAGGTTGCTTTAGCTGGTGTATATGAATGTGCATCCCGTCGGTTGAATATTGAGTTTAGCTATAACCGGCGATTTACAGGCGGGAAGCCCTATCCGGAGGGTGGGAGCTGGACGTTGGAGATGCGGCCGGATTATACACTGACGATTTGGCCTGTGGGTATTACGCAGGAACAGGCAGAACGGGAAGAATTGATCGTGCATTTGCATTTTGATGCAAAATACCGTTTAGACAAGGCGAATCAATTATTTGAGACAAATTCCGAAGTTTGTGATGATGCGACAGGATGCCGGAAAGAAGATATCTGGAAGATGCATGCCTATCGGGATGCTATCCGTCGGAGTGCAGGGGCCTATATTTTATATCCTGGTACTGGTTCCTTTGAAAAGAGAGGATTTCATGAAATATTACCAGGAGTGGGAGCGTTTGCTATTAATCCGACTAAATACAGTCAGGGCGTGGAAGATCTGAAGAAATTTTTGAAGGAGGTGGTGGAGCATTTTCTGAATCGGACTTCTCAGCGGGAGAAAATCGCATACCGTACTTACGAGATTTTTAAAGAAAATCAACCGACTGTAGTCAAAGAGCATTTGCCGGAATATATCGGTGAAAACAGAGGTTTGTTTCCGGATGAAACAGTAGTCTTGGTTGGGTTTTATAAGAGTGAGGAACATTGGGACTGGATTGTAAAGCATAAAATGTACAATGTCCGCTTGGGAACCCGGAGAGGAGCGGTCAAATTGGATCCCGGACTGATTCATGCAAAATACGTATTGTTGCATACAACTAGGGAATTGCGGACAGATCGTTTTTACAGGATTGTACCGGGTGGCCCTCAGATATACAGCCGCAATGATTTGATCCGGAAGCATTATCCGGTGTCGGAAAAGGAAAATGGACAGGAAGGTTTCTATCTGGTTTATTCGCTGGAAGAAGTAAAGGAATCTGAATTTACTGGTAGAATATGGGATATTTCGCGTTTGTCAGGTTATGTTGGGGGAAGAGGTTCGGCTATTCCTTTCGTCGTATCGTTGAGTGAATTAATGGGGACCAATTCAAGCAACAACGAGTGAGTTGTGATGATGAATTAATAGCAAAGTATCATAAGTTCGTTTTGCCTTATTTTGAAAAAATGGCATTAAATGGAAAACAAATCTGTACTCTTACCCAACTTCGGGATGCCCTATTGGCAAAATTATTGAAAAGGGAAATAGAAATTAAAGGTATGTGATTTTCTGGCGTAGAGTCGTTTTGATTTGTTGGGAGAAATTTGTAAATTTACAAAAATGTCGTTCACTGGTGGAAGAAGATAGTGAGTTTTGCCTGTTGTGTTTTTAGAAGATCATTTTTTGATTCAACACTATTGTACTATTCGTGAATAGCCGTATGTGATTAATAACGGATAAGCCGGATCAAATTTAGTATCTATGGTTTCTGAGACTAACCGCATAGAGTATAAACAGCAATTGACCGATGATTTGGAAAAAGAGGCGGTAGCTTTTCTGAATTATCGGGAGGGAGGAGTGATTTATGTCGGGATCGATAAAGGGGGAAGGACTGTTGGCGTCGGGGATATTGATGGTGATATGCTGAAAATCAAAGATCGTTTGAAAAATAACATTTTGCCATCCTGTATGGGATTATTTGATGTGGTGGTGGAGAATATAAACGGGAGGGAAGTTATTAAAATTACTTTTGCCAGTGGTGTCGAGAAACCTTATTATATCCGGAAACTGGGGCTGTCGGAAAGGGGTACATTTATCCGTGTCGGGACAGCAGCCGAACCTATGCCTGTGAGAATGATTGAGTCTTTGTTTGCCAAACGTACCCGGAATTCTGTCAGCAAAATCAAATCTCCTGTCCAGAGACTTACATTTGAACAGTTGAAAATTTATTATGAAGGTTCCGGCAGGATTTTAGGCGATCATTTTGCTTCTAATCTTGAGTTACTTACAGGGAATAGTGAATATAATTATGTTGCTTATTTGTTGGCAGATTTGAATAGTGTGTCGGTCAAAGTAGCAAAATATGCAGGAGACGATCGGGTGGATTTAATAGAAAGTAATGAGTATGGGTATTGTTCACTAGTCAAAGCAACAAAGCAGGTGTTGGATAAGGTGAATGTAGAAAACAGAACTTTGACAAAAATTACTTCGAAAGAGCGTGAAGAAAAAAGACTCTGGAACCCGGTAGCACTTCGTGAAGCTATCATAAATGCAATGGTTCATAATGATTATACATTGGAAATCCCTCCAAAATTTGAATTTTTTGACGATAGGATAGAGATCACTTCGTTTGGAGGTCTTCCGGTGGGAATGACCGAAAGGGAATTTTTTGAAGGTTATTCTGTCCCTAGGAATAAAGAATTAATGCGGGTTTTCAGGGATCTGGATTTAGTAGAACATCTGGGATCCGGGGTTCCTCGTATTCTGAAGAGTTATAGCAAGGAATGTTTTCTTTTTACAGAAAATTTTTTGCGGATGGTATTCCCAGCTTCAGAGAAAGTTACCCCGCAAGTTACCCCGCAAGTCACCCCGCAAGTCACCCCGCAAGTCACCCCGCAAGTCACCCCGCAAGTTCAGGAATTGATCAAAGTATTAAATCAGGAAATGAACCGTCAGGAAATACAAAAGGAGCTGCATTTGTCAGACCGGGAAAATTTCAGGTCAAATTATTTGAAGCCGGCATTAGAGTCTGGCATTATCGAAATGACAATACCCAAAAAGCCAAATAGCCGCATGCAGAAATATCGTCTGACAGCAAGTGGTATCCGGTTGAAGGATTCTTTGGGATACATAAAGGAAGGAGAATAGGGATGATAATTTTACGAATAAAAGCCGCTACAGAGTAAGATAAGGATTTTAATGAATGGCTCTTCTGCTTGAAATAATACAATTTTACTTGTTTTGAAGATGTGTCAGGGCTCTTATAGGTATTTTTTTACCATTTCTATCAATTCTGTCGTTTCTTCTTCCACCCATTCGTCGTGGCTGATCAGATCCTGGATGAGCGCGGTAGCCTCGGGAGTGAAAAGGGAGGCGTTGAGGCCGGAAGAAGGTTGCTCGTGTTGCCAGTGGCTGTTGTGTTCCGGGGAATCGACGGATTTGCGGAGGATAGGGGATGGGTACAGAAGGGTGATGGATTTTGATTTTTGGGCGAACCGGGCTCGCAGGCGTTCGTAGATTTTCAGGCCGTCGTAATCCCAGTCACAAGAATAGTAAAGGGGGAAGGTGAGTTTATGGGCGGGGATATAATCGATGTTGCTGATGTTATTGCCACCGACGTACCAGAGTTCGATGTGGTTGTCGCGGGCGATACGGGGCATCTTTAGAAAGTTGAGATTTTCGCAGAGGACGACGATGCGGGCATCTGGACAGTCGACTACGAAGCGCCATTGCAGGATTTTAGGGTCCTCTGCCGGAAATTGGTCGATTTCCAATAGCTGATAGACGGCGTCGAGCAGGCTCCGGTGAGTTTCCAGGTATTTGGAACCACCGTAGGTGAAAACCCGGGATGAGAAAGTCCGGAGGGTGGTGAGGGATTGCTGCAATTCGGGTTTGTTTGCGGCGATGAATTGCAGGGTGTTGATATCGTTGAGCGTATAGGATCGGCGGGCGTCGTGTTCCAGCCCTGCGGCGGTCAGGAATTGTTCGGCATTTTGAAAATCGGTTTTAAAATTCTTTTCGTAGTATGCGGCGAAACCGTTACAAGGTTCCAGATAATTGGCATTGCTGAGTTTTCGCCGGAGCAAGCGGCGGGTGTGCATCAGATAATCTATAAAACCATCTGAAAGGATTGTTGAAGGGGTTTTCCCATTTTCGTACAGGGCATTCAGGGCTTTGAGAATGCGCCATTTGATTTGACTGTTATTCATAGGCTTCGAACCAAGTGATTAAATCTTCCTGGATATCTTCCCGGCTGAAAATGGCCATAGGGGAATAGTTGACTTCGTCGTCGGTGTCCGGGTTTTCGTGCAGGATATAGATGAAACGTTCGTTTTCCTGGTAACGCCCGATGGGGTTGATGGAAAACGTTAGGATCTGATAATCATATTCCTTGGCAATGTCGTACAAAAGATCAAAATTGGTACCCAGGCCTTCTGCTTCGTCTATGGGCATAAAACGGAGACCTGTATTGGCTTTCCCTTGTTTCTGGTTACCGATGATCGTTAGCCGGGCGATACAAAGGAGGGCGATGGCTGCATAGGTCTGTCCGGTGCTGCCTTTGTTCGACTTGCCTTTGTCGTTGTGCATGATTAATTTGAGTTCCAGATAATTGTTCGGGTTGAGCAGGTCGTCGATCCGGACTTTTTCCTTCTTGCTGTGCGTCAATTCCAGAAAAGCATGGATCAGTTTTTCGCCGATGGAAATGTCGTCTACCAGTTTGTCTTTGATACTGGGATTGAAAAGGTCAAACTGGGTGCCGGTGCTGTCCTGGAATTTGTTGAGCCATTCGGGTGGAAACAGGGTAGAATTGGTACATTCCAGGTTCAGACGGTTGTTTCCGGTAATGGTTTTCTCGCCCGAATGAAAAAAACGGTTGATCCGGCGGACCAGCTCGCGTTGTTGGCTGATTTGATTCCATACATCTTCCAGAATGCGGCTGATTTTTTCTATTTTCTTGTCGTTGAGTTCCCGGTTTTTGTCGTTGATGCGTTTCAATTGTTTTTCAATGGCTTCGATAACCTCGTTCTCCAAGGGTTCTTCGCCGTGGAAGATTTCGGGCAAAAGATTCATACTGAGTTCCCGGAAATCGCGGAAAGTCTGAAATTTATAGCTCTGTGAAGACAAATAGGTGTCGACAATGATATCAAACTGGGTGGTATAGACGGTATCCGCTTTATGGAATACCTCCTTTTTTTCAGCTGTCCGGGCGGGTGCAGTCCGGAAAATATCCCAGTCGGGCAAAGGTGGAAAATCAGCCGGGTAGGCGTCCTGTTTGACTTTTAGTTCTTCCTCTACTTTTTGTAAACTTTCCCAATCGGTTAAGATTCGGGGATATAAGAGGAGGTTTTCCCGGAATGTCAGATTGTATTCGTCCTGAAAGCATTCATTTTTATCGTCGGCATCCAAATAGAAACTAAGCTCATATTCTTCCGGGTTGGCTGTAACGGAGAGTTTTCGCGCAATTGGGGGTAAATTAGTGCTTGATTCTGAATTTTTTAACTCTTCTCTGAATTTTTCTACTTTGGGGGCCAGTTTATTTAATAGCGTTTTGATTTCAGTTTGTCTGCTTTCGTAATCTTTGTAAAGCCGGCAGGCTTGCTGATACTCTTTTTCGATACTGGATTGCCGTTGCAGATTCCGGATATAATGGTCGAATTCGTTTTGTGGAATATGAAGGGCCGGAATTTCCCTGAATTCATTTTTGGGCTCGGCTGACTGATAAAGCGTCAGGATTTCGTTCAGATTGGGTAAGGAAGAAAGATGTTCTTTCAATCGCGTTTGCTGGCGTAGTTCTTGGGTAATACATTCCATGTGTTTTTTCAAATCCGTGGAATATTGCCTGAAATAATCTTCAATCCGGCTCTGGTCGTCCGTATTGAAAACCGGATGGGGTGAGTAACTGACAAATTCGCGGATACCCTGGAGATTGATCCAGAAGCCGTGCTCTTCCTGTTCCAATGTTGGCTGATTGAATAGTTCCTCCGGATGAGGCAGGTAACGGTTGCGGGCTTTAGGAGAAATGGGTTTATGCCGCTTCAGATCCTGAAAGTGGATAATCAGACTTTCTTCGGCACGGCTTAGCGGGCGATGAAGGGATAATGCCCATCGGGCCAGGGAATCCGGATTATCCAGGTCGCTGAACTGCTGGAGGGATTGTCCGATTTCAAGTTCATTCCGCAGAGCTTCGGTATGTTGAAGAAAAGCTTGTAATCCGGCTTCGTATCCTTTTGTCCATTCGGAATGCAGAAAACTGTCGATCAAATCCTTTTGTTGCAGCTCTTTCTCAAAGGTACTCAACAGGGTATGGCGTTTCCAGGACTGTTGATATTGAGTGTAAAAGCGGATTAACTCGCGGATGTCGGTCAGGCCGGTTTGTTTTTGCAGGGTTAAGGCTTTCTCCAGTATTTTATTTTCATAACCTTGAAGGGTGTAATCTTCCAGGGCCCGTTTGGTTTGTTGTTCGATGAGGGGTTCCTCCTCCCGGGCTTTAGCAATGTCTTTGTCAGCCTGCTCTATTAGTTTACTGAAATTTTGCCGGGCAGTCAGATAGTTGGTCAGATTGTCGTGCAACTGTTTACTCAGTTGGGACTCTTGTTGCCGGAGGTCCAGAATTTCTTCCTGACGGTATTCTTGTTCCGTAATTTGCCGGTTTTTCAGATGCCCGTATAGAGTAGAAAGGGCTTTTTCTTTGTCGGTCAGGATTTTTATGGTATTTAGGTTTTGATTGTAACTGAAGATCGTGTCCGTAAAATCTTTCAGGGCATCTTCGTATTTCTTCCGGTTTTCCTTTATCTTTTCTGTTCCGAAAATAAACTGTTTCAGGTTATTGCTGTTGGAGGTATCTATGGTTTTTCCCCTTGAAAACGAACGGATCACGTTGGCATAGTCCTTCAGCGTTTTTTCATTGGCAGCCAGGTCGAGCGGCAAAATATCGTGAGTGTAAAGAATCCGGTGATAGGGTTTTACCGTCTCCCAATAGGACAGAAACAATCCTTTCTCTTCCATTTGGCTCAGCAAATCATTCAAAGGGCAAATATTTCCTTCCCGTTTAAAATCCTTAATTTGCAAAGGCTGTTTGATGGGCAACAGATTGGTCTTGGGATCGCTGCTTCCCTGTATGATGAAAGGTTTGGTGCGTTTGCTGTTGCTTTCCAGGTAACAACCGATGACGATGTAATGCTGGGACTGGGTTTCAATGTTCAGAAAAGCATAGCCGATGTCGATTCCCTTATGGGGAGTACGCAGTACCAGTCCGTCCAGTTCCCTTTTTTCGTCCATCGTCTGGGTGGCTGATTCAAACATTTCGGAGCCGACAAAAATGAGCTGCAGCAGATCGGCAATGATGCTCTTACCGGAGCCGCTGTCACCGACAAAGTCTGTGCGCATATTGTGGAACAAGTAATCATTCTCGTAATGATGGATTAGTCCCAGAGTGGAAAGGCTATAGATACGCGGATAATTTTTCATTTTTCGAGTGCTTGTTTGAGCAGGTTATCGATGTCGTTGATCTGGTCGCTATAAATCAAGGCAAGCCGCTGAAAGGCGGGAAGGATTTCAAAACGGTCCCCTTCGAGTTCTATCCAGCCGATGCGGTTGAATTCGGCAAAAGCACTTTGGATGCACTGGTCGATTTTCTCGTCATTGCGCTGAGTAGCTTTCATCTGTTTCGTTTTGGCTAAAGTCAGGTTCAAACCTGCCTTAAAATCGGGATATTCCACCCTTACCAGCCGTTTGAACTGTTCCAGCGAATTGAGCTCAATGTTATAGTCTGTAAAATAGAGGGTATAGAGCAGAAATCCGACGATGACAAATTCGTTGGGCATGGTTTTACGGTGGTCCGGGGGAATCCCTATGCGGGCTTCCGGATAAAAATTCAGGTAAAAATACCTACCGAATCCGCCGTCCCCGCTTTCCAGGGAAAGACCGAAAAAATCCTGATAATACTGTTTCAGGGTGAGTTCGAATTGGCAGAGGTAATAATACCATTCGCTTTGTTTCGTCCGGTTTTGAATGTGCATCCCGTCTTTCAGGGCAAAATCGATCCGGGCAAACAGTTCTTTGCCTTCTGGTGCTTCGAGGAAATCGAATCGGTTGTTTATTTCTGTTTCAGCCATATGTCGTGTATTGCAAATGAATGTCCGGGCATGGAAACCAACTCATCGGGATGGATTTCTACCCGCCAGTTTTCGTCTTTGTCAAATGCTTTGATGAGCTGATAAATGACAATCAGCCCCAGTTGTATATCTTCCTGATTTTCGTTGAGAATCCGGAAAAACAATTTCGATAAATGGATATCTTTCCGGTATTTCTTTTGGTCCAGGATGCGCGAAATCCACAGACCTGCCAGGTTTTGCTGTTTCAGTTTTATCCGCTCGGCATTAAATGCCTTGTCTCTTTTTTGTGGATCTTCGGTGTAGGCGTTGCTTTGGCTGGTACGCACCGGAAACAGTTCTGTCTGCCGCTGAATGACCATGAAAGTGGTGGTTGGAATATGTGTGACAAAAGGGTGTACTGGTTCCGGTAGAACAAGTTGGTTGTTCTGTATGGAAGAGCGATTCAACAGGAAGTTCAGGAACTTGCTCACCCGGGTATTGAACAGGGGACGGTTCAGAGCGTTAAAAAACTGTTTGATCTTGGGTTGCAGGCGGTCGATGCGTGAATCTACCATATCGAGAGATACCCGGATTTCCTCAAAATAATCGATCGCCTCTGCCGTTTTTTCGTCTGTTTCGTCCGTACTCCCCCGGAAAGGATGGTCCAGCAGGCCATTTTTGATTTTTTTCGTTTCGCGGAATGCTCCTCTCAGTTCTTTGTTTTGTTCCCGGATTTTATCCAGGTCTTCTTCCACTTGTTTCAGGGTGTCGGTCAGGAGGCAATCTTTCAGTTTAGCTTTATCGCGAAGTTCCTGTATGGTATTGTCTATTTGTTGCTGCAGGAAATCGATTTGTTCTTTTAGTACAAATTTGGATTTATCCAGGTGAATGTCCAACCAGTTTTGCAAATCCGTGGCATTGCCGATCGCTTCCAACTTGGCAGCCAAATCCATGCAGGTTACTTCGATAATGGTCGGATTGAACCGATTTGAAAGAATGGTATATATCTTTTTGCAGACGTGTTCTGCAAAATCCCGGAGCTTGTAGGTCTGATCCTCCTCGTTGTAAATCAGGAAAAACTCCTGCAAAGCCATGATGTGGCTGTTGTAGTGATCCCAGGGATTCCTCTCAATCTTTTCTTTACTCAGCAAACTGATTTCCTGAAAGGCCTGTTGGATGTCCGCCTCCTTAAAGATACCGTTAGGAAAAGTCTTGTTCCTGATCTTTTCATACAACCACACAATCACCAGTCCTTGTTCTCTTTTCGGAAAAAACAGTTCATAGGTATTATCTATTTTCAACTGGTCGAAAAAGTTCAGTAGAGGATGCTCCGGCATAGTGAACAAAGTTTGTGATTCGGTTTCGGCAAGTTAAGATAATTTTTGTGAATATAGAATGGATATGGTGAAATAAGTATACGAATACAGGGTATTTGTGTTATTTGTTGTCTATATACATTCATTTTATAACACAAAACCCTGTTTTTTTATGTCTATTATTTATGAGTCAGTAATGTTTGTAGTTGTTTGCGAGCTATATGAATTCTGCTTTTAACAGTCTCAATATTAGGATTTTTTAAGTTTTTATTTGTATGGGTAATTTCCACGATCTCCTTTAATGAATAACCCATAATGGAAAGAAGAAACGCTTCTTTGTATATTGGATTAAGCTGATCGAGTGCATTCAATATTTTATCACTATAAAAAGAACGATAGTTCTCCATAGAGACTTCTTTTTCACTCCTATGATTTAAGTTGGACTGTGTTTCTGCAATTTTATTAATATCCTGGTTATTGTCTCTTTTGAATTTTTGATATTTACAGTTTAATTTATGGATGAGACGTTTGGTTGAAATGTGTATCCAGGTTGCTATTGGTTTTCCCGGATCATAGGTTTTTATGTATTTGTAGAGATTTGCTTGTGCTTCGATGTAATTATCCTCGATTTCTTGCGAAGGGCAGGAATATCTCCAACATAAATATTTTACGAGTTTTCGGTTGGGGTAAATGAGGGTGTAGAATAATTCATTTTTGTTTTTTGTGTCTGCTTCACTTTGGGCTTTACTAAGGATCATTGAATTTTTTTTCATAGTTGGTTTAAATTTAAAGAGTAGTTTGATATTACTTTTGATGAGACTTGTGGCTAAATTATAAAATTTAAGTAAGTTTGATTTTAGTTCGGTTTACAATTTTATTACAGGTAAACTTATTATCTATGGAGTACTGAATGCGGATAGATTATGAGAATCATGGATGATATTGCAGTTATGGTATTTTTGAATCTATAGTCTGTTATTTGTATGAGATGGTAAAAGAGGTGGGGATAGGTTAAATATATTTTTATTTTGTTTTTGTCTTTGTCTTATAAATTTTTAATGATGACAAAATTTGAGAAACTTAGTTTAATAGTAGCTTCTTTGGGCTTTTTAATTTCAACCATTGCATTAGTTATTGGGATTTATTCTAATCGTGAATCAACAGCATTACTTATGAGACAAATATCCCTTGAAGAATCGTTGAAGGAATCAAAGATTGTTTTGTCGATAGAAAGAAATATTTGTCAGGATACGATTCTTTTCAGGGATGATTTGTATTCTGATGAATATTATGCAGTTACTTATGATCAGGAATATAAGCTGATCATAAATAATTTGGGATATCATGACGCAGCTATAACAGATTGGAGAGTACTTCTCAAAAGTCAAGAAAATTTGGCTCATACCGGGAAGGAAAATTATGCTTTTTATCGAGGTATGGGACCTTTATTTTTCGATATTGACGGTAGTGAGGCAGGATTGCCGGTTACGATAAAACCAAATCAACCTAAAAAAATTATAGTGAAAGTTGGAGTCAGAGTACCCAAGGAAGCTTGGGCTTCTGTGTCAGATCATATAGAGTGCTATAAGAAATATAATTATTTTGAAGTGGAGAAATATTTTCAGGAGAAAAGATTTCCTGATTTCGGACAGCTTGAGTTAAAATCAGTAAATCAAAAAATGGCAGGATATGGAGAAGGTAAATATTATCATCATTTTATTCTAAAGGTTAGAAAAGGGGAAGGGTATGAAGTGACTGCAGAATTTTCTCATGATGTCAGTGATTATTTACAAGGCGAGGTTCCTGGGCAAACAGGTGTTTGTGTGGGGTTAGATGAAGGACAGAGAAAGAATATCAGAGGATTAAGTAATGAAATGGAAAGGAGTTGTGTGAATTAAACTCTGACTTTTTTAATTATTGCATAATACTTATGGATTTTGCTTATTACAAAAAACTAAAAGGTGATGAAGTGATGGTATTTTTCTCACTTCTTCAAACAATAAGGGATAATTCGTTTTTCTCATATAGGTTATCGTTGTGCCAGGCGGAATCTTATATAATGTATAAAAAAAAGCGTTTTGATTGGCATCTATTGAACACTATTTTGGAAAATGGAGATCCGACACTGGAGGACCCTCAGGAAAATCTTTTTGTTGAACCCGTAAATACACCATGGGGTTCTTTCAGAACGTTTCCAGCTTTTTTTATGATCCATCGCAATAACCTCAGTATGCTTCTTTATCTAGCTAATCAGAATGGTGTGGGAAAGGAGAAACTCGGGATTGTGTATTTTCTTTTGGAGATATCAGATATTATTGCCCGACGGATGGATTATAAATGGTATGAGAAAGGAAATCCATTAGCTGAAAAGATATTCATTCCATCAAAGGAAATTTATCTTGAAGAACGCGAAAAGATTCTTTTCTCTTTGGCTGAGATGGATGAACTTCTTGAAAAGTTCCATGTAAGTAAAACTACGTTTAGCGAATTATACTTGAATGTTCAAAGCAATACAATTAAAACGGAGTTGGAAAACGGGCGTCATAGCGATAGTCTGGAACTCCATCCCTTTATGCGGATGACGGATTTGCGTTATCTTGTGGTGCAACCTTCGGCTTTGTTACGTTGTGCTTATATCAGGTGTCTTGAGATTTTGCATAAAGAAAATGGCCGGGAATGGGTATTACAATTGGTGGAAAAACAGATTATACAGGAAACCGGCTTTGTTGTGCAGGATAGTCATGCTCGGTACGAAAAGCAAGGTGAAAATGATGGATGTCCATATTTGTGGTTTAAATTCGATAACGACAAGATTGCAAATATTATGGTTGTAGTTGGAGATAAAAGATCAGGCATTATCGATATACAATCAAAGATAGAGGCAGATATTAAAGAAGTTTATCCGGATTATACCATTATGCACATGGTGGTGTATGTTCAGGTGTGGGAAGATGCACCAAACATAATGTGTTTGAAAGGAACTATTGCTTTTACCATTGAAGAGTTGAAAATTGTTATGTCGCATAGGGATATGGCTTTAATTAACCTTTACTATTATAATCTTGACAAACAAAAAATCGAGCTTAGTCCATATAATCAGGAATTGGATTCGTTCGCTTACTACTTTGAACATCAGCAGACTTTTTACAGGGATGATAACCCAGTGATGATGATGATCGAAATCGGATTCTCTCTTGGCATGAAAGCCGATTATTTGGAGGAGGAGGATATTCATGTTGTTTATTATCACCCCCAACAATCGGGTCTTTGGGTTCATCATTGTGCTGATATTCCCCGGAATGTGCCGATCTATGTTCCTTATATGACGGAGTCAGATATTTACCTCAATGAATTGTCTGGCGGGCATACATTTGTTCATATCGCGGATTGCTCTAAAGAATATAAATCCTTGTGTCGCGAAATAATAATCAGTTGTTTGAATTGGATGTATGCTTTAGAATGTCGTAAGGGAATACCTGTGCTGTTGAAAGATGTATATGTAGAATTGATCATATTGCCTGATGTTGTTTTTAAACCGAAAATGATTAATCAGTGTTTGATAGCCTTTAGTGTCCCTTTAGAAATGCTCGATAGTTCTGATACAACTAACTTGGAACAGAGTATATTCACTGCTTTTATACAGGCATTGATTCATTTCGGCATAGTGAATCCATTGATTACTGACGCAGTTATTGCAGATATGTTTAAAGAAGCTAAAGGTCGTTTCCTGATTATAGCTAAATCTAATAGTATGCTTGAAGTGAATGATGGCGAAACGAACTGTCACTATGTGAGCAAGCGCTATTGCGATGTTGTACTGGATGAAATAGCCGATTTCTTGGGGCGTAAAGGAAAAGAAGAAAAACTATCGATAGAAGATTCAAAATCAATAATAGGAAGTGTTGCTGATTATGTGGCAACGGAAGCAAAGGAACTGATTGCAAAGTTTAACACAGAACAGTTGCTATATAATCTTCTTTCTTTACACCATGCAATAGTGTATTGGTCAGGTTTGACACATGGGCGATTCAAACAGTTAAGTGAAGCTTACGCTTATATTGGTGCAAAATTTGAGAATCAATTAGAGTACCTCAATCAGTATTCAGAGATGAATATCTTAACCCAGGGGTTGATTGAATACATTATTCTTGATGATATTCACAATGAACAGGAAGAACAAAGTATTGAGAATATCGACAGGTTGTTTGCTTTGATGCATTTCAATACAAATATGGGAAGCTATATTGACCAATTGAGTGCTGGATTGCCAAATTCTGAATTGTCCATATTAGATAATGGTCGGTTGGCTTTGCCTAAAACTCTTATAGACAGAATTAACAGCTATTTTTATAGGTTGCGTGAACTTGGCTTAAATCATCCGGAACTTCTAAGGGAACTTAATTCACTTATGCCACAATATGATATAGATACAACAACGCCGGAATTTAATACTGCATACGAGAAGGAATTTGGACTGTCATTTGAAAAATATATGTCCTTGTTCCATACAGCTTATGATTATGCATTGAAAAATCAGCGGCCTATTGTTAAGATTCCACTTCATGTTTTTAAAAATCAAATCGCCGGTAAATGTCTCACAGAACAGGAATTTAGTGCATTTATGGAGCATTATGTGCTTCAGAAATCATTGAAAACTGAAGAGCTAAAACCCAGTGATCAATGGCTGCAACGTTATAACCGTTCTGTTCAACTGACAGCAAGACCATGGGTGTTATTCGAAGGTAATTTGTATTTTACAACCAAGACGCTTTGTGAAAGTACAATGATACTGATGGAGCGTCTGTCGAATGGTACTATACGTAAGCGGTCGAAGGAAATGAATAGTTTTGTTGCAAGGATCAATAATGAGAAAGGTCATTTGTTTACCATGAATGTTTCGGATTATTATAAGAAATTAAATATAGAGGGTGTATATATAAATGAAGAAGTGGCTGTTAAGCCTGGAAAATGGCTTAATGCAGATTCTGATTTGGGAGATATAGACATTTTACTTATCAATATTCCCAGGAAATTAATTGTCTGCATTGAAGCAAAGGATTTTGTAGAAAGCCGTACTGTTTATGAATTAATACAACAAGATCGTAAGATTGTTACGAAAGAACTTGCTCATGTCGTACGAAGGGATGAATGGTGTAAGAAGAACATTTTATCATTTCAGAAATATGTCGAAGCTGTAGATAAAACCTATACAGTCAAAACGATTTTCCTGACTTATAATGAATCAGCCTACAATTATTTTGAGCATGAAGAGAAAGTTGATATTCTCTTTTTATCAGCAATTGATTTAATAGAAAATCCAATGGTTGTGTTTGATTGAAATAAAGAATATGAGCTATAAAACTAAGGTTCAAAACTACAGAGTATTACTGGGTTGAAAAGGATGAAGAACTTTTGCTTTTCTTATAATATTTCTATGACATAGAAAAACAGTCATAAAATGTTCTGAAAGACAGTGAAATGATTAGGCGTGTAGTTATTGGGTGATGATGCTAATGGATTTGTAATCAGATTATCCGGTTAAATAAAAAATAATGATAAATAAAGAAGTTTTTTTTGAGATTCTGAATTTATATTTCCGGTCAAGGACAATTTGTCTGGACAAAAAAAAGTTATCCGGAGATGTGGATGAGCTTATGGAAGCTGGTGTCATTATACCACAAGATGAGCAGAAGGTAAAGATTAATCTGAAATCGGATTTGTTTTATGAAATATTACTGGAATATATTGAAAAAAAGTCAGGCCGTAAATTTCCCCAATCGGTTAAAGAAGTTTTTACCTGGGTGGAACGGTTTGAGGAGGCTCAGAAAGCTGAAAATGGATACGGAAATATCGTAAATGCTTATACTGAAGTTTTCAGAACATTAAAGTCTTATATTTTATACTTGTTTCATGTTCAGAATAAAATAGAGCTAAGTGGGTTTGCCAGTTCATTGAAAGATGAAGAGAGATGGGACTATGAAGAGCATATATTGGATGTTTTATTGAGAATTCCTCAAGATTCATACGAATTGTATGACATACTTTCTCTGTTGAATGGAAATGAATACCCCGGTAGAATATCAGATTTTTGTTATAACCTAGGATTGAATCGGGTGGAAGATGCTCAGAAATTGTATGTATATACGCGGGATAAGAAAAATAAGGATGATTTTTATATTCAGGCGAATTTATTAAAGGGAATCTTTGACCATAAGCCAGAGTGGGTGTTGAAGGAAATAGGTGCTTTGTTACCGGAACAAGCTTTGCTGGCTGGTTTTGTATTGGGAAGATTGGGGTATAAAGAGGATATCTATATTTCTGAGGGTATGAAACTGGCTGAAAGCATTGATTGGAATGATGCGGAAGCAAGATTACAGTTACCTTATTTTTACAAGGCTATGATTGAAAATTCCTCTACATCTTCTATGCTGAAAATGAGGTGTTTTGTGAAATTGAAGGGATTGTTTTCGGAAGGGAATGAGTCTTTACAAAACAGTGTGTTTCATAGCTGTTCCATGATAGAAGGTTTTGAGCAGGTGAGATACCGTTTATTGATTGAAACTTTTTTAGGAAAATCACAGGTTTACTATAAGCAAATCGGAAAATATTTCAGAACCTTTAAATCCTGTGATTATTTTTTTGATTTGTTTATGAATATGTGTTGGATTCGTTATAAAAATAGGCTGGGAGATATGATCGATGTGTCTGATTTTGAAGAAGCTATATCTCATTTTTGGAAGAAAGACCGGATACACACTGAACAGCATCTGCTGGAACTTATTTCGCATGATATTCCCTGTTTGCGTATTGCTACTGTGAGTCTGATCCGAAGTCAGTATTTTGGTTTTTATGAAGTTGATCTGACACAATTGGTCACGGAGTTAAAACAACTGAGAGCGTTGGAGGTGTTGTTTTATAATTGTTATTTTAATTTGGAGTCGTTTTTGCCTCTGATTCTTTCTTTGAGGAATTCTCCTTTCCCGAAAGTGGTGGAATACATGCAGCAAAAATTGGCTAAACTGGTGTTTGAATCCTATCATGATTATCTTTATGAAAAGGTGGCTGCGTTGGTTGCGGATGAAACGTTTTTAGACCCTGTAAAACGAAGTCTGGATGCTTATCATGAAATGCGGAAAATGAAGACGGCGATAAATGATCTGAATCCTGTAAAGAATGAACACGATTTGATGGATTTATATTATAAGCTGGAACATGAGAGAAATCAAAAAATGATGCATCAGGCCGACGGCAGGGAAAATTCAATTTTGTCTTTAGCAAAGCAAGTGGTTATTGTGCGGGGAAATTCCTGGAAAATGGGTGATAACCCGGTCAGTCCGCTTGGAAAGGTGGAGCATTCTTTTGTATTGGATCAAAAAATGTTTAAAGATCCGGATTTATTTGACTATACCCATCATTATTTTAAAAGTGAATTTTAACTATGGATATAAAGCCGATTATTGTAAGAGAATACCTGGAGTCTTTGACGGAAGACGGGGAGTTGGATTATATATTTCCTTTGTTTCTGGAATCTCAGGGGTTTATTATCCTGAGTAAACCCACGGAATCGAAGGGGATATCACAGTATGGAAAAGATGTTGTGGCTGTGGGGGTTGATTTTGAGGATGGCATAGAGAAACGGTTTTATTTTGAGTTGAAGGGAGGAGGGGATCGTCATATTACTTCTTCCACTTATGCGAAAGATGATGGTGTACGAATGTCATTGTATGAAGCGAAGGATCGAAAATTTGAATTTACGAATAAAGAACATGAGAAATTACCGTTAAAGATTGTATTGGTACACAATGGGGAACTGAAAGCGAGTATAAAGGATACTTTTGAAGGCTTTATACGCCAACATTTTCCGCCCGAAGACGGGATTGAATTTGACCGTTGGGGAATTTCTGAATTAACTCGTTTATTTTCAGAACGGTTCTTTGGTGAGTATCTGTTAGTGGACCGGGAATCTACGCGGTTATTTAATAAAACATTGGTCAATCTGGATGCAGAAGAGGGGGTGTCTGTGAATTTTATCCGGCTGCTGGATGTGATGTTTGGGAAAATGCAGAAAGAATGCCGGACGCCTTTATCCAGAGAATGGAAGATGCTGTTTGAATCGTTGAGATTGGTCGGTTTTATTGTATATACGGAAGCTAAGAGCTATAATAACCTCGATATTGCTAAAAGGTATCTCACCTGTCTGGTACTTCGCTTCTGGTATTGGATTTTGAAACATAAACTGGAAACGAACAGATCGGTAACGGCTTATTTTGATAAAGTATTGCATTTGTATACAGATGTTATGGCAGAATATTTTCAACGGACTCTGCCTGTTGCTAATTTGCCTGATGGATTATATGCCGAGGCAGGGGGTACTTATGAACAGTTAGGCTATACTTTCCGGACTTTGGGATATATCCAATATTTATGTTGGTTCATTAAAGTTTTTGCTGGTGAAAAGAATAGGAAGGAGATGGTGCAAAAATTATTGGTTCCTGTTTTAAATCACAACAGTGTATCGGGGCGGCCCTTGTTGGATATACATTCCATACCGGTTACGGATGTACTTTTGCTTTTGATTGAAGTTGGAGAATTACAGAGTGCCCGGAATTATTTATATAAAGTTTTGTCGTATATTAAACTGGCAAAAGAAAAGTACGGTCGGATGCCGGATGCTAATAATCAGGAGAAAAGTGTGATAAAATTTATATTGACAAAAGAAAAACCGATTTATTATTCGGATACGACCTCTCTTTTATTAGCTGTCCTGATGGAATTTACGGCCATTCTGGATATGGGAGGTTTGTATAATGAGATGAAAGCTTTTATACATCAATTTAAAATAGATCTGGGGATTTTTGTTCCGCATCACGGAGAATATTCCACTTCTAAAAATCTGATAGAGAATCCGGAAGATGATCTGGAAGAGCAACTTTTTTCAAAGGAGTTTTTTAATGATGGATATCAGAGAAGCATTAGCCTGTATAAGGGACTGGAGGGAGAGTTGTCTTTTGAAGATTTCAGGCAGGAGTTTATGGAGAGAAAAGAGGAATTCACTTATATTTATCGTACGGATAAAGCGGGGTATAGTTATTTGAGGGACCTGGCACATATTTATTTCCGGACTCCATATTTTCCGGATAAATGGAGGGGGATTTGCGGAAAATAAACCGGTTGTTATTTCATTGGTAAAAGAATAAAATTTAGAGAAATGTCCGATCTGTCGTCGTTTGCTATTAGTATTGCAGCTAACATAGTTTGTGATTGTTTATCTCTTGAATTGACAAACGTAGAAAAAGAGATAAAAGCAGCTTACAAGGCCGCTGAAGAAAAGTTTTTCCCGGATAGCGGTTTGAGGGATTCTGTATCCGTGGATAGGAGGTTAAGGTTTATAAAACGGGATATTGCCCGGATTATTAATGAACCGGATAAGAAAGATACTCTTGATCAGGAAACCAGGGTGTTTTTACAGTTATTTGAAAAAGAAATAGCGAAAAAACCTGCTGCGTCCAATTATTTGAAAGGAATTACAGATGAAAAGAGATATACTGAGATCGTGGGTGGCATAGAGGAGGTTAAGGAAGGAATTGATAAAATCACGGCTTACCTCGAAAGTGCGCGTATTACTCCATTTATTCCTTATCGTTTATATATCAGGCAGTCATTCCGGGAGGATTTTTGTTCGAATGAGCGGGTAGACAAAATTATTGGGATATTGCAAGGTTCTGCAAATACAATCCGGTTAATTGCTTTATCGGGGATGGGAAAATCCAGAATGGTCCGGGAGGCTTTTAGTGCGGAACCTGATATTCCGCTGTATTATTGTGAAGTGTTTGAAAGCAGGACTTTAAGTGCTGCACAGAATATTTTTCTGGAAGGTGGAGCAAGTATACTCATTCTTGATAATTGTCCGCTTCGTGATTTCCTGCAAATTAAGGATTTAAGGGATAGGTATAATAAGGATGTCCGATTGATCTCCATTTATAATGATCCGGCAGAAACAAACAAGGGAGATATTGAATTGATCAAACTCGAAAAAAAAGATTTGAACAGTGTCGTTGAAGCATATCTCATAAAGAGATTGGGAGATCGGAATAATGAAAATTTCCAGAGATTGTATGAATATTCAGATGGTATTCCTTATATGGCGATTTTGTTGGCAGATGCACTGTTGGTTAAAAATCTTCCTGCGGGCTATATCAGCGATGATACTTTACTTGACCGTCTTTTAGGCCTCGACGAAAGAAATCGGGAAGATGTCCGGAAGAAACGGATTCTGGAAGCTTATGCATTGTTTCATCCTTTAGGGGTGGATGGAGAATATGCTGCTCAGTTGAATTTTGTTGCTAATAATCCGAATATAGTTCCTTTGGATATTTCTGATCCTGTAACACGGCTTGCTCTTTTTAACGATGTAAGAAAACAATACGAGGAAAAACAATTACTGGAGCATTTGGGAAGCTGGGTAAATGTCAGACCTTTACCTTTGGCAGTTTGGTTGCTTAATCAATGGTTCAGATATTGTACAGAGGACACTATTTATGAAATTATCGGGGGTATACAGGCATTGCCAGAATATCATTCAAAGGCTTTGAGTGAAGCATTTGCAAAACGAATTAAATATTTGGCAGACAACGACCTGGCCCAGCGTACTTTTGAAAAGTTATTGAAACCGGGCGCCCCTTTTGGGCATGCGAAAGTGATTAATACACCATTGGGTTCACGTCTCTTTCGCTCATTTGCTGAAGTGAATCCTGTAGCGACCAGTGAACTTTTGTATGTTTTGTTTGTCGAAGCTCCAATAGATCAATTGTTGGGGATTGAAGGAGAGGTCAGGAGAAATCTGATTTGGACGCTGGAATCATTGTGTTTTGATAAGACGAGTTTTAATAAGGCTGCAAAAACTTTGGCCAGATTTGCTATTGCTGAAAATGAAACGTGGAGTAATAATGCTGCAGGAACTTTTATACAATTGTTTCAAGTGGCTTTGTCTGGAACGGAAGCGGATTTGGCAGAGAGGTTTGCCATTATTCAATATGGTTATTATCAGGGTAATCTTTATCAGGAATTGACTCTGAAAGCTATAGATAAGGCTTTGGATTATGGGCGTTTTTATCGTAGTGGCGGACCGGAGAAACAAGGTTTAAAAGTTTTGAGAGATTATGAGCCCTCAGGTCACGAAATTTTTTCTTATTGGGAGAATTGCGTAAACCTGTTGATAGAGTGGGTAGGTAAAGATAAAAAGATCGCAGAAGAAGGTGCGGATATTGTAAAAAAACATGCCCATTCATTATATCGGGCAGGTTGTGCTGATTTGTTTCTTAAACTGCTCGATTGTTTTGTTGTTGTAAAAGGAGAAGATTGGGAGGATATGCTGGATACATTGTATGATATTGTGAAGTATGACTTTGTATATGGGAATAAGGATTCTAACGAACAGATAACACAATGGATTAAAAAATTGACCAAACAAGATTTTTATTCCCGGTTTTGCGATGTAAGAAAATACGGACGTCGGCATGAAAAAATGGATTGGGAAAAAATTGTAGCGGCTGAGGCTGAATTATATTGTGAGTTGGCTGAAGAATATGTAGAGAAATGGTGGGATGATGTGACTATATTGAATTCCTTTTATGAAAATCAGTATTTATTTGCGAATGCTTTTGTGAGCAAGGTGTGTGAACTGGAAAGCGGACAATCTGAAAAGATAGATTTTTTTATTTCTAAATCACTGGAGATATTAAACACAAAGGAGTTGCCGTCTGGATATCCTTTCTTTGTTTATTATTGTTATTATATGAAGGATTCGGAACTTGGTGCAAGTGTTTTCAACAAGTTACTCACTCAACAGCAATATCCACTTTTGTTTGCTGTTGCGGCTGTTACTGATGTAGATTTGAAATATTTTCATTTGTTAACCGGGCTGGTGAAAAGTGGGAAAATAGCTATTGAAAATTTTAAATTGTATCTTAACTATCAAATGCCTGCAAATGATGAGGAAAGAATCCGGGTTTATGAGGAAATATTGGACTTTGGCCAGGAAGGAGCTATTTTATTGATTCCTTATTTAAATCACTTGTCTTATAATAAAGAAGCTTTACGAGAAGAAATAATTGTTAAATTAATTCAAAAATGTGTATTGTTGCTTTCTTTTGACGATACTGTAGACTATGACAGATATGATATTGTCCGATTGGCAGAGAAGATATTGAAAAGTGGAAAGGAAATGGCATTTGCTGTTAATCTGAACCGGAAGATAATAGCATCGTTAAAAACATCAATCCATCATCATCAATTGTTTGATTCCGTTTTCCAGATGCTAATTGAAAAATATGGTGAAGCAATTTGGGAGGATTTATCGAAGGCGCTGTTGGCTGAAGATGAAGATTATATGATATATCATAGTTTGAGTAGAATATTGGGTTCGGGTATTGGTCTGGGTGCAGGGCCGTTGTTTATATATGAGGATGAAAAATTACTGGAATGGTGTAAAGATAATCCGCAAAAAGCTCCCGGACGATTGGCAGCAATGGTTCCGGTATACGAATATGAAAAAAATGAAAGCGGCGGGAGCAGAGCGACCGGATTTAGTTCTATTATCTTAAAATTGCTGGATCAGTATGGTTCCGAAGAAGAAGTTTTAAATAGTCTGAATGCTAATATGAATTCTTTTTCCTGGACCGGTTCAGTTATTCCTCTTTATAAACAAAAGAAGAAGGCATTGGAGCAATTATTGACTCATCCCAATATGGAAGTTGTGAGATGGGCGGAGAAAGGAATAGAACGGGCTGAAGCAGAAATAGAATATGAGACAAAGCGGGAGGATTATGAATATTTTGCATACAGAAATGAATGAGAATATATGTAGGATGGATGTGTGGAATATAAGTGGTTGTTGCGATGAGAATTACTGTTAAAAAATAGATAGCAGAAATTTTATGAAAGATTATTGTTTATTTGTAGTGTAATAATATTTGACCTTATTTCTTTCGGGAGCAGTTTTGAGATCATGGGTTAGATCACGGGGCCGGGGCAATTGTGTGCACAATTGCCCCGGCCCTGTGTGTTTAACTTCACTTTTCGTCAGTTCAGGGGTGAAAATTTCCGGTTTAATGGATTCCTGGGGGTTGTTTTTTCGTATAATGATACATTTGTTACAGAAATTATAAAAGGATTAACGATGTTTCATGCTATTGTACACTTTTCGATTAAGAACAAGTTGTTTGTGGGACTGACGACTTTGTTCCTGCTCATCGGGGGAATTTATGCGATGCTGACTTTGCCGGTGGATGCCGTGCCTGATATTACGAATAATCAGGTGCAGATTGTGACGGTCTCGCCGACACTGGCGCCACAGGAGGTGGAGCAATTGATTACTTCGCCGATAGAGATTGCCATGAGCAATATAATGAATGTGGAGGAGATCCGTTCCGTGTCGCGTTTCGGGTTGTCACTGGTCACGGTGGTGTTTAATGAGAACGTGCCGACACTGGATGCGCGTCAACTGATCAACGAGCAGATCCAGGCGGTGGCCGGGGAGATCCCGCCGGAACTGGGAACGCCCGAGCTGATGCCGATTACGACGGGGCTGGGGGAGATCTACCAGTATATCCTGCGGGTGGCGCCGGGGTATGAGAAGAAATACGATGCGATGGAGCTGCGTACGATCCAGGATTGGATTGTGAAACGGCAGCTTTCGGGTATTCCGGGGATTGTGGAGATCAACAGTTTCGGTGGTTATCTGAAGCAATATGAGGTGGCGGTGGATCCGGCTGCTTTGTATTCCCTGAATATCACCATCAGCGAGGTGTATGATGCCCTGACGAATAATAACCAAAATACCGGGGGCAGCTATATCGAGAAAGTGAATCATGCTTATTATATCCGTTCGGAAGGGATGATCGGCACGCTCAGGGATATTGAGAATATCGTGGTGGCAAACCGGAACGGGATACCTATCCACGTGGATGATGTGGCCGAGGTGCGTTTCGGGGCACCCAAGCGTTTCGGGGCAATGACGATGGACGGGAAGGGAGAATGTGTCGGCGGGATTGCGATGATGCTGAAAGGGGCAAATGCGAATGTGGTGACGAAGGAGCTGGAGCAACGGGTGGAGAAATTGCAGAAGATATTGCCCGAAGGGGTTTCCATCGAGCCTTACCTGAACCGTTCGGCTTTGGTGAACCGGAACATTTCGACGGTGATCTCCAACCTGATCGACGGGGCGGTGATTGTGTTCCTGGTGCTGATCTTTTTCCTGGGAAACCTGCGGGGCGGGTTGATTGTGGCTTCGGTGATCCCGCTGGCGATGCTGTTTGCGTTTATCCTGATGCGGGTGTTCGGGGTGTCGGCCAACCTGATGAGTTTGGGGGCGGTGGACTTCGGTATTGTGGTCGACGGTTCTATTGTGATTCTGGAAGGAATATTGGCCCATATATACAGCCGGCAGTTCCGGGGACGCCATTTGACGCAGGCAGAAATGGATGCCGAAGTAGCCCGGGGAGCTGGGAGTGTGGTGCGGTCGGCGACTTTTGCGGTGCTGATTATCCTGATCGTATTTTTCCCGATACTGACCCTGACGGGTATTGAAGGAAAATATTTTACGCCGATGGCCAAGACGCTGGTGTTCTGTATTGTCGGGGCTTTATTCCTGTCGCTGACCTATGTACCGATGATGGCTTCGCTGTTCCTGAAAAAGGAAATCCGGGCGAGCCGCACCTGGGGAGACCGTTTTTTTGAGGGACTGAACAAGGTGTACCACCGGGCTTTGTGTTTTTGCCTGCGTTTTAAATGGAGTACCGTTGCTGTGGCTTTCTCGGCTTTGGTGGGTAGCCTGTTTTTGTTCACCCGTTTGGGGGCAGAGTTTATCCCGACGATGGACGAGGGCGATTTTGCGATGCAGATGACGCTCCCGGCAGGCAGTTCGCTGAGCAATAGCATAGAGCTTTCGGGGCAGGCGCAGGAGATCCTGATGAAGCAATTTCCGGAGATCCGGCATGTGGTGGCGAAGATCGGGACGGCGGAAGTGCCTACGGACCCGATGGCGGTGGAGGATGCCGATGTAATGATCATCATGAAGCCGTTTGACGAATGGACGAGTGCGGGAAGCCGTGCCGAAATGGTTGAAAAGATGAAACAGGCGCTGGAACCTTTGGAAAAGATGGCGGAATTCAATTTCAGCCAGCCGATACAATTGCGGTTCAATGAGTTGATGACAGGGGCCAAGGCGGATATTGCCGTAAAACTTTATGGTGAGGATGTGGACGAATTGTATACACAGGCGAAAAAGGCGGCCGCGTATGTGGAGAAAATTCCGGGGGCATCGGACGTGATTGTGGAGCAGACGATGGGGTTGCCGCAGTTGGTGGTGAAATACGACCGGGATAAGTTGGCCCGCTACGGCATTAACATCAGCGAGCTGAATACGGTGATCCGTACGGCTTATGCCGGGGAGATTGCTGGGGTGGTGTTTGAAAACGAACGGCGGTTCGACCTGGTGGTCCGCCTGGACAAGGATAAAGTGGCCGATTTCAATATAGATAAGTTGTTTGTACACACTTCCGAAGGGATGCAATTGCCGCTGAGCGAGGTGGCTTCCATAGAATTGGTGAACGGGCCTTTGCAGATCAACCGCGATGCCACCAAGCGGCGCATTGTGATCGGGGTGAATGTGCGGGATGCGGATATACAGCAGGTGGTGGCACAGATTCAGGAGACGCTGGACCGGAATATACGGTTGAAACCCGGTTATTATTTTGAATACGGCGGACAGTTTGAGAACCTGCAGAATGCAATCAGTACGTTGTTGATTGTGATCCCTGTGGCATTGTCGCTGATCCTGCTGCTGCTGTTTTTTGCTTTCCGGAGTGTTACGTATACGCTGGTGGTGTTCAGTACGGTTCCCCTGTCGTTGATCGGTGGTATACTGGCCTTGTGGCTGCGCGGCTTGCCGTTCAGTATTTCAGCCGGGGTCGGGTTTATCGCACTGTTCGGTGTTGCGGTGCTTAACGGTATCCTGATGATCAACCGTTTTACGGAATGCCGCAAGGAAGGGCGTTACCAAAAGTCCACGCGGGTGGTGATTCAGGAGAGCACGCCTCATTTGCTGCGTCCGGTGTTCCTGACCGGATTGGTGGCCTCGCTGGGATTTGTGCCGATGGCTATTGCCACTTCGGCCGGAGCAGAGGTACAGCGCCCGTTGGCAACGGTGGTGATCGGCGGATTGATTGTCTCCACGATACTCACGCTGATTATTATTCCTATATTTTATCAGATTGTCAATTCGGCTGTTTTGTTGAAAAGGGGGCATTTCAGGCGCTTTTTCGGAATTGGCGCGGTAGTGTTGCTGCTGGTGTTGCCGGGAGTTGTACAGGCCCAGGAGGGTGGTGGAGTGAACCGGGAAGTTTTGCAGGTAGCGGAAAGGATGACGGATGGTGGGGTTTTCCCGGAAGGTGTGCAGCAGACGGAGACAGGCGTACAACGGTTGACGTTAGAACAGGTGGTGGCGTTGGCGGTGAAAAACAGTCCCCGTTTGCAGATTGCCGAATCGCAGATTGAGATGAGCCGGGCGGGTCGCGGGGAAGTGGCGGAATTGCCTGCTACGGAATTCAGTTATTCGTGGGGACAGCTGAACGGAGAAGGCCGGGACGATTATCAGATAGAGGTGACCCAAAGCCTGGGGTCGCTACTGACTCCTTTTTATAAGAATGCTTTGGTGAAGCGGCAGGTGGAAACCGGGCGGAATTATGCCGTATTGGTGGAAAAAGAGGTGCGGGCCGAGGCGAAACGGGCGTGGAGTTATTATGTATATGCGATGCATACGCTGGCTTTGTACCAGGAACAATTGGAACTGGCGGATCGTTTACAGCATGCCGGGGAGTTGCGTTACGAGCAGGGGGAGATTACCCTGTTGGAGAAGAGTATGACGTCGACGCTGGCAGCGGATATGCGGACCCGTTTGTTTCAGGCACAGGAGGAGTTGAGGGTGGCAGTCCGCCGTTTGCAATGGGCCTGTTATTCGGATTCCCCCATAGAGCCTGCGCAACCGGAATTATCGATGCTTGCAGTAGATTCATTGCCGGCAGTTGGGGGTGAAGCTTACCGGAATTATTTTAGTAGCCTCACCGATGAAAAAATTGCCATGCTGAAAGTAGAGCGCAGCCGTTTTTTCCCGGAACTGTCGTTTGGCTATGTGCGCCAGGATATACGGCCACTCAGGGGATTGAATTCGTGGATGGTCGGAGCTTCTTTTCCGTTGTATTTTGTTCCTCAGCGCAGTAAAATCCGGCAGGCGCGCATTGCTGCCAATGTCAGCCGGATCGAGACGGACCGCAGTATCCGTGAACTGGACCATAAGATCGGGGAACTGCGGATTCAGTTGAACAAGTACGGCGAGAGTATTCGCTATTACCGGATGTCTGCCTTGAAAGAAGCGGAGGAGTTGATGAAAGCGGCCGACCTGATGTTCCGCGAAAGTGAAACTGATATCACGGAGTATATCCAAAGCCTGAATGCTGCCCGGGAGATTAAACGCGGGTATATCGAGGCGGTGTATCAGTATAATGTGGCAGCCTTGGAGTATGAACTTTATAGATAATTCTGTTGACTTATTGAATAGTTTTGAATAAAATAAGCTGTGTTTCGGCAATTCAAATTATCACATTCTTGAAATATATAACTAATTTTGATGTAGAACTCAATGTTTGAAACAATCTAACCATGAAAAAAATATTTATCCCCCTGATCGTATTAGCTGTTGCAGGATGCAAGGATGCTAAAAATAATTCCGTTGCTGAGGCGGTGACTTCGGCAGATACGGTTGTTGTGGTTGAGCAAATAGAAGAAACAGAAGAGGCGGATGCGTATAGTTCTGCCACTTCTAAACCCAATGAGGTGCTGTTCAACGGGACGCTGGTGGTGCCGCCGGAGTATCAGGCTACCGTGACGATGGTCATGGGCGGAACGGTGAAGAACAGTAAATTGCTTTCCGGTATGGCGGTGAAAAAAGGACAATTGTTGGTGACGCTTGAAAACCCTGATTTTATTGATTTGCAGCAGAATTATCTGGATAGTCATGCACAATTGGAATATCTGGAAGCCGAGTACAACCGCCAGCTGGCATTATCCAAAGAGCAGGCAGCATCACAGAAAAAATTGCAGCAGGCTAAGGCGGAATACCTGTCAATGAAAAGTCGGGAGCAGGCCACTGCGGCGCAATTACAGTTACTGGGGGTCCAGCCGTCTGTTTTACTGACGGGAGGCATACGGCCTTACCTGGAGGTACTTTCCCCGATTGATGGGTATGTGGGTAATGTGCGGATCAATGCCGGGAAGCACATTGCTGCCGGGGAAGCCCTTTGCGACGTGATCAACAAGGATCGCACGATGCTGCGTTTGGTGGCTTATGAGAAAGATTTGTCGAATATCCACAACGGGGATACCGTCGAATTTACGGTAAACGGGATCGGAGCGCAAGTGTTCCGTGCTACCTTGGTTTCTGTCGGGCAGCAGGTGGACGAAGCCAGTCGTTCACTGGAAATCTATGCTCGGGTGGACGCTCAGGAAGAGCTTTTCCGGCCCGGAATGTATGTGACAGCCCGGATTCTGCATCAGGAAAAGAAATAAATCGTATTTTTGTAAGTCTCCCGACTTATTTACTAATTTTGAATAAGATAAGCTGCGTTTCGGCATAACTTTTAAGTAAGCTTGAAGATTCTGTACTCAACTTGCATTATCTTTAGTATGTGCTTTGATTCCGGTTTATGAGGTCGGGTAAGATATATAACTAATTTCGATGTAGTATTTATGAAATTATACAGTCCTCTTTTTCAAAGTCGTTTCCTGCTGATTATTGTGATTATCTCAGCGACGGTGGCTTCGTTGATTCATTTCCCGGAGCTGATCTCACTGTTCGTTACTTACGAGCCGTTCAGCCTTTTCCCGGGTATGAAACCGCAGGATGTGGAATTTGAGATCGGGTTTACCTTTATTTCCCTGTTGATCCTGTTTGCCGTCAACACTTTTATTTTTAGGTTCGACACAAAGGGGATGAAAACAGGGGTAGGCCGTATCGCTTTTTCATTTGTGGTTACCTGGATACTGAGCAGCGGCCTGGGGCGTTTTTTTATTTATCTGCATCAACATTTCGACATTCCGGCTATTGATGCAATAGCGCATCATTACCTGCATCCATTGCGGGATTTCATTATTACCTGTATTATCACGGGTAGTTGCTACATCATTTATCTGGTGCGCCGTCAACAATCCTATCAGCTTGAAAACGAGCAGTTACGGGCTGAAAATTTACAGAATCAATACGAAGCTCTGAAAAACCAGTTAAATCCGCACATGCTGTTCAATTCGCTGAATACGCTGCGTTCACTGGTGCGCGAATCACAGGATAAGGCGCAGGAGTATATTCAGGAATTATCTCGGGTATTGCGTTATACCTTGCAGGGCAACGACACCCAGAAAGTGCCTTTGTCGGGGGAAATGGAGTTTGTGAACGCTTATATTTTCCTTCAACTGATGCGTTATGAGGATAACCTCCGGTTTGAGATCAGGGTGGACGAACAGCTCCATGATAAGCAGGTGCCGCCGATGGCCGTGCAGTTGTTGATAGAAAATGCGATCAAACATAATGAGATCAGTAACCGCCGCCCTTTGGTCATCACGATCCGGACAGAAGGCGGGGAGTGGCTGAGTGTATGCAACCGTATTCAGCCGAAGATGACCGGGGAGTCGACCACTGGAATCGGACTGGCGAACCTGAACAAACGCTATGAACTGCTGTTTCAGCAGCAGATTGTGGTGGAAAAGACGGGGGATGTTTTTTGTGTGAAAATACCTTTGTTATGAAACTCCGGGTACTTTGGTATACCTAAAAAATGAGGGGCTATAGGGGTACTGAAAATAAAATGATAAACGTATGAAAGCGGTAATTGTTGAAGATGAAAAAGCGGCTGTGCGCAACCTGATGGCTTTGCTGTCGGAGGTGGAGCCCGAAATCGAGGTAGTGACGGCTTTGGACAGTATTGCCGAGAGCATCGACTGGTTCCGTGCGCAACCGCAGCCCGATCTGGTGTTTATGGATATCCATCTGGCGGACGGTTCGGCTTTTGAGATTTTCCAGCATGTGGAGATCCGTTGTCCCCTGATTTTTACGACGGCATACGATGAATATGCCCTGAAAGCTTTTAAGGTGAATAGCGTGGATTATTTGCTGAAACCCATTGCTGCCGAAGACGTACGGAATGCACTTCGGAAACTGGAATGCCTGAGGGGGGAACAATCGGCCGACCGGATGCAGGAAGCCGGTTTGCAGGGCCTTTTGCAGGCATTGAAACAGCAGGAACATTATAAAACACATTTCCTGATCCCACAGAAAGGGGATAAATTACTACCGCTGGCGGTGGATGCCGTGTATTATTTCTACATCACCGACGGGAATGTAAAGGCCGTGACGGACGGGAGGGAATACGTCCTGTCGCAGACGCTGGACGAAATAGCCGATTCCCTGCCTCCTGCCGCATTTTTTCGGGTCAACCGCCAGTATCTGATTGCCCGCCGTGCTATTAAAGACATCGACCTGTGGTTCAACAGCCGTCTGTCCGTCAACCTGACCGTTCCTGTGGCGGAGAAAATTCTGGTCAGTAAAGTCCGCGTCGCTGAGTTTAAGGAATGGTTTACGAGGGGATAACACAGGGGGACTGGGCAAATGTGCGCACAATTGCCCCATCTCCGTGATTACTAGGGTGAATGTAGGCTGGTAATGGAATTCTTCGTAGGAAAAAGCGGTCAGCTTCTCTTGTTTTCAGGCGGTTCCGAAGGATACAGGGGGTCATAGCGGCCCGACATATTGGGGTATATACTGCAACCGTTTTCAGTTTCCTGCCTTCACGAACGAAAAGTTGAGCTTCCGGCACTTTCTCCCTGTACTTCACCTGTTTCCAAGCGGACAGGCGGATCATTTTCTTCGTGGCAGGATGCACCTGGCTGCCGTCTTGTTTAGAAAGATAGGGAAAAATAATAATGTATCGATGAGGAAGGGACCGGTGTTTTTACAACAGCCCCCGGCACCGGAGTTTCAAGGGTTACCGGGGCTTTTACCTGCCTGGATATTCCGGTAAATCACGGAGCCGGGGGCTTTAGGTCACTGTGCTTTTATTTTGCCCATCGTTTGAGCCGGGGAAAATAGGCTTTCATCTGAGCAATCGCTTCTTCTTTCGAATACCGGCTATCACAAGCCCCGTTGAATTCATCGAGAAACTGAATGCAATGTTCGATCATCCCTTCCATTGTACAATCTTGGAGGAATGCCCCCTCTTTATAGCAATAGCAGCAATAATCCTCATTAGCGGAACCGTCTTTATTTGTTCCGAATTGGTCCGGAGTTCGCATCGGCATGCCGCAGCTTTGGCAAAACAGATTCATATATTGCTCATTTTTTACAAATACGTTGTCGATCCAATAGGTTGCTGATTCCGGGGTGAATTTCAATACACAGTATTCCGGGTCTTCCACTCCCCCGGGGAAATGAGGCAGCATCCAGTCGCTCCAGAGAGAGCGTTTTATCGCCTCATCCGTTACGATCTCTATTTCGCCGGTGTAAACGACGCTGTCGCTGCCTTTTACAATTGAGACCCCTGCTTTGGGATTGACCCTAAAATGGGCTGTCTTTGCTGAACTTGTTCCGGTCGAGACGTAGATTGCCCCGTCCTCGTCTTTGAGTTTTACCATTGCCACCGGGCGCGGATAGCCGTTTTCGTCTATCGAAGCCAGTGTAACGATCTGTGCCGTAGCGACTATTTGCGCTGCTTTTTCCTGAATGTCCATGTTTGTCGGTATTTTATTGTTCTGTTTTTGATTTGGATGCAAAGTTAATCGGGATTGGTTGTATTTTAATGAAAAATACTTTTTTTAAATATAAATAATAAATTTAGTTCTTGAATTGAAGTATTGGATTAATATTTACCTTTGCCGCATTTGGGAATTCTGAGGCAAGATTTTTATGACGGATGAAATAAATGAAGCGTTGGGTGGTTGCGGATCCGGGAAGGAAGATAAAGGAGGATTCCGAAGCCGGATTTCAGGAAGAGGCAGGGAGTAGACGTAACATTTACAGGCGAGTAAAAAAATTGAAATAAGAGTGTAATTAAAACTTGAATACAATGAATCACTTTTGGTTGTCTTTAGGTACCGGGCTTGTTGCCGGAGGAGTGGATGTAATACCTATGTTGCTGAAAAAGTTTCCTAAGGCCTCGTGTCTTTCTGCTTTTATTCAATATGTCGTCGTTGCGATTGTGATTTTTCATATCCATCTGCCTGGGCTGTCTTGGTGGTTGGAAGGAGCTCTTGTCTCTTTGGCCATGGCTTTGCCTGTGCTGGTGTTAGTGGCCGAAAAAGAGCGTAAATCGGTTCCCGTAATTGCCGTAAATGCACTGGTGTTGGGTGTTCTGATCGCTTGGGTGAAAGTCAGTTTCTGAATCTGGTAAGATTTATAGCCCCCGTTGCAGAATACGTTGTGAGGCAAACCCGTCAATGCCGGTTTCCGGGCGGTCTTTGCGGAGGGATTATCCTTCCGGGAGGCCGGGGACGTTGCGGCAGAATTTGCGGAGCACGGCCATCAGGCGGGCTTTATCGATGGGCTTGACGAGGTATTCATTGCATCCTGCCCGGAGGGCAGCAGTCTTGTCGGATTCGAAGGCGTGGGCTGTTAAGGCGACGATGGGGAGGTTGGGACGGAATTTACGGATTTCGGCGGTGGCGGTAAGGCCGTCCATCTCCGGCATCTTCATGTCCATGAGGATCAGATCCGGGGGATTATTTTTCGCCATCTCCACGGCTTCGCGGCCGTTCAAGGCATGCAGTACGTTGAAGTGCCGACGCAGCAGGGCAGAGATTAAGAGGAAATTACTGGTGATGTCTTCGGCTATCAGGATGGTCGGGCGTTTGGCGGAGAATGCCGGAGTTTCGTCCAGTGCGTGGCGGGCGGCGACAGTCCGTGCTTCTTCGGGGGTAGCGTCCAATATTTCAGGATCGCAGGGCAGTATGGCCCAGAACTGCGAACCTTCGCCGTAGGTGGATTCAAAACCGACGCTGCCGCCCATGGCTTCGGTGATGGCCTTGCAGATGGAGAGGCCGAGTCCCGTGCCCTGCGCAAATTCGTCGAGCTTTTCAAAACGGTGGAATACTTTGACTTTCTTTTCTTCCGCAATACCAATGCCGCTGTCCTTGACGTAGAGGCGAATACCCTCGTCCACCTGTTCGTAGCCCATCTCGATGAAACCTTTCGGAGTGTATTTGATGGCGTTGGTGACGTAGTTGGTGATGACCTGTGCGATGCGGTTTTTATCCGATTTGACGCGGCAGGTGCAGTAAGGGTTGACGGCAATCAGCCTGACATTCGGATTGGTGACCCGTTGTTTCATGGAGGAGACAAGGTCGTTGAAATATTCCGACAGGTTGAAATCTTCGTATTTCAGTTCCACCGAACCGGCTTCGAGTTTCGACAAGTCCAGGATATCGCTGATCAGCTTCAGCAGCAGTTCGTTGTTGGTGTGGATGATGTGCATGTATTCTTCGCGCTCGTCCTTGTCTTCGGTGGTCATCAGCAGGTCGGAGAATCCCACGATAGCATTCAGCGGGGTACGGATTTCGTGGCTCATGTTGGCGAGGAAGGCGGACTTGAGCTTGTCGGATTGTTCCGCCAATAGTTTGGCCTGCCGCAGTTCTTCGATCATCCGTTCGCGCTCCGTAATGTCGTCCACGCGGATGACGATGCCGTCGAGGGTGTGGCCATCGTTGAATACGGGGGTCGCCAGCACTTCAATAGCGCGCTTGTTGCTCAGGCGAAACTGGATCTGCTCCATTTGCCTCGATTGCATGGCGCGTTGCATGACGCAGTTTTCGCAGGGGGTGCGGCGGTTGTGGGCGCTCTTGTAGCAATGTACGCCTTTCTTGTAGGCCTCGTAGGAAAGGCTGGCGGAACACATGGAGATGTTTTCCCATTGCACGATGTAATCTTTGTCGATGTATGCCAGCCCGGAATTGGTGTTGTTGAGCACCAGTTCGTTCTGGCGGATCAGTTTATCCAGTTCCTCCTTGTTTTTCAGCAGTGTCAGTTCCGCTTGCTTGTGGGCTTCGATGTTGATCGACATGCCGGAGACATACTGGTAGGGAGCGTCGTTGAGGATCGACGTTTCGAGCACGCCGCGCGTTTCCCACCATTCGTAGACGCCGTTTCCCCTGAGGTCGATGCGATATTCCACTTTCCATTCGCCGCTGTCGTGGTGGCCCACTTCTTCCAGTGTGCCTGCGAAAAGCTCCCGGTCGTCGGGGTGGATGCAGGCTAGGAATTTTTCCAGGGAATTGACTTCCGAGGCGTCGCGCCCGATTTTGTCGAAGCCTTCGCCGAAGCTTACCCGCCCTTTCTGCGGTTCGAAAAACCAGGTGTAGGCATCCATTGCTTCCATTGAGATGGAAAGTACTTTGGCGCGGCGTTTCAGTTCATTCTGCAGGCTCTGGTCCCAGCGGATATTGAGCAGAAGGCGTTTGTCGCCGTCGTAGATGATGTTTTTGCGGACGATTGTGTCGTACACCCGCCCGTCTTTGAGCGTGATGCGTTCCAACCCGAGATAAGGTTTGCCGGTGGTGAAGACTTCCAGGTCGGTTTTCTGCATTTGTTTCCCCTGTTGTTGGTCGATGATGTTGTAGACGGTTTCCCCTTCATGGGTGTCGAACATCCGCTGGCTTTCTTCGTTGCAGAAGACATAGCGGAAGTTGTCTTCCACGTCTTTGATGTGGATGGGCAGGGGTATATTGTTGAGTATCTTTTCCTGTAACTGTTTCCTTTTTTCCAGTTCCGTGTTATCCTTGCGGAATCCCACGTATTTAACGACTTTGCCCGTGGCGTCTTTCTCGTAGGGGACGCCGTTGACGGTGCAATATTGCCACTCGGATTTGCCGGGAAAGCGGAGGCGCACGTCTATGGTGAAGGGTTCGTCCCGTCCCTCGAGCATCAGGCGGCCTGCCCGGTGTGCCTGTGGCAGGTCGGCCTCGTGCATGTTGGCGTAATAGGCTTCGAGGTCGAGGGGGCGGGTCTTATCGTAGTTGTTAAGCGGTTCATTTTCTGCTAGGAACACTTGTTTCAGTGTATCGAACTCCCAAAGGGCGAAACCGGAAGCCTTCATGGCCAGTTCGGTCTTTTGCTTGTTCTGCCGGAGTTCTTTTTCCACCTGCACGGTAGTGGTGACATCCTGGGCTACGAAAATATATTTGTCAATTCCGCCGTTGTTTTGCTTTACCACCGAGACGGTGATTTCCAGGTGGCGCACGCCCGTATGGGTAGTGGGATAGTATTTTTCCCTTGCCAGACTGAAGTCGTAACCCACGGTGAAGCGTACGTTTTCCCCTTGCCGCAGGCGGTCTTTCATGTCATCGGGGATGTTGGGATTCTGAAAAATGTTTATTCCCAGCATGTTTTTCTTGTCCGTGACTTCCATCATAGCCATGCCCGCATGGTTTATTTCAGTAAGGTTGCCTTCGCTGTCGTAGAGTTCGAGGCCTACTGGTAGGTTATCGTAGATGGTTTGTAGCAGTATGTAGGATTCTTTGCCGTTTGCTTCTTTTTCTGACATGACGGTGTCGGATTTGTAGTGAGCTTTTTTCTATTGATGTCTACAAAGATATATTTTATAACTTTATATTCCAGTATTCTGGGTAAAAAGCTGAATGATAAAAGGTAACACACAGGGGGACGGTGCAATTGTGCGGAAACCGGGTAGGTTTATCTGTCCCTATTTATTGATTTGTCTCTTCTGGACGGCTGTTTTTAGTGACTGAGTGTTTGATTTTTAAAACGGCCAGATTGAGTTCCACCGTTGTTTCGGTTGTAACCGTAGGCAATTCGTCTGTTAACAGGTCTGCGATCAATTGACCGCTTTTTTGCAGGATCGATTTCCGGGTGGGTTCATCTGCTTCAGGAAGGGTTGTTAACTGCCGTGTCAGCAAGCGGAGTTTGTAAAAAGCATCGATAATGGCGAGGGTGGTCTGAGTAGCCTGCTCGCTTTTCAGGATGGTTGCCAGCATGTACAACCCCCGTTCGGTGAAGGCAAAAGGAAGTTTCGTTTTCCCTCCTTTTATTGAAGTCGAAAATTTCGACTTCAATCCGTCCCATTCTGTTTTTTCCAACCGGATAATATATCCTGTGGGAAACTTATCCGGATTATTACTTACTGCTTCATTTACCCGTTTGGTCTCCACTCCGTAAAGTTCGGCCACGTCGGAATCCAGAATGACCGGAGTGTTCCGCAAGGTAATGATCTTTTTTTCGACTTGTTCAAAACTCAGGGTATCCATAGCACACACTTTAACAGATGGTTTGGTTTTCACAATTTACGAATTTTTTTCCATAAATCAAATCCGTTTTTGCTATTCTTCACTCCAACACAAATGGTAATACATCCGTTTTTGCAGGAAGGGCTTCGGGTTGATACCGGAATTCTTCATAGGAAAAGGCGGTCAGCTCCTCCGGGGTGGTGAGACGGTTTTGCAGGATGTAGCGGGTCATAGCGCCCCGGCACATTTTGGCATATACGACGATGTTTTTTAGTTTCTCGCCATCCCGGACGAAGAATTGGGGTTCCAGCACCTTTACTTCCCGTTTCACCCGTTTCCAGTCGAAGAGGCGGGTCATTTCCTCGGTGGCCAAATGCACCAGGTACCCATCGTCCTGTTTCACCGATTCGATCAGCACATCCGTCAATAGGGGTTTCCAAAAGTCGAACATATTCCGGTCGTCGTTATCCGGCAGTTTCACACTGCCTTCCAAACGGTAGTTCTTAATGCGGTCCATCGGCCGGAGCAGGCCATATAAAAAGGAACAGATCCACAGATGGCTGTTGGCATACGCATAATCGGCCTCTGTAAATTCCCAGGCACGCAGATGCCGGTAGGCCATTCCATTGTAGGATAATACGGCAGCCCCGCTGTCTTCGGGATCGAAAAAAGAGAGGTAACGCAGTTTATTCAGGATCGCCAGGCGTGCATTGCACTTGAGGGCTTTCCCCAATTCTGCTTCCGTAAAGGCCGCCAGTTGCAAGGCATGGCGGCTGGCTTCTTTTAGGAACCTGGGCTTTGTCGAAAGCTCCGGTGAGACTTCCGGCCGGGTGGTCATATGTTTGGCACAAGCTAATAAAATCTGCATGGTCTTGTTTTTATCTTTATGCAAAAATAATAAAAACCGGGTAAACGAAGGGAGAGGAATGCAGATAATACTCTTACAGGAATGATGAACCAAAAGGCGCATTTGCCCTTTTTTACCAGCCTCCGAAAACGTATATCTGCCAGTTGGGGACTTCCGGGAAGTAATCATTCAATAGAATAATCAGCCAGTAGAGGATAAAGAGAAAGATATGAATGATGCAGACGGTCGCTCCCGGCATGTACCGGATTTTTAGCTGTACACATAAACGCCATAGGAATTTCATATTCCGGGCCTATTAAAATCCGACGGATAATCCTGCCGAGAAATAAGGCGCTACGCCAAAATAACCGCCGGGTTCCGTGCTGACGAACATCGCTTTCAAGGTGCGCTTGTCGTATGCTGCTATCCGCATCGCATTGACGCCTGCGGTCAGCGGTATGCTCACGTGTTTGCCTAACTTGAATTGCGGCCGGAAGCCACTGACCATATATTGATGAGAAAACATCATATCCTTGCCGTCTTTCTGCAAAAAAGCCACCTGCCCCGACATTTCCAGTACGAGGTTCAACGAAAAGTTATCCGTAAAGTGATATCCCCCGGAAGCCATGAATCCGTTGCTCATATTGATGTCCGCATTCCAGCGTCCTTCGGCGGACCATTTCAGATACAGGGCGGGGAATGCCATCGGATAACCGAAGGTGTTGTTGATGGCAAGTCCTCCGCCGATTTGCAGGTTGGGGCGAATCTGGCAGATAAATAATACGGCAGCGTTGGCGAGCACCTGTTTGCGGGTGATCCGTGAAAAGCGGGTGGTCGGGGAATAAATGCCAATGCCTGCGCTTGTGACAATGACCCATTTTTTACTGAAGGGAGTGATATTCAGCAATCCCAGATAGAGATCGAAAATCTCGTCCGTGACCAGGTTCTTCCGGAAATTCCGGTTGTCTAGGCGGGCATAGGCTGCACCTGAATGGATGGCCCATAGCCGGGGTAAGCCGTCGGGATTCATTTTGACAGACAGGGGAATATTCAGATCGGCCTGATAGATCACTGAGGAGCCCTTGTAATTGCTTATTTTTTTATCTGTATCGTCGTCCCGGTATGCCGATTGGCCGATATATTCCGCTTTGACGGTGAGTTGTGCCTGAGCCGTAAAGGTCAGCAGGAGGGGTAACAGGAGGAATAGTGCGCTTCTTTTCATGAGTATATTTTTGAGGTGAACGGCGCAAATATCCGTATTAAACCTCCCGCCGGAAAAATTATTTGACGAAATGACGGTTCGTTGTGACGAACGACTGGCAGATGTGAACCGGAAACTGTAGATTTGTCCCATGGAAAATGGTTACCTGAAAAATTACGACCGCTTTGTGTGGTTGTGCTGGGGAATGCTCTACCTGACGCAGGTGATGCAATTCCTGCCCCAGGCTTCCCTGCTGGAAGCACTGGTGTTTCCGGTTGTACTGCTGGCCGGCTGTTATCCTTCTGCCACTTACCTGAGCAAACATTTGTTGCATAAGGCGATGCTGCGGAAACGGCTGAGGGTGTTTCTCTGGCAATTTGTAGCCTTGTCAGCGGTATCGGGAGCGGTTTGCTTTGCCGGAAGCCTGCTGTTCTGGTATTTGGAACAGTGGGGGATGTTCCCTCCCTCCGAACTATTGTCCATACCCAATCCGTTCTATTATTTCCCGACCTTGTTTACCGGTGGTTTTCTCATTAATATCATATTCTGCGGACTGCGGTTTTATGAGGAAAACCTGAAATTCCAGAAGCAATTAAATGAGTCGCAACTCTATGCCCTGAAAGCACAGATTAATCCGCATTTCATGTTCAATGTCCTGAACGACCTGCATTATTATGTGGAAAACGGCGACCGGCTGGCTTCGGTGCTTTTACTGAAATATTCCGATGTGCTGAGGTACCAGCTTTATAGCGGGAAGAAGGAAACCGTGCCCTTGGAGGAGGAAATCCGGTTCCTGCAAGATTATATCGAAATCGAACGGATGCGCTGGGAGGACAAAGTGGAAGTGAAAAGCAACTGGGAAACGGAGAATCCGCAACTGGATTTCCTGCCGCTTATCCTGATCACCCCTGTGGAAAATGCCTTCAAGCACGTGTCCCACAGTCAGGTGCGGAAAGGATATGTCAGCGTCAGCCTGCGGCAGAACGCCCGTACGGTGAGGCTGGAAGTGGAAAATTCGAAACCGGATGTTCCGAATGTCCTGAAACCGGATTCGGGACTAGGGCTGGAAAATCTCCGCAAACGGCTGGATATTGCTTACTACGGGCGCTATTCCCTGACGGTGAATGAAACGGAAAGCACGTATAATTCCTTATTGACGATCCAATTATGAATGCCGGAATGAGCCCGCTGAAATGCCTGATTGTAGACGATGAGCTGATCGCTACGAAAATCATCGCCAACTATGCCGGGAAACTGGATTTTCTGCAAGTGGAAGCGGTGTGCAGTTCTTCGGTCGAAGCGGCAGGGATGTTGCAAAACAAGGAAATCGACCTGATGTTTCTGGACATCAATATGCCCCAACTGTCGGGCATCGAGTTTCTGGAATCACTGGACAAAGCTCCGCTGACCATCCTGACGACCGCCTATTCTGAATATGCGCTGGAGGGATTCCGGTTGCATGTGATTGATTATCTGCTGAAACCGTTTTCATTCCAGCGTTTCTTTCAGGCGGTGCAGAAAGCCAACGATCTTTTCCGGTCGCGTCTGTTATTGCAGAAAAACGAAGAGGAAAAGACTACAGATATTTACATCCGGCAGGGGGATGCGTTTCTGAGGATCAATTGGGATGAAATTCTGTTTGTGGAAGCCATGCAGAATTACCTAAAGCTCCATCTCGGCGGGAAAGTTTTTGTCATCCGCCAGACCATGGCCTCTTTGGAAGAAATGCTGCCGAAGGATGCGTTTTTCAGAATCCACAAGTCTTTTCTGGTAAACATAGCCCGTATAGATGCTGTTTCGGGAGGACGGTTATTTATCAGCGGCATAGAACTACCAATTTCCAAACTGCGAAAGGAAGAATTAATGAATACGGTGGTGTTTAAAAAACTGGTCAGTAAATAATTCATGGGGAACGTGTCTTTTGGATTTCCCCACAGGTCTTAGTGATAAAAATAGGCGCGGAAAAAGATACATGCGGGGAGAAAACTGTATATTAGCCACTTGAAATAGGAAGACAAAGGAATAGTACGAACCGGGGCAAAGTGCCGGGAAATGCTGGGCGGTGGATTTCGGTTTGGACTGGCGAAGAAGAAATTATATTATTATTACTGAATGATGAAACAATTAATTGCCTGCTGCGGATTGGATTGCGAAAATTGCGATGCCCGCATAGCTACGGTCAGGAATGACGACGGGTTAAGGGAGAAGACTGCACGGGAGTGGAGTGCTATGAACAATGCGCCGGAGATTACGGCTGCCACCATCAATTGTATGGGATGCCGTGCCGACGGGGTGAAATTCGCCTATTGCAGTGATTACTGCCAAATCCGCAAATGTGTGGCGGAGAAAGGGTTTGATACCTGCGGAGATTGTGCCGAAGTGGAGCGTTGTCCGGTGGTAGGTGCTGTCCTTCAGCATGCTCCCGGGGCAAAAGAAAATCTCCTCTCCGGCAGATAACAGTGACGTCAGGGCAGCATAATCCAATGAAGAATGGAATTTGTCGGCATCCGGTAGGGGTGGGGCTATGGAAAGGGTAAGGATTGCATTCTGCAGAAAGGGAAGGTGTTATAGATTTTACTTAAAAGAGGTATGAAACTTTGGAAATACAGCGGGACTTTGCTGATGGCGACAGGAGGACTGCATCTCTTGGTTGCCATGATAAGCGGATGGAATATGTGGCGGGAAATATTTCTGGATGGATTTGTGGATTCCATTGGGAATAACCTGGAAAGGGCATATGTTTTCTGGTTTTTTATGGGTGGGGTATTGCTCCTTTTTTGGGGAAGTACGTTACAGTATTACATCCGTAAAGAGCAGAAGCCTGCACCCTTGTTTCTGGGGTATGCTCTGTTGCTGGTTTCGGTTGCAGGATGTGTGAGCCTGCCTTTGTCCGGTTTCTGGCTGTTTGTTCCTCAGGCATTCATTATGATTCTGGGGCATCGGAAATGTTAGCCCTTTACCTCCGTTCCCGGATACTCTTGAATTTAAGGTAGAGGGTAAGGAATGGATTTTCAGAAATAATTTTTATAACACATGGGGCCAGGGCAAATGTGTGCACATTTGCCCCGGCCTCGTGAGTAGTTTATAGCCATTCCGTGATCCAGCTCCAAATTTTTTTCAGCAATACCCCAAGAAATAGCAGGGCGAGGATGGAGAGCCAGATGCGGAAGAAATAGTCTTGGAGGCGTTCCCATAGGGAAACCCGGGGGACGCGGACAAGCATCCCGATGAGTTCTTCGATGGTTTGGCATTCGGCGAATTCCTCCCGGAAGGTCGGTTCGTCCACCCAGGTTTCTTCGAACCATTCTTCGTCCTGGTGTTTTAAATACCTTTCCGCTATCATTTTGCGGAGGACGTCGGGTGATAGTTTTTCCGGATGGGGTTCGTAGTCGTTTTCTAGGGAGATCACGCCGGTGCGGGTACCTGTCCAACCGTGGATGCCTCGCCATCTGGCTGGGTAGGCACGGCGGATGATGTATTTTGTCCCGGTGGAATCGACGACGGCAACGCCTGAGCGGTCGTATTTTTGCAGTAGGCGGGTGGTGGTGACCTGGAAATCTTTTTCCCGGGCAAAGCCCCAGACCATGTCGTCCCGGGGATCGAAAACCAAGATGGGGTATTTTAATTGTGCTTTCATGGGAAGAGTGTTAAGGTTGGTGTGTTGGTATCATGCGGGAGTTGTTCGGGTTTTGGTGCCGATGTTTTTACTTTTTTATATTTTTTCTTTCTGTAACCGGATGCGATCAGCCCACGCCTGCGGATCAGGAATTTGGTGACCGGGAGACGTTCTTTTGCTTCCTGTATATTCTTGATCCATCCGGGATGGAAAGATAGCACCTGTCCCGGATAGCACTCTTGTCGCAGGGGCGGATACAAGCCGGGGAGTACCCGGCAGATAAGGGTGTCTTTGTTTATTTCCCATTTTCCGGTGTAATAGTCCGTCCAGCCGTAGTCGTAGCTCCAGCCATGACTGAGTTGTTCGAAAGTCTGGTCGGTATGCAGTTGAAGGGTGCTTTCTGAAAAGTTTTCACTTTCCAAGTCTTGTTGTATATGCTTGTAGGTTCCGGGAAGAGCCGGAGACCGGAGGTGTTTTGCCGGAGGGAGTTTTCCGGTTTTATATTTTTCCCCGTTATAATACCAGTTTCCGGTGGTTGCCGGATAGGCCCGGACATGGATGTCCCGGGGCTCAGGGGTACGGGCGATGAATTCAACCTGGTAGTTGAAGGGGTAGGTCAGAAAATCGCTGCAGCTCAGTACCAGCGTATCGCCACTGGCACAGCGGATGGAAAACCGGGTATCTCCGGAGTGAAGGTTGGTATACTTTGTCGTTTCAGGCTTATTTTTAATCCCGATAAAATGGGGCGGGAGGGAGCCGTCCCGTTCTAGGGAGTTGTACCAATTGGCAATTCCGTCGTTCACGATGTTGCCGTGAAAGATGATGGAGTCTGGTTTGTTTTGTCCCCTTGCTGCTTGAAGAGGGAAGGATAGTAGCAGGATGTAAAACAGGAATTTCATGAGGATACGGAAAATGACAGGTGGCTGAATGGGTTGCGGAGGTTTAACGGATGGTTCAGGGTTTGTTCCTGATTTTCAGGATCGCATGGCTGATGATCAGGGCGTCGCATCCGCCGGGAGATTCTTCCGCTCTGGGTGCATCCGTTTCCCCGGGGGAGGGGGCGGCGGTCAGCCGGGCTTTCCATTCCGGGAAGACAGTAGTGTCTGCTATTTCCCAGCCGGGCAGGTTGTAGCGGATGAGGGTGTCGGTCACGAAATCGCGGACGCCGCTTGCTTTCAGCCGGTCTATGAATTTCCCGAAATCCCTCGGGTCCAGGTTCAGCAAGATGAAGGCGGAAACGACGGGCAGCAGGTCGGGCTGCTATTTTGCGGTATTCGTAGCGTTTCAGGACAGCTTCTGCAAGCGGATCGAGCAGGATACTGCGGAGGTATTTTTCGCTTTTTCCCCCGGCATATCCGGCGGAGAGGGCGGTAAAGGCATGCACGAGGTAGTCTTTGCTCAGTTGCAACAATAGTTTCTTGTTGGAGATGCCCGGGTGATATTCTTTTCCCCGGGCTTCGGCTTTTTCCAGTGCCCGGATATGCTCTTTGTCGTCGAGGGCGAGGCGGCGGTTTTCCTGCAGGAGGGTCCGGTAGTGGTGGCCGGGGAACTGATGGCAGCGGACTGAGGGACAGGCGATCTCCACGTAGCCCTTGGCACTTGCGGAGAAGGTGATCTCAAAACGACCGGACCGGACGGTGTTTCCTTCCTCATACCGGAACGGGTGGCCGTCCAGGCTGAATGTACCACTGAAGGGATGTTCCGGCAACGGGACGGAGGTGTCGGTTTCCGTCCTTTCGAAGAGTTGCAGGTAAAGGGCTGGAATCCGGTTGTAGTCCTCGTCATCTCTGGCCGCCATGATCCCGGCATCGTTCCACAGCAGGAAGGAGGTGCGGTTGTATTCTACCGGATTGCCGTCGTAGTCTTTGGCGGTGCTGTAACCTTTGGCCAGGCGTTCTTCGCCGAGCAGCCGTACCAATGCACTGGGAGATAGCGGAAATTCCAGGGGGACGTCGTTCACACTCAGCACATCCCCGTCGATATGGATTTGCAGCATCGCCGCTTTCTCTGCCGCAGAAAGCAGGTAGGCGGTGTCATAGCTCAGCAGGTTTTGCCACCAGGCGGGGGTGAACAGGCGGGAACGGGGAAATTCTTTGAAGGTGGCGGCAAAGGTATCCAGGCTTTGTTCCCTGCTCAAAGCCTCTTTGTCGTCGTAGTTCAGGCTGAGGGTAAAGTCCCCCCGGGGGGTGAGCGTGAGCAGGCATTCCATCCAGGCTCCTTCGGCAGGACAACGGTTGTACATCTGCTTCCGGAGGTTGGCAGCCAGGTTGTACAGTTTGTCGGGAGCTGAAACCAGCTGCTTTTCTGTTCCCTTTTCGACCGAGAGGAAAAGGGATATGCCCCCGAAGATATTGATTGTTACTTCAGTTTTGTCCCATCCGGTCCCTTGCAGGTGTTCCTGTAGGGTATGTATCATTTCGGTGAGGGGACGCAGCGGATAATTTCCGTCCATGTAGCTTTGCCGGCGGGTGAAGAGCGTTTTGCCGGGTTCGGGGGCAGGCTCCGGCAGGGTGAGGTATTCCTGCTGCGGATGGTTGTAAAGGGTTTCCGCCATGTCGAGGAACCAGAGCCAGTATTCCCTGCGCAAGGGAGCGGTTGCGGTGCCTGCTGCTCCGGGTTGCCCGACATAGGCCAGTTCGGCGATAAAATCGGGGGGCAGTGCATCCGGGTCGAAGTAGTTGCTGTCGGTGTCGTCTTCCCCCTCGTATTCTTCCTCTTCCCACAGCAGGACATCCTCTGCCCCGCAAAGGATGCTGTAGCACAGTTTGACAATGGCATAGGCGGTGATGCTCCGGGCATTTTCACCGTAGTAGTTGGCATAATTGCTCAGTTGTTGGGCCTGGCTGGCCAGTTCTTCCCGGGTTGCCTGGTATTCTTCGGGGGTTTCCTGATTGTGGTACAGGAAATCATTGGCTGCCCGCAGCAGGCGCAGGAAGCTCTGTTCTTTGCAGACGTATTGCTCCCACAGCGGGTATACCTTTTTGCAGCATTCGCACAATATCCGCTGCACGACGACGGGATTGCCGATGTGGCGGTAGAGTTCCACCCGGTTTGCCAGCGGGAGGTGTCCTTCCGGATGCTGCTGCACGATGCCGCGGAGTGTGGCAATGCGGCTGGCTATCCGTTCTTTTCCGTTTGCCTGCTGCCCGTCCGGCTGAAATGTTTTGCGCGCCTGTTTGCGGAGGAGGGTGTGGTATTCCTCTTCCAGACCGATGAATTCGATGACGGCCTGGCAGATGCTTCCTTCCTCGTCCAGTCCCCAGTAGGTGGAGTAGCAGCCGTCACCGTATCCGCTCTGGAACAGGGGGAGGTGGTAGTTTGTGCCTGGAATCTGAAAGTTCAGCCAGTTGCCGCTGTCTGACTGGTAATCGGGGTAGCGGCGGGCATTTTCTTCGAGCAGGTCGCACCAGAGGTCGTTGTAGAGGTCGCTGTCCGGTTTTTCTTGCTGCATCTGTTCCTCAAAGTCGCAGAGGGCTGCACATACCCGGGGGTCGCAGAAGCATGCCAACCCGGTGTCTACCGGAAAACCGAAGGATTCGCCGGCCTGCACCTCTTCCGGGTCTTCCGTGCCGGTCAGGGCTTGTTCAAACCGCACTGCCGGGCGGTTGGTGAAGCAAATGCGGACGGCGGCATATTCCCCGTAGCTTTTCCGGGGATCGTCCGAGAGGATGCACAGGACCACCTCGTATTCTCCGGCGGGGACGGTCCGGGTAAAGGGCGGGGTATCCCGGCTGAGCCCTACCAGGGGATCGGCTGCGATGAGCCGGCCACTGGGCAGGGAGAGCTGGCCGATGTTCAGCAGGTGGACATAGTCCTGTATGTCCCCGCCGGGATCAAAAAATTTATTGAAGTATCCGGGAGATGCCATATCGTGCGTTTTAACCGTTTTCGGCCGGGTTTATTTTTTGCCCGATTTGTTCGGCTGCCTGCTGTAGCTGGTCCAGAATTTGTTTTTGTACCGGGAAGATGACGTAGCTGTCGCTGTCTATGCCGAGGCAACCGACGGTATGCCGGGGACAGGCCTCGCTGAGCCCGGCACACCAGGTGGTGAGGTCGTCGTCTTCGTCGAAGGTCCCATCACCGAGGGCGTCGGTGAGGCATTTCGCTTCCTGGTTCTTTTTCCGGATTTCCCCGAGCGCGAACCGGAGGTCGTCCAGTTCGCATTTCCAGTCGAGTTCCCAGGCATATCCGTGTCCGAGGAGGATATCCACCATGCCCAGCCATTTCAGTTCCAGGGGGGATGCCTGTGCCGGATCGGTGTTGCGGTCTTCATATTGCCCGGCGTGTTCGCTGCAATAGGTGCTGATGTCGCTGACGCAACTGTGGATGGCCTGCATGACGGCAGGGTCTGCACCGGAAATCCGACGGGCAATATCGGTGATGGTTTGGTTGACGGCGTCCTCTGTCGGTGGTACAAACCGTTTTTTCTTCGGGACCCTGCCGGGACCTATCCAGGAATATTTGCCGGAGAAGTCTTCCGGTTCGAAATCACCGATCGCTTGGGCAATTTCCTGGATATAAGGCAATAGTTTCACCCGTTGGATGTTTCCGTCTTCTTCGGTTCCGCCCAGTGCAAGTGGGGGGACATAGCCCAGGCATTCGTCCGGTTGCGGTGTGCCTGCTTTTTCCCTGATCTCCGGATAGCGGTCCAGGGCATAATAGTGCCTTTTGTCGAAAAGGTGGATGTTGCAGAGTATTTCCGGGCGGTTGGGCAGGATCTGGAAGGTGCCGTACCGGATATTCAGGAATACGATGTGGTCTCCGAGGGTCTGGCTCTTCACGCAGGCGAACAGGTCGCCAAAGGCTGTCACCAGAAAGGGGACGGCGCTTTCATTCCAGGCTTTGCGGAAGTACCGGTCCACAAAGTCCTGGTAGTCTGCCGGATTTACAAGGCGTACCATTCCGCCGCAGAACGTGCCTCGGCCTGCTTCCTGCCAAAGGACAAGCAGTTGTTCCGGAACCCTTCCGGTGTATTTTGCGATTTCGGCGGCATCCACCGGTTGCCGGATGGCATCTGCGTTGTTTTCTAAAAAACGTTCGTACATATCTTATTGTTGTTTACTCGTTCCAGGGAATCTGTGTCCACGGGGAATGTTCTGACCGGAGCAGGGTGGTGATGATCTCCTGTGCCGTTTCGCAATCTTCGGGTTCGCCGTGCCATACGCCGCGTCCGAGGACGAAGCTCCGGCCGTATTCTTTCCAGGAGGAGAAATGTTGCATGGCTTCTTTTCGGGCTATTTCCATGATCTGCCACATCTCGTCAACTGAAATGTATCCGCATAGGTGGGTCCAGCGGGCGACATTGACGATCCTGACCAGGTCCCAGGCGATCACGGTGGAGGGTATTTCTGCGGCACTGCAATATTCCTGTTGAAGCATGAGGTTGCAGATGAGGACGACGTCCTGCATTTTTTCCCCGGGCGTGCCGGAAGTAACGGCTTCCAGGCCTTTTTCGTGCAGGATGCGCAGGGCTTCATCGGCTTCGGCATGATGGCCTTCTTCGAGCAGCCAGCGGACGGTTTGCCAGGTGGTGGCTTGGTCCTTGATCCCCCACCAGTCGCTCATCTGGTCTTTGATGGTGTCTGTGTCGTACTCGCTTCCGTAGCTGTCCACCTGTTCCGAGTTGTAGACGAACAGCGGGGCTCCGAAAGCCAGCAGCCGCAACTGGGTGGGGTTCAATTGGCCGTCACCGGCACGTTCGATTTCCCATTCCTCCTCTTCCATGTCCGCTTGCTGATAGCCTCCCAGTGCCTGGGCATAGTCGTTGGCGAGTTTCATGTTCAGTTTCATTTCTTCTTCTGATAGAGTCATTCCGGCAGGCATTCCCCCCGGCGCACCCAGGGCGGCCTGGGCTGCCTGTATCTGGTCGAGGTCGGGGACACAGGCCTGCATCTGGGCTTGTATCTGTGCCTGCAGGTCTTCCAGTCCGGGCATTTGGAATCCCGGAATGTTCCCGAAGAGGGCTTGTGCCTGTTCCTGAGTGGCTTTGAGGGCCTGTTCCTGTGCAGCTTTCAGGATCTCTGCATAATTTGCTTCTGGCTGGTTGTCTGTTTTTCCCATGGTATGATTGTTTTATGCACGGCAGCTTTATTGATCCGGCTGCCGTATGGTTTTATATTCTTTTATCCTTGTGCCCCGGCGTTGAGCAGGAGTTCGGCAATTTCATTGAAGCCCTTTTCTCCGGCATAATACAGGGCGGTATGTCCGGCGTTGTCTGCGCGGTTTACGTCTGCCCCGTTTTCCACCAGCAGGGCGGCAAAATCGTTGTTTCCTTCGCGGGCGGCCAGGATGAGCGGGGTTTCGCCCTGTTCGTTTTGGGCGTCTATGGCGGCCTTGGCGCCGATCAGTGCCTGGCCGATAAATTGGTTTCCTTCCCAGGCTGCATAGTGGAGGGGTGCGGACCCATTGAGTTGTGCTTTGTTGGCGTCGGCACCTGCACCGAGCAGTAGCCGGACGATGAGCAGGTTGCCTTTGGAGCAGGCGATGAGCAAGGGTGTTTCCCCGTTGTCGTTGGCCGTATTGAGACCGGGGATTCCCGGTATGCCGAGCAGGGAGCGCACGATCTCTCCCTGGTTGTTGCTGACGGCCTGGTGCAGCGGAGTGTTCCCGTAAGAATCACTGCTTGCGTTGCCGGACAGCAGGGTGACGATTTCGCGCAGGCCGTGTGCTGTAGCGTAGTCGATGGCTTTGTGCCCTTCGTTGTCCGCTAGGGTGGTGTCTGCTCCCTCGCCGATCAGGAAGAGGGCGGCTTCCGTCCGTTTGTTGCCAAGCATGCGGATGAGCGGGGTGCAGCCTTCGTTGTCTATGCTGTTGATGTCTGCTCCGGCAGCGAGGAGGAGGGCAATGATTTCCTTGTTGCCGCTTTGTGCCACGGCGTGCAGGGGCGTTTCGGATTTGTTATTGGCGAGGGTGGCATCCGCGCCGTTTTGCAAGAGCATTCCGGCAATTTCCCGGTTGCTATTCCGGCAAACATAGTATAAGGGGGTGTTGCCCTGCATATCCCGTTTGTTGACATCGATGCCTCCTTTTTGGAGAAATATCTTTACAATGCCTTTTTGTCCGTTGCGGCAGGCGTTGAGGAAGGTCTGGTTGTTGTCCATAGCTTAAAGTTTAATGTGATGGTAAAGTTGCTGACGGTCATTTTTTCCGTATCGTTGTCCTTGATAGTAAAGATCGTTGGTAAAGTGGTACCTGTCATTTTGTGCTATCCGGTTACGCTCAGAATGATTATTGGTTTTGTTCATGTTTTTCTTCATTTATGCAACATTGTCAGGACGTCATCAGGTGTCCGCTTTTGTTGTTACTGATTTATTTAAAAATCGCATTCCGGTATATAAACAAGTTACTCCAATAGGCGGATATACGATGCCGCATAATACTGCAAGCATATTCCATCCGCGTTCATCTCCTTCGGAACCGTCCAAGCCGGCAGCTTTCAGCAAGTGGTTTGTAATTTGCCAGTCCGAGAGATTTTGGTCTAAACCGATAAAGACAAACCACAACAGTACGGAGCAACCTTCCAGTCCAAACAATAATAAGATAGCTTCAGGCTGAATGAAATATAATTTGTAAACTTTGTAGATGATCATCAGATCCAGGGCCATAAGTATCGCTAAAAAGCCATATTCCATTCCACCCTGGATTTCCAACAGTCGCCCGAAGCCTAAGCCGCCACAAAACAGTGTGATGATTATCAGTAAAAGGCTGAAAGCTGTCAATGATAGTATGGATTGGACGGTTTTATTCATTGTATTAGTTAGAAAGGAGGATTGTCAGATATTATCTTTCGTTGTTACTGATGAATTTTATTTCATTCTTATTTCTTTCCAGTTTATAAATCTCAATTTCTCCACTGACATATTCAGTATCGTCTTTATCTTTTAGAACAACAGGCTTTAAAATTTCTTCCTGCATTTCAATATATACGATACGGGGAAATGTAAAATTGCTGCCAATGAATAATCGTGCGTCTGTATTATCCTCAGCAAAACGATAAGAGATAGCTAAACAGTCGTTTTGCTTATTCCCGGAAACGAATATTGTTTCTTTCTTCAGCTCTCCATTTGTACAACTAACAGCTTTGATTACTGCTAAAGGATATGCGGTCGCTATCTGGCTTGTTCCCGAAAGCAGGTAATATCTTTTGTCCGGTACCTGAATGGAATAAACAGTATCATAACATATCCCCATATCGTCATCCTCATTTATATCAAAGAAATAAGATTGTTCTTTATCCTTATATTGAATGTAAGAAGCAAATAATGGCATCGAACCACCGAAATAAGTGTTCCGGGAAAATATCCTCATATCCCCGTCAGTTGATACTGCCATCGTAAATTGCCGTTCTTTTTTCCTCAATTCTCTAAAGTCGTATTTCATCCCTTTATCGGCTGAGCAAAGTTTTTCCAGCAGGATAGAGAAGCTGTTTTGTAAAGAATCGCAGTAATCATCATTCGTATAGGAATAATTTTGCCGTAGCGTATATAAAGTATCCTGAATGGAGCAAAGCTGTTTTTCCAAAGCAGACCAATCATTGTTGCTTTGTGCCATTGTAGTTTTCACTGCTCCAAAACAAAAGACGATGCAAAATATGTATTTTATCTTCTCCATTTTTATGTGCTATTATCAGTATTGTTGTCGGTAATGGTCTGTTGCGCGTTTCCGGTTTTGTGATCGATTGTATTGTAGGCGATAAAGACCTCTTTTTTCTGAAAGCTTTTTCGTCGCTGATATGCCTGAATTTTTGTGTATGCATCTATTTAATGGTTCGTAACAGGGGCACAAATCATAAATCCCGACTTTCAGGAGTTATTTAACAGCCATTTCACCAGGGTTTCGTTGTTCCTTTCGGTAGCGATGTCCAGGGGTGTCTGGCCTTCGTTGTTCACGGCAGCGGTGTCGGGCGTTCCGAAATCGAAGAGTATTTCGGCAGCGTTTTTGGCTTCGTTTCCGTAGTGGTCTGCTAAATAGTGCAGAGGCGTATTACCGGCATTGTCGGTGGCGTGGATGTCCGCCCTGGCTTCGAGCAAGGGTTCCAGTATTTTTAGGTAATTGGATTCCAATGCTTTGCAGAGGTGCAGCAAGGGGGTACGTCCCCGATTGTCCCGGCTGTTGACCTTCGCCCCGTTTTCGAGCAGATGCCGGAACAGGGTTTCGCCCAGTTTCGTATCCGAATGGCAGGCCAGCGAGAAAGCCGTTTCGCCTTCGGAGGTGGCAGGTGCTTCCGCTTGCCAGCCTTTTTCTTTGAGCAGGAGCAGCAGGGGAGTATAGGGGTCTTGCGTTTTGTAGCTGCTCCGATTGTCGTTGTCCAGCCAATGTGCGATGGCTGTTTTTCCGGTGGCGTCCCTGTAATTGGGGTCGGCTCCTGCCTGCAGCAGCAGGGAAGCGATAGTGAGGCTATGGTCCCATAGCGCGCATCCCAGGGGGGAGAGGCCTTTGTAATTGTAATATACCGACTCGTCATAGGTGGTTTGCAGCTCTGCGCCGCTTTCGAGCAATGCCTCAACGGCTTCGGTGTCTTTGCGGGCCAGCGCCTGGAACAGATCCATGCCGCCGGTTCTGGCAGCGAGGGGATCTGTTGCGGGGTCTTTCCCGGCAAGCAGTGCGCCGGTTAGTTTAGCTCCTCCGTCTATGGCATCGACCAGGGGTGTTTTTCCGCAGTTGTCTTTTTCGTCCGGGTCGAGGCCTGCCCGGCAGAGCAGGGCTTTCACCGTGAGGTAATTGCGTTGTTCTTCTTGCCGGGCATCGGCAAGGTCTTGTTGTATCTGTTCTTTTTGTTTTTCGGGATACCAGCGGGTGGCAAAGTCCTTGATGAGTTCCTCACAGCGGTTGATGCGGGAAGCGGCCGATGCGGCCTTTGCTGCGGCAATGTGCAGGGCGTTCCGTCCGCCGGAATCGGTGGAATCGAGCCGGATGCCGGAGTCGATAAAGGCGTCCGCCATGCCGTAGTTGCTGTTCCAGAGGGCCTGGAGCAAAGCGGTTGTCGTTTTTCCGGAACGGGGGAGGCTGGCTTTGGCATTCAGCAGGATGGTGGCGCATTGGTAGAGCCTTCTTTCGTCTATGTCGTGGGCATTGCGTATCATGCCCAGATAGCATAGCGGGGTGTTGCCTTCGTTGTCGCGGACATTGATGCCGGCTCCGTGTGCTAGCAGGTAAATGATGGCGTTCGCGTCGGCATAGCTGCAGGCCAGGTGGAGGGGAGTCCGGTCGCGGTAGTTATCGTCTTTCCCGTTTATGTCTGTATCCATGAAGGCCTCCAGTATGGTTTCCGGTGACGCTTGTTCCCGGTATAAGTCTTCAATTTCCCTCAGTGTCATAGCTGATCTGTTTGATGAGTTTTTCTATATGTTGGTAGGGCTTTTGCAGGCTTGCTGCTATGGCTTTTACTTCGCCGTACAGTTGCAGCCGGAAAGCGGTTTCCGCTTTGAGGCGGAGGAGCTGCGTCCTTGCCAGTTCCTGCGGTATTCCCCGGGGCATCGGGCAGAGGTGCAGGCGGTCGCTGTATGCGTGGTGAGCCAGGGAAGGAGGCAGAGACTCCTGCCGGGACAGTCCGTTTGACAGCGATTGTCCAGCTTTGTCCAGCAGGCGGTGGCCTTCCTCGTACCATCCTGACAGGTAGCAGCAGAGCGCTTTGTTGAACAGCAGGGGCAGGTCAGGGGTGGTGATCCGGTCCAGGCAGTAGTATGCGGCTTCCGGCGCTCCGTTCGACAGGTAGGAAATTCCGGCATCGAACAGGTATTTTTCTTCTTCGGGCGACAGTCGGGGCTGTTTCCCTGCTAAAGGCGTATTTCCCATGAGTCCCATATTCCCCTCCTCTTTCTTAGCTGAATATCGGCAGGGCGACTTTCAGGTTCGGGTATTTTTCACCCAGTTGTTTCAGAAATTCGTTGGCGACGACAATATCCTGTATGGTTTCCTGCGGATTGACTGGGATTTCCGGGATGTTGGTGAAAATCAGGCAGGAATAGATAATCAGGTTTACCGGTTTTTCGTCGGTCGGCAGCGACAGTTTATATGCTCTCACATTGTTGCCCCGAGCCTGGGCCTGTGCTTTTACTTGGCCTTCGAGCGGATATTCCGTAAGCGTGGCCTTTTCGAGGCGGTCGCGCTTGAATACGTAATGTTTGTCTATATCCCCGTCGGTATCCGCATCGAGCAGATGGAGGTTATCACCGCTCAATATCACATATTTGGCGGTATGCACGGTATTGAAACGTACTGTCCCCAGGGTAGCCATTCCTTTCAGTTTGTCTTTGACGGCATCCTTGACGACGTCTGTGGTGTTGTATTCCAGGCTGGCATAGTTGAAACTGTCGATCTTTTCTTCTCCCATAGCCTCTTTCAGGAAAGACAGGTCGGAATTGAGGTATTTGTCCTTGTACTTTTCGGCGTTTTTGAATTCCGTTTTGAAATCGGTGGCGTTCACTTTTTCGGCCTGCTGTGCGTTCCGGCGTTTGGTGTAAAAATAGTACCCGCCGTAGAAGGCGATGCAAGCAATGACGATGATTGGATAAAATGACATAGTGTCTGTTTTTTAGTGATTAGACTTATTGATTATATCTCTACTGGTTTTATATTTTTCTTTTTGTTCGGTATGAATCCCCGGATGATAAGGGCAATAATAATCAGCCCGACGATTTTACCGCCGTAGCGGGTGTAAAAACCGAGCCGGTTTAGTTTTTTGCCGTCCAGGTGGTTGGCTTCGAGGATAGTAGACAATTGTTCGTCTGTCAGCTCGTAATAAGTATTTTCCTTTTCGCAGTAACCTACCAGCCGGGGTTCTTTTTCAATATACAAGGGAAGGATATAAGCGATGTTGAATTCCTGGTGGAGGGTAGCCAGGTCGATGTAGTTGCCCTCGTCGATTTTGTAATCATCGGTGTCCGGCAGATCGGCCACTTTGTTCAACACTTCGCGGTCGCCGAAAGGTATCCGCACACCGCGTGCGGACACGGTCTGACAGCTGAAGAAGAGGAGGATTCCCGACGCAAATAATAGTTTCAAATGTTTCATTTTTCTCTGTTATTGATTCATATACAGGCCTGTTAGGTATGGTTTCCAGCTGGGTTGTTCCTGTTTTTGAATCATTTTATACTGCAAATATATAAAAAGAGATCATAAAACAAACCGATCGGTTGGTTTTTGTTTTTATTCCTGCAATGGGTGTGTTTTAACCTGTTCCGTTGGGATTGTGAGTCCGGTAAATGACTCAGAGTGAATGAAAACAATACATAAAGTTTTCCTCCCGGACTTTTACAGGCAGCTGGTTCGGGGATTGCTTTCTGATGATCTTGCCTGCTCTTTTTCGTTTAGGATTGTTCCTGTGCTGTTTGTTGCATTTGTCAGATACCTAATTTATAACTCGGAAGGGACTGAAAATGGTGTTGTAAGGAATGGTTTGTTCGTGTTATTTCGTTTTTTTATCTTAACTTTGAGATCGTCAGCCGAATAAAATTTTGCGGAAAATGGACGTTTTAAAATGTACGGTTAAATGGAAATGGTAATAATTCCCATTTTTAATAATAACTTGATTTGCTGCAGATTAAAATAATTTTATTACTCATGGAGACGGGGCAAATGGGTGCCCATTTGCCCCGTCCCTCTGTGTTGTTGCTCAGGCTTTGATCAGCGAATAAAGGAAATGGAGTTTTTGGAGCAGTTCTTCCGTGTCCAGTCCCTGAGAGAACGCTTCTTCAAACGATAGGCCCCAAAATACGTGATGGAACATTGAAGCCGTTTGTTCCACCTCTAAGTCCTGCCGGATTTCTCCTTTTTCCCTGGCCTGCTGTATGGCAGTGAACCACAATTGGTAATCCCATTTCAGACAAGATTTTACTTTTTCTTCCACATCAGGATAATACAGGCGTACCTGCGTCAATAGGTGGAAATAGTAAAGATTGAAACTACATTTTCCCGGATTGTAGCCGTCATCCAGAAGGCTTATCAGTTGCTGCATGGTCTTTTTCACTCCGGCGATATATTGACCGATAAATTCGGGCAAGGAATGGAAGGGTGAGAATTGGTATTTGTTTTCTGGACGTTGTGAATCAAATACATATTTATCCACTACTGCCACAAACAAATCCTTCTTGAATGGAAAATAATAGAGCAGCCCTGCCTTTGACAGTCCGCAGGCCTTAGCGATTTCCGTCTGGCTCGCTTTCTCATAGTTCAGTTTGGCAAACACCCGCAGGGCATTTTCCAGTACTTCGTCCCGGTTTGTGATCATATTTCTTTGGCTGTGAATTTCAGGTGACTAAGATACAATTTTCCCCTTAGCTTTTCATTGTGGTCTGATGCTTTTTATTGTCTTATTTTGCTTGCTTTTCGTTTTGTGGAAGATTTTATACTCAGCGGATTTTTTCAAAGGGACTTATTCTCTCGTCTGATCTTTGGTTCGCTGAATATAGTTTATAAGTAGGATTGGCTCGTTTTTAGCCTGTTGCAAGAATAACTGTACGGAGATATTGAGATAAAATCCAGCTTTGTATTTTTTTGTTTTGTTAGGAAAAATTTGTAAATTACAAAATATTCATAAATGTGTTGTGTTATGGGGTAGATTTGCAGATCATTCAAAGTAAAATCCGGGAGTTACGGGGTAAAAAGGTCATCTTGGATTTTGAACTGGCAGAACTCTATGGTGTGGAAACCAAGGTATTGAAACAAGCTGTTAAGCGGAATATAGAACGTTTTCCCTTAGATTTTATGTTTGTGGTGACGAAAGAAGAGGAAATTTTTCTAAGGTCACAAATTGTGACCTTAGAAAATAAGGGAAGAGGAAAATACAGTAAATATTTGTCTTTTGCTTTTACAGAACAGGGAGTTTCTATGCTTTCTTCGGTACTTCGGAGTCCAACGGCAATAGCTGTGAATATTGCTATCATGCGGGTGTTTGTTCAAATGCGGGAATTGGCCGTCACTTATGAAGAGTTGAAAAAGCAAATGGATGATCATCTGAAGGATTATGATGAATTATATCAGATTGTGAAGCAGATCCGGAAAGATATGAACGATGGTTTTTCGGATATAGAACAACAATTTTTAGATGCAGATTCGCAATTTAAAGAACTCTATGAGGCTTTGACTGCTTTGTTGTCGAAGCCTTCTGCCAGAGAACGCCGCCGGATAGGTTTCTAGCCGGAATAGGGGTGGAAAGAAAAGCGGTGAAGCGAATGGGACAATATTGTGTAAAATAGCTGGCGGTTACTGATCCGGCAAGTGTGCTTTGGGTTGTGGAAGGAGGCCAGATGTTCCGTTTGCAGAACGATTTAAGGCAACATCCCGATCTCCTTAGTTGCTTTGCTTTCGGGGAAGTGCAACCTGTAACCGCCGGCGATTCCTATCTCAGTCTTGGAAGAACTATAAAAATATCTGGAAGTGAGAGGTCATATGCATGTTACTTGTAAGGCAATGAGGTTGCTGAACTTCTTCCTCAACTTTGGGCAGGGGGCCGTTTTACGGTTGTCTTGGGGGAGGAGGCTGTTGTCAGCTACCGGAAAAGAGGGAAATAGCTCTTTACCCTGTCCCAAATACTGGATTTTAACGGTCTGATTTTTGATTTTTAGCGGTAAAAGGGTATCTTTACCACTTAAGAATAATCCTTTTGTTCCTGTACGAAAGGGGAGAGGAATTCATTTATTTAGAATATGAAACACCAACTTTGTATATAGCTACGCTTCTCGAATAGCACTTTTCACAACAAAGCTATTCAGCTATTTGACGGATTATTAGAGATCTGTCACAGCGTTTTATCATCTGTTTTTTGTTTCTGTCTTATACCATTCTTGGGTATGGTATGTTGCAGCATATACTTGTTGAATAATGAATTATACCTATAAACAAATCTGGCTCATCAACTTTCCGGTGATGCTGAGTATCCTCATGGAGCAATTGATTAATATTACTGATGCTATTTTTCTGGGACATGTGGGTGAAACGGAGTTAGGAGCTTCTGCGCTTGCCGGAGTTTACTATTTGGCCATTTACATGCTCGGTTTTGGCTTCAGTCTCGGGATGCAGGTGCTGATTGCCCGACACAACGGGGAACAGAATTATAATCTGACGGGGCGTACATTTTTTCAGGGATTGTATTTTTTATCGGCCTTGGCACTTTTGTTCTGCTTGCTTATAGATTGGTTTTCGCCTTTTTTACTCAAGCCGTTGATCAAGGCGTCCGACATTTATGAAGCGGTAATCTGTTATTTGAATTGGCGGAGTTACGGACTTCTGTTCTCTTTTCCGGCTTTGGCTTTCCGTGCTTTTTGTGTTGGCATTACGCACACGAAGGCTTTATCCCGGGCGGCTATGGGGGCCATTGTTATTAATATTTTACTGAATTACTTGCTGATTTTCCGGTTTGGAAGGGGGATAGCAGGAGCGGCGATGGCTTCTTCTTTGGCTGAAATGGGTTCCTTAATTATTCTGGTTTTGTATTTATGGCTAAAGATCGACCCGGTCAGATACGGATTGCAGGTTGTTTATGACAAAAGATTACTGGGGAGATTGTTCCGTTTGTCTGTGTGGAGTATGCTGCATGCTTTTATCAGTGTTGTGCCCTGGTTTCTGTTTTTTGTAGCCATAGAACATCTGGGACGGATGGAATTGGCTATTTCCAATATCACCCGCAGTGTGTCTGCTTTGTTTTTTGTCATCGTAAATTCTTTTGCGACGACGACGGGTTCTCTGGTCAGTAACCTGATAGGTGCGGGGGAAGGATACCGGCTGTTTGCTGTTTGCCATAAAGTGTTGAAACTGGGATATGCTGTCGGTTTTCCTTTGGTCGTAATGGCTCTGTTGGGGAACCATTGGATTATTGGTTTTTACACCCATCAGACATTGTTAGCCAGACAGGCTGTCATTCCTTTTGTAGTGATGCTGTTGAATTACACTTTTGCTTTACCGGGCTATGTGTATATCCATGCTGTTACAGGAACAGGAGATACGAGAACGGCTTTTGTATTTCAGGTCGTTACGATCCTGGTTTATTTATTTTATATCTATCTGCTAAGCCAGTGGCAACAAGTTTCTTTGGCTGTATATATGACTGCTGAATATTTGTTTGTCATTTTGTTGGCTTTTCAGTCTGTTATTTATTTAAAAAGAAATCGTTATTAGAACATGAAAAAAATTTATCCCCGTTCAGGTGATACTCAGATTGTGTACCTGAATGCAGTGGTAAAAGACCCTGCTATTAGTGTTGGTGATTATACTATTTACAATGATTTTGTAGAGGATCCCCGTTTGTTTGAGAAAAATAATGTGCTTTATCATTACCCCATCCATGCTGAGAAATTGATTATTGGTAAATTTTGTTCCATTGCCTGCGGTACGAAATTCCTTTTCAATTGCGCCAATCATTCGTTGAAATCCTTGTCGACTTACACTTTTCCCTTGTTCTGTGAGGAATGGGGATTGGATGAGCGGGATATGCAGGTAGCTTGGGACAATAAAGGAGATATTGTTATTGGTAATGATGTCTGGATTGGTTACGAAGCTATCATTCTGGCTGGAGTACACATTGGTGATGGGGCGATCATTGGGGCGCGGTCTGTTGTTACAAAAGATGTTCCTCCTTATACGATTGTAGGGGGAACGCCTGCAAAAGAGATCCGGAAACGTTTTGCTCCGGATGTGATCTTCCGTTTACGGACGCTAGAGTGGTGGAATTGGCCTGTAGCTAAAATACGGCGCAATCTCTCTCACATTGTCCGGGGAGAGGTGGATAAGTTGGGGCTATTGTGATTTTGTTGACTTCAGTGCTGGAAAGTTATCTGGTTTTATAGGAAGAGGAAGTCGACTAAAGCACAGTATTAAAAAGTATTTTATAAGGATAAATCCCATTCAGAAACCCTATTCTGAATGGGATTTGTTTGTGTATTACTCTTTGGTGACGGGGATTTGTATTTCCGTCAGCCATTCTTCCTCGGAGTCTTTGTTCCAGATGCCGTCGATGTAGCTGTAACGGGGAGGATCGGCTATGGTGTAGCCGTTTTGCTCCACATATTCAAATAGTTTGGAAAATGTTTCGGGGAAGGTTTCGTAACTTCCGTGATGGTACATACAGGCCACCATAGGCATAGCCGGAATTTCCTTGAATTGGATCAGCTCGGAATCGGTGAGTTTTTCATAGACTTCTTCACAATATTCGATGTCGATCCGGTTTTCGTTGAATTCTTTGCTGTGTTCGATGGTGTATCCATAGCCCGGTTCGGGGCAGGTGCACCCCAGACGGTACATTTCCGGACCGATGACATTTGGACAAAGGTGGAATAATTCCTGATAGCCGCTGATGATTCGGCGGTGGCTGGCCACGATGATGGCGGGGAGTGATTTGATAATTACTTTTTCCATTGCTTCTTGTTTTTGGAGGGATTTTGCCAGCTTACTCAATTCGTTATGACGCCATTGGAGCTGTTTTTGTTCTTCGGCGCATTGACTGAGCTTGGTTTCAATGAGGGGCAGGGAAGGGATTTGCTTTCCGTTTTCCAGCAAATCGCGTATCTCTTCGAGCGAAAAACCAAGCCGTTTCAGATAAATGATGTCACTCATCTGCTGGAACTGCCCTACGTGATAATAACGATAGCCTGTCCATTCGTCAATTTCAGCCGGAATCAGTAGCCCGATTTCCTCGTAATGCCGTAGGGTTTTGACTGTCACCCGGTTGAGTTTGGAAAATTCTCCGATTTTAAATTTGATTTTGTTATACATAACGCTTTGCGCAAAGTTTCCGAATACAAAGATATACTATGCCCTTGGGTACGAGTCAAGAGAGGTGGGAATTTTAACTTTGAATTAGGATAGAATATCGCATTTATTTCTGTCCCGGACAATACCGGAATAAAATCAGTAAAATTCTTAGAGGAGAAAGAGGCTTTAGGAAATGTTTCCGATGAAGAGTATTGTCGGGGGTTGATTTCAGGGGATAAAAAGATTCCGGAAATCACTAAAGGGGCATTTTTCTCCGTTTTATTGCTGAAAATTGACGATTAAAAAAATCAAAATTTAGAGGTTTATTGAAGATTAGGTTAAAAGTTCAATGAATTAAGATACAATCAACTGATTAGAATGTTCTAACTTTGCATTATGATAATAAGTAAAAAACATATACCCATGAATTACAACCTGATTTTTCAGTCACAAAAGGAATTTTTCAATTCTCAGGTAACCAAAGACATTGCTTTCAGGAAAGAAAACCTTTCCAAGTTAAAATATATACTGAAGGCTAACGAACACCTGCTTTTTGAAGCCATATACAAAGATTTCAGGAAGTCGGCTTTCGATACTTTTGTCAATGAACTCAATCTCGTCTATTTGGAAATAGATTATTTTCTTAAGCATCTCAACCGCCTGAGTAAACCTAAAAAAGTGAAAACAGGTATGGTATTGCTACCCGGGAAAAGTTATATCTATAAAGAGCCTCTGGGATGTGCCTTCATTATAGGAGCATGGAATTACCCTTATTCTCTCACCTTAATCCCTCTGGTCAGCGCTATGGCGGCAGGAAATACGGCTATGATAAAACCGAGTGAATTGCCGGAAAACACCATGCATGCTATGGCCGGACTTATCAATACAAACTTCCCGTCCGACTATTTATATGTGGTAGAAGGAGGTGTGCCCGAAACAACGGAGATGCTGAAGTTGCCTTACGATAAGATATTTTTTACGGGAAGTCCGCGGGTAGGCAGGATTGTTTATGAAGCTGCCGCAAAAAACCTGACACCGGTGACCTTGGAATTAGGGGGAAAGTCTCCGGCGGTCGTAACAGCCAGTGCCGATTTGGAAACTACGGCGAAACGTATCGTTTGGGGCAAATTCCTGAATGGAGGACAAACCTGTGTGGCTCCCGATTATTTACTGGTGGAAGAACCGGTCAAAGTCCGGCTGATGGAATTGTTAAAGCAAAAATTAGATGCTTTCAATTACGAAGACGGGGCGGAACATTATGTGAGTATCATTAACAAACGAAACTTTGACCGAATAGTGAGATGGATAGATGCCTCAAAAGTATATTATGGGGGAGCATACAACGAAAACACCCTTTATATCCAACCCACCCTATTGGATTCTATTACCTGGGAAGATCCGGTGATGCAGGAAGAAATATTCGGTCCGCTACTGCCTGTCTTGTCTTTTACCGATTTTAATGGAATCCTCTGTGAAATCATCAAGAGAGAAAAACCACTTGCTGCCTATCTGTTTACGAAGAATAAGGAACAAAAGAACAAATTCCTGAAAACGGTTTCCTTTGGGGGTGGTTGTATCAATGATACGGTGATGCACCTCACCGGTGACAGTCTGCCGTTCGGGGGTGTCGGTAATTCCGGAATGGGCAGTTATCACGGAGAATTTGGCTTTCTTGCCTTCTCTCACCAAAAAGCAATATTGGAAAAAAGCAATTGGGGAGAAACCAACTTCAAATATCCTCCGTATTCTAAAGAAAAGCTCAAATGGATTAAAAGATTTATGTAATATGTTCTCGAACTAAAAACGACAGTTAATGAAAATACCTGATAAGATATCATCGGTTACGGTTCCACTTGATTTGTTCAAATTGCCGCAGCCCTCTCATCTTTTGATTTTCTACGGTACATTCAGGTAATTCTTTCAGAAGTAGAAAAAGGCCATTTAATCAAATCATACAGCATATGAATTTAGACGAAGTTCTTCATTATCGCCGTTCGGTGCGGGTATTCGATAAAACAAAACCGATAGATACTGAAAAAGTAAAACATTGTTTGGAGCTGGCAACATTGGCACCCAACAGTTCGGATATGCAGTTGTGGGAGTTTTACCACATCACCGAGCCCGGATTACTGGCGAAAGTGTCGCATGCCTGTCTGGGCCAGAAAGCAGTTTCCACCGCTTTACAAGTGGTCGTTTTTGTTGCGCGGCGCGATGTATACAGGAAACGTGCACGGTTCGTACTCGACTTTGAACGGGAAAATATCCGTCGTTACAGTCCGAAAGAACGTCAGGCCAAACGTATCAAAGACCGGGAGTTGTATTACGGGATGTTAATGCCGTTCGTTTATGCCCGTTTCTTCGGGCTTTTAGGACTGTTGAGAAAATTGCTGGCCAATGTCATCAGCATTTTTCGTCCGATGATGCTCGAAGTTTCAGAGAACGATATGCGTGTTGTCGCCCACAAATCCTGTGCACTTGCTGCTCAGACGTTTATGATTGCAATGGCAAACGAAGGATATGATACCTGTCCTTTGGAAGGCCTGGACAGCCGCCGGCTTAAAAGGGCATTGAAGTTGCCCCATGGCGCTGAAATAAACATGGTAATCCCCTGCGGAATACGGGATGGGAATAAAGGCATTTGGGGCGAACGCTGCAGAGTGCCGTTTGAAGAAGTTTATCATAAACTGGAATGACTCTTTACTAATAAGACGAATATGCAACCTTCCATCCAATCGTTAGTTCTGTCTGGAAGGAATTGGACGGATTTATTTTGGAATTTATAGGAAATTCTTTTTCCTTGTACATTTATACGAAGATGGCGGACGGATAAATTGGAAATGAAATTAGAGTATGAATGGGAGAAAAAATGGATTATAGAACGAAGGCCGTAAATTGTGTCAAGAATACGGTATTACCGGAAATGATAAGACAGTTTGAAGAATGTGGTTGCAGTTTAGACGAACCATATAAACGGTACGGGAATACAGAATTTTTTTTGTAGAGGTAATCGAGGAGGGACATGTATAGGAGATCGGTTATCCCCAATGTGTTTGTCCCGAAGTATTATGCGGGGGGGGAAAAAGGATGTGTCACATTGTGAATGCTCCAGACAAAGCATATTGTATGTGCTTGGGCAATTGTTGCCGGATAAAAATATAAGCGTGGAAACCACTGAGACGGTCTTAGGCGGAGCGAAAAAATGCCGTTTCAAGGGGAAGGTGGAATAAACCTGGGATCTGGAATCAGGGTGCCGGTTTTGGCTATTGTTACAAAAATGTAAATAGGGGGAAAGAGATTATGGAGAGAGGGGTGTATAATGTTTTTATTCAGGAGGTATGAGCTGAATGCTTTATTCCTCGTGTGTCATAACATTTGCTGTTCATTGCGGGTAAGGGTTTTTACGACAAGTTCGTAAGATTTCTTTACAAGTGCCTTGATTTGCTGGTCTGTAATGTCCTGATTGAAATAAACACTGATCCAGTGTTTTTTGTTCATGTGCCAGCCCGGCTTGACGCCTGCATAATTATCCTGCAGTTCTTCCGATTCACTGGGGGAACATTTGATACAGCAGAAATCAAATACTTCAATATTTACAAAGCAGAACCATTTATCGCATACATAAAAACACAAGATTTCCCGGCTATATTTATCCGATACGTGAGGGAAGGGCATTTTTTCCCGGACTCCCTTGAAGGATAGGCAGTAGTTTCTGAATTCCTCTATGTTCATATTTATTGGGGTTTAAAGGATAGGTAAAGTTAACTATATTTTGTCGGAAAATAAGGTGGACGGAGAAAATATTGCCGGGTCAGGTAAAATTTTGTCTGCTGAAAAATAGTGGCTACAGGAAAAGATCAGAGAGAGATTATAAAGGATGGGTTGAGGATAAGAACAAATATTTCTGTATATTCGTTACAGTTTTTATAGATTTAGCGGAGGAGGATATACGGCCTTCGTGCTGATGAGTTATTAATTGGAGGATATGCGTAAATATTGGAATATACTGCGCAGGTATAAACTGAGTCTGGCAGTCTGCCCTTTACTGGTTTTGGTGACCGTATGGAGCGAGACGGTACAGCCTATGTATATGGCCGATATTATCGATCAGGGGGTGATGAAACGCGATCTAGGCCTGATTACGGAGAAGGGGACCTATATGGTGCTGATTTCGTTGCTCGGTCTGGCTTTCAGTGTGGTGAATGTTTGGGTGGCTTCGCGTACTTCTATTGGGTTCGGTACCGATTTGCGGGCAGCCTTGTTCGGAAAGATTCAGCAGTTGTCTTTTTTTGATTTGGATCGGTTTGGTACTTCTTCCCTGATTACCCGTTTGACCAATGATATTGCCCGGATACAGCAGGTGGTGCTGATGTCCATGCGGATGATGCTGCGGTCGCCTTTTATGCTGGGGATGTCTATTTTCTTTGTGGTCCGGATCAATGCACAGCTGGCTTTAGTACTAGTGACTGCTATTCCGGTTCTGGGTATTGCTGTTTTCGTGATTCTGAAGAAAGGATTTCCTTATTTTTTAAAGGTGCAGCAAAAGATCGACCAGTTGAATGGGGTGGTGCGTGAGAATTTAATCAATATCCGGGTGGTGAAGTCGTTTGTCCGGGAGGATTTTGAAACACGTAAATTTGTCCGGAGCAGTGAGGAATTGAGGGATATGGTTATTCGGGCTTCTAATATTATTGTGACGATTTTTCCTGTGATGCAATTGGTGATGAATCTATCAGTGATTGCGATATTGTGGGTAGGAGGGTATAAAGTGATCGGGGGAAAGTTACAGATCGGGGAGTTAATTTCATTTGTAAATTACCTGGCACAGGTCCTGATGTCTTTGATGTTGTTGTCGATGTTTATCATGGCTACAGCCCGGGCTTCGGCTTCTTCGCGGCGAATCAGAGAGGTGTTGGACACCATTCCGTCTTTGCAGAATACAACCGAAGGATTGATGGACCGGAATAAAATAGAACGGGGGAAAATCAGATTTGAAAAAGTAAGCTTTCGGTATGGGGATGGGGAAAACGATGTATTGAAAAATGTTAGCTTTCATATTTTTCCGGCTGAAACCGTCGCTGTTGTTGGTGCAACCGGATCGGCGAAGAGTTCTATGGTGCAGTTAATCCCGCGTTTGTATGACGTTAGTGGGGGAGAAATTCGAATCGACGGAATTCCGGTAAAAGCGTATAATTTACGCGAACTACATGCCCGTATCGGTATGGTATTGCAGAAAAATGAGTTGTTTACCGGGACGATTCTGGAAAACCTGAAATGGGGAAAACCGGATGCTTCTTTGGAGGAGGTGGAGGAGGCTTGCCGGGTAGCCCAAGTACATGATTTTATTACAACTTTAAAAGAGGGGTATAATACGTTACTGGGACGCGGGGGAGTTAATTTGTCCGGGGGACAGAAACAACGGGTTTGCATAGCCCGGGCTTTGTTGCGGAAACCGAAAATATTAATTCTGGACGACAGTACGAGTGCTGTGGATTCAGAGACGGAACTCCGGATCCGGAAAGAACTGAGTCGGGTGTTACAGGATACAACGGTATTGATTATTACACAACGGATTAATACGATGCAATCGGCGGACCGGGTAATTGTCCTGGAGGACGGGGAAGTGGAGACGATGGGTACACCGGAAGAATTACTGAAAAACTCCAGGGTATATCAGGAGATTTATAGTTCACAGCAAATATTGGATTAACAATGGCACATGGAGACCATTTGAAATATCAAGCTAAACCTAAGGCCGGAAGACAGACTTTATTTCGGTTGACCTCTTATCTGGTGTGCGACCGGATGTTGCTTGTCCTTATCGGAATTCTGCTTGTGGTCAGTATTGCTGCCAATCTGGGGGGATCTTATTTGCTTCGTCCCATTGTCAATCGATACATTATTCCCGGGGATTTTGCCGGTTTGGGAAAAATGTTAGGGGTGCTTATCGGTATATACCTGACGGGAGTTGTTGCTGTCTATGTGGAATATCGGTTATTGAATAAAATCGGACAGCAAACGGTGGCCAGGATGCGGGCGGACTTATTTTGGAAGATGGAACATTTACCGGTAAAATATTTCGATGCGCATCAGCACGGTGATCTGATGAGCCGGTATACGAACGATATGGACCGGATCAGTGATGCGTTGACCGATAGTTTATCGGATATGCTATCGAGCGCTTTGACGGTAGTGGGTATATTTTGTCTGATGTTGGTAATTAGTCCGGTATTGACTTTGGTTATGCTGGTAACTGTTCCGCTGATGTTCTGGAGTGCCCGGGGAATTGTCCGGAAAAGCCGGAAATATTTTAAGGGTCAACAGGAATCGTTGGGGAGTACCAATGGATATATCGAAGAGATGATGAGCGGACAGAAAGTGGTTAAAGTATTCGGGCATGAGCAGAAGGCGGAAGAGGATTTTGACGGTTTGAATCAGGATTTAAAGATCAAATCGTTGAAAGCACAATTTTATTCGGGCTTGATGATGCCTGTCATGCAGAATCTCAGTACATTGAATTATGTTTTGATTACGATTGTCGGGGCTTTGCTGGTGATCTTCCGGGGCTTCGACGTAGGGGGATTGGCGGCTTTTCTCCAATATTCGCGTCAATTCGGCCGCCCTATCAATGAGTTGGCAAGTCTGTACAACAGTATACAAGCGGCGTTGGCGGGAGCAGAACGAATTTTTGAAGTGATTGATGAGGCTCCGGAAACGGCGGATTCACCGGAAGCAGTGGAGCTGAAAGAGGTGAAGGGGAGAGTGGAGATGCAGGATGTGTGGTTCGGTTATCGGCCAGAGATAATGATTCTAAAAGGGATTTCTTTTCAGGCTCAGGCGGGTCGGAAAATTGCTCTGGTAGGGGCTACGGGAGCCGGTAAAACGACTATTCTGAATATGTTACCCCGTTTTTTCGATATTCGTTCGGGTGTAATCCGGATAGACGGGTGGGATATCTGTGCGATCCGACGGGATAGCCTGCGTAAGTCTATGGCTATTGTACTGCAGGATACTCATTTGTTTACAGATACCGTGCGTGAAAATATCCGGTTCGGACGCCTGGAAGCTACCGATGAAGAAGTAATAGCGGCAGCAAAGCTGACGGCAGCTCATTCATTTATCAAGCGTTTGCCGCATGCCTACGACACCTTGCTCGAAAACGACGGAGCCAACTTGAGTCAGGGACAACGGCAATTGCTGAATATTGCCCGGGCTGCTGTTGCTGACCCGGCTATCCTGCTCCTCGATGAGGCGACCAGTAATATCGATACCCGAAGCGAAATCCTGATTCAAAAAGGACTGGACCAGCTGATGCAAGGACGTACCAGTCTGATCATTGCCCACCGGCTTTCCACCATCCGAAATGCCGATATGATTCTCGTGATGGAACACGGGCAGATCGTAGAGCGGGGTACACACGAAGAATTGATCCGCAGGCGGGGGAAATATTTTATGCTGAATCAGGAACAGTTCCGATGAGGCGGTTTAGCGGGTAATTTTCTAAAACGGTCCGAAAAGATCGAAAGAAAGACCTACCTCTAGCAGAGAATATTATCCGAAATTTAATTTCCGATAGAAGAGGATTTTTAAAATAATTTTCCCAAATTGCGATAGTTGAAAAAAGGGATTGTGGAAAATGAATTCTTAAGTCTCAAGTTATTCTGTTTATAAAAGAGTGTCTTTATGCCGAAAACACTATTATTTTATCTGATTGAGAGCTTCGTAGTATTGCCTTTCCCGTTGTATTGTCTCTATGAACAACTGTATAAGCCAGGCGGCTGGCTAGGGGGCATTAATTATCTTTTGGCCGTTCCGTTCCTGGCTCTTTATGTGGGTTCTTTTCACGGACTAGCTGTGCGGTTATATCCCAACGGCTGGTCTTATTATCTGGTCTCTTTTTTGTTGACCACTCTTATTTGCTGGCTTGGACTGGCTTGGGTCGATGGGGCTAGCATCTATTATAAGGAGACTTGGCCTATTGCCTTGGGGATATCCGGTGTAATCGGTATACTGGGGCTGGTCCCGGCATGGATTCTCAGGGGCTGATGGGATTTCAATGAGAGAAGCTGCTGCAAACGGGGTTTATTGGATCGGAGGAAAATAGGAGAGAGGGATGTAGAATGGCAGTATACTATTTACCAGCTTTCAGTATGTCTACCCCATTACTCCCGCTTGGGGATTACCGGAGATGGCGTTTCAGATAGATCATATCTTTCAGCAATATGCCCTCTTCTATGATGGGATGGTCATAGTTATTGGTAAAAAAATTCACGATGCGGTGGGAATACGCAAAGCCACAACTTTTATAAAATTCGGTGGTAGAGGGAACATCGCCTGTGCCAACAATCATTTCGATATATTTTCCTGAATAATAATTCATCAGATAATGGATCAGTCTTTTACCGTATCCTTTTCTTTGGGCTGGGGGAATGACAGCGATATTTTTCAGTTCGCAAATTCCGTTTCCTTCGTCGGTTACGACGCAAATGGCCTTTAATCCGTTGTCTTCCAGCGCAAACATTTCTCCACGTTCCAGATAACGGTCGATCATAGATTCTTGTTCATCCGCAAGCAGGAGCAGGTCTAAATACTGCTTCTTTCTTTGGGTGATTGGTATAATACGGGAATTCATCCTTTTCTATTGACGATATGTTTACCGGATTAACTTTATGAGATATAGGGAGTAAAAATATAAAAAATGAATGTTCTGTCCAACTTCATGATCATCCTGATTTATTTCAGTTCGTTTCGGGCTTCCCGGGGCAAATAATTTGAATGCCTTATTTTCTTTACCGGCAGCTAGGAGAGAATCTTAAATTCTGCAAATTGAAAACCAAAACTTGTCATTTGCGTTCAATATCTATAGTAAAGGTTATAATAAAATCCGAATCCTCTATTTTTGTTCGTTATTTATTTTGGTAATTCGTTAAGATGAGTGATAATTTCCATATATACACCGATATTTCCGCTCTTCCTGTGGGAGAACATGAAGCTTATTTGGAGGAAGGCTTTAGCGGTATTTGCACAGGTGGGACGGCTGTTATAGACGTATTTTCTGTCCGTCGCCAGATTTTACCCAACGATCTGATTACGATTTTGCCATTGCAATTGGTTTCCGTACACGACATCAGTGAGGATTTTTCCATGACTTACTTTAAAGTTAGTAAGACGATGTTTTTGGATATTATGAGTGGGTTAGGAAAAATCACGCCGGATTTTTTCTTTTACATGCGTAAGTTTTTTCAGGTACACCTGAATGAAAGTGAAGCCGAACGGTTTCTTGGGTTTTGTCGTGTGCTCGATTTCCGGGATAACAATGAAGATCCCTTTTTCCGGAGAGAAACTATTTTACATCTCCTTCGGATTTATTATTGGGATTTTTATGTGCATTTTCAGAAGACTACCAAAAACAGTAAGCATTCTTTTCTGAATTCCAATAAAGAAAATATTGCTTTTAAATTTGCTATGTTTGTTTTTGAACATCACAAAACCAACCGGGAGCTTAAGTTTTATGCCGATAAATTGTGTATTTCCCCGCTTTATCTGACAAAAGTCATACAGGAGGTAAATGGACAATCGGCCCGGGAGTTGATTGCCGACACCGTTGTCGTCGGTATTAAAACTTTACTTCGGAATGCAAATTTTGACATAAAGGATGTGGCCCGGTTGACTGGATTTGCCAACCAGTCTTCCTTGAGTCGTTTTTTTCGTAAAAATACAGGACTTTCTCCGTCGGAATACAGACGTTCTATTCATATTCTACGGTAACGGATAGGTGCTAAAAAATACAAAATGAAATATTCAGAAATACAGACAACTGGAGAAGACAAGATGTGCTTCGAGAAAGAAATGTCGGAATTATTATACGAACAAATCTTGTTTACAGAGAATATATACGCCCGGCTGCCGATGGGGATCGAAATCTATGATGCGGAGGGTATTTTGCGAAGCATAAATGATTATGCCTTACATATGTATGGTATCGCCGACAGGAGTTCTGTGGTCGGTAAGGTCAATCTTTTCAACAGTCCTTATGTGGACGATACACTTCGCAAGAGAATAAAATCGGGAGAAGACATTGTCCTGGAATTTGAATATGATTTTGACCGGATCAATGCCGATGCATATTTTTCGAGTAATCATCAGGATACCATGATTTACGAGGTTAAAGTCATCTCTATCCGGAATAAAAAAGAAGCTATTGTCGGACATATACTGATTGCCAATGATGTAACCAGTACGAAGGAGGTGGAATACCGTACCGAGGAGAATAAGAAAAACCTGGAAATGGCTATGGAGGCTGCCAATATGTCTTCCTGGGTATATGATGTGTCGAAGCAAGTATTCGGTTCCCTGCATGGGGAGGCTATCGTCCAAGACGGTATGACATTGGAGGAGTTGCAGGAGTTTATACATCCGCAGGACCATGTTTTGTTGGTAGAGCTTTTTACCAGATTGATCAATAAAGAGATTCAACAGGGATTTATTACCATACGTGCGTTTAATAAACAAGAACAGGAATATCGTCATTATGAAAGCAGGATGCGTCTTTCTTCCGAACATCTGGGAAAATTACAGATTGTAGGAACTCAACTGGATGTGACTGAAAAGATACAAATGACCAAGAAGACTCGTGATCTGTTGGCGAAGCGTGAGCTGGCGATGAAAGTCAGCGATATTGTCCATTGGGATTTTCATGTCCGTTCTCGGAAGATTGAATCTTATAACGATCCGGTGAATGATTATGTTTCCGATAAGCTGGTTAGTATCGATGAATATCTGGAGGTGATTCATCCCGAAGACAGGTCTTCTGTTAACGATGCTATACAATCCATGTTATCAGGTAAAAAAATCAACATAAATTTCTCTTGCCGCTTACAAACAAAATATGATACTTCCTGGCAGTATTGTAATGTTACGGGTGTTCCTTTCGAATACGATGAATGTGGAGAAGTGATACAATACACCGGATTCCGGCAAAATATTTCCAGCCTTCATCATTTGAATGAAGAGCTGAAGGAACGGAATTATAAAATGGAGCTGACATTTAAAACGGTGGGGATGTCGTATTGGGATTTCGATATTGAATCCAAGCAGTTCAGGGCTTTCAATGATCCGGTGAACGACTATCAATCTGAAAAAGCAGTTTCCCCTGAAGATTATTTGAAGGTCACTCATCCGGACGACACAGAACGTGTCAGAAGTTATTTTGCTTGTATGTTCGAGGGAAGTTGCAAAGAGTTCAGCTTTCAATACCGTTCCAGAACGAAGTGGGATTCGGAATGGCAGACCTTGATCGTTACCGGTGTCCCGTCTGATTGGGATAAAAAGGGAAAGGTAACCCGCTATACCGGTATTGCATTCAACAATACAAAATGGGAAAAAATGGCCCAGGAGTTAAAAGAGCTGAAGGAGAAAGCTGAGCTTTCCGACCGTCTCAAATCTGCTTTCCTGGCCAACATGAGCCATGAAATACGTACTCCTCTGAATGCTATTGTTGGGTTTTCCGAATTGTTGGTGGATTGTGACGATCCGGCTGAAAAAACAGAATATTGGCAAATTATCGAGTCGAACAATGAATTGCTGCTGCAATTAATTAATGATATTCTAGATCTTTCTAAAATAGAATCAGGTATCCTTGAACGTAAACGCGAAAGGTTCAACCTGACACAAGTATGTAATGAGTTATATTCTATGATGTTGCCTAAGATTACTAATCCGGAAGTGGAACTCCGGCTGGACAATTCCCAGCAGGATTGTTGGATTCTTCTGGATCGTAACCGTCTCAGACAAGTATGGATGAATTTTGTTACCAATGCTGTAAAATACACTAAATCCGGATATATAAAAATAGGATATACCGTAGAAAAGGGAGGAGTACGGATTTATGTTGAAGATACGGGTGCTGGTATACGGGAGGAACTGAAGGACAGAGTGTTCGGTCGCTTTCAGAAACTGGATGATTTTGTACAAGGTACGGGACTTGGATTGGCTATCTCGAAAGCAATTGTTGAGGCTGCAGGTGGGGAAATCGGATTTAACTCTGAAATCGGTAGAGGCTCAACATTTTGGGCATGGGTTCCTTGCGAAGTGAATATACAGAGATTAGTGCAACCTGCCGATTCCCCCATATCCGGGCAATCCGTTCAGCCTATTGCCGATAAAAAAGAAATAAAAATTTTGGTTGCTGAAGACAATGATAGTAACTATTCTTTAGTAAAACATATTCTCAAAGATTACGATATTACCCGGGCATCCAATGGGGTGGAAGCTGTCGAGAAGGTCCGTTACGAGAAGTTTGATTTTGTCCTGATGGACTTGAAAATGCCTATTATGGGAGGTTTGGAAGCAACACGGAAGATCCGGGAGTTTGATCGTCATATTCCCATTATTGCACTCACGGCCAATGCTTTCGATTCAGATCGGGCCAGTGCTGTAGATGCTGGTTGTAGTGCGTTTTTGGCCAAACCTGTGAAAAAAGGACAACTGCTGGAATTACTTTCTGTAAAATAGTTAGTTGAAATGGAGCTGCCTTCCGGAGGGATGGCTTTCCGGCCGGTCAAACTTGGGGGACTGATTAGCGTTCCGGGTTAGGAAGCATAAATATAAGGGATAATGGATAAATAGAGGCCTGTTCCACAAATTACAATTTGTTTGGAAAAGTTTAAATTAGGGAGTTATAGAGGGCCTGCTTACTTTTCGGCAGTTTTTGAATGACTTGCTCTACCGAGTGGCGAATCAGTTCTTGGATAAGGGCATTGGGGACATCGCCTTCCAGATGGACTGTGATCCAATATTTTTTATCGGAATAGTAGCCGAAGAAAATGTCTCTGTATTGTTCCATCAATTCTATTGATTTTTCGGGAGCGCATTTCATATTGGCACAAAAACGTCCGTCTTTAGGCTGCAAGGAAACATAAGTAAACATTTTACCCATGACCTTATATACTAAAGTCTGATTGTCAAATGGCATGCATTCTTCGGCACCTTTGACAGCAAGGCAATATTCTCTGAATTCTTCGATGTTCATAAATAAGCGGTTTAAAGATAGAAAAAGTCCGGTATATTTTCAAGCCGGACGGTGTTTTTAGGGACATTGGTTTTGTTTTTTTCTCGGCAGTTCTGTATAGCCCGGCAGTTCTGTTTCCTGATATTTATGGAGAAAGGATCTAGGAAGTGATTTTTCAACTTTGTCAGTCAGATCTGTTCATGGCCTAGTGGGGGAATTATGTATGGAGGAAAGATCTTATGGATGTGGGCAGAAAGGAGAGAAAAGTGTCCGCAATTGTGACCTTAAATTGGGGGTAATGGGGCTGACAGGAGCGGAAAATAATGTATATTTAAACGGCAAAAAAGTATTGAAAGGATTAAAAATGGACAATTCGAATTTTTATATTTTTACCGGAGGACCGGGAAGCGGAAAATCCACCGTATTGAATATTTTGTCTGATCTGGGTTATTTGACGGTCAGAGAAGTAGGAAGAGATATTATACAAAAACAACTAAAAACTGGCGGAGATGCTCTTCCGTGGAGTAATACAGCCCGATATGCACGTCTGATGTTACTTCATTCGGTTTTTGATTTTGAAGAATTTGCGCATATAAATAAGCCCTGTTTCTTTGATCGTGGAATACCGGATACTTTAGGCTACTGTCGTTTAATTCATCTTTCCTATCCAGAGAACTTGAATGAAGCTGTAAAAGAGTATAGATATAACAAAAAAGTTTTTATCTTCCCTCCTTGGGAAGAAATTTATACGAAAGATTCAGAAAGGAAACAGGACATTCGGGAGGCCAGGGATACTTATCGTGTGATGAAGGAAGTGTATGAGGAATATGGCTATCGGCCAATTATTGTTCCCTGTCTGCCTGCGAAGGAACGGGCGGAATGGATTATTTCAAATGTTGCTATAAAATCCACTACTTCTCGACAGGCAATTGCCGGAGAGTAGGGAGTATTCCAGCGGATAAAGTTTTGATTTTTTGTATATTTTTTCACTGTATCACGGATAAAACGCTTTAAGAATACCGCTTGGAAGGGTGATTATATTCTTGTTTTATTTGTCTGTCTTACTATTTCGCTTTACCTTTACGACGTTCTATGCTAGATAAGTTGAAAATTTAAAGTTTATATGAAAAATATAAGAAGGGCGGTAATGCAAATTGCCTGCCTGTTGATTTGCGTGCATACTTTTGCCAACGGGAGTACGAAGGAAAATATAGGGCATATCCTGATTATCAATGCTTATACAGAGTCAACACCTTGGAGTAACAGCCTGATTTATCCCATTGTCCACATGGCTTCACAAAATAAAGAAATAGGGGTCTATACGGAGCATATGAATATGCTGATGTTGAATAACAGACAGGAGTTGATGGCTTTTGAGGAAAATATGTTCCGGGATTTTACAGAACGACGGCCGAAGTTAATCGTATTGCTGGGAACGGAAACGTACATATTGTGTGAGGACTTACATCAGAAATGGCCGGATGTTCCGATGATATTGTGTGGGGAACGCGATTATACAGGTTCCAAAGACACTGTATTGTTGGGGCATGCTCTGAGTCCGGAGGAAAGAATTCCGCTGAGTACTTGGCAGGAAAAATATAATTTAACCCTGCTGCCGATTCAGGTGTATATGGAAGAAAATCTGCATCTGATGAAACAATTGATCCCGGGAATGAAGGATGTATTCTATATCGGCGATGAAACTTATATTTGTCAACAGAACGATTACGATTTGTCGCGATTAATCGCCAAGAAATATCCGGAGTTAAATTATCGTTTTCTTTCGGCAGGAGAGATCAGTATCGACAGTCTCTTTTCTATTTTGAATCGAGTTGATATAAGTAAAACTGGAGTGTTGTTTTCCTCCTGGTTCCGAAAAAAAGTGTTTGCTGATAACACCGTATTATTAGCCAATAGTCACCGAATCATCGCTACTTCTTCAGTGCCTTTGTTTTCATTTAAAAATGTAGGGATCGAAGAAGAAGGAGGGATTGTCGGAGGATATATTTACGATAAGCAAAATTATACAGATCGCTTATTGAAAACCATTCAGAAGATTATCGACGGTCGTCCGGCCCGGGAAATACCTTTTGCTTATGTTTCGGATGGAGCCCCGGTTTTTAATTATCAATCGCTTTTGCAATGGAAGCTGAATCCTGACTTATGTCCCCAGAATACGATATTTTATAGTATGCCGCCTACCTTCTGGGAGGAATATAAATATGCCGTTATCGGTTTTATTTTTCTGTTGGTGATTTTATTACTTATTTTCCAATATCACCGCCTTCGGGTGCTGGGAAAAATAAGAACCATTCAGCAGCGGGAATTACAGGCAAATGCCAGATATGAGGATTTGATCAATAATATGCCTATTTTGTATATGTTTGAAGAATTGATCAAAGATGAGGATGGGCAAATTGTGGAGACAAAATTTGTGGATGTAAACCGTTATTTTGAAAATAAGTTTATAAAGCGGGAAGAAATTGTCGGTAAATTGGGTAGTGAAAAATTTCCGGAATCAATGCCTGAATTTCTGCATTTTATGAACATTGCTGTGCGGGAGAAACGTTCTGTCACTTTTTCTTACTATTACAAGCATATCAATACATTTTACGATGTTGTGATAAATGCTAGTGAGGACGGACGTTTTGTGGATGTTTTTTGTGTGGATAGTACAGAATTACATCGGGCGCAAATGCAGCTGAGTTCCACCAACCGGAAGTTGTCAATGGCATTGGAGGTTGCCAATATCGTCCCTTGGAAATGGGATTTACGGGCTCATCAGATCCTTTGTGATGTGAATAAACCTATTGAATTGAGTGGGGAGGATAAGGGGATAAAAGAAGAACAACTTTCCGTACCGGACACTCAGTATTTTGCGAAAATCTTCCCGGAAGATTTGGAAAAAGTGAGACGGGCCTACGCAGATCTGATTGAAGGGCGTACGACCAAGGTGAAGGAGGAATACCGGGTGGTGAATTGTGTCGGTAGGCATCGGCAGATAGATTGGGTGGAGGCCCAGGCTGGAGTGGAGACCCGGGATGAACAAGGGCGTCCTTTGACTTTGGTGGGATCTTCTTTGATTATTACAGAGCGCAAAAGAATCGAGGACGAACTGTTGTCGGCCAAAGATCAGGCCGAGGAATCAAATCGTTTAAAATCGGCTTTTTTAGCCAATATGAGTCATGAAATTCGTACACCCTTAAATGCTATTGTCGGTTTTTCTGAAATTCTGGCCGCTACCGAAGAGGAGAAAGAAAAACAGGAATATGTGAGTATTATTGAAAATAACAATGCCTTATTATTGCAGCTGATCGGGGATATCTTGGATTTATCGAAGATTGAGGCCGGAACGATGGAATTTATCTATACGGATTTTGAATTGAATAAATTGATGGAAGAGCTGGAAAATTCGCTCCGGCTGAAATTGGATTCCGGGAAAGACGTTGTACTTACTTTTGAAGCCGGTTCGTCGGAATGTTGTATTCATACGGATCGGAACCGTTTATCACAATTAATTATCAATTTAGTGACGAATGCTATTAAATTTACCGATAGAGGAAGTATTCGTTTCGGTTATGAACTTCTGGAAACTCGTGAACTTTATTTTTATGTTATAGATACGGGTTGTGGAATTCCGGAGGAGAAACAGAAAAGTATCTTTGGCCGTTTCGTAAAACTAAACAATTTTGCTCAAGGTACGGGGCTTGGGCTTTCGATTTGCCAAATGTTGGTTCAGCATATGGGGGGAAGAATCGGGGTAGAATCAAAATCGGGAGAAGGATCGAATTTCTGGTTTACTCTTCCCTATATAGCTCCTACAGGAAAAATGCAGCAGGAAGAGAAAATCGAGCCGCTTCGAGTGGAGAAGAAAACACTGACGATTTTAGTGGCTGAAGATAATGCCAGTAATTATAAGTTGATAGAGTCTATTTTGAAAAAGGATTATCATCTTTTGCATGCCTGGAACGGACGGGAAGCTGTGGAGTTATTCCAGAAACATGCCCCTCAGTTGATCCTGATGGACATCAATATGCCTGAAATGGATGGGTATGAAGCTACCCGTGAAATCCGGAAATTGTCTTCCCGCATACCTATTATTGCAGTGACGGCCTTTGCCTATGCTTCCGATGAGCAGAAAGCAAAAGAAAATGGTTTTGATGATTATATGGCAAAACCGATCAATGCCGGGCAGCTTCGCAACAAAGTGATGTCTATGCTTCAGCGACATATCGTATTTATGTAGGAGCGATTTTTGTGTACTCAGAGAGGTTGATCTCTCGAAATGGACTTTGACAGTCGAAACGAGTAACCTACGTCCCGGGGGGTAACCAAAAAGGTCCGTCCCTCTGGGGGATTATTTACTTTTCATATATCGTATCAGAAATTAACGGGATAAGTACTAAACATTTTTCGGGCAGAAGCGTTTCTTAGTAGAAGTAAAATGTTTATTAATTTAATACATAAAATTATGGAACAAGTAAATTTAACCCGGGTGAGGAAAAGGGTTTCCTGGGGAAGTATTTTTGCCGGGGTAGTGACTGTTTTGGCGATCTCTGTTTTAATCTCTATGCTGGTTACGAGTATTGGTTTATTCCAGTTTGATCCCTTGTCGGATGATCCTACTGCCGGGATTGGAGCGACTGTGGGAATTGGGACGGTGATTTCGATGATTGTTAGTTTTATTATCGGAGGTTTTGTGGCGGGTAAGCTGGCCGGGGCGGATGGAGTGATTCACGGTTTGGTCGTTTGGGCTGTCACCTCGATTGTGGCTGTTCTGATGGCCTTATTTTTAGCTGTAGGAGCAGTGAAAGTTACTGCCAATGTATTGGGTTCTGTATCGTCTGTAGCCGGAAGTGTACTTTCTGATGTGGGGTCAATGGCAGGAAAAGGCATTTCAAATCTTGCCGGAGAGGCTAAAGATTTATTCGGGGATATCGATATTGATACAAATATCAAAGGAGATAGTATCCGGAAAGATGTACGCAGGGCTCTTCAAAAGAGTGGTATAAAAGAACTGAATCCGGATTATCTGGGGAATCAGTTGAAAGCGGTGAAAGGAGATTTAAAGAGAACCGTTAAACAAGTGGCGGCCAATCCAGACCGTGCAGACGACCTGATCAATGGGTTTACCAATCGGCTGAAAACAAGGGCCAATACGATCACAAAGAATATCGATCGGAATGATGTGAGCACGGCTATTGCTAATAATACCAATTTATCGAAAGCAGAAGCAGACAAAGCTGTCGATCAATATATGAATTTGATTGAAACCGCTACTGACAAAGCGAAAGAACAAATTAATAACTTGGAAGAAACCTTGGAAAAGGCAAAACAAGAGTGGCAGGAGATAAAACATAAAGCTTTGGTAGAAGCAGAAAAAGCATCTAACGCAGCAGCCCGCTCCGCTTTGATTTCTTTCTTTGGCTTGTTAGTGGCCGCAATTCTTTGTTGTTGGGCCGGATTTTTCGGTACCAGAAAAACGAAAGAAGGATATGAAGTGTAAAAAGGGCCGAGGCAAATAATAGGAGAGACTGGATTTCAAGTCTCTTATATTTTTAAATTTATGGGCGGACTTGGGTTTTGCTAATCCGTAGGGCGCTCCTCTGTTACGGAGAGAAACACTGATCTCCAACAAGGTAAAGTTTTACTCTGTTGGAGATCTTTTTGTTTTTATAGGAAGTCCTTACTGTTCTGCTCCCCGGCCTTAGGCGGGGATGCAGACCGGACGAAGTTTTTTGCCTGTCAGTTTCTGAATTTCTTTCACCATGACTTTTTCGTCGGGAGAGCAAAAGGTGAGAGCTGTTCCGGTGTTTCCGGCGCGTCCGGTTCGTCCGATACGGTGTACGTATGTTTCGGCAGTATCAGGAAGATCGTAGTTGATGACCATCTCCAGTCGGTCGATATCAATTCCTCTGGCAGCGATATCGGTGGCAACCATCACCTTTACTTTTCCGGATTTAAAGGCATCTAAAGCGCGTTGGCGCTGGCCTTGCGATTTGTTTCCATGTATGGATTCCGTCCGTATGCCTTCTTTGCTCAGAGAACGGGCAATGTTGTCGGCACCGTGTTTTGTACGGGAAAAGACGAGTACTGACTTTTTTATATCCTGCCCAAGTAGTTGTACGAGCAGGTTTTTCTTTTTCATTTTCTCTACAAAGTATATACATTGCTCCACCGTATCTACGGGAGAAGAGACCGGGCTGACTTCTACGCGAACCGGTTTTTTCAAAATACTGGCGGAAAGAGCAGCAATGCTTTGGGGCATTGTAGCGGAAAAAAGAAGCGTCTGATGTTGTGCAGGCAGTTTGAGAAGGATGCGTTTAATATCGTTGATAAATCCCATATCGAGCATACGGTCGGCTTCGTCCAGGACGAAATGTTTCAATGAACTGAGGTCTACAAAACCTTGATTCATCAAGTCGAGCAGACGCCCTGGGGTGGCTACCAGAATATCCACACCCCGGCGGAGTGCTGTCGTTTGTACGAGCTGTTTTATTCCGCCGAAGATAACGCAATGACGCAAGCCGGTGTATTTTCCGTAATCAGTAAAAGAATCTCCGATTTGTAAGGCTAATTCTCGGGTAGGAGTCAGGATTAGGGCTTGGATCTCCCGTTTCCGGTATTTTTTTCCCAGATTGTTTTCCTGTCTGGAAAAGCTTTTCTTCTCCTGAGTATCCTGCGATACGGAGAAAGAAGCGTTATTTTGGGATAAATGCTGCAGGATAGGGATAGCAAATGCTGCAGTCTTTCCTGTGCCCGTCTGGGCGATTCCCAGTATATCCTTTCCGGAAAGCGCTACGGGAATTCCTTGTATTTGAATGGGAGTTGGGCAATGATAACCTTTTTCGCTGATTGCTTTCAATAGGGAATCAGCGATATTTAATTCTTTAAATGTCATAAATTTTTTCGTTTTTAATAAAGTTACTGCTTTTTATAAAGCAGGTTGTGCAAAGAGAAGATCGTTTTTTAGCTGATCGATCACTTCTTTTACACTTCGGATTTTATTTGCCAGATAGGCGTTGGCTCCGGCGAAGGCATATCCTTTTTTCATATTTCCCCTGGCGGCATTGTAGAGCGCTTCGATGATACAATAAGGGCTTTTGGTATAGTCGCAGGTTTTAATGCAATGAAAGGCACAAGTACGCGGTTTTTCTTTTCCTTCCGCTACGTTCTGAATAAATTCTCCGTCGAAAGCACGTCCCGGCATTCCGACCGGGCTCTGGATAATACGGATATCTTTTTGTTCGGACTTGAGATATACTTTTTTGAAATTTTCAGATGCATCACATTCGTTTGTCGGCACAAAAATAGACCCCATTTGAGCGGCGGCGGCCCCCAATTGCAGGAATCGGGCAATGTCTTTTCCTGTCGAAATTCCTCCGGCTGCAATAACCGGAATCGTTTTGGTGTCTTTGTAAGTTTCAGCTACAGCTACGATTTCCGGTACGAGATGCTCCAGAGCGTACTGTTCGTCTCCGATCTGGTTGGCTTTAAATCCCAGGTGACCACCGGCTTTGGGGCCTTCTACGACAAAGGCATCCGGCAGGTAATTGTAATGAGTCTGCCATTTTGTACAGATCAGTTGGGCTGCACGGGCGGAAGAGACAATGGGGACAAGCATGGTACTGCAATCAGCTGTCCGGTAAGAAGGTAAGTCGAGGGGCAAACCGGCTCCGGCGAATATTACATCGGCTTTTTCGGCAATGGCTGTGCGTACCATGTCCGAAAAGTTGGAAAGGGCTACCATAATGTTGACCCCAATTACTCCTTTTGTTTTTTCTCTGGCTTTCCGAAGTTCTTCCTGAAGCCCGTAAATGCATTTTTGCAGATAAGAACCCTGCATATTCGGATAAAGCAAGCCTATGCCGGCTGCGGAAATTACGCCAAGCCCGCCTTCATTTGCAACTGCTGAAGCCAGACCCGATAAAGAAACACCCACACCCATACCTCCTTGTATGATAGGAAGTTTTATTTCATATCTACCGATAAAAAATGATTTCATAATTTGCGACATTGAAAATTTAACATTTGCCTTTTGGTATACAGAGATACGAAAAGACGTTCACAAGAACGAAACAAGGAAGTTTAGAAGACTTAATTTCAGCGATTAAAAACCGGGCAAATGCCGTAAGAAATAATACAAAGAAGAGAAAGATCAAAATGAACTTACGTTGTTTACAATGCAAAAGTAATAATATATCTGCAATTCTGTGTTATTTTTGCATGTTTTTTTAAGTTCCTGTTTTATCTTTTACCGGAATGTTCCGGATATAGCTATTATCTTATAAAATGGCATACTCTGGACAAAGACTTTTTCCGGCCGTTTTTAAGTAATTTACGGGAGGTATTTTGCAAAGAATTTTGGATTTATTGGAAATTCAGTTATTTTTTGTCTAAGGTAAAGTAAAAGGAAATTCGATTTCCTAACAACGGATTCGAGACGAATAGGAAGTATTAAAATTAGAAAAAATATTTATACAAATTAAAAACATTATGGTATTCCTCCCGTATCAGAGGAGAATTGAAAATAATAATTGAAATAAATAGAAAATATGAAACAATCAGTGACTAATTTTTTGACCTTCCTTTTCTTGATTTGTTTTATGAATTTGTTTGTGGCATACGGGCAGGAGAAGGATACAATCGTACGTCATAATGTACTGGATGAAGTAGTGGTGACGGGTAACCGGACTTTGGTCAACCGGAATAATGTCCCTATGAATATTACGGTGGTTGGAAGAAGTGAGATCGAAAACAGTAGCGAATCTGCTTTATTACCCGTACTTTCGGAACGGGTTCCCGGATTGTTTGTTTCGGAAAGGGGAATTACCGGTTTTGGGGTTGCCAGTGGCGCTGCCGGTGGCATTTCCATTCGAGGGATAGGAGGTTCTCCCAATACCCAAATGCTGGTTTTAATTGACGGACATCCGCAATTTATGGGATTGATGGGACATCCTCTGCCGGATGCTTATGTCGCATCGGATGTGGAGCGGGTGGAAGTCGTACGCGGTCCGGCTTCCATTCTCTACGGTACAAATGCCATGGGTGGAGTAATCAATATTATTACCCGCAAACAAAACCGGGAGGGGTTTTCCTTAAATGCCAGGGCTATGGGTGGAAGTTATAATACTCAGAAGTATATGGCTAATGTCGGAGGCCGTAAAGGCAGAGTAAATGGTTATGTATCGGTAAATCACGACCGGACAGCAGGGGATCGGGAGAACTCGGCTTTTCATATTACCAATGGATTTGCGAATATCGGGTGTGAATTGTCGAAGCATTTTAGTTTGCGTGCCGATGTGAGTATTGCAGATTTTAGGGCAGAAAATCCCGGACAGATAACAGCTCCACTATTTGACAATACAGTGGATGTACTTCGGGGAGTAACTTCCTTTACAGTGGCGAATAATTTTAAACATAGCGATGGAGCCTTATCTTTTTTCTATAATTGGGGATATCATGAAATTAACGATGGGTATAAAACGGGAGAAAAACCCTTGAATTACCGTTACCATTCCCGGGATTACAATTACGGTATCCTTTTTTATCAGATCGTGAGAATGTGGAAGGGGAATATGCTTACTTTGGGATTTGATTATAAATCGTATGGCGGAAAAGCTTGGAATCATTTTCTGACAGAAACGCCTGATAAGGTGATGGTCGATACTTCTGCTTACGATTTAGGGGGATATGCCATTCTGCAGCAGAATTTGTTTAAAGATGTGCTTACTTTAAATGCCGGGGTGAGATTGGAGCACAATGAAGCTTTCGGAAATAAATGGATTCCTCAGCTGGGATTGGCCCTTCGTCCGACGGAAAATTTTGTAATTAAATCGAGCTTTTCAAAAGGTTTCCGGAATCCGACAATTCGGGAAATGTTTATGTGGGCACCGGCTAATCCGGATTTAAAGCCTGAAGAAGTGACGAATTACGAAGTCGTATTGGAGCATACCTTTTTCAAAAAGAAAATGAATATAGAGGTTTCCGGTTTTATTGCCGACGGAGATAATCTGATACAAACGCAGATTATTGACGGAAATCCGAAAAATGTCAATACCGGAAGTTTTAAGAATAAAGGGGTGGAAGTGGCTTTTCGGGCGGCCTTGTGTTCAAAACTGGATATCGGAGGAAATTATTCCTGGTTATATATGAAGATACCTGTACAGAATGCACCGGAACGGCAACTCTATGCAAATGTGAATTTTCACACCAAAAGATGGCAGTTGAACGTCGGTTATCAATATATTAACGGACTTTATCTGACGACAGGTAAAGAAACAAAGCAGGAGGATTATGGATTGCTGAGTGCTAAAGTTTCTTTTAAACCCTGGAAAGTGCTTACTATTTTTGCAAAAGGTGAGAATCTGACCCGTGAAAAATATCAGATTATAGATGGTTATCCGATGCCGGGAGCTATTTTTTTCGGAGGTCTGCATTTGTCAATCAACCGTTAGTTTGCTTTTCTGAAGAGCAAGAAAAATAAAAATATAAACCGATTGTGTATGTCAAAAATTAAAATTCTGTTGTTGGGAATCGCTTTGTTTTTCGCCTGGGGGGCTGCGGCTCATTCCGGAAAACCGCGTGTATATCTTATTATAGATACGGATTGTGCTGCCGATGATTTTCGGACACTTTGTATGTTGTTGGGTAATAGGGATGTGGAGATACTAGGCATTACCACTTCCGAAGGAGCTTTGACTCCCCGGCAAGGAGAACGAAAAGTAAAGGCGCTTTTGAACAGTCTTTACCATCAGGGGATTCCGGTGGCAGCCGGGCGGGAAGTAGGAACTTCGATTCCGGCTTGGCGGGAAATGTCGGAACAGATTTGTTGGGGGGATACCTTGCAGAAAGACGGGCCCGAAAAGTCTGCTACGGATTTGCTGGTAGAAACCATGGGACGGGAACCCCAAAAAATAACGTTTGTTTGCTTGGGGCCTTTGACCAATGTGGCGGATTTATTGGAAGCAAAACCCGGGTTAGCGGAGAAAATCGATAAGATCATCTGGTACAATAGCGGAGCACAGCCTATGGGGGATACGAATTATAGGATAGATACCCTTTCCGCCCAGAAAGTGATGGCGAGCGGAATAAAAATGCAATTGGTTTCTGCGAAAGAGGAAGATTCTGTACCGGTCAGTATGTTTTACCTGATGGAATTGGGACAGCTGCAGACTTCTCCTTATGCCCAGAAGGTCGTCACGGCTCATGTGACTCCGCCTTTGGTTTCTGCTGTGAAAGATGAACATTTAAAGGTATGGGATGAGCTGACGGTATTGTCTCATTTCGCTCCTCAGCTTTTTACCGTAGATTCACTTTCTCCGACGATCGATTGGTATTATGTGGATACGAAGCAGCAGATACGTTCCATTGAAGAACAATTGCTGGCTGTGTTCAAAGGAAAGGAGAATGTGGAGGGAAAAATATTTTATCATTTTCCCGTAGCTGAAGAATATTACATCCGGGATCTGATGCCGATCATCGCACGGACGGTTAACCGTTACGGAGCCAGTGAATGGAGAGCGGCTGTATTGACGAATGAATTGCATGGACATTTGGGGATCTATGCTACTTTAGGGGTAAAGATGGGGATACGGGCCCGGGAGTATTTCAACGTAGGCGTGGACGATATCGTGGTAACCAGTTATGCCGGAAGTAAACCTCCGGTAAGTTGTCTGAACGATGGCCTTCAGGTCAGTACGGGGGGTACAGTGGGGCATGGTTTAATCCATATCGCGTCGGACGAGGAGGTTCGTCCGGAGGCCACTTTTGCATTTAAGGGACGGAGTGTTACGCTTCGCTTGAAACCCGAATATGCCCGTCAGGTGCAGGAGGACCTGAAAAAGGGGATAGCCTTATACGGAGCAGGTACGGAAGAAAATTGGCAGTATGTCCGGAAACTCGCTATTCAATATTGGCAGGATTGGGACCGGCATGAAATATTTGAAATTATTTCTTGAAGCAGTCGGTTTTAAAAGCGTATAAGACCGACCCCTGGAGGGAAGAGGGGATACATAGCTGAATCGTTAACTTTTAGATCCATCTGTCGTATAAAAGTTAACGATTCAGCTAATTTATTCTATTGTTATGAAGAAGAGCGGTTTTTGTTTAATCATTTTCCTTTTCGGTGCTTTTAGTTTGTCAAGAGCTTGTACCGGAATTTCTTTTCAATCGAAAGACGGGGCTTATATACAAGCTCGAACCATTGAGTGGGGAGAAGGAATGCTTCCGAGTGAATATGTCATTATCCCCAGAGGGGAAAAACAGGTTTCCTATACTCCGGCAGGCGAAAAGGGGATGGTATTTGAAACCCGTTACGGGATAATAGGACTGGCTATTGTGCAGAAGGAGTTTATCGCTGAAGGATTGAATGAAGCCGGTTTATCGGCTGGTTTGTTTTATTTTCCCCGTTACGGAAGTTATGAGGCCTATGATTCCGCACAACGGGAGAAGACGATAAGCGATTTACAGCTCGTGACCTGGATGTTATCTCGTTTTGCCACCGTAGCAGAAGTCAAAGCTGCTGTGGGAAAAGTCCGGATTGTCGGTCTGGATGAACCGGGAGTTACTTCGACAGTACATTGGCGTATCGGAGACGCGACGGGTGAACAAGTCGTATTGGAAATAATAGATGGAAAACCTTATTTTTACGATAATGAAATCGGGGTTTTGACGAATTCGCCTGGTTTTCCCTGGCATTTGACGAATCTGAATAATTATGTCAACCTTTTCCCGGGAGGAGCTCCTCCCCAGCAGTTGGCCGGTGTAAAGTTGAACGCTTTCGGAGCAGGATCGGGATTTTTAGGTATGCCGGGGGACGTTACCCCGCCCTCCCGTTTTGTACGGGCTGCTTTTTACAAAGCGACTGCCCCCCGTCTTCATACGGCAGAGGAAACAGTCTTGCAGGCTTTCCATATCTTAAATAATTTCGATATTCCGATCGGAATTGAGCATCCGCTGGGGAAAGCGCCGGATATACCCAGTGCCACTCAGTGGACTTCGGTTGTGGATTTGACTAACCGGAAAGTGTATTATAAAACAGCCTATAATAATACCATTCGGTGCTTGGATATGAAGGATATCGATTTCAGTAAGGTTAAATACCAGTCTTATCCTTTGGACCGGCAAAAAGAACAACCGATAGAAAAAATAGTAATCTCCTGAAAAACTGAAGACGCTTTGGAGCAATAGTATTTCGGAGGCGGTCGGAATTTTGCTGAGGGCTCGCTGACTGAAGAACCTCCGGATGGAAGAAAGACATAATCATCCGGAATGCCGGTTCTGTCAATCAGCAGCGTGTGAATCTTTTCAAGCAGCTTTAATCAGGCTGCGTCCGAGCCATACCAGCAGAATACCCAGTACAATACTTAAAATCAGATAAGTGGAAAAATATCCCCAATGTTTATTTTGCATCAGCAAAAACATATCGTCGGCGAAAGAAGAGAAGGTGGTAAAACCTCCGCAAAAGCCGGTGATCAGAAATACGTTCATATTGGCGGAAATCAGGTGAGTTTTTTCAGCCATTCCAAAGAAAATACCTATTACAAAACTGCCGATAATATTGACGGCGAAAGTACCCCATGGAAAAGGAGAAGTAAACATATAATGGGCCAGCTTACCCACCAAATACCGGAGACAGGTTCCGATAAAACCACCTGCTCCTGCGATTAACATAGCTTTGAACATAATATATTCTTTTAGAGTTCGACAATTATTTTTTTATTTCTTTACGGTTTCGCTTAGCATTTTTTTATCCTGCGTTTTTTTTATGACTTTGGGTCCCACTATCAGCGTGATGATTCCTCCGGTCAATAGTATGGCGATTGCGACGATCAATACCAGTTGGCCTCCTCCCAATTTTAACAGGGGAGGAATGATGAAAGTGGCGATAATAGCCCCTAATTTTCCCAGAGCTGAGGCGATTCCTTCTCCGCTTGCCCGCTCCTGAAGGCTGTAGATACGGCTTGGGAGCTCAAAAGTGGATAAATGAGGACCGGCGTTGAGGGCCAGTTCGAACAACAGGAATCCTCCTAGGGTAATGCCTAGGGAAGCGTGGTAAAGATATCCTAATAAAGTAATAATAAGTCCGGCAGCACAAATAAAAAAACCTGTAGATTGAGTATGAATAATGCTGATCCGCCGGACGACTGTGAGTCCTAAAAGGAAACCCAACATAACAAAAAGGTTGATATACAGTGTAAAACGAAAGGATTCCACTACCTTATCGAACGGATTTTCGCCACTGGGGACCAATCCTAAGGTCAGCAACAGGATAGGGGTAAATATTCCGATTCCGTATACTCCCATTCCTTCACATCCCCAAGGGATACCGCTGAGTATGATGCGTTTGATATTGCCGCGGGCGAACAGGTCTTTGGCAGAGGCTTGGGGACGGGTTGTCTGGTCTTTTTTATTGGCTAATTCGCCGATATAGACATCTTTACCCAAAAAATGTTTGATATTTTTTTCGGCTTCCTGGACTTTGCCGTGCAGAGCGAGCCATTCCGGACTTTCAACGAACCAAAGCCGACCGGAAAATGCGAGTGCTGCGAAAAAAGTAAGAAAAAGAAAAAGACGGTTCCAGATTGCCGGATCTGCGGAATTTTTCAGGACAAACCATGCCACCAGTATCATCAGAATATTGCCGACGCCTGAAGAGGCCTTGGAAATGCCTAACATCGTCCTTCGCCATTTTTGAGGCATAATCTCTGATACGTAAGAGGGATCGAGAGCGTAGTCGCCACCGATAGCCAGCCCTATGATCAACAGGTTGATGGGCAGAGTGACCAGAGAAGGATTGAAACAGAGCCATAGGGAAGAGCCGACAATAAGTAAAGGCGAAAGGCGAAAGAAAAAGAGATAACCGTATTTATCACTCAGTCGCCCGAATAATAGCGACCCGAGCATAATGCCGATCAATCCGGCTGAAAAAATAAAGCCCTGGAGCCACGAAGAGAGCTCGGGGTGATGGGTAATCGTGATAAGCGGCGCGATGACACCCACCAATATAGCCAATACTCCTCCGAAAAACTGTCCGGCGGAAGCAATGATTAATATCCAGATATGCCCCTTACGCAGGGGCATGGTATCCATGTTATACATAAATTGGAGTACATTTGGTTCGTTTAAATGTTCGGATATTCAACTGATTCCTCAGGGAATTCAAAAAAATAATATTTCCTTCTGTCAACCGACCTAAGAGGATTTCTAACACATTTTATCCCTGTTGTAATATTTTTTTATCCAGATTCAAATGTGGCCACAGGAATAGCCAGGTAGCGACACAGAACGGACCGGTCAATGTGGGTATTCCAACAGGGGCAAAAAAAGTATCCATTCCTGCTTGAATAAATACGGTGGCGAAAATACCCAATAGGGCCCAGATGGCTGTCCGCCAATTGACATGGTAAAACGTAGTGCCTAGGGCGATAGCGGTCAATACCGGGCTGAATCCGAACAGTCCGTTCGCAATATCGCCTCCGTTGCATTGATAGAGAATCGCGATACACAGCGCCAATGCCGAACCGATCGCTGCCCAGATCGCTGCCCAGCGGCTGCTGATAAACAGACCGACGAGGAAAAATACACCCGTTACCCATGAATTGATTAGAAATACTTGACTGATACCTCTTAACCAATAGATAACCAAGCTTTTGAAACTGGTATCAAATGCGGTAGAAAAATTGCCCGGTAATTCAGGTGCTCCCAGGCCTGAGTCCGGTAATCCGTGCATGATCCGTGCAGCCAATAGGACAAACCAGGTGGTGAGTACAAAAGGAAAAGTAAATGAACTTACCTTATAGGGGGCTAACAAATGATTCAGACCCACCATTACCCAGGTCGTCATGGAAGAAAAAATCACGATAGCCAGCCACATTAAAGGTACATTTCCGATAAAGGTAGGGAGAGCGCATCCGACGAGAATACCGTTGAATCCCCAGAGGCCGTCCAATCCTTTTTCCGCCGGATATTTCAGTAAATAACCGGTAAGGGTCGACATAAATGTGCCGACTACGGCTCCCCAAGCTACGGCAGGCATGTGGGCTTCGTAGGCTCCGTAAAAAATCCCCGCAAGGAAAAATATGCCGGTCCAGATATTCCCTTGGAACATTACCTGCCCGATTCCCTTAAAATACAATTTGAAAAAACCGGGTGAAAAAACAGCCGGTAGTTTCGGTGTAGTTGTTGTTTCCATAAATTATCAGTTTATAGCGTATATAAAGTCATTTAAACTCGTGTTGTTTACAATGTGTAGATCTTTCCGATATAAAAAGGATCTCGTTTTTGTTTTTCAGAACTTCCGGTTCTTTTACCGCCATACAAATTCTTTTGGCAAAGGTTTTTCCTTGATCTGCATACGGACAATAGAACCAAATTCGCGGACGATTCTTTTGACGGGTTGACTTTCTTCCCCCAAAACTTTAAATAGAAGTCCGCATTGATTAGGCAAATAACTGATGCCGGCAGCTATACGTTTGTCCCGGTTGATAAAAGCCTGAGTTTTGTCATATATTTCTGCTGCGTCTTTTTCGGGCGTGAGTACGATGACATTGGCGAATACATCGTAGTTGTGCATCATGCCGATAGGACGCACCGAATTTTCCTTCGGAGTGGCAACCAGTTTTTCGCGGAAGAGAGGTTGCCCGTCCGGACGTTGTGCCCGGGTACAGATGGATAAGAGATCGTATTCGAACAATTCCCCTTCTTTGTAATATTTGCGTCCTCCGTTGTAGATTTCCGAATAAAAGAGAGTCGCCGAGGGAGCGATCTCAATAACCGTATCGGTAATATACCGACTGTTCCGGCAGGGAATAGTCGGTTCCGGAATGTATTCCAGATAAGCCTTTTCTTCCAGAATAAAATTTTGCTTTAGTCCGGAAAAATTATAGGCCATTTCGGCTATTTTGGTCGCTGCTCCCGTTGAAATATGGGCAAAGGCACCTTTTTTCAAGGTAAACTTATTTTCATAGCGGTCTCCGTCAATATTAGGTCCTCCGGAGGACAAAATATATACACAGGGCATTTCCGGCATTGCTTCGTCGAAATAGAGCTCCTGTTGTACGATTAAAGGAGCGTGCCGGGTCCATTGGCGCATAATCGACTTACCTTCGCGGGTAAGCTCAAATACCAGATCCAGTAATCCGCATTTCCCCGGAGCCCCTACACGCATGGCTTGGGGCTCTGCTAAATAAGGATGTACTTCTCTGCATTGTGTAAAATCTGTTATCATAAATCTGTGAGTTGCAAATTACAATTATCGGTTATTTCCGGTATGATGTTTTTCTTTTTTTCATCAGAGCTTTACTGGTAGATTTGTTCTACTTCTTTTTGGGAGATACGGTCGAAAAGGGCCATGTCGCGGATCAAACTGACCAGTTCTTTTATCCCTTCACCGGTCATGCAATTGGTAAAGATAAAAGGTTTTCCCGGGCGCATGACTTCGGAGTCGCGTCGCATGACTTCCAGATCTGCATGTACGTATGGAGCCAGGTCCGTTTTGTTAATAACCAATATGTCGGAATAGGAGATACCCGGTCCATCTTTACGCGGAATTTTATCGCCTGCCGCTACATCTATCACATAAATAAAAAAGTCAACCAGAGCCGGACTGAAAGTCAGAGTCAGATTATCTCCCCCCGATTCAATCAAGACGACATCACTGTCTGGAAATTTGGCTTCCATTTCTTCAACAGCGGCAATATTCATAGAAGGGTCTTCCCGTACGGCCGTATGCGGACAGGCTCCTGTTTCGACCCCGATAATGCGGTCTTCTGCCAGATAACCTTTCAACATCTTGCGGACGTGCTTGGCATCTTCTGTGGTCACAATATCATTCGTGATGATCAATACTTTCAAACCTAATTTTAGAAAATAAGGGGTTATCGCTTCTATAAGAGCCGTTTTACCCGAACCTACCGGTCCGCCGACGCCGATTCTGCATGTGTTACTCATATCGTTTTTATATTGTGGATCTTTTCAGATCCGTTATTTTTAATTTTAAATTGTAAGTTAGAGATAAGGTCTGTTAATTCATAAACATTCTCATTTTCCCTTTTTCATGTATAGCTGCCAGAATATCCATTTCGGGAGCAAAGACTCTCATATCGTCGAATGTCATGTCTTTTATCGTTTCGTAATCTACGTGAGCGGTTGAACACAATCGGTAGAGAATATGCTGGGTTTCGTAATGAGAAACTTTGATACAACGCAGGGCAGCATTCAGAATCATGTTGATGATTCCGTAGGCAATAGTAGCAAAAAGTTCTTTTTCTCCCAGTCCGTTTTGCTGGAAAAAGATAGCTTGTGCTATGGGATAAGTACCGGGGGTAAGTTGTTGACGGATATCTGCCAGCCATTTTTCCATCAAAGGATCGTAAGTAATCTGGCTACTGATTTCGGCCATTTTTTTCCCCATACGTGTCAGCATTAATCTGGCTTCTGCATTCATTTTGCAGAGTATGATTTGCTGATCGGCTTTACGGATCAACGGATAATCTCTTTTAGCGGCCGCCCGGAAACCGATCAGGGCAGCAATCGCGTCACTGTATATCGTCTGTTGTAAAGCTGTGTATGTATACTGTTCCAATGTTGTAGCATCGTATACTATGCCTTCAAAAGCAGCTGATTCCAAGCCATTGGAAAAAGAAAATGTCCCTACAGGAAAAGCGGAATCCGAAAATTCAAGAAACCGCATCATCCTGGTGATTTCATCGATCATAGTTGTAGTTTTTCGGTATGTGTTTTAATTGAAATGATCTGTGTGCTGGTGAATTCCGGGTTCGTTGTTTGAAGGATGATGATGATGGATGTGACTGATTTCCTGAGAACTTCCACCGAAAAGTTTACGGATTTCGTGAGGGGCCAAAAACGGGATGACTTCCTGGCCGGGTTGGAATTCGTAAGTAATATCTTCAAAGCGATGGGTATCCATAACGCTCATCATTACTTTTTTATCTACCGTCAGGGGAACGTATAATTTCGTATCTTTCACAATGGCTGGCCAGTGTTGGTTACCAATGGCGTGTCCCAGTTCAACACAAAAGCGAATTATTTCTGCCGGTTCTTTCTGAGCGATTTTTTGCAGATCGATAACCAATACGGGTTTTAATTCGATCCGGATCACGAGAGCGGTGTTATGGTCTGCATTATATTCCAGTATATCACCGTTTTCGACTTGTGAGTGACGTTTAAGGGCAACAGCATATTCTGTACCTTTTTCGTCCCGGGCGATAAAACGGCTTTTTTGGGCAGTCCACTGGTCTAAATTGAGGTATTCGATTTCGCTTTTTTTCAGTTGATCAGCCCAGGTTTTGTCTGTAAACAAATTACCGATAATTTCAGAGAATATTTTCATAGAGGTAGTTTTAGATTGAGAGGTAATGAGGGAGAGAATTTTTGTTTAAAAGAGCCTGAAGGTCCGGTTGAATCAGTCTTCAACGGCTTCAGGCTCTTTGCGTTCAAGTGTTAACTGAACCAATATAATTGTGCTAAGGCAAATTTCTTAGCAGTGGGTACATAAGCGCTCTTTCCGTCTACCAAGACTTCGAAAGTTTCCGGATTCACGTCGATTTTCGGCGTATTTCCGTTCAGTACCATATGATGTTTTCCGATTTGGCGGCAGCCGTGTACCGGATAAACGATTCTTTCCAGACCGTATTTTTCTTTTATTCCCAGATCGTGTGCAGCACGGGAAACGAAGGATACACAGGTGTTCGGTAAGGCTTTTCCGAAACTTCCGTACATCGGCCGGTAGTAAACGGGCTGTGGAGTCGGCAAAGAAGCGTTAGGGTCACCCATATTGGCCCAGTTGATTATACCGCCTTTGAGAACTAGTTTCGGTTTGGTACCGAAGAATTGTGGTTCCCACAACACGAGATCGGCCATTTTCCCTTTTTCTACAGATCCCAGCAGATCGGAGAAACCGTAGGTAAGGGCGGGATTGATGGTCAGTTTGGCCAGATAACGGAGCACCCGGAAGTTATCGTTATCGGGTGAATCTTCTTCCAGTTTGCCTCTTACCTGTTTCATATAATCGGCCATTTGGAAAGCCCGCATAAAGTTTTCACCCACACGTCCCATCGCCTGAGAGTCGGAAGAGATCATGGAAATGACACCCAGATCGTGCAATACGTTCTCTGCCGCCTGTGTTTCCGGGCGTACCCGGCTTTCTGCAAAGGAAACATCAGAAGGAATCTTCGGATTCAGGTTGTGGCATACCATAATCATGTCGAACAATTCTGCCTGGGAATTGATACCGAACGGCAAGGTCGGATTGGTGGATGAAGGCAGTACATTGGCTAAAGAGGCTACTTTCAGTAAGTCGGGAGCATGCCCTCCGCCGGCACCTTCTGTATGATAAGTGTGAATGGTTCTTCCGTCGATTGCGGCTATAGAATCTTCTACGAATCCGCCTTCATTCAAGGTATCGGTATGAATAGCTACCTGTACATCCCATTCATCGGCCATTTTCATGGTGGCACGGATGGCTGCAGGCGTACTTCCCCAGTCTTCGTGTATCTTAAATCCACATGCCCCGGCCATAACCTGTTCGTAAAGAGGTCTGGCTACAGAACAGTTTCCTTTGCCTAAAAAGCCGTAATTTACAGGAAGACCTTCAATGGCTTGCAACATGCGTTTGAGATTCCAGGGACCGGCAGTAATGGTGGTTCCATTAGAGCCGTCAGTCGGTCCGACACCACCACCAATAAGGGTCGTTACCCCATTGCTTAAACAGGCATAAGCTTGTTGAGGAGCGATCATGTGAACGTGCCCGTCGATAGCAGCAGCCGTCAGAATCAGATGTTCTCCGGAAATAGCGTCTGTGGCAGCTCCGGTGACCAATTCCGGAGAAACTCCTTGCATCGTGTTGGGGTTCCCGGCTTTTCCGATTCCGGCAATTTTCCCATTCTTTATACCGACGTCGGCTTTGATTACCCCCAATTTAGGATCCAGAATAGTTACGTTGGTGATGACTAAATCCAAGGTACCTCCTTCTGAAGTAGTTGTATTCGCTAAACCCATACCGTCCCGGAGCGTTTTTCCTCCTCCGTACATGATTTCGTCTCCGTATACACAAAGATCTTTTTCCACCTCTACGTACAATTGGGTGTCTCCCAAACGGATTTTGTCTCCGACGGTGGGTCCGTAAAGGTCATTATATTGTTGTCTTGATATTGTTGCCATAATGATTTACTTTTTTTGTTTATTTTGGAAGTCGGCTTCTGCCTGTGATTCATTGATATCTTTAAAACCCAGTTTTTTTGCTCTTGCTATCGCACGGATACGTTCCGGGAAATAAGTCGGAGCATCTTCACCTCCGGTATAGCCTTGTACCAGGCCGTTGAATCCCATGACGCATCGTTTGCCGGCGTAGGCTACGACTTCGACTTCTTTTTCGTCTCCGGGTTCGAAGCGGATAGCTGTAGTGGCCGGGATATTTAAATGACATCCGTAAGCTGCTGCACGATCGAATTCCAGATAACGGTTTACTTCAAAAAAATGAAAATGAGAACCGATTTGAATAGGACGGTCGCCGGTATTGTGTACGACGAGTTTCGCTGTATATCTGTTTTCATTATAGGTGATCGGACTGTCTGACAGAATCTCTCCTCCGACGGGAACATGTTGTTGAGGAGTGAATCCTGGTGTAATCGGCTCTTGAGCCGGTGCTTGTGTGTTTTTGTTGTCTTCCATAGTGCTCTTTATTTAATAGGTTGGTGGATACTGACCAGACGACTTCCATCCGTAAAAACGGCCTCTACTTGTATCAGAGAAATCATTTCTGCTACACCTTCCATCACATCGTCTTTGGTCAAAACTTTAGTGGAATCAGTCATAACTTCTTCCAAGGTTTTTCCTTCACGTGCTCCTTCCAGAGCTGCGGAACTAATATAAGCTACTGCTTCGGGATAATTTAATTTCAGACCTTTTGCTTTGCGTCGCTCAGCAATGGCACCCAGAGACAAAAGCATAAGCTTGTCAATTTCTTTTGGAGTTAAGTGCATATTTTCCTGTTTTTAGTTAGTAAAAGAAAAATTTCTGATTGTTTATAATCAGATTTTATTATTTCAATATTTCTATACGACGAAGTGTACAACTTGTTTCATTAATTAAATATTTATAGATAAAAAATGCCAATTATATTAAATTGGATATCCTTCTGAGGCATAATTCTTTGAATTTGGACAGGGTAAGATTAACGGAATGGACGAAAATGTTTTTAAGAAATTTTATTTTGGATTTTGAACTTTTTAAATAAGATGCCGTATGAGTTAAGAAATTTAAATGAATGGTTATGAATAAAAAATTTCTTTTGGTCTTTCTTTTTTTACTTTTTCTTCTGACCGTTTATGCTCAACGCCGGGATATAGATACTACACTGAGGCTGGAGGAAGTCGTCGTGACGGGATCACGGTCGGCACGCCATATGAGCCAGAGTCCCGGACGTATTGATATCATTACCCCCCGGGTTTTACAAAACAGTCCGGTTCAGAGCATTGACGACATTCTTTCTATGATTTCAGGGGTAAATACCACTCGTTCCAACGGAATTGTGGATATGCATACGAATGTGAGTATACGTGGGTTGTCCGGAGACGAACAGGGCCGTACCTTAGTATTGTTCGACGGAGTGCCTATCAATACTTCCGACGAAGGATCGGTCAATTGGAACAGCATTCACATGGATAATGTTCAGCGGATAGAAGTTTTTAAAGGACCAGGTTCTTCTTTGTATGGTAATAATGCAATGGGCGGGGTGATTAATATTATCAGTAAAAAAGCCCGGCAACCCTTTTCCATAAATGCTTCGGCTTCTTATGGTTCTTTAAATACCTGGCTGGCCAGTTTGGGAATTTCCAGTAAGCTCAGTGATAAATTTTCGGTTTTTCTTTCCGGATATTATAACAGAAGTGACGGCTTTAACAATATACCCGATAGTTTACGTACCGTGCCGGATTATAGTGTACCCCGCTTTATGAAAGAAGGGGGCGTTTATGGTAAAATTCTGTATAGCCCGGACTCTTTGTTCAATATCGATTTCGCTTGCGATTTGTTCCGGGACAAACGGGGTGAAGGAGAAAAAATACAAGCTCCGGACGGAGAATACCGGCATTTTGATCACAACCGGATACAAGGAAGATTTTACGGAGAAAAAAGAGCGTTTCATTATAGTCTGGCTCTCTATTTTCAACGACAGGATTATTTTAGAATAGACGAAAGGATAAAAAAAGAAGTTTATCAGCGATTTGACGTAAAGTCACACCGGGATGATTGGGGCGGGATTCTGAATTTCGGATTGACAGGGAAACGGAATCATTTCAGTATAGGTGCCGAATATAAAGAGGGAAGTGTGGACGGTGGAGATCATTATGTGACCTCTCCGGATAAAGTGCTGAACCGGGGAACGATGACTTTTGTGGCCGTATTTGCACAGGAAGAATTTTCTTTTTTACGGGAAAAATTCTGGTTACAATTCGCTGTCCGGTATGATAATGCTTTTTTTCACAAGGGATGGTTTGAAGCGAAGGGGGATGCTGTGTCCGATTTTAATACCTATAACGGGGATTTAAAAGATAATCGTTGGGAACATCTTTCTCCTCGCTTGGCCTTGCGGTTTAATCCCAGTAAGCGGGTTTCTGCTTATGTTTCTTATTCACAGGGATTCAGAGCTTCTATTCTGGACGATTTGTGCCGCTCGGGCTGGATGTGGATCGGACCTAAGATTGCCAATCCCGATTTAGGACCGGAAACATTGAATAATTATGAGGTTGGGGGGACGTTTTATATTTTCAGGAATTTGTCATTGGCGCCTTCGTTTTATTATGCTGAGGGAAAGGATTTTCTGTATTATGTGGCTACGGGAGAAAAGCTGTGGGGAAAACAGGATATTTACCAGCGCCAGAATATTTCCAAAGTACACGTAAAAGGTATAGAAGCCGATTTGAATTATAATGCTTCTTTCGGTTTGGCTGTCAATGTAAATTATTCCTACAATGAATCGAAAGTGAAAGAATTTGACGAACGTCCGGAACTAAATGATAAAATACTGACTTATGCTCCAAAACACCAGGTGAAAGGCAGCGTCATGTGGACAGGTGGTGTTGTGGATGCAACCATACGGGGACGTTATAAAACGAAACAATATACGACAGAAGATAATGAGTCTTCTATTGCCGGATTTTCGACTTGGGATATCCAGCTTTCCAAGTGGTTTTTTGAACGCCGCTTGTATGTCGGAGGAGAAATTATCAATGTTTTTGATAACCGCCATATGAATACAAAAGAGTATATGTCAGCGGGCAGACTGATGAATGTTAAATTAGCAATCCATCTATCAAAATGAGTAAGTTTTATGCTATTTTTCTTTTATTACTCGTTTTTGCCTGTCAGGCAAAGTCGGGAAAAAATTCCGTTCCTACCCGTAAGGTGATAGATGCCTTGGGAAGAGAAGTGGCTCTTCCGGATACGGTAAACCGGGCTGTTTGTATCCGGGCTTCTGCCATTCGCTTAGTCACTTATGCCGGAGGTGTTCCTTTTATCTGCGGTGTAGAAGAACAGGAAACTCGTGAAAATGTTTTTACCCATCTTCTGGCTCATCCGGAATTAGGGAAAAAACCCCTTATCGGTCCGCAGATGGGAGGGGATGCAGAATTAATTATGGCCGTTCAGCCGGATGTGATTTTTATGTCTTCAACGACGGCTGGTGATGCCGACGATTTACAACGACGCACTGGTATTCCTGTCGTAGCATTGGAGTACGGTGATCTGGGTGCGAAACGGCCCATATTTTATGCATCCCTTCAACGGATCGGAGAAGTATTGCATACAGAAGGAAGAGTGGATTCCCTCATTCGCTATACGGAAAATCAGATTGCCGAACTACAACAAAGAACGCAACACAAAGGGGGAAATAAACGGGTATACGTAGGAGGAATTGCTTATAAAGGCCTGAAAGGGATCACTTCAACCGACCCGTATTATGCAGCTTTCGGTTTTTTAGGAGTAGATAATGTGGCTTCTGCTATTGATTCGGCTTATGTATCACCGATTACCGGTACTTATATCGATTGGGAACAATTGGTCGATTGGGATCCGGAAGTGATATTTATAGATCGTTCCGGCTGGCCTTTGGTAAACGAAGATTTTAAAAACCGGGAAAAACTGAATCAACTATTGGCTGCTTATCGGAATCAGCAGGTTTATGCTTTGTGGCCTTATAATAATAACCATACCAATTTTGAAGTGATGCTGATAAATGCCTGGTATGCGGGGAAAATCCTTTTCCCCGATCAGTTTCAGGATATTTCCCTCAGGGATAAGACGGATGAGATTTTGGTGGAATTTGTCGGACAACCTATCGGTCAGGAATTACGTACAAAATGGGGGGATTATGAGAATCTATTAACCGAAAATCATGAACGATGAGGTTTTAATTCAATATAAACGCTATCGGGCTCGTAATAAACGATTTATTATTTTTATTTTACTCTTATTGGTTCTGATTGGAGGAATAGCTTTACTGGCTGGTTCACATTGGATTGGAGGGAAGGAAATCCTGGCTTTGTTGAGGGGAGACGGAACTGCCTTGGAGTATCAGATTTTGTTGAATATTCGTTTGCCACGGGTATTAGCGGCCGTGATTACAGGGATTATTCTTTCTGCTTCCGGAGCCATTATGCAGATATTACTCCGGAATCCCCTGGCGTCGCCCTATACTTTGGGGATTTCCAATGCCGCTGCTTTCGGGGCTTCCTTCGGAATTGTGTTCTTAGGAGCAGGAAGCAGTATTGCCCGTTCTTCGGATTTGTTTATGATCACGAATCCTTATATAGTTACTGTTGCTGCCTTCCTGGGAAGTTTGTTGGGCTTGGCCATTATTCTGATGATTGTAAAAGTAAAACAGGCCTCCGTAGAGACGATTATTCTTTCAGGAGTAATTATCAACTCATTATTTGGAGCAGGTATAGCGGTTATGCAATATGTGGCGGATAACGTTCAGCTGGCCTCTATCGTTTTCTGGACGTTTGGGGATTTAGGGCGGGGAGATTGGTATAAGCTGTTTTTTATGTTGATCGTATTGATACCGGCTCTCTTTTATTTCTCTATAAAACGATGGGATTATAAAGTGTTGTGTTCCGGAGATGATTATGCCAAAAGCATGGGGGTTAATCCGCAACAAACCCGTATCTTAGGCTTAGTTATTACCTCTCTGTGTACGGCAGTTGCTGTGTCCTTTTTTGGGGTGATTGCTTTTGTCGGACTGGTCGTACCCCATATTGTGAGGAAATGTATTGGAGATAACGAGGAGTTTTTGATTACGGGCTCTGCTGTCTTTGGGGGGATGTTTTTACTTTTGTGTGATACGGTTGCCCGGACGATCATTTCTCCTGTGATTTTACCTGTAGGAATATTGACGTCGTTTTTGGGAGTTCCTTTGTTTTTATTTCTAATAACCCGCAGGAAAGTAAGATGCGAATAAAAGTAAATCATATATCTTTTAGCTATAACGAGCTACAGGCCTTAAAGGATATTAGTTTTGAGGTGGATACGGGAGATATGCTGGCTATTATCGGACAAAACGGTTCCGGTAAGAGTACTTTGCTGAAATGTATGAACCGTATATTGAAAATAAATCAAGGGAGTATAGAAATTAATGAACGTTCCTTGTCTGCTATTTCTCCGGCTAAATTGTCGCAAATCATGGCTTATATCCCTCAAACGGAAGAAGCCAGAACGGGACTGACGGTTTTTGATACGGTATTATTAGGACGTAAACCTTATATTAGTGGTAAACCTTCTGCCCATGATTTGGAATTTGTTTCAGAATTATTGTTCCGGCTGGAGTTGGAAGAAGAAGCCATGCGTACGATAAATACGTTGAGTGGAGGACAACAGCAACGGGTATTTATCGCCCGGGCCTTGGCACAGCAACCTTCTATTCTTTTATTGGATGAACCGATTGCCAATCTGGATATATACCATCAGATGAAGGTGATGAAATTGTTACGGCAACTCTCGGCAGAAGGGATAACTGTAATTATTACCATCCACGATATCAATATGGCAGCTCGGTTTTGTAACAAAGCATTGATGCTGAAACAGGGGACGGTTTTTGCTTCTGGCGATCAGTCGGTATATGTTTCTGCTAATATAGAATATTTGTATGATATAGAAGTGGAAGTCGTTCGTTATAAAGATAATATTTGTATTATGCCCAAAAATCTTTAGACAGAAAATTTGTAAAATATGTTAACTCTTATATTAACTGTTATGATTACCTTACACCCAATAGGTTATGTTCACAATAAATGTATGGAGTCTATGACTCCGGAACGGATTAAACAAGAAATTTCGGAAATTGAAATTCTTCCGGAGTATGCAGAAGGCTTGGAGAGTGTGGAAGCTTGCCGGTATTTGGACCTTGTATTTTATCTTCATCAAAATGAATGTGTACAATTCACTACTCTCATCCGTACCGGCGAGGAAAGGGGAGTTTTTGCCACCCGTTCGCCGAATCGTCCGAATCATTTGGGGATTACGACGGTAAAACTGAAAAAAAGAGAGGGAAACAAATTATATGTAGAGGGAGCTGACGCTTTAAACGGTTCTCCTGTTCTGGATTTAAAATGTTGTGATACTTCTGTTTATGAACAGGAGAATATTCACAATGCTATTCGGGTCGATTCTCCCCGTATCGATATTGTCCGCAACATTTTGAGTAATGAGACAAAAGAATTGTTGTTGAAATCTGCTCAATTACACGGACATATTTGTCCGGGGCTGGCTTTGGGAGTTTTGGGAGCTACCACAGTTATGCAAAAGCTTTATGAACAAGGAGAAGATAGTAAAGATTATATATTGACAGTGGAGATGCAAAATTGTCTGGTGGATGCTTTGTTGTTTGTAACAGGATGTACCCCCGGTACGCATCGGTTTCAGGAAAGGGATCCTGCCCGGATGAGTTTTTCTTTAAAAAACCGGGAAGGGCGAGGCTGGGAGGTCCATTTGAAAGATTCTAACCGGGCATGGATTGCTAAACAAGTGCCGGCTTCTTTTTCTGTTGCAGAAAAAGGATTTGCTGTCTTGCAACTCTGTTTTGACGATCTTTTCGAAATGACGGAATTATCCGGAAAAAGTTCTGAAAATTAGCGATATACCCGGATTCCTTTATTCCGCATATCAGCTTTGTTCAACAATACCCTCCGGTGAACTATTTTATAAAAATCCGGACATAAATCCTCCTTCAATCAATTACACATTAGGGACGTGCCCTAATGTGTAATTTTTAGAACCGAAATATCCCGGAAAATCATTTTTAATAGGTTGTTAACTTCAGCGGAATAACTTAATTCTCGTCTTGGGGTTATTTCTGTATTTTTACACACTAGGGCACGTCCCTAATGTGTAAAAGGTTTGTAAGCGATACTTTTTTCTTTCAACCGATAGGCTATTTTCAGGCGCTCTTCTTGTCCGATATGAGGATTGAAAAGATCAGCTTTGGGTAATTTTTTTTCATATTTTTCCAAAAGTAATTTTTCCAAAAACGAATTATCGACACAGGTTTTGTCTTTTAAAATATGGGTCACTATAAATCCGTGCCGGACAAGATAATAAGCAATTAGAACAAAGCGATGGCAATCGAACGGGTCTGATTGGGAACACATCAGGGCAATTCGATATCCTTTTTGTAATCCTTTTTTCAGTCTTTCGATACCGGCAAGAAAGGGTTTGCTCTTTTTTATTTTGTCGAAGTCTACTTTTCCGTCTATATCTAACATTGATAGATCCTGAGGGCGTGCTCCGAATTCTGTCCCCATATGTATATAAGTAATTTGGTGAGCTTCCAGAAAAGGCCTTAAATTGCTTTCATTATATTGAGGATTATATGTACTGGCAGCAAATTGACGTACATCTACGATACAATTAATTTCATACTTTTCAAGTAATTCCTTAAAATAATCCAGGGAATGAGTCGAATGGCCTATGGTATAAATTCTTTTTTCCGTTTCCATGTTCATTGCTGTAAATTGAATGTAATGTATTATATACGAAAATAATAAAAAATAGGATGATGGAGGAAACCCAGTTTTTATTACACATTAGGGACGTGCCCTACTGTGTAATTTTAAAGGTATCTGATCCAGAATGCTCAGTTGGTTGTCAAAATTTAGGTAAAAATATAAGAGAAGAGTATTATTATTCCGATTCTTTTATTTTTGTTTCTAATTACAAAAATAGAAAGAGATGTTAAGTTTTTGCTTCAAAATTGTGAGAATAATAGTAGGTGAGAATGAAAAATAATATTTTTGTAACAAATCGAAAAAGAGAAGTTTGATAAAGGTATTTATGCTGTATGGAAAGAATGTCATTGCTTATTTTTCTTTATGTTTGTAAATTCGGATTTTGAAGGGGATAGCTTAGGGATATTCAATAAATCAGATAAAAATAATTTTGGTATGAAAAGTGTTTTATTTTGTGTTTTCATGTGGATCTGTTGTATATTTTGTGGATCAGCTAGTAATGCTCAGGATATAGGGGAAAAAGGTATTATTCCCCGACCTTTGATTCAGACTTCAGGGGAAGGCTTTTTTTATCTCCGGAAAAATACGGAGATCTATACTTCTCCGGAAGGTAAGCAGGTTGCTTTGCAACTGGCAGAACTGTTACGGAAGTCGACAGGGTATCGCTTACCGGTGAAGGAAGGGGTGACGGAAAAGGAAAATACGATATGTTTAAATATCTGTACGGAATTGGATACTTTAGGGCGGGAGGGATACCGCTTACAGATAGCACCGGAAAAAGTGTCGTTCACAGCATTGGATAAGGCGGGGCTGTTTTATGCCATGCAAACTTTCCGGCAATTGTTGCCAGTTAGTATAGAGAAAAATGCAGTGGTAAAAGATGTTGTTTGGAAAGTGGCTTGTGCGGAAATTGTGGATAAACCCCAGTATTCTTGGAGGGGATATATGCAGGATGTCAGTCGTACGTTTTATTCTGTAGAGGTAATCAAGAAATATTTGGACGTGATGGCGCTTTATAAGCTGAATGTACTTCATTTCCATTTGACAGATGACCAGGGATGGCGTATAGAAATTCAGAAATATCCCAAACTGACTTCACCTTTGACGACGCGTTTTGCTGAAAAACACAAGGAGCCGGAAGAAAGAAACGGTTTTTATACCCAGCAACAAATCAAAGAACTGGTGGAATATGCTGCTGAGCGACATATTACGATTGTGCCGGAAATAGATATTCCCGGGCATAGTTGGCCTACTCTTTTGGTTTATCCGGAATTAGGGGTGAATGATAAACATTATCCGGAGTATGTATTTCCGTTTTTAGCATCCTGGGGATATTGGGGAAATCAATTTACACCCAATACATTGGATCCTACAAAAGAAGTTGTTTACAGTTTTCTGGACGATGTATTCGAAGAGATCGCTGCACTTTTCCCAGCGGAATACATTCATTTTGGCGGAGACGAAGTAAGGCATATCGTATGGGATAAAGAACCTCATATTACGGCTTTTAAAAAAGAGCATGGCATGCAGAACAGTTTGGATTTACAGAATTATTTTGTGGGACGGGTATGCCAGATTATTAAATCGAAAGGGAAAAAACCGATCGGCTGGAATGATATCTTGGAGAATCCGGAGGGGCTTACCCGGGAAACGGCTATTATGTCCTGGGTAGGAGAGGAAGCTATTGTAGAAGCGGCCGAGAGGGGGTTTTATACGGTTGCCACTCCGACCGATTATCTGTATTTTGATATTACTCAAGCGGACCGTAACGATGGAACGATGTCGGATCTGGCTTATAGAAATATCAATTCCATAGAGCGTATTTACAATTATGATCCGGCCCACGGATTAAAGCCGGAACAGAAGAAATATCTTTTAGGAGTACAGGCTAATATGTGGACGGCTGTTCCGCAAGAAGTGAAAGACATGAATGTTCAGAATTTCCCTCGTTTATTAGCAGTAGCTGAAATTGGATGGACTTCCGGGAAGCAGAAAGATTTTACAGCATTTGAGCAGAGATTACAACAGCATTACGGACGGCTGGATCAGTTGAAAATAGATTATTACCGTCCCGGTGGATATATCACGGGACATTGGCATCCTGAAATATTGTCTTTAGCCTACCAACCCCTGACTTGGGATGTCAGTACTAAGGTGTATACGAACGGCCGGATTATTGCCGGTTTCTTCTATACTCATGGGGAGAATTATATGAATATTCGGAAAGTAGAATTGTTAGAAAATGGAAAGGTTATTTCTACGGATGAGCATCAGGGATTAGCGGATACCTTCAGAGGGACAAATAAGACAAAAACTTTCCTTTATCATTTACAGGTGGATCATTATAATCCAGACGCCGTCTATACTTTAAGAGCGGAAGTGAAAGGACAGGGAGGAACCGATTCCTATGGGAATTTTACTTTTAATCAATCGCCTTTCCGGCCTTTTATGGAGATTGAATCCCACGTGGAAAAATAGAATTGGATTCGTTTAAACAGTTGAACTTTTAGGATCCTGCTGCCGGATTAAATTTCGAAGGAAGACAGGGATTTAGGGGATATTGCAAAGGCGCTTATCCCCTAAATCTATGTGTTCCCGGTTTCTATAGAATGAAATCCAATAAAAAATCGATTAAGAGAGCGGGTATTTATTCTGTTTTGCTTAATTTTGTGAATCAGAGAACGAATAAACAAAAAATTATGACAAAGAGCGGGGAAAAGAAAGAAACGTTTTATGTAGTTGGGATGAGTTGTGCGGGTTGTGCAACCAATGTGGAAATGACTTTGTCAAAACAGAAAGGAGTAAAAGAAGCAAAAGTAAATTTTGCTTCTTCGACTGTTTGGGTGGTTTATCAGGAGGAAGAAACGAATCCCTTGGAATTACAGAAGGCGGTACAGGCAGCGGGATATGATTTAATTGTTGAAGAAGAAGAGAAAAATGAGATCGAAGAGAGGCAGGAAGCGGAATACAGACAATTGAAAAGGAGAACGGTAGGAGCCCTGTTGCTGGCTTTACCGGTTTTTATTATCGGGATGTTTTTTATGCATATGCCTTATGGGAATTGGATTATGTTGGTTTTTACCCTTCCGGTATTGACGATTTTCGGACGTCGTTTTTTTGTCAATGCATGGAGGCAGCTGAAACATGGGCATGCTAATATGGATACTTTGGTAGCGGTGAGTACAGGGGTTGCTTTTTTGTTTAGTTTGTTTAATACTTTATATCCGCAGTATTGGACGAATCAGGGGATAGAAGCTCATGTATACTATGAGGCGGTAGCTGTCATTATTGCATTGATTTTATTGGGACGGCTGATGGAAAGCAGAGCGAAAGCCAATACGTCGACAGCTATACGTAAGTTAATCGGTTTACAACCTCAGACCGTTATCCGGGTGGCAGAGGATGGAAGTGAAACGGAGGTTCCGATAAAGATCGTACAGGCAGGTGATTTGTTATTGGTAAAACCGGGCGATAAGATACCGGTGGATGGCACGGTACAGGAAGGGCATTCTTTTGTGGATGAGAGTATGATTACCGGAGAACCGGTGCCTACTGAAAAGGTAAGTGGTAGTAAGGTGTTTGCTGGTACGATCAACCAAAAAGGTAGTTTCCGTTTTATGGCGGAAAAAGTTGGGAATGAAACTTTACTGGCCCATATTATTAAAATGGTACAGGAAGCTCAAGGGAGTAAGGCGTCGGTACAACGGTTAGTAGATAAAATTGCCGGTATTTTTGTTCCGGTCGTAATCGGTATTGCTATTCTTACGTTTGGAATATGGATGTTTGCAGGAGGGGAACAGGCTTTTACGCATGCTTTACTGACGTCTGTAACTGTTTTAGTTATTGCTTGTCCCTGTGCATTGGGATTGGCAACTCCGACAGCTATTATGGTTGGCATTGGAAAGGGAGCTCAGCATAATATATTAATTAAGGATGCGGAAAGTTTGGAAATGCTTTATCGTGTAAGAGCGATTGTTTTAGATAAAACAGGTACGATTACAGAAGGGAGACCGGAGGTCAGGGATATTCTTTGGCATCCGGATGCAGAAGAAAGGAAATGGATGCCTGTATTGTTGCATTTGGAAAGTAAGTCAGAACATCCTTTGGCGGAGGCTGTGGTAAAGTATTTAATTGAGAAGGGAATTCGTTCCAGTTTATCCGGAACATTTGAAAGTCTTACCGGACAAGGGGTAAAAGGAACAGTCGATGGGGAAACATATTGGATTGGAAATTACCGTTTGCTGGAAGCGAATGGTATTTTAAGGACGGAAGAACAAAGGGAGCAGGCGGACAGCTTACAGTTGTCCGGTACGACGGTTGTTTATTTTGCAAATCGTCGTCAGGTATTGGCTTTAATTGCCCTTGCAGATCGCATAAAAGCGGGCTCTGAATCTGCGGTGCATCAGTTACAGGCGCAAGGGATAGAAGTATATATGTTAACGGGAGATAATGCTGTGACGGCGCGGGCGGTAGCAGATCGTATCGGAATAAAACATTACCGGGCAGAAATGATGCCTTCGGATAAGTCTGATTTTATAAAAGAACTACAGTCACAAGGTAAATGGGTCGCTATGGTAGGGGATGGTATCAATGATTCGCAGGCTTTAGCCCAGGCGGATGTCAGCATTGCTATGGGACAGGGGACGGATATTGCTATGGATGTGGCCAAGATTACATTAATTACTTCTGATTTAAATACTATTCCTAAAGCTGTTGCTTTGTCCCGACAGACGGCAGCGGCTATCCGGCAAAATCTTTTCTGGGCTTTTATATATAATTTGATCGGCATTCCTTTGGCAGCAGGAATATTATATCCTTGTTGCGGTTTTTTATTGAATCCGATGATAGCCGCCGCTGCTATGGCTTTCAGTTCTGTTTCAGTGGTCGGAAATAGTTTGAGAATTAAAGCGAAAAAGATATAATCAGAACTTACCGTCATATAGCTTTTTCCGGCTTTCCTGGAAAACGATAAGTATTCCTTTTTTCTTTGCAGGGCAATTTGCGGAGGGAGATGTCTCCGGTGCTGATAAGCAAATTTTCGGTTCAGAGTAAGCTATTGTTGTATGGCGATAGTCAGATATTATTCCGAACAAAGTTCCGCTCGTCTAAGCCGAAGGCGTGCCAATCAGCAGTGCACTGATCCCGGTGGTTGGTCTCTTAACCCTTTTCTTTTTCTCGCCTGTCTGTTTGGAAAATAAAGGTTTTTCAGGAAGGGAAAGGAGAGCGGAAGCTTATCGGCAGGTAAAAATTACACATTAGGGCACGTCCCTAGTGTGTAATTTAATGAAGTTTATTAATTTTATATACAAGGTAAAATCTATTTGTAAGTTTTATTGATTGAAGGGAAAAGTTAGGAAACTTTCCTCGGGAGGGACTCGTTCTAATAGGTGAGAAGAAAACAATAGAGATGGGTACAACCTATACATTTAAGACGAATTTGAAATGTAAAAATTGCGTAGCTAAAATAAAACCGCAGTTAGACAGAGTAGAGCAGATTGAAAAATGGTCGGTAGATCAGAGGGGAAATGACAGTATGCTGTCGGTTGATATGGAAGGCGGGGAACCGTCGGTTATTGAAAAAATACTTCTGGGTGCCGGATACAAAGCTGAATTCTATTCAAAAACAGAAGATAAATAATCAATAAACCATTTAAAAAAAAAGCTATGAACGACAAGATGAATGAAAAATCACAACAGAAGCATTTTTCCCATAATGAAGGAAATCAACAGAGTTTCAGAACGGATGGATCAAGTCAGGATTATTCACAGAAAGTGGGAAATCAAGACAACAGCATGAACGACAAGGCTACTTCTTACGGACAATCTCAGAACAATGACAAAGATTACAATCAAAAAACGAACGAAGAAAGATTAGGCCATAGCCAAACCATGCGGGATGAAGTGAATGAAGACCGGAATATGGGAAATGATGTGGAAAGAATGCATACAGAAGGAGATGAACCCAATTTAGGAGACTCTATAAAGGCTGAGTCCGGAAAATATGCAAACGACGGTTCACAGACAGGTGCCAGAAGCAGTGAAACTGGCCGCTCTGATTCACAAAATAACGGTCCTTTCCAAGAAGGACGTTCACAGAATGACTCTTATCGTACGGGTCAGTCCTCTGATTACAACAATCAGAAATAATTTTAAATTAGAAACTAACTTTTAATCTTAAAACCATGAAAGAAGAAGGAAAGAGTAGCAGACAGACGGGACGTAGCTCTTCAAAAAGCGGAGCTTCCTCCAGAAGTGAATCTTCAAAAGGCGGAAGAACATCACGTAGTAGCCAATCCAAAAACAACAATTCTAATCAGAATGAAGAAGGCTGCAGATAATTAAAATATCTGAAACAGCTGAAGTCCGGCAAAGCAATTTTGTTTTGCCGGATTTTTTTATGTATGGAATCTTTGTAAAAAAATTTACATTCTTTTGTAGGTTCCTACTAAAAATAATATATCTTTACCCCTGCAAACGGTTGAGGTTGGTGTGTTGAAATTTGTATTAATAATTTATAAATCATTTACCTATGTTGAAAATTTTAAATTTTTTAGCTATTGCCTTGATGTTTACGGCCTGTTGCGATGCTTCTGCCAAAAAGGAAATAGCAAGTGCGGGAGTGGTTCAGCCTATTGTTTTGGATCAGCCGGCTCGGCCAGCTGGGCAGGAAGATGTAATTGCTTTGACTGCTCCGAAAATGGATACGGTCCGGGTCGGTTTTATTGGTTTGGGTATGCGCGGGCCGGGAGCTGTAAAACGGTTTACTTATTTGGAGGGAGTGAAGATTGTGGCTTTGTGCGACATACATCCGGAGAGAGTGGAAGCTGCTCAGCAAATTTTAAAGAAAGCGGGTTTACCGGAAGCTGTCGGTTATTCCGGTACGGAAGAGGCTTGGAAACAATTGTGTGACAGGGAGGACATTGATTTGGTTTATATTTGTACCGATTGGAAGCGTCATACTCCTATGGCAGTATATGCTATGGAGCATGGGAAACATGTGGCTTGTGAAGTGCCCATCGCCATGACTGTGGCAGAATGCTGGGAATTGGTCAACACTTCAGAAAAGACGAGAAAGCATTGTATGATGCTGGAAAATTGCTGCTATGACTTTTTTGAAATGGCTACTTTAAATATGGCTCAAAAAGGTGTGTTAGGTGAGATTGTACATGCAGAAGGGGCTTACATCCACGATTTGCGTTTTCTGAATTTTATGGATCCGAAAGAAGGGGGATATAATGATTGGTGGCGCTTGGATTATAATGCCGAACATACAGGGGATCCTTATGCTACTCACGGATTGGGACCGGTGACTCAGGCATTGAATATCGGACGCGGGGATCGTTTAGATTATCTGGTGTCTTTGTCCAGCGATCAATTTGGGATGACTGCGTATGCTAAAGAAAAATTCGGAGAAGATTCCGAGATGGCCAAGCGTGAATACAAAATGGGAGATATGAATACCACCGTAATCCGTACCGCCAACGGAAAGACGATCATGATTCAACACGATGTGACCAGTCCCCGTCCTTATAACCGTAAACATTGTTTAAGTGGTACGAAAGGATATATCGAAAAATATCCAAATCCGGGGATTGCTTTGGATCCGAATGATAAATTGGCTGTAAAATTCGATAATCTGGGGGCTCATGGTTTCCTGAACAAAGAACAGTTTGCCAAAATGATGAAGGAATACGAGCATCCGATTACGAAAGAAGTAGGAGAGTTGGCTCGTAAAGTAGGAGGACATGGAGGGATGGATTTTATCATGGATTATCGTTTGGTATATTGTCTGAGAAACGGTTTACCACTGGATATGAATGTGTATGATGCTGCTGATTGGTCCTGTATGGGTGAGTTAACAGAGCTTTCTGTAAAGAATCACGGGGCTCCGGTTGCCTTCCCGGACTTTACCCGGGGATCCTGGAAAAAGCAGCAGGGATACCAGCATGCCTTTGCGAAATAAGTGCCGTAAAATATGTAAAAAAGCCGTTTTATTTAACGGCTTTTTTTATTGAAAGGATACTTTGTTCAGCTGTTCGGAAAGGTGAATACGCTGAATATGTGTTTTGTGTATCGGTAAATCGGGCATTTTTAGATCTTTGAAGCTATTTAAAATCGTTTTTAGGATGAAGAGAATATTTTCATTTTTTGTTATTTTGTTATTGTTTGCTGAGGTGAAGGCCCAGGGATTAACGCTTTGGTATGAACGGCCTGCTCTCGACTGGATGAATGAGGCATTGCCTGTTGGAAACGGGTATATGGGAGCGATGTGGTTCGGAGGACCGGTTCGGGATGAAATCCAGCTGGCAGAGGAAAGCTTTTGGGCGGGAGGCCCGGGTGCAAGTAAAAGCTACAAAGGGGGAAATAAGGAAGGGAGTTGGAAATACTTGAAGGAGGTAAGAGAATTATTACAGTCAGGGGAAAAAGAGAAGGCTGCGGAACTGGCCGGGCGTTATTTCGTCGGGGAAATTACACCGACAGAAGCGGGAGACCAGTTTGGGGATTTCGGGGGAAATCAGCCTTTTGGATCTTTGGGCGTTACCGTTGAAGCGGCCGATACGTCGTGGACGGATTACCGGCGGAGTCTGGATTTGGAAAGGGCGATGGGAAAAGTGGAGTACGATATGGGAGGGACGCATTTTCGGAATACTTATTTTGCTTCTTATCCGGCTCGTATGTTCGTATTTAAGTATACTAATAATGCTCCTGGGGGAAAGGATTATCGGGTGACATTTGAAACCCCTCATCAGGGAACGAAAATAACGGTCCGGAAAGATTTGTGGATTATACAAGGAAAACTGGCTTCTAACGGTTTACCTTTTGAAGGCCGGATAAAAGTCAAAACAGATGGAAAGATTCGTTTTCAAAAAGGGGTTTTCCGGATAGAAGGAGCCAAAAATACAGAATTTTACGTTTCTATCGCTTCGGCTTATGCGAATACATATCCGCTGTATAGGGGGAACGACTATGAGGAGGTAAACCGGAAAGCTATGGAAAGGGCAGAGCGGGGGACTTGGGAGGATTTGCAAGCGGAGCATGAAACGGATTACCGCTCTTTGTTTGAACGGGTGAAGCTGGAGCTGGGACATAGTGGTTTGGAAAAATTACCGACGGATAAACGGCAGCTCAGGTATAGCCTGGGAGCCTATGATCCGGGATTGGAAGCGTTATATTTTCAATATGGCCGCTATTTGTTAATCAGTAGTTCCCGCCCCGGTACTTTGCCTGCTCATTTGCAAGGGCGCTGGAATCATCAGTTAAATGCGCCTTGGGCTTGCGATTATCATATGAATATCAATTTGCAGATGATTTACTGGCCGGCAGAAGTGGCGAATTTAAGCGAGTGTCATTTGCCTTTACTGGAGTATATCGACAAATTACGGGAACCGGGCCGGGTGACGGCGCGGGAATATTTCAATGCCCGGGGGTGGGTGGTCCATACGATGAATAATGCTTTTGGCTATACGGCTCCCGGCTGGGATTTTTATTGGGGATATGCGCCGAATAGTGCTGCCTGGTTATGTGCTCATCTGTGGGAGCATTTTAATTATACCCGGGACCGGGAATTTTTAGGCCGGAAAGCTTATCCCATTATGAAGGAAGTTGCCCGGTTTTGGATGGATTACCTGGTGGCGGATGAGGACGGTTTTCTGGTCTCTTCTCCTTCCTATTCACCGGAGCATGGGGATATAGCGATAGGGGCCACAATGGATCAGGAAATTGCCTGGGATCTGTTTACGAATGTGCTGCAAGCGATAGATTATGTAAAAGAAGACCCGGCTTTTGCCGACAGTGTTTCGGATTTCCGGAAGCGTTTATTGCCTTTGAGAATAGGAAAATTCGGACAACTGCAAGAATGGAAAGAAGACTTGGATGATCCCGGGAATACTCATCGTCATATTTCGCATTTATATGCTTTATTTCCGGGGCATCAGATTTCCCTGGAGGATACGCCGGAATGGGCGAAGGCGGCGAAACGCAGTCTGACCTATCGGGGCGAGGATGGGACTGGCTGGTCGCTGGCCTGGAAAATTAACTTTTGGGCCCGTCTGCAGGATGGAAACCAGTCGTATAAGATGCTTCGGAATCTTCTGCGTTCGGCCAAGGGACAGGAAAATTTTTCTAATCCTTCCGGGAGCGGTTCCTATTGCAATCTATTGTGTGCTCATCCGCCTTTTCAGATAGACGGGAACATGGGAGCTGTGGCCGGAATAGCCGAAATGTTGCTACAGTCGCATGCCGGAATGCTCGATTTACTTCCGGCCTTACCTGCTGCCTGGCCGTCGGGATATGTAAAAGGACTGAAAGCCCGTGGAGGCTATACCGTGGATCTCGTTTGGCAAGATGGTTTGCTGAAGGAAGCTGTGATCCGGGCTGATGAAGCGGGAAAAGGAAAGATAAGGTATAAAGGAAAGGTGCAATCCCTCCAATGGGAACCCGGTGAAGAGATTAGGCTAAACTGGGAGTAGAGAATAAAATAGTGTAAATATTTTATACGCCGGATGTCAAAATAATAGACATCTGGCGTACTTTTTTAGAATATAATATATTGATAAACAATTGTTTGTCAATTGTGGCATATTTTTTGTTCCCAGCCTAAGCAAGTATATAAATTTTAATTTCTATGAGAAACCTGGCTTCTTTTTCGCGGCTTTTCAGGACGGCTTTCCGGAACAAAGGCTTGACGTGCATTAATATTTTCGGCTTGGGTGTAGGTCTAGCGGTCGCTTTATTTTTGATGGTTTATCTGCATTTTGAATTTTCGTTCGACAAGCATTTTAAGGATGGGGAGCGGATCTACCGGGTACTGAGTGTTTGGAACGAGGGGAAGGAAGTGACCAATTACCCGATTAATTTTGGTATTCTGGCTCCTACCTTGATGAAAGAAGTGCCTGAGGTGGAAACGGCCAGCCGTTTATATACATTCGGCGATATGGATTTACACGTTGAAAACGGAGAAAAAATAAAGGTAAATACTTATCAGGTTGATTCTTCTTTTTTGCAGATTTTCAGCTTTAAATTATTGGCTGGGAATCTGGACGGGGCTTTGGATGAACCGAATACCTGTGTCATTACCCGGAGTACGGCCGATCGTTTTTTCGGTGTGGAAAGTAATCCGGTTGGAAAAAGTTTGAACGGGGACAAGGGGTCCTCCATGGAAATAAAAGCTGTTATCGAAGACATTCCACTGAATACCCACTTCCGTTTCGATTTGTTGACCAAACTACCGGATTACGGTTGGGGTGGACTGGAATATTATACCTATGTCAAATTCCGGCCGGGGGTGGATTATGCGGTGGCGGCAGCGAAATGTAATGAGATAAATAAAAATCTTTTGTCTACCCGTTTTGCCAATTATGACAGTCAGTTTGAGAGTATAACAGAACCTTTGGCAGATATTCATACGGTTACAAAATCTGCTTTTGATTTGAGTCCTACTGCTAGTAAATCGAATCTGATTTTTATTATAATCGTTACCATTTTTATTCTGGCAATTGCCTTATCCAATTTTATTTCCCTGTACATTATTCAGGGAGAAAAGCGGGCAACCGAAATCAGTGTGCGGAAGACAAACGGGGCAGAACGGAGCAGCATTATGAAGATGTTGTTTGGGGAGACGACATTGGTAACAATCATCGCATTCGGTCTGGCGATTGTACTTTATTATTCTTTTTCGGGAGTATTTGCCCGGCTGATCAATTTCAACCTGCCGAGAGAAGTGGGGGTAACGGGGATGATGTGGATTTATTTTGTTTTATTGTTCCTGGGCGTAACATTGATTGCCGGCGTTTATCCGGCTTATTATTTATCCCGGTTTAATCCCATTGAATTGGTCCGGAAAACGGTCATGCGGAAATACAAGCTGACGGCTACTTCGGTGGTCATACAATTTTCGGTAGTTATCTTTTGTATATCGGCATTGTTTGTCGTTTTCCGCCAGCTCGATTTTATGAAAAAGATGCCATTGGGTTTCGATGCCGATAATGTGATGGCTGTTGGGATTGTTACGGGCGTAAAACAATATGAGGGATTGCGTTCAGACCTTCTTCAGTATCCTTCGATTGTAAATGTCGCTATTTCCCAGGGACATCCGTTGAACGGTTGTAGCGGACAGGGGCTTCGTCGTACCGATCAATCTGAAAAAGAAAGTGTAACCATAGACGAAAGGCGTGCGGGACCCGGTTATTTTCAGGTATACGGAATTCCGATTCTCGAAGGCCGGGAATTGAAATACGAGGGGATGATGGATTCTGCTAGTATCGTATTGACAGAAACGACGGTTGCGGCCCTCGATCTGGAAGATCCGCTAGGGAAGAAAGTCATGTTCAATGGTATGTCGATGACAGTGGTGGGGATAGCCAAAGACATTCATTACGGCTCTGCCCGGCAAAAAATAGGAAGATTGGTATATACAGCTTATCATCCCCGTTTCTGGATGATGGGAGTAAGGTATCAGCCCGGTAGGTTTCAGGAAGCCAAAACGGCATTGGCTACCGTAATGGAAAAACATTTCCACGGGGATCCTTACGGGGTTATGCTGCTCAGGGATGTGGTGAACAATCAGTATTGGCAGGATGAAGTCACTTCCCGTATTCTGATGAGCGGAACTGTTTTGGCGATTATTCTGGCTTTATTGGGATTAATGGCGCTGATGGGATTCGTGGCTCATCAGAAACGCAAGGAAATCGGTGTACGCCGGGTCATGGGAGCCCAGATTGGAACCATTGTTTACGATCTGAACCGTTATGTTTTGATCCGGATTTTGCCGGCTGTCCCGATAGGGATTGCTTTCAGTTATTTCGCCATGTACCATTGGTTGCAAAATTTTGCTTATACTATTTCTTTAAGTTGGTGGATTTTTGCGGGGGCTTTGCTGTTGACATTTGTCATCGTACTATTGACATTATTGTATCAAAGTATTCATTCGGCTACGGCGAATCCGGTAGATGCACTGAAATCAGAGTAATAAATTTTTAATTTAACATAGACCCTATGAATTTTTCTTTCGCTCGTTTGTTGCGTACAGCTTTTCGGAATAAGGGGCTGACCTTGATCAATATTACGGGTTTGTGTGTAGGTTTAGCCGTAGCTATGTTTTTATTAGTATACCTGAGTTTTGAATTTTCATACGACAAACATTTTAAGGATGCTGACCGGATCTACCGGGTTATTTCTATCGGAAAAGGGCAGAATGAAGTAATGACCATTCCTTTAACCCTTTATCAGGAATGCGATCAGCTGTTGAAGGAAGTTCCGGAAGTGGAATATGCAGCCCGTTTATTCCGGCAGGGAGGAGGGATATTTGAGACGGAGGAGCAGGTCGTTTTAAACATAGAAGGCTATGTGGTGGATTCTTCTTTTCTGAATATTTTTGATTTCCCAGTCGTTTATGGGCAGTTGGAAGGGGCTTTAAATTCGGTAAACCAGTGTGTGATTACCCGTAAATATGCCGAGGCTTTTTTTGGCTCGGGAGTGAATCCAGTAGGGAAGACACTGACGCATAAGGAAGAGAAAAAAAATTATCAGATTTCAGCCGTTATCGAAGATATACCTGAAAATACTCATTTTAAATTCGATATTCTGACGAAGTTGATTGATTTAGGATACGGTAGCGCGGAATATCTGACTTATTTAAAATTCAAATCCGGAATCGATATGCCGCTGGCCATTCAAAAGGCTGAAGAGGTGACGAAGGGAGTGTTGGAGACTAGTTTTGCCGGTATGGGGTATACTTTTAGCAGCCTTGTGGAACCGGTTGCTTCCATTCATTTTTCTTCTCCGGTCACTTTCGATTTAAAACCGAAGGGCAATACATCCAATTTGTTGTTTGTAAGTCTGGTCGTGCTGTTTATACTGGGAATAGCTATTAGTAATTTTATTTCCCTTTATATTATTCAAGGAGAAAAGCGGGCTAGTGAAATTAGTATCCGTAAGACAAACGGTGCGATGCGTAAAAGCATCCTGTCCCTGTTATTCGGCGAGACCTTTTTTGTCACTTTTATTGCTTTTGTGTTGGCTGTCATTTTGTATTACAGTTGTTCCGAGTGGTTTGCCCGTTTTATTCATTTTAATCTGCCTCCGGATAGCGGTTTGACGGGAAAGATGTGGGGTAATTTTGTCCTCTTGTTTGTCGTTGTAGCTATATTAGCGGGAGGGTATCCGGCTTATTATCTATCGCGATTTACTCCTATCGATTTGATCCGGAAAGCGGTGACGCGAAAATATAAATTAACAGCGGCTTCGGTCGTCCTTCAATTTTCGATTGTCATCTTTTGTATTTCGGCATTGGGAGTGGTAATGAGGCAATTGGATTATGTCAGGAATTTACCTTTGGGGTTTGAAGCGGATCAGGTGCTTACGACCTTTGTAAATTCGGATATACAGCAATATGAAGTATTGAGAAATGAACTGATGCAATATCCGGAGATAACGGAGGTGGGTGTAGGGCAGGGAAATATAATTTCCGGCTGGAGTGGAGGAGCCCTTCGTTTGCCTGCTCAGGCGGAAAAAGATCAAATTGGGGTAGATGAAAGACGGGTAGGACCCGGTTTTATGAATGTTTTCCGGGTTCCTGTTTTAGAAGGAAGGAATTTTACCAATAACTGGGAGGCGGAAAAAGATAATATTATTTTATCCGAGTCTACGGTCGCTGCTTTGGGATTGGAAAATCCTTTAGGACAAAAAGTTATATCGGGAATGCACACTTTTACCGTGATCGGGGTAGCTAAAGATATCCATTATACTTCTGCTCATGAAAAGATAGGGAAGATGGCTTATACGTTTTATGCTACTGATTACTGGAATGTTTCCGTTCGCTATAAAGTGGGGGAATATCAGCAGGCGAAGGAGAAATTGAGCAATGTTTTAAAAAAACTATATCCGGGGGAGCCTTTTTCTGTAAATACCATCCGGGATCAAATTCAGTATATGTATGTTCAGGATGAGGTGGTGGCGCGTATATTATCAGGCGGAACGATCATTGCTATTACCTTGGCTTTATTAGGATTACTGGCCCTGAGCGGATTTGTTGCCCGGCAAAAACGAAAAGAAATCAGTGTACGCCGGGTCATGGGAGCGCAGGTGAAGGATATTATTTGGGGGTTAAATGGCTATATTATTGTCCGGATTTTACCGGCTATACCGTTAGGAATTGCTTTGAGTTATTATATCATGAAGGATTGGCTGAGAAATTTCGCCTATGCGCTTCCGCTGAGCTGGTGGATCTTTGCAGCCGCTTTGTGTATTACGTTATTTATTGTCGTGCTCACTATTTTCTATCAAAGTATACGTTCTGCAACAGCAAATCCGGTGAATGCTTTGAAAAGTGAATAATCGGAGGGCTGCTGTACATACAATTCAGCAGCCTTTTCGTTTCAACATTTGTCAAATCACTTCGGCAACCACGAATGTACTTCCCCCGATATAGATCATATCTTCCGGAGTGGCAGCTGCACGTGCGGCTGCGTAAGCTTCGGCTACTGTCGGGTAAATGTCTCCTTCCAATCCGTGTGCACTGGCTTTTTGGGCCAGTATTTTTTCGTTCATGGCTCTTGGAATAGAAGCCTTACAGAAATAATAACGGGCATCTTTAGGAAGGATAGAGAGGACGCTGTCCACATCTTTATCACTGACCATACCGATCACAAAATGCAGTTTGTCGTAAGAACAGCTCGCGAGTTGGGTCCGGATTTCCGATAATCCGTCGATATTGTGGCCGGTGTCACAGATCGTATAGGGCCGTTCTGCCAGTTGCTCCCAGCGGCCGTGCAGCCCCGTATTGGGAATAACGCGGGCCAGTCCTTGGCGGATGTCCTGTTCGTAGAGGGCCAGTCCACAACTTTGCAATAACAAGACAGTTTCCAGTACAACCGGAATATTCTTTCGTTGATAACTTCCTTTTAAGTCGCACGACAAATGAGGATATGTAATACCGCTTTTGTGCCGGGCGTCGTAAGTACCGTCCTCGTTTTTTCCCATTTGCCATTCTTCGGAAGCAAACGTCAGAGTCGTATGACAGTCGGAAGCTTTCTTTTCGAATACAAAATCGTAGGCAGCATCCCGAGTGCCGATAACAGCCGGTATATCGGTTTTAATAATACCTGCTTTCTCGGCAGCGATTTCCGGTAAGGTATTTCCCAGGAGAGCCATATGGTCGAAAGAAATATTGGTAATGATAGAAGCCAGGGGGGTAATGATGTTAGTAGAATCCAGGCGTCCTCCTAAGCCCACTTCTATCACGGCGATATCTACTTCCGTATCGGCGAAATATTGAAATGCCATGGCTACTGTCATTTCGAAAAAAGAGGGTTTTAACTCAGCAAACAGCGCTTGATTTTGCCCGACAAAGTCGATTACGTATTGTTCAGACACCATTTCCCCGTTTACTTTGATCCGTTCCCGGAAGTCTTTCAGGTGGGGAGAAGTATAAAGTCCGGTTTTATATCCGGCTTCCTGTAAGATAGAGGCCAGCATGTGGGATACGGAACCTTTTCCGTTTGTCCCGGCGACATGTATGGTCTTAAATTGCCGGTGCGGATGATGAAAATGTTCATCCAAAAAAAGAGTATTGTTTAAATTTGCCTTATAAGCAGCTTGTCCTTCGCGTTGATACATCGGCAGTTGGGCAAATAGCCAATCCAGTGTTTCCTGATAATTCATAATTGAAAAATTAATTCCTGCAAAAGTACGAAACAATTGAAAATAGGAAATTCAAAATGAAAAAAAATTTAAGGCAGAAGATTGGGATTTAATTTTCATTCAATTGGAAAAAAGATTATCTTTGCAAGTTACTAATTGACTCCAACGGGTTGTCGGAGGAGGTGAAACCGGAAAAACAAAACTAACAAAGCTCAACAAACTATTTAAGGAAGTTCAACAATATGAAGCGGGATAAAGAAGTACCAGTGCCGGTACTGAGACGAATGCCTTCTTACTTATCTTTTGTGAAGACATTGCAGAAGCAGGGAGAGAAATATGTTTCATCGACACGAATAGCCGAATATATGGATATCGATTCCACCCAGGTCACCAAAGATTTGTCCCATACCGGGATTACGGGAAAAACGAGAGTGGGTTATGAGGTGGATAGCTTTGTTAAAATTTTGGAGGATTTTCTGGGATTCAGTAAAGTGGATTGTGCTTTTTTAGTGGGGGCCGGTTCTTTGGGAAGCGCTTTATTGCAGGATAAAGGATTGTCGGCTTTCGGGTTGAGTATTGAGGCTGCTTTTGATGTGGATAAGGCGAAAGTGGGGACAAAAGTGAACGATATAGAAATATTTCATATCGATCAGTTCCGGGCGATGGCTGCGGAGCGGAATGTTGTCATCGGAATCATCACGGTGCCGGCGGAACATGCCCAGAATGTGGCCGATTTGATGGTGGCTTGGGGAATTAAAGCCATTTGGAATTTTACGCCTGCCCGTATTAAAGTTCCTTCGCATATTGTCGTTCAGAATACTACAATCTATATGAATCTGGCGATTTTATTCAATAAATTATACAATCAGGAATAGGTGAAAAGCATAAATAGGCGATACAAAGGAGAATACGCATTTATTTTTGTTATTTCTTCTTTATATTTTGTCTTTTATATTTTCTTTTTTCTTCCTTTATTTCCTATCTTTGCACCTTGCAAAATGCAGTATTACTAAATTTATTAAGAGAAAATCATGGTAAAGATTACATTTCCTGACGGAAGCGTTAAGGAATTCGAATCAGGAATAAACGGCCTTGAAATAGCAAAATCCATTAGTCCTAAGCTGGCTAAAGAAGTATTGTCGATATCGGTAGACGGGGAAATCTGGGATTTGACTCGTCCTATTGACAAAGATGCGGAGATCAAGTTGTTTACCTGGGAAGATGAAGAAGGGAAACATGCATTCTGGCATTCTTCTGCTCATTTGATGGCAGAAGCTTTGCAACAATTATATCCGGACACGAAATTCGGTATCGGACCGGCTATTGAAAACGGGTTTTACTATGATGTGGATCCGGGAGAGGGAGTGGTATTGACCGATAAGGATTTGGTCGTTGTGGAGAAGAAAATGTTGGAACTGGCCCGGGAAAGACAGGAGTTTTGCCGGATCAATGTGAGCAAACAGCAAGCTTTGGATCATTTTTCCTCCCTGCAGGAAAACTATAAAGTTGAACTAATTAACGACCTGGAAGACGGGAAGATTACCTATTACCGTCAGGGGACTTTTACCGATTTGTGCCGGGGACCTCATTTGCCCGATACCTCATATATCAAAGCCATTAAGTTGACCAGTCTGGCCGGAGCTTACTGGCGCGGAAATGAACACAACAAGATGTTGACCCGTATCTATGGGATTACTTTTCCCAAGCAAAAGATGCTGGACGAATGGTTGGTGCTGATGGAAGAAGCCAAACAGCGGGATCACCGGAAGATCGGAAAAGAGATGGAATTGTTTGCCTTCTCTCAGGAGGTGGGGGCAGGTCTGCCGTTGTGGTTACCGAAAGGGGCGATGCTGAGGGACCGTTTGGAGGCTTTTTTGAGGAAAGTGCAAAAACAATACGGCTACCAGCAAGTGATTACCCCGCATATCGGAAATGTAAATTTGTATAAAACTTCCGGGCACTTCCAGAAATACGGAAAAGATAGTTTCCAAGTGATCACCACTCCTCAGGAAGGAGAGGAATTTATGCTGAAGCCGATGAATTGTCCGCATCACTGTGAAATATATAAGACCAAACCGCGTTCCTATAAGGATCTGCCTGTGCGTTTTGCCGAGTTCGGTACGGTATACCGTTACGAACAAAGTGGGGAATTGCACGGTTTGACGCGGGTAAGGGGGTTCACGCAGGATGATGCTCATTTATTCTGTACACCGGATCAGTTGAAAGAAGAATTCATGAAAGTGATCGATATCATTTTTATCATCTTCAAAGCTTTGGATTTTAAAGATTTCACGGCTCAGGTATCTTTGCGGGATCCGAAAGATAAAGAAAAGTACATCGGTACGGATGAAAACTGGGAAAAGGCTGAACGGGCAATTATAGAAGCTGCGGCTGAGAAGGGACTGAAGACGACAGTAGAATTGGGAGAGGCTGCTTTTTATGGTCCGAAGCTGGATTTTATGGTAAAAGATGCGATTGGCCGGAAATGGCAATTGGGAACCATTCAGGTGGATTATAATTTGCCGGAACGTTTTAAACTTGAATATACGGGAGCGGACAATCAAAAACACCGTCCGGTGATGATTCACAGGGCACCTTTCGGAAGTATGGAGCGCTTTGTGGCCGTGTTGATCGAACATACCGGAGGAAAATTCCCTTTGTGGCTTGCTCCGGACCAGGCTGTCATCCTTACGGTCAGTGAAAAATCGAACGAATATGCCCGGAAACTTTCGGAATTACTAAATAATTCCGATATTCGCACGGCATTGGACGACCGTAATGAAAAGATCGGCCGGAAAATACGGGATAACGAATTGAAGAAAATTCCGTATCTATTGGTGGTCGGAGAGAATGAGGCGAAAGAAAACCGGGTGTCAGTACGCCGCCAGGGGCAGGGAGATATGGGGGCTATGAGGGTAGAAGAATTTATCGAATTGATTAAAAAAGAAGTAGACGGACAATTAAAGTCCATCTATAATGAATAATAACAGAGATGGGAATGTTCGGAAAGTCAGAATTTTTGACTGTTTGAAAAGAAGGGTTCCTAGGGGAACGGAGTAGTACAGTTTATTTGTCCGGAAACTTTTTGAACACTCTCATTGTAACAAAATAAGGAGGATTTAATATAGCAACAAGAATGGAATTCAGAGGTCCGAGAAACCGTCAGATTAACAAAGAACCACAACACAAAATCAATGAGTTAATCAAAGCACCGACTGTGAGGGTTGTTGGTGAAAATATTGAAGCGGGAGTTTATCCGCTGCGTGAAGCTTTAGCTATGGCAGAAGCTGCCGGTGCGGATTTAGTGGAAATTTCTCCGAATGCGGATCCGCCCGTATGCCGGATTATCGAATACAGTAAGTATTTATACCAGCTGAAGAAGAAGCAAAAAGAGATCAAAGCTAAGAGTGTAAAGGTGGTCATCAAAGAAATTCGTTTCGGACCCCAGACGGATGAACATGACTTTAATTTTAAATTGAAGCATGCCAAGGGGTTCCTGGAAGAAGGAGCTAAGGTTAGGGCTTATGTCTTTTTTAAAGGACGTTCTATTCTGTTTAAAGATCAGGGATCCGATATCCTCAATCGGTTTATTTCAGAATTGGAAGACTATGGGAAAGTAGAATCTGCTCCGAAACTGGAAGGAAAAAAGATGATTGTGGTATTGGCTCCGAAAAAATAATAGAAACCCCGGAGAGGGGGGAAGGTGTCGTCCGTTTAAACATTTGAACATTTAAAGGTTCAAATATGCAGTCAGGATTTTTTATTATTACATATTTTCTGAAACACAATTAAATTAAGCGAAAATGCCAAAAATGAAGTCAGTGAGTAGCGCAAAGAAAAGATTTACTTTGACCGCTACCGGGAAGATTAAAAGAAAACATGCTTTCAAAAGTCATATTTTGACTAAGAAAACGACAAAACAAAAGAGAAATCTTACTCATTCAACGACTGTTGCTCCTGCCAATTTAAAAGCAGTGAAGAGCATGTTAGTGATGTAAGAATTAAGAAACACAGTTTATTAACCTGAATGTCATGCTCAATAAGTTTTCATACGAGTGAAACGCTGACATTTAAAAAACAAAGATTATGCCAAGAGCTAAAAATGCCGTTGCTTCAAGAGCACGTAGAAAAAAGGTTTTAAAACAGACCAAAGGTAACTTTGGTGCCAGAAAAAATGTTTGGACGGTTGCTAAAAACACATATGAAAAAGGTTTGATATATGCGTTCCGTGACAGACGTAAGAAAAAATCAGAATTCCGCGCATTGTGGATTCAGAGAATCAATGCTGCAGTCAGACTGGAAGGTCTGTCTTATTCTAAATTTATGGGATTGGTACATAAGGCAGAAGTGGACATCAACCGTAAGGTGTTGGCCGATTTAGCCATGAATCATCCGGAAGCTTTCAAGGCTGTGGTTGCGAAAGTGAAAGAATTAGCAAAGTAATGATAAAAAATCGAAGAAAAGGCTGCCTGGTGGCAGCCTTTTTTATTACCTTTGCGTAATCAGTTGCACTTCAGCAGGCTGTTGCTGAATCGGATAGTAGATCCGGTTTGTCTTTCCTTTACCTGAAGGAAGTTAAATGTTACGTTTGCGGAAGAAGGGGGGGAGGAAGCTGACTCATTGTGATTAGAGATTTTGATATGAAAATAGCATTGTTAGGATACGGCCGGATGGGCAAGGCAATCGAAAAAATTGCTTTGGAAAAAGGGCATACGATTGTATTGAGAGTGGAGGAAAATAACCGGGCGCAATGCCGGGACGAACAGCTGGCGGAAGCGGACGTCGCTATTGAATTTTCCGCACCGGCAGTAGCCGTGGGGAATTACAGATGGTGCTTTGAAAACGGAGTACCGGTTGTCTCGGGTACGACCGGTTGGCTGGAAAAATGGGAGGAAGTAATGGCTTATTGCCAGGAAAAACAGGGGGGCTTTTTTTATGCATCCAATTTTAGCGTAGGGGTCAATTTATTTTTTCATTTGAATCAGTACCTGGCTAAAATTATGGGTAAATTCAGCGATTATAAGGTTTATATCGAAGAGACCCATCATATCCACAAACTCGATAAGCCCAGTGGGACGGCTATTACTTTGGCGCAGGGAATATTGGATAATCATCCGGGGTATAAGCGCTGGCAATTGGTGCACGAAGCGGAAATGGCGGAGGATGTACTTCCGGTGAAAGCAAAACGGGAGGGTGAAGTTCCTGGCATTCATGTGATTACTTATAAATCGGGGGTGGATGAAATTGAAATCCGGCATTCCGCTTTTTCCCGGGAAGGTTTTGCCCAAGGGGCGGTGTTTGCGGCTGAATTCATGAAGGGAAAACGGGGGGTATTCGGGATGGACGATCTGTTGAGTATATAGAAAATTTTCAAATACAGGGATATCGCTAACAAAGAGAATATGAGAAATTTATTACAAAACAAATGGTTTAAATTCAGTATTGTATTGATTGTATATCTGCTGTGGGTGTTGTGGGTCGGAAGCTGGTGGTTACTGATATTGGTACCGGTTATTTTTGATGTATATATTAGCCGGAGGGTACATTGGGCCTTTTGGAAGAAAAAAGGAGTAAAAAAACAGACCAAGGCGGTAGAATGGATCGACGCTTTAATATTTGCTGTTGTAGCTGCGACTTTGATTCGTATTTTTATATTTGAGGCCTATACGATTCCGACTTCTTCTATGGAGAAATCGATGTTGGTCGGGGATTATTTGTTTGTCAGCAAGGTGGCTTACGGGCCGAAATTGCCGAACACTCCTTTGGCTGTGCCCTTTACCCATCATACCTTGCCTTTCACTCAGAGTACGAAAGCCTATTCTGAACTGATACAATGGCCTTATAAACGAATTGCCGGTACGAGCGAAATCAAGCGGAATGATATCATTGTTTTCAATTTCCCTACGGGAGATACGGTCATTATCGGGAACGAAAATCCGGATTACTATTCTCAGCTTCGCACCAATGCCCGGAATTATCAGCGGGCGGAACAAAGTCAGGGAGTAGACATGACTTTTGAAGAAGCTAAAACGAAAGTCAGGGACCTGATGAAACAGCGTTTCGAAATTATTTCCCGTCCTGTCGATAAAAGAGAAAATTATATTAAAAGAGGGGTAGGCATGCCCGGGGATACCTTGATATTGAGAGAGGGACAGTTGTATGTAAACGGGCAACTGGCGGATGAAGTGGAGAATTTACAATATGATTATATTGTGCGGACCAATGGAGTGCCTTTAAACCGCACGAAATTGAAAGACGATATCGGTATTTCGTTGGAAGATATCCGGATGATATCTACTTCGGAATACAATTTTCCGTTGACTGCCGAAATGGTTGAGAAATTGAAGGCTTATCCGAATGTTACGGAAATAGAAAGAGTACACGATTCCGGCATCAATCCGGATATCTTTCCTTTTAGTCCGGATTATCCTTGGAATATAGATAACTTCGGTCCGTTGTATGTGCCGAAGAAGGGCGATCAGGTGGAGTTGACCCTCGAGACTTTGCCTTTATATGAGCGGATTATTGGGACTTATGAACAAAATAAGCTGGAAGTGAAGGATTCTGTTATCTATGTAAACGGACAGCCTGCGGACCGTTATACTTTTAAGATGAACTATTACTGGATGATGGGGGATAACCGACACCGTTCCGCCGATTCCCGTTTCTGGGGATTTGTTCCGGAAGATCATGTGGTGGGTAAGGCTTATTTTATTTGGCTATCTTTGGATAAAGACAAATCTTTCCTGAGTAAAATCAGATGGAATCGGATGTTCCGTTTTGTACAGTAAGGCGATTTCACATGAATTTGATATAAATAGGGGGGTGTCAAAAGTTTACTTTTGACACCCCTGTCGTTTTTCCTGCCTGTGTAATGAAGTCCTTCCGGCTTCTGATAGCGTATATACTTGCCTACTATTCTTTTCCTTTGAATGTAATATTATCTTAACAATATTAAATAGTATCCAATCATTTTTTTATAAAAAATTGTAAATTATTATTGTATTTCTGAAGAATTGACTTTATTTTTGAAGACACTATTTAGATTGGGGCGTATTTGTGTTAATAAAAACTTAAAATAGTGTTTTGAGTTTGGGATTCATTTTTGGAGACAGGACTTTAATAAATAGTTTTACAAATAATAATTCTGAATATTTATGAGATGTAAAAATTGTGGCTGGGATAATCCGGTTGGAAAATCCAGGTGTGAAAAATGTAATGTACCCTTGAGTGGTTCAATGATCGATAGTGAGGTTTCTTTTTCTCAGCATTCTTCGGTTGAAGAGACCGGATTTACTCCGAATAAGACAGTATATGAAGAAGAGGTTTTTAAAGAAGAGGCTTCTGGCGGTGGTGCAGGGAGAAAATGTGAGAAATGCGGTTATCCGTTACGTCCCGGGCAGGTGAGATGTCCGGAATGCGAAGCGGAGACGGTTATTGGGGAAGAAGAAAAGAAAGCCTATTGTCCTCAGTGTGGTCAGGCATTGAAGGGAGCTACGAACTTCTGTCCCAATTGTGGGACTTCTTTAAATGGTCCGCAAGAAAAAAAGGAATTTGGTCGGAAGACTGTTCTTCCCGGTCGGCGTTTTCGTTGTTCCTTAACTTTAATACCGGAAGAAAAAGAGCGTATAGAGCCTCAGACATTGGATTTTTCAGGGGAGGAAATTATTTTGAACCGGGACAATACGGAGCCGGACAACAATACCATTACTTCCTAGGAACAGGCTGTATTGACTTATGAAAATAAAAAATGGTATATTCAGGACCGGAGTAGCTTGAAGACCACCTATCTCTATGCGGGGGATAAGCTGGAATTGCATTCCGGGGATATAATTGTGCTGGGGGACCGGAAATTTGAGTTCCACAGTTAGAAAACAAAATGAAAATATGTCTCAGACAATTTTAGCACAAAGGTGTAATTTTAAAGAAAGAGACGTCATTGACCGCCAGTACTGTGTAGAAAAGGAATTGGGGGAGGGAGCTTTTGGAAAGGTTTTCCGGGTCCGGAAGTTCAATAATGATATATATGCTTTAAAATTGCTTAAACTTTGGGAGGTACATCCTGACATCCGCAAGCAATTAGTAGACCGTTTTGATATGGAATTCGAGACGGGGCAGATTGATAGTAATTATCTGGTTCATTCTATTGCGCATGGGATGGTGGAGGGCAATCCGTATATTGTTATGGAATATTGCCCCGGAGGGGATTTAATTGGCTGTATGAGGCGAAAGAACGTGGATTGGGTAAAGATTGCCCATCAGGTGTTGTATGGATTGAGGGCTTTGCACCAATGTGGAAAAGTCCATCGGGATTTAAAGCCGGAGAATGTGTTGTTAAATAAAAGCGGGACGGCTGTTTTAACTGATTTCGGGATTTCCGGGGATCGGAATAAGCGTATGACGGAGCGCAATATATTGGGAAAACCCCGTCAGATTTTTGGTACTTATGCTTATATGCCTCCGGAGCAGGTAAAGAGGAACAGGGGAGACGCTACGGTATTGCCGACAACGGATATTTTTTCGTTCGGGGTAATGATGTATCAGTTGTTGACGGGTGGAAATCTGCCTTTCGGAAATTTGGAGAATGAGAACGATCTGGTGGTTTACCTGCAGAACGGAGAGAGGGGGATTTGGGATCGTACCGCTTTACATTCCTCGAAATGGAACAACGTATTGGAAGGCTGTTTAGAGCCTGATTTCAAAAGACGCTTGCAGTCGGTGGATACCGTTTTAGAGTTGCTACCGGCAGGGGCTTTTGTGGAGGAAGAACAATTGACGGACAGGCAACATCGGCTTCATATGATCGTCCGGCACGGATTTTTATTACGGATAATGCAGGGAGAGGAATACGGGAAGGAATACAGGCTTCCTGAATTGTTGGCTCGGGTAGGGAAAAGGAGGCTGACGCTGGGAAGGGATGAGCACAATATCATACGGATAAAAGAGGAGGAAAGTCTGTACATTTCCCGCCGGCATTGTACCCTTGAACAGGAAGAGGAACATTGGTTTATCCGGGATGGGCAGTGGATTCCGGAGACCCGTCAATGGCGGGGGTCCTTAAATGGTACGTATGTGAATTCGACTCCAGTGTCTTCGGAAGGAATGGAATTTCATCCGGGGGATATTATTTCTATTGGGGATGTTAAATTAAGGGTAGAAGGTTATTAACAAAGCGAATATGGCGCGTAAAGAAATAAATGTATTCAGCGTGTCGTTTCTGGATCTTTTGTCGGGAGCGCTGGCGGCTGTCATCATTCTGTACATTATTGTGCCGAAGATGAGTCAGGAGCAGCAAGAAGCGGTCGAGCAACTGGAAGAATTGCAGCAACAGTTGCAGCAAATGGACAGTTTGATGGCCCGCTTGGAAAATACGGTGCCTGCGGAATTATATGAGCAAATCCAGGCCCGGCTCAATGCGATGCAGAATACGATTGATCAGCTGACGGAGGAAGTACAGCGTTTACAGCAACAGCTGGCGGAGTCGGAAAGTGAAAATGAAGATTTACGGCAGCAGTTGGAGCAAGTCAGGCGGGAATTGGAAGCGGCCCGGGAAGAAGCCCAGCGAAACCGGAATGTTTCCGACGGGAAGATCTTCGGTATGGACGCGGAATTGGGAATCGTATGTGTGTGGCCTGAAAATGTGGATGTGGATTTATATGTAGAAGATTTATCGACCCAAAACGTATGTTATTACGGCAATAAGGTGACTTTATTTGGTAATTTAATGGAGGACATTACTTCCCGGGCATCGGCTGAAGACGATCGCTACGAATTGTTTTATCAAAAAAGGGTCGTACCGGGACAATATCGGGTGTATGTGAATATTTATACTAAAAGTCATGCTCCGGCGACGGTTGAGGGATATGTCGTTTTATTTCCTGGGAGACCGTCTCAGCAGAAGATACCTTATGGGCCGGTTTATTTAAACACGGTGGGACAGAATGCCGCCATCGGGGTATTGAATGTAACGCCTACGAGTATCAGTTTAAGTCGTTAGCGTGAAAAGGATAATAGTAAAAACGTTCGTTAAACCAGCTTGAAAGGAAAAAAGCGAACACTAAAAAAGGGAAGATATGAAAGATTTGATGAATCATAGGGCTGTACGGTTATTGGTAAGTGTGGTACTTACCTTTCTCTTTATGGGAATACTGGTGGTGTGCACTTCGGATAAAGATCCCAACCGGATATTGGTGATGTTGGGAGGAACAATGCCGGAAGGTTTAATACAGGGCTTTACTTATTTTTTGTTTTTTTTCGGTATGTGTGAGGTGGCATGGATTTCCGGCAGGATTACTCATGAAAATGATGCTTTTTCTGCTCATTTGTTACCGGAGAAGGAGAACTGGGTTTTATCAGCGGACGATGTCAGTCAGCTGAAATTGAATATGCAGTCTATGGAACGCTCTCAGAAGTTTTATATGACGGACCTGATCAAGAAAGCTTGTACAAAATATCGTTTGAGTAAATCTTCTTCGGAGGTCTTGGACTTGGTCGATGCTCAGGTACGTATTTACCAGGAAGAAATGGAAAGCGAGCAATCGTTTATCAGCTATGTGGCTTGGGCTATTCCTTCTGTAGGATTTATCGGTACGGTGATCGGAATTGCGGCTTCTTTGGGATATGCCGGAGCTGTTTCCACTCCCGAGGGAATAACAAAGGTAACGGATATGCTGTCCGTCGCTTTCGATACGACCCTGGTAGCTTTGGCCTTGAGCATTATACTGATGTTCGGAATACACAATCTCCGGAAAAGACAGGACAGTTTATTTGCCCATATCAATGCTTATCTCATCGAGAATCTAATCAACCGGTTTTATAAATAGAAGATGTCTGTGAATCCGTCGTAAAAGCGGAGTAAGGTTTTAAAAAAGATAAAATTCGTTTATTGGAAATAGAAATCAAAATTTTAATACATCACATATGGCACAACCTACAAATACTTATAAGCGTTCTCTTTCTGCTTCTGTGGGGGCGGGAATGAGTTCTATATTCGGAGGTTCCGGCAGAAGATATTATATACTGGAACACAAAGTGAGTACCCGTTTTCACAAAGCGGGAGAGTCACAGGAAATTATCGTAGACCAGATCGAGTTGGGGCGGGATCCGAAATGTCAGGTGCGTTTTGACGAGAGTTTTAAAACGGTAAGTCGCCGGCATGCAGCTATTGTAAAGGACGGGGACAATTGGAAACTGGTTCAACTCTCTCAGACCAATTCCACCTACTTGAATGGTCGTAAAGTACAGAAGGAGTGGTATTTACAAAATGGGGACGAGATACAGCTTTCGACCAATGGTCCGAAATTGGGTTTTATTATCCCTCAGGGCGAGAAGGGATTGGTAAAGAGCATCGGGCTTTCTCACCGTTTGAGTTTATTCCGGCAGCAAGCGCTTCGTCCGTATAAGCAAGCGATCACAGCCTTGTCGGTGGTGTTGGTATTGGCGGTAGGAGGCTTGATTTCCTGGAATTATATACAGCACAAAGAATTTACACAGGAAAATAAAGCTTTAGCTGCCCGTTTCCAAAGAGAACTGGGGGTTCAGGATTCGATCCGTCGTCAGGAATTGGCCCGGCGGGATGCGGAATATGCGGAGCAACACCGTCAGGATTCCATTCGTTATGCCCGGGAGATTGCCCGTTACGCTTCTCAGACCCGGAATTATTCCATCCCGACGCTTTTGGATCAGGCTTGTAAGGATGTCTATTTCTTACAGGTCGATAAAGTGGTATTGACCGATGGAAATCAGGAATGGGTATTAAACCGTAAAAATCCGGTAGGGCGTGCAGAAGACGGTTCCTATATTTTCGAGAAAGACGAAAACGGGGTGGACAAAGAGTACAAATTCGGATGGACCGGTACCGGATTTTTATTAAATGACGGTCGGTTTGTAACGGCTCGGCATTGCATAGAAGGATGGTTATATAATGATTTTTCCGGGGATTGCGGAGGGGATATTTTTAATGCTCATACCCTTGCCGAGAGTATGGATAATTATAAGATTGTTTGTTACCTGAAGGCTTTTTCTTCTATCTCGAATCAGGTATTTGAATTGAAGAGTACGGATTTTACGATTGATCGGTCTAAAGATAAAAAAATTGCTGTAGGGGTTTTTGAAGACGGTTCTCCCCGTTATGCCCGTCTGGTATTTCCGGCCCGGGCAGAAGACAGTGACGATATGTGGGGAACGGATTGGGCTTACACCACCAATACCGGCGGTCATCGGGGAGAGTTGGCTCCGGATGCTGCTTTGTCCCAGAATTTATTGCCTTCTGTTAAATTGTATGCTTTGGGATTCCCGCAGGGAATAGGGGTACAGGACGGAAGTCAGGAACAGATACAGCCGATTATCAGCGAGATGACAACGGCCAGAAGGGGATTGAGTTCGAGCGGTTGTATTCTGCATTCCAGCGGAACGGATCACGGGAACTCCGGAGGACCGATTATGGCTTTGAAAGATGACGGCAAATTAGTGGTGATTGGAATTGTTTCCCGGGGGGATATCCGTACCGAGCAATTCAATTGGGCCGTGCCGATTTGTTCTATTTATTAAACACAGACGTATGAAGCGAATTATAGGAATTATTATCGGATGTATGCTTTGCTGGGAAGGCGAAGCACAGTTCCGGTCTTTTGCAGGTCCGGCTTCGGCCAACCAGCAACTGATAGAAGAAGCGGTTCAGAAAGGATTGTTTATTGTTCGTCAATCCTATCAATTAGAAGATACGGCAGCGGAAACCCCTGCTTATTACGGGCGGGAAGGGAAACCTTATTTCGGACAGCTGTATTCGTTAGCAGCCCGTTTAAAGGGAGGATATGTGATCGACGGGCGGTTGCTTACTCCTTGGGCGGAGGATGTGCATTTCGATGAATACCGGAATAGTACGCAATACCGGCCGGTTATTTCCCAGACAGCATACCGGAATATAGGGGAGAAGACGTATCAGCCTTTGGGATTTCGGGTGGAAAACCGGGATACTTTGGAGAAAGGAAGTGTGCTACTGGTGAAGGATTCGCTGTTTTCGGAAGGATTTTCTTTGTGGGAAGAAGAAGGGATTTGCAAAGGTTGGATTGTCCTGGCTGTAGGAGAAAAGCCTTTGAGTGAGAGCGATTCTGTGAGTCTTTCCCTGATGATTTACCGTACGGAAATCAATAGGGAAGCGGGTAAGTCCCTGTATGAAATAAAAGCGCCTTCTACTGCCCTTTCGGTGGTAGGAGGGGTATATATCTATCCGGTGGTGACCGCTATCGGGCAGTTGAATTTCCGATTGGTAGGATTGGTTCAGAAGCTAGGGGATAAATGGTATATTCTGGCGGTGAAGGAGGCCTCTTCGATGGAGAGCGTTCCTTCTGGCTTGACTCCTGTTGGAGTGCGGGAGGAATCAGTAGCTCGGGAGGAAACGGTAGTCGCTCCGGAAGAACAGGAAGAACAACAGGCTGAAGAACAGCCTCAAGAGCATAAAAAAGGGAAAAGAGACAGAAAAAAACGTTCATAACATGGGGAATATTGAGTTCAGGATGGCGGCCCTTACCAATGTAGGAAGAGTACGCACCAACAATGAAGATAATTTTTTGGTAGACAGTGATTTGTCGGATGACAAATGTTTTTTTACCCAGAACGAACAGAAAGATTTGGGGAAAAAAGGGGCTTTGCTGGTGGTAGCGGACGGTATGGGGGGAATGAATGCGGGGGAGGTGGCTTCCCGTTTAGCCGTCGAGACCATTCAGGAATATTTTTCAGCAGAACGGTTGACCGAAGACGTGATACAAAACCGGCAGTCTATCGAGCGGTATATGAAAATGACCATCGTTGCGGCCGATAAAGCGATAAAAGAGAGGAGTAAAAAGGACGAAAAGACCACTGGAATGGGCACTACGGTGGTGATGGCCTGGTTGTTGAAAGATAAGGTTTACGTCGCTTGGTGCGGGGATAGCCGGGCTTATGCGTGGCATCCGCAGATGGGTTTAAGGCAGTTGTCGAAAGATCATTCCTATGTGCAGGAATTGGTCGATAGCGGCAAATTGGATGAGGAAAATGCCTTTGATCATCCGGATAGTAACATCATTACCCGTAGTTTGGGAGATCCTCGTAAAGTTGCTGAGCCGGATTTCCGGGAAGAGGAATTGTATCAGGGAGAGGTCATTTTACTGTGTAGTGACGGTTTATGCGGTATGATTCGCGACCGGGAAATGGAGGTTGTCCTCCGGGAAAATCCCGAAGATATGAAGCTTTGCGGGGAGGCTTTGATTGCAGCAGCCTTACAGGCCGGTGGGCATGATAATGTGACGGTTACTCTTTGCCGGGTGGTGGTTGGAGGAAAAACGCCGGTGGTTTCCACGGTGGATCATACTCACAAAGAAGGAGAGATACTGGAAAAGCCGGAGAAGAATAAAAAAATGTGGATGTATCTGCTGGGAGGAATTTTAATCTTGGGGTTGGGCATTGGAATCGGTTGTTACATTAGCCGACCGGTAGCACCGGTAAATAAAAATCCGGAACAATCCGGTCCGCAAGGACAAGATTCTTTACGTTTGCTCGAAGGAGGGATAAGGGGGGCTATGGAAAGTGTAGGGAAACCGGTAACGGGAGGAGCGGAAGGGAATGGGGAAGGAAGCAGAGAAAATCAGGACGGACAAGGAAGTAAAGGAGTAAATCCTTCCAATCCTTTGGAACAGCAACAAAATTCGCAAGACACTTCAAAGCAGCAGGGTACGGATTTGACTAGAGTAGAGGGAAAAGAAGGGAAGCCTTCAAATCTCAATTTAGTAAATCCGGGGGAAACAGGGCCGGAGGAACAACGTCCTGCCGGGGATACGACTCGGAAAGAAAACGGGGAAAAGCCGCAGCTGGGAGAGAATCCGGTGAGTGCCGAATTGGAACAACAGCCGCCGAGAGATACCTCGGGTTCGAAACAAAGAGGAACGGAAGAGGGGAAGTAGTCCGAAGCATGGATACCTTCGTCTCGGGAGGAGGGAGTGAAGTTTTTTGTAAACATAATTTTTGATAAAATGCAACTACAGGAGGATATATTATTTGCTGGCCGTTATCGGTTGATCCGGTTATTGGGGCGGGGCGGTTTTTCAGAGGTATGGCTGGCAGAAGATGGAATGACTGCTTTGCAGGTGGCTGTAAAAGTTTATGCTCCGGGGACGGGATTGGATACGGAGGGAATGAAACTGTTCAGTCAGGAGCTTTCCATTGTTTATAATTTAAATCATACGAATTTATTAAAACCGCAGCATTTCGATCGCTGTGAGGGATGCCCTTATTTAGTGCTGCCGTATTGTGCTCAGGGATCTGCTCAAAAGTTAATCGGAAGAATTACGGAGGAGGAAGCCTGGCGTTTTTTACACGATGTGGCAGCGGGTTTGGAATATCTGCATGCTAAAGAGCCGGCGGTGATTCATCAGGATATCAAACCGGACAATGTCCTGATCGATGAGTCGGGGCATTTTATGATTACCGATTTTGGTATCAGTACGAAGGCCCGGAGCACATTGCGCAAGAGTATGCCGCGGGCGGAAAATTCGGGAGGCACGACGGCTTATATGGGGCCGGAGCGCTTCGGGAAATATCCCTCACCTGTAATGGCCAGTGACATCTGGTCGTTGGGTGCTACTTTATACGAGTTGATGACGGGGGATACACCTTTTGGAAATTTAGGGGGAGTATTACAAAAGAACGGGGCGGAGATCCCCGAAGTGAATGGGGATTATTCTGCGGAATTGAAAGAGGGGGTGCAGGCTTGCCTGGCTTTGGAGACTTGGGAACGGCCGACAGCGGCGGTCTTGCGTCAGTATACGGAGGCTTGGCTGAAAGGAGAAAAGCCGCGGTGGCCGGAAAGTCCGAAAGCAGAAGAGCAAAAGGCGTCTTCCGTCAAGAAAGAAGAGCGGAGGACGGAAGCCTTTGTGGGGCAGAAGACAGAAAAGAAAAAGGCCGAAGAGGATTTCCCTCAGCAGAGGGAGGAACATCCGAAATCCCGGAAAGGATGGTATATCGGTATCGGGGCTACGGCGGCCGTAGGAGTAATTGTGGCTTCTCTTTTTTTGCTTGTGGGAGGAGAATCCAGCAGTCACAGGATTGAACGGGAGTTTTACGAGACCTGCCAGCGGGTATCGGATTTCCGGGCTTATTTAGCCTGTTATCCTTACGGGGATTATGTCGATTTGGCCCGGGAACGGATACAGGATTTCCAGCAGGATAGTCTTGCATACGATGCTTGTCTCAAAGGGGCATATGCGGATTCAAGTGCAACGGACTTACTTACTTTTTATACAGAGCATCTGGAAAGATTCGAATCTTACCTCACCCGTTTTCCTCAGGGACATTATGTGGAATCGGCTCAGCGGAAAATCGAGGGCTTAAAGAAAGAGATAGCACAGGTTCGGCAAGAAGAGGACGACCGTCAGGCAGCTCTATTGCGACAACGTCAGGAACGGGCTGAAGAGCAAAGGCAACGGGAAGAACGGATGAGAAACAGGTCGGATGAACAGCGGTTGGCTATTACGAAAGTCGAGTTTGCCAATGTAGATGCGGACGGATTGATTATCAACGATTTTGGTACACCTTTGTATGCTTATACTCAGTATTTGGCTCCGCGGCTTACTTACAATAATCTGGTAGACGATTCCAAACAGATAGAAATCGGAATCAAAATGTATACGCCGGGTGGGGAACTGCATCAAGGAAATTCTTCTCCGGCCGGTTATACTTATATGCGGGAGATCGACCTGGCCGGCAAGCAGCGGAAAAATGTGACGAAAAATCTGCTTAGCTGGGGAAGTAAGGAGGGATATTCCTATATTCCGGGAGTTTGGCGGTATGAGATTTGGTGTAACAACCGTTTGTTGTATAAAACGACTTACACCATAAGGCGTCCGATAGAAGGGGTAAGCGATGAGGTGATCACGAGGAATTACGATAACGGAGATAAATATATCGGGACGGTAAATGCTTCCGGACTTCCACACGGGGCGGGCACTTATATCTGGAGGGACGGGAATCGGTATGTAGGAGAATGGAGGGAGGGAAATATGAGCGGGAATGCTTATTTCTACTGGTCGGAGAAGGGGGATAAATATGTGGGACAGTATAAAAATGATACGCGAAATGGGAAAGGTGTTCTGTATTGGAAGGCAGGAGATCGCTATATAGGGGATTGGGTAGATGGAAACCGGACGGGAAAAGGTAGTTATTATTACGAAAATGGAGATCAATATGTAGGGGATTTTAAAGACAATGCCATGACCGGATGGGGAACCTATACCTATGCCAACGGAACGGTAGAAGAGGGACGTTGGGAAGACGGAACTTATTTGGGAAGTTAAAAAAATCTTATTTTGAGCAGCTGCACCATTGGACAGTCGTGTGACGTCTGCTTTGGAAATTATGGTGGTAAAGGAGGAGAAGTTAAAATATTTTATGGCAAAGAAACAAAGGGGATAGAGAGGGAAATAACTTAAAAAATTGAGAATATGGACTTACAGAATGGAACAATTGTGAACGGCCACTATCGGATAGTGGGTTCGGCTCCTATCGGTCGGGGCGGTTTTTCAGAGGTATGGAAAGCGGTGGATGTAATGACCGGAGTAGAAGTGGTTCTGAAAATATATGCACCCGGAACGGGTTTGGATGCGGAGGGACTGGAGGTGCTGAAACGTGAATTTGCCTTGGTATTCCAGTTGAATCACAATAATTTGCTGAAGGCCACTCATTTCGACATTATTGAGGGGAAGATTCCTTTTTTGGTGATGCCTTATTGTCCGGGTTCCTGTGCCGATGTGCGGCAGGCTTTTCCGGAACGGGAAGTATTTCGTTTTTTGAGGGATGTAGCGGCGGGGCTGGAGTTCTTGCACGAAAGGGATATCGTACATCAGGACATAAAACCGGCCAATATTTTAATCGATGCGTCGGGGCAATATGTGATTACCGATTTCGGAATCAGCACGCGGGTCAGGAATACCTTGCGGAAAAGTGCGACGCAGCAGAAAAGTTCGGAAGGAACCATTGCCTATATGGCTCCGGAACGGTTTGGACGGGACAATATGCCGGTAAAGGCCAGCGATATCTGGTCGCTCGGAGTCACCGTCTTCGAGTTGATAGCCGGCTATGTACCTTTTGGGGAACACGGCGGACTAATGCAGAAAAACGGGGCGGAGATACCGGAAATCCCCGGAGATTATTCTCCGGAATTGAAAATGCTGGTTACCGCTTGTCTGGCACCGCAACCCTGGGATCGGCCTCTGGCCTCCCAGATCCGGGAATATGCCGGATACGGTTTGCAAGGACAAAATCAAAAAATTGCGGAAGCTTTACAGGAGAAAGTGACAACAGCAGGGGAAACGACAGCTGCACCGAAAAAGCGAAATAAATTTATCTCCTTCTGGTTGGGATTGATGATTACCTTAAATACGCTGGGAGCTTGTTTTATGCTATACGGACTGTTGACGGAAGATATGTATGGGGGGACTTGGATGACGGTAAGTATGTCTTTTACGCTGAATGTCTTATGTGCTCTGATGTTGTGGAAATGGATGCGTTGGGGGTATTGGTTGTATATTTTTTCGGCGATATTTGTCATGGTAGACGATCTTATTTCAGCCCCGTTAGACATGTTACCGACTTTAGTCGGTGGAGTGATCGGGCTCTTGATTTTATATGGAATTCTGAATTTAAAAAAGAACGGTATACCTGCGTGGAAACAGATGGACTATTCTTTCCATTGGAAAGAGCACAGGGGGATGTACGGGGGATTTATCGCTCTTTTGGTCGGGATTTTTCTGATCGGGATTGTAAAAATGCAGCAGGAGCCTACTTATACGGGATATTCTGATCCTCTTTACGGGATGGAGAGCGATACCACTTTTGTGAGTACGGAAGAATATCCGGCCACTCAGACGATGCTGGCTAAAGACGGAAGCTGTTCGGTTGTTGTGCCGGACTTTTTCGTAAAACAAGATTTAAACGATGGGGCGATTTTGAGTTGCGGCTTGAATGATGATCATCCCTATGTGACTGTCATGCGGGAAAAGAAAGTTACCGTAAACGATTACGGACTCACTACTTTGGCGAAATATACCGATTATCTGACGGACCAGATGAAACAGCAGGGGGAGATTATGGACTACCGTCAATTGTCCCGGGAAAATACGACGGTGAACGGGGCTTCGGCTATTCTGATCAAATTTGAAGGGAAAGTAAGCATCGGTAGTTTGAACGTAAAAATGTATTGGGAAAAATATTATATAGAAGGAAAGGATAGTTATTACCAATTGGTGATCTGTACCATAAATAGTAAAAAGGAGGAGTCGAAAGAGCTGATCCAGGAAATCGGTGCCTCATTCCAGGAAATTGTATAAGAGGGCCGGGGGAAGTGTCGTATTAGAATTTTAGAGGTATGGAATTGCGTGAAAACATATTGTTTGCGGATCGCTATCGGTTGTTGCGGTTATTGGGTCGTGGTGGTTTTTCAGAGGTATGGTTGGCGTTCGATGAAAAGACGGGCTTACGGGTGGCGGTCAAGGTTTATGCCCCGGGTTCTGGTTTGGATGAGGATGGGGTTCGTTTGTTTACGGAAGAACTTTCGATTGTCTACAATCTGAATCACAGTAATTTGTTAAAACCTCATCATTTTGACGAATGCGGGGGGTGTCCTTATTTGGTATTGCCTTATTGTGAGCGGGGTTCATCGCAGCAGTTGATCGGTAAACTCACGGAGGAAGAAGCCTGGCGTTTTTTACACGATGTGTCTGCCGGATTGGAATACCTGCATGCCAAGGAACCTCCTGTAATACATCAGGATATCAAGCCTGACAATGTTTTGCTGGAGGCTTCTGGTACGTTTATGATTACGGATTTCGGGATCAGTACGCGTGCTCGGAGTACGTTGAGGCGGAGCGTATCGCATGCGGAGCATTCGGGAGGCACGATGGAATATATGGGTCCGGAGCGCTTTGGGGAGAAGCCTGCACCTATAAAAGCCAGTGATATCTGGTCGCTGGGAGCCACCCTTTTTGAATTGCTCACGGGCAGTGTTCCCTTTGTTCAATTGGGGGGAATTCTTCAAATGAACGGGGCTTTGCTTCCGGCTATCGAAGGGCCTTGGTCTGAGCGATTAAAGGAAGTCGTAAGAGCCTGTCTGTCGAAAGATCCCTGGGACCGTCCTACAGCGCATGTTTTGCGAGAATACGTCGAATCCTTCTGGAGGGGAGAAAATCCGGAATTAAAAAAAACGGGAGAAGGCCAGTATCCTCGTCCGCAGGAAGTTCCAGCAGTTCCTCAACGGAGCTACTGGAAATGGATAGGGTTCGTATGTATTTTATTAATTTGCGGAGTTGGAATCGGTTATTACTTTAGCCGTCCGGTGGAGTCGGGTATAGGCATCCCTAAAGTAGAGGGAGAAGTAAGGCAGACAGAGGAACGTAGGATTCTGAACGAAAACGAGGAAAGACCGCAACGGGAAGAGGAATCGGTCCATCAGCCAGCAGAAAGGGAAGTTTTGAAGCCTACGAAGGGACAGGTAGCCAGAAATGGTTTGCTAATAAATTGGTCCTCTTCGGTGACGCCTAAGCAGAAGGAGGTATTAAGTCGTTTGGTTGGAAATATGGTTCAGGTGAAGGGAGGTCGTTTTCAGATGGGTGGTACACCGGAACAGGGGAGTGATGCTTATAATAATGAGAAACCAGTTCATGAGGTAACGTTAAGTGATTATTATATGGGGAAGTATGAGGTGCGGCAATCGGAATGGGAAGCCGTTATGGGTAATAATCCTTCTCGTTTTAAGGGTGCTGATTTACCAGTAGAGCAGGTGAGTTGGGAAGATTGTCATGAATTTATTGGGAGATTGAATGCTTTGACAGGCTTAAGTTTTAAATTGCCGACGGAGGCTCAGTGGGAGTATGCTGCGCGTGGCGGCAATTTGAGCAAAGGTTATAAATATTCGGGTAGTAATAATTTGGGAGAAGTCGGTTGGTATTGGGAAAATAGCGGGGATAGGGTATTGACGGGAGAATGGGGGTGGGAAAAAGTGGATAGAAATCATTGCCGTACGCATCGGGTAAGTGAAAAACAGCCGAATGAGTTGGGCTTATACGAGATGAGTGGTAATGTTTATGAATGGTGTGAAGACTGGTACGGAGGTTATAGTGTTACTTCTCAGAGAGACCCGTTAGGAGCTACTAGTGGTTCTAACCGGGTATACCGGGGCGGTGGCTGGATCAGCGTAGCTTGGTACTGTCGCGTGTCGATTCGTAACAGCGGCGTGCCTGGCGACCGTTACAACTACCTCGGCTTCCGGTTAGTATGTTAGTTTCCGACCTTCTGGTCTTAAATCGAGCTAAAAAAGAGGGGAGAAGTCGCATGGAGGGTTTCCCGGAAAGGGCGGTTGTCGCCGCCCCAAAGGGAGACCGGACGGGAGACGGCGGGAGGGAAGGGCATAAAAGAATAAAAAACAGGACTATGGAAGTAAAAATTTTAACATTTTGCGTGGAAGAAGATGAAGAAGGGTCCTTAAATGGTATTTTTATATAATGGGGCGGAGGGAAGTGTCGTATTAAAATTTTAGAGGTATGGAATTGCGTGAAAACATATTGTTTGCGGATCGCTATCGGTTGTTGCGGTTATTGGGTCGGGGTGGTAGCTGGCTTATTGAAGCTAGGCTTTGTCGTGTATCGTTTCGTAATAGCTACGCGCCTGGCGTACGTGGTTACAGCCTCGGCTTTCGGTTAGTATGTTAGTTTCCGACCTTCTGGTCTGAAATCGGGCTAAAAAGAGGGAAGAAGTGATACGGACGGTTTTTGGAAGAGGGAGGACGGGCGAAAAATAAAGAATTTGAAAACAGGGAGGCTTATGAAAACTTGGATTTTTGTTTTGTTGCTGTTGTTGCCGGGGAGGGGTGGGGTTTTGCAGCTTATAAGGGCCGTCTGTGAAAAACAGGCCGTCGATTGTTTGTCCGAAGAGAGGAGTTTTTAGATAGAAGGGGTGTAAGGGAGGAAGGAGGACTATTATTACTACTGATGAATCTATATTTACTTAAATAATTAGAAATATGTGGTTACAGGAAAATACATTATTTGCCGATCGTTATCAGTTGGTACGTTTGTTGGGTCGGGGTGGGTTTTCGGAAGTATGGCTGGCAGAGGATCGCTTGACTGGCTTAAAAGTGGCCATTAAGGTGTATGCTCCGGGGACGGGGCTGGATAGTGACGGGATGAGTGTTTTCAGCAAAGAATTGTCATTGGTTTACAATTTGCATCACACCAATTTGTTAAAGCCGCAGCATTTTGACCAGTGTAATAACCGGCCTTACTTGGTATTGCCTTATTGTGAGCAGGGGTCCGCTTTAAAGCTGGTGGGGCAGATGCCGGAAGAAGAAGCCTGGCGTTTTTTGCGGGATGTGGCTGCCGGGTTGGAATATTTGCATGCCTTGGAGCCGCCGGTGATCCATCAGGATATCAAGCCGGACAATGTGTTGCGGGATTCTACGGGGACATTTATGATTACGGATTTCGGAATCAGTACGAAAATCCGGAGTACCTTGCGTAAAAGCGTGAATCAGGCGGAAAATTCGGGGGGGACAATGGCTTATATGGGGCCGGAACGTTTTAGCAAACATCCGATGGCCATCATGGCCAGCGATGTCTGGGCTTTAGGGGCTACGCTTTTCGAATTATTGAGCGGCGATCCTCCTTTTGGGGATTTGGGAGGGGTATTGCAGCAAAAAGGAGCTGAAATTCCCGAGGTCACGGGAAACTATTCACCGGAATTAAAAAAGGCGGTAGAAGCCTGTCTGGCCAAAGAACCTTGGGATCGGCCTACGGCTCATACTTTACGGGAATATGCAGAGACTTACCTCAGTGGAAAAAAATGCGATTGGAAACTTTTCTTTGCCCCGAAAGCAGACCGGGAGAAAAATCCTTCCGGCCCGAAAAAACCGGAACGGGAAGAAAAGAAACATTCGGATCCGGATAAAACCCTTCCGGTAGGAAAGGAAAAAATCCGGAAATCCCGGAAGGGGGTATATATCGGTTTGGCCGTTGCTCTGATAGTCATCGGAATAGGAGCATTCTTTTTATTGGTTCCGGGTATAGACCGGGAACAGCAGATGTGGGAAAATTGCAGTACTCAGACGGATTATGAAAATTACGTTTCTGTCTTTCCGCAGGGAAAATATTTGTCGGAAGCTCATCAGAAGATAGACAGTTTTTCCTATAACAATTGTCAGACCTTACAGGATTATGAGCATTATCTGGCTACTCATCCTTTGGGCAGGTATGCCGATGCCGCCAGCTATAAGATTGATCTGTTGCGGCAGTCGGAAGAAGAACGGAAGCAGAAAGAACGGATTGCGGCACAGAAAGGGTGGATCGATATAAAACGGATGGAATTTGTCAATATGGATAGTTCTTTGATGCTTGTGGGGGATTTCGGGGCTACGCTTTACGCTACCGACATTTACTATTTGCTTCCCCAACTTATTTACAACGTCCTGTCGGAAGAACCGAAGACGATCGAATTGGATGTAAAACTCTTCCATCCTAATGGAGAATTGATGCATGGGCAGGATTCTCCTTCCGGATATACTTACACTATGTCTGTCACTACAGTGGGCCAGTACAAGCAAGGAGAGCAGGTTCAATTGTTGGGTTGGGGGAGCAAGACCGGGGGCATTTATACGCCCGGCCGTTATCGTTGGGAAGTGTGGTATAAAGGGAAAAAATTGCATTCCACCTCCGTGGAATTGCTGAAAAAGGCGGGAGAAGTGACATACCTGAACGTTAGTCCGACGAGTGTTTCCTTCGACGGATCGGGGGGAACCCGTACTTTTTATGTTTCTACAGATGGGGATTCCTGGTCGGTGGATTATCTGCCCGATTGGTGTTCCGTAACCAAATCCTCCACTTCCTTTCAGCTGAAATGCGAGTCAAATCCCACCACGGAACGGACGGACTGGTTTAAGGTAAATGCCGGGGACAAAAGCGTGAAAATTACCGTCACCCAAAAAATGGTTGAAAATACCTTATCGCGGGGGACATGGAAGAGCGCGGTGAAAAGATTGATGGGGACCGGTTTAGCGAAGACTTATACGGAAGGAGATACCTACAAAGGGCAACTAAACTCTTCTGGAGTCAGACAGGGAATGGGATTTTACAGATGGAAGGATGGAGATTTTTATGCCGGAGGATGGGGAAACGGAGCAAAAGACGGTTTTGGTATTTATCTGGTGAACACCGAGGGAAGTTATGTTTCAGCATGTGAGGATTGTATCTATTATGTGGGGTATTGGAAAAACGGAAAGAAGTCGGGAAAAGGTACTTGTTACGATAAATTCGGAAATCTGATTTACTACGGCAATTTTTCAGACGATAAACCGACCGAAACCTATCCGATGAGTGGGTACGATGCTTATAAATTCGAATGCTTTTCCTACGAAGGAGGAGATAAATACCTCGGGGAGACCAAAGACGGCAAGCGGAGCGGTTATGGCATCTATTTGTGGGAAAATGGGAGCATATGGGTAGGGAACTGGTCGGAAGGAGAACGGAACGGTTATGGCATCTATATCAGTTTGGAGGGTACGATAACGACCGGAACCTGGGATGGCAATAATTTTACGGCAAATTAAAAGGGGTGACGGAGGGTTCGTCCCCCTGTCACCTTTTGATTTTGAGTCCCAGGAAACGGGGAATATAAGTGGCGATGTGTCGGAGCTTTTTGGCTTCGTATACATCGGCAATATTGATGAGGATGGCGGTTTCTTCCACGCCTCCGAATCCCGGATTAATTGCTGTTCCGAAACAACGCATCGAAGGGGAAAGACTCATATAAGCATTGACTAGAGGAGGGATATTTTCCCCTAAGTCGCGGACGTGGCGGGAGAGAATTTTATAATCTTCCTCGTAATTGCTCCCGGTGAAAACGGATTGCAGCTTCGTTTCATCAATGTGAATTTCCAGGGGATGTATCGGCTGTACCAATCCTTCGGTATCCCGGAAATATTTCCGCATAAAATAGAGGATCATGTCCCGGGCGTGGATATTAAAACTGGTATACATGGTTACTTTCCCAAAGAAATATCTGATATTCGGATTGTCTACGGTAAGGGCTCCCAAGCCGTCCCATAAATTATCCAGGGCGAAGAGCGATTTACGTCCCATGCGGGTGGATTGATAAAGGGGATGTACAAAAGAACGTCCTAATTCAATCATTTGGGTCAGGTAGTCGGACTTAAAAGCATCGGAAAACCGGAAGAGCTCGGTCGTGGCCAGATTGGGTTCTCCTTCGGCATTTAAAGCGAGGTGATCGCAAACAATATAGCGGTATCCTCCGATAATTTCTTTTTCTTTAGGATCCCAGACTATCAGTTGTTGATAGGGGGTATCCGGATTCACGTCGAATTCGTCTATATCGATCTCCTTTCCTGTGCCTCCGCCTGCGCTGCGAAACGTCAGTTCCCGTATACGTCCTACTTCCCGCATCAGATTTGGGGCATTGTAAGCCGTGAAAGTATAAATCTCATTGCCGGCTTTATTGGTTTTTCGCAGGAATTTATCTTCTGTCAGTTCTGCAAGAAGTTTCTCTTTTTCAACAGGATAAATAACAGGCTGCATGGTGTATAATTTATAAATTAACGATTGCTGGCATTGGCTCCCGCTCCCTCCGGAGGAGATCAAAATTTTCAACAAATATAAGAATTTCCGAAAAAAATGAGAGAGGGGAGGGAGATTTTTTAGCGGGGAAAATACAAGGCAATACGGATCGTCTGCCGAGTTTTTGATTTTCTTTTATCGCCGGGTTTCCCAAAACTTTCCGGACTATAAATGATAGACGATGTCTTTGATAAATGCGGCCCATTCCAAGGGTTTCCGGCTTTTATCCAGCGATTGCCAGGGGATAGGTTTTCCTATTTTAAAGACGAGGCGTTCTCCTTTCTTTTTGTAAGCTTCTTTGGGGAGCCATATCATTTCGATATTCACTTTCAATCCGATCTTTTTCCGGAAATTCGAGAGGTTATAAAAAAAATTGGAATTTTGTCCGCTGATAAAAATCGGAACGATATCCCTTTGGTATTTTACGGCTTCTACAATAAAATTTTTTTGCCAGGTCAGGTCCTGGATCCTGCCGTGTTTTTTCCGGCTGCATAATCCTGCCGGGAACATGATCATCTGATTGTCCGAGGCATAAGCATCCTGTATGGCTTTCACCGCTTCCCGCGACATATTCCCGTGTTTATTTACCGGTAAAAAAATAGAATGGAGATTTCTGAGATTTAATAAAATATCGTTGACCGGAAATTTCAGAGCCGGGTAATATTTTCCCAAAAAAGAAATCAGGGCAATCCCGTCGGGACCTCCCAGGGGATGATTGGAAACGAAAATACAGCGTTTCCCCGGGGCGGGCAGATTTTCAATGCCTTTGACATCTACGGAAAGTTCCAGGTATTCCATCACAGCGTCTGCGAAGTCGATGCCTTTGCGTTCCCCGTGTTTACTGATAAAATCGTTGATTTCATTTAGACAAACCACCCGTTTGAGCCAACTGTAAATAAAACCGGGGATACAACGGGCCAGACGAGGATTTTTGCTGCTGAAAACTTCCTTCAGATGTATCGGTTTCAAAGTATCATTTCTGACTTCTGGGGTTTGATTCATGGAACAACAGTTTAGAACAGCCAAAGATAATAAAGTTTTTAAAAAATTGTCCGTAGCGGGAGGGGGATTTACTTTTTCAAAAACCAGCTGAGAAGGGACAGACTGGCTTATTGTGGATTATGTATAACTTATTTTAATAAAGAAAACAAAACAGTTCGGGAATAATACCGTTAAACAATGCATAAAACAATAGAATTATTAAAGAGAAGGAAATAAGTTAAACTTAAATCAAAAATTATGAAGCGAACTTTTTTTATAACGGCACTGGCTTTCTTGCTGATAGGGCTTTTGACAGGTTGTAACTCCATGAAAAAGTTACAGAAAGAAGCTATCGAGACGGCCGTAATCGGACAGATCAATCCGACTCAGCTACAGGCTGTAAACGGAAAAATTAATTTTGAGTATACCGTCAAATTCGGTCCGAAGCAATTCGGGAAGCGGATGATTTTAAAAATCACTCCCCGGATGCAATACGGCAGTAACGTAGAAAAATTACCGCCTATCTATTTACAAGGAGAGAAAGTAAAGGGAAGTAGTTATCCGGTCATCGCTTATAAGAGTGCGACAACAGTCAATCAGAAAGTATCGATGAATTTCCGGCAGGGAATGCAAAACGGAGTACTCTGGGCCGATATAGAAGCGATACAAGGGAAGAAATCCTTTATGTTGACACCGGTCATTCTAAATCAGAACGGGGTTCAGGTATGGCAGAATTATTCCATCCGGATTGACGGGGTCAATTATATTCCGATTATGACCGAAACAATTATAGAAGACGTACCTGCAGCTGCCGTAGGAGTCGTGAGCGGTTATGTATTATTTCCTTTAGCTCAGTATAAAATTCCTGAATCCCAGCAACATTCAACTGTTATGAATCAGGCTACCGAAGCGATGAAAAAAGTATTGGCCAATCCCAACGTTAAGATCAACAGTATGCTGTTATATGCTTCCAGTTCTCCGGAAGGAGCTGAGCGGATCAATAAAAATTTAACCAGCAACCGGTTTAAGGCAGCTAAGACCTTCTTTGAAAAAGATTTAGGTATTGCCGGTCTGCCTGTGGTCAAAAATGCAAAATTTGTAGTGCCCCAAATGGTAACTGAAAACTGGGAAGGACTTTATCTTTTATTGAAAGATTCCAATATAAAAAATAAGGAGCAGATGATCCAGGATTTGAAAAATGCTTCTAGCAGTACGAAACGGAATAATTTACTGGATGCTTATGTTAAAAATAATTCCGAATTGAAGAACGATATATTGCCGTTATTGCGCAGAGCAGATTTCTTTTTATTCTACACCGTACCCGAAACGGTTCAGGAAGAGATGCAGTTGACCTATTTCATTCCTCAGGCTGCCGAAAATACTCCTACTGTGGGTACTCAATGGAACTGGCAGTTATTGAACGATCTGGCGGTCATTGCCCTGCAAAATAAAGACTATACCGAGGCGCAGAAATTATTGGAAGCTGCGATCGTATTGAAACAAGATCCGGCTATTCTGAACAACCTGGGAATTGTATATGCGAAACAGGGAAATGTTTCCAAAGCCAGTGAAATGCTGAACCAGGCACAGGTGAAAAAAGAAGCCCAATACAATATGGGATTGATTCTTTTGCAACAGGGAAATTACCAGAAGGCAGCTTCTTACCTGCAGAATACACCGAATATTTACTTGGCTTATGCCCAGTTGATGGCGGGAGATAATGGAGCAGCTTTCAATACCTTTAAAAAGCTGAAATTGACCAATGCTACGGAATACTATCTTATGGCTGTAGCTGCTGCCCGTGTAAAAGATGTGAACGCTATGACGATGGCTTTGCAAAAAGCAATTGAAATGAATCCCAAATTGAGGCAACAGGCCGCTACCGATGCCGAATTCCAGCCTTATGCCAATAATGCTGTATACCGGCAGTTGATGAAATAAAAATTCGAAAAGTGAAAATGTTCCCGTGTCGAAAAGAATGGATCGGCACCCGGACATTTTCACTTTTAAATTTTATTTTATCTTTTCGATGATTTTGGAAATTTCTTCAAACACTTCTTCCATTGTACCATCTCCTTTGACGGTGTGGCATATCGTTTGGTAATGTTTCGCCACCGGAACAGTCTTGGCATGGTATTCTTTAAAACGATTGTGAATCGCTTCCTCTGTGTCGTCTGCGCGGCCTTCTATTTGAGCTCTTTCCAGCATGCGCCGTTTTAATTCCGTTTCCGGTACTTCGATGTTTAATAAACCTGCCAGGGGAGCTCCGTTCTCTTTCAGGATTTCATCCAGTTTTTCAGCTTGGGCTACGGTACGGGGAAATCCGTCGAATAAAAAACCTTCTACATTTTCACTGTGTGCAATACTGTCCTGAATTAGGCGGATGACAAATTCATCGGAGAGCAATTGTCCGCTGTTGATAATGTCTTCTGCTATTTTACCCAATTCACTTCCCGCTGCAATTTCTTTGCGGATCATGTCTCCGGTGGACAGATGGGCCAGATTGTACTTTTTTACAATTCTTTTCGCCTGTGTTCCTTTACCGGCACAAGGAGGACCGAATAATGCTATATTTAACATATCTTTTGTATTAAATGATTATATAAAATGTTTCTTCCCTAACAGACAAATTCCGTATTCAGATACGGAAAACTTTTCATCGGGACAAAGATAAATACTAAAAAATAAAAAAGAGAAAGAATGTTTAAAATTATCCTTTAGGCTCCGATATTAACAAAGGGAAAGAGAAGAAGGTGAAACCCTGCTGTTTTTAAATACGTTTGTAGGAGAAGAAGAGAGAAAAAATAATACGTAAATCCGGCTCTATGAAAAAAGCAATAAAAATTGTTGGGTATACCCTGCTCGGTTTAATCGTTGTTTTATGGGGTGTACAATGGTGGTTAGGGAATAAAATTGAGGATATAATAGAGGAGAAGATTTACGAGGAAAGCGGAGGGAGGATACAGGCGGATGTGGGAAGCGTGAGCGTACGGTTGATCGGGCGCAGGGTGAATATAAAAGAGGTTCGTATCACTACTGATACTCTTCGTCCGGTCACTGCAGTCCGGTCTGTTCCTTATGCAGATGTATATTTGAAGAAATTGGAGATCAAGGGAATTCATTTTAAAAAGCGGGATTCTTCCACTTTTATACGGGCCAAAGTACTATCTCTGGATTTGCCGCATTTCTTTGCGGACGTAAAAGCCGCAGACAGGAGCCGGACTTCGGTCGACAAGGGAAAAGGCCGTTCGGCAGAAACGATAAACCGGCTTTTTACCCGTTTGGAAGTAGGCAAAATAGATTTAAAACTGGGAGAGGTATACGGCAGGCAGTATCAGGGAAAGGATACGGTCAGCTATGCACTCCGGGATTTTAGTTTCGGGGTAGACGATCTGGATGTCAGAACTCGTCCGGATACTTTGTTCCCGGTTTGTAAGGCCCGGGATATGCAACTGACTTTTGCTTCTTTTCGGAATAAATTTGCCCAGAATTCCCAGTTGCTGGAAGTTGATACTTTTTCGCTGAACGGGCAGGAGGGAAGATTGGCGGTTCAGGCGATCCGTCTTATCCCGCAATATTCCATGCTGGAATTTGCCCGGAAGACTGAAAAGCATACGGACTGGACAAAAATACAAGTAGGAAAGGTCGTTTGCCATCGTTTGGATATGCAGCGTATGCTGACTGAGCAAGTTCTCCAAATAGACAGTGTCGACATTCAGGGGGCTCATATCAGTAGCTTTAAAAACCGGCAAATTGAACAGGCGAAACGGGTAAAACGGTTGTTTTATGAGTCTGTACAGCAATTTCCTCTTCCCCTGTCTATCCGGAGGATACGGCTGGAGGATATCAATGTCGTTTATAAAGAACTGGCGGAAAAGGGGATTTCTCCGGGCACCGTTACCTTCGATCAATTGAAAGGTACCTTTTATGATTTGACGAATATTGTCCGCCCGGAACAAACTTATTTTACCCTGAAAGCTGAGGGAAAATTGATGGACCAGGGAAAATTGCAGGCTACTTTTCTTTTACCGGTAGACAGTTTGAAGCCACATTTTGAGGTGGAAGGCCGTTTAGGGAAGATGAGTATGCAGCGTTTAAATCAGATGATAGAACCCTTGGCAAAAATTCAGGTAACTTCGGGAGAAATTGACGAAATGAAATTTAAAATAACAGGGAATTCCCATACGGCTTATGTTCATATGCTTTTCTTATATAAAGATTTGAAAATCAGGATAATGAAAGAAAAAGACGGGCATTTGGAAGTGCGTTCTTTTCTTTCCACTTTGGCCAATGGTCTGATTGCCACGGCGAACAATCCCGGTCGTGATGGACAACCTCGTACGGCCGACGGAAAAGCAGAAAGGGATATTTACCGTTCTCAGTTTAATTATTTGTGGCGAACCTTACTGTCGGGCTTGAAAGAATCGATTGGTTTGTAAACTGATTTGGGGAGAAAATGCGGAGGTTGTCCAAAAAGCTTTTTAGGCAGCTAAAAGGATCCCTTTCCTTTCTGGACAACCTCCTTACTTCAATTGTGACGTTATTTTTTCAGCAGCTCACAGATTTCCTGATAGACCTGTTCGCCGGTAAAACCGAATTTTTCATCCAGCACTTTTGCCGGGGCGGAATAACCGAAGTGATTGACTCCGTGTATTTTCCCCTGCTGTCCGACCAGGCCTTCCAGGGTAACGGAAAGACCGGCTGTCAGGCCGTATTTCAAGGCGGCCTGCGGCAGGATTTGTTCCTGGTATTCCCGTGGCTGTTCGCGGAACAAACCTTCGGAGATGACCGATACGATCTGGGAGGTGATGTTTTTTCTTTCCAGCAACAACTGAGCGGCATCGACCAGGGTAGATACTTCCGAGCCGGAAGCCAGCAGGACGATATCCGGATGTGCTCCGTTTTTCGTTACGATATAAGCTCCTTTACAGGCTTGCAAGGCTTCTTCGTAACGGTCTTTTCCGGGCAGGTCGTTGATGTTCTGGCGGGAAAGGATCAGGGCTGTCGGGCTTTGGGTATTTTCCATAGCCATCTTCCAGGCAACGGACGTTTCTGCAGCGTCGGCGGGACGGAGGGCCAGCAGGCTCATGTCGCCGGCATGATTCCGCACTTTCTCCAGGAGACGGATTTGTGCTTCCTGTTCGATAGGCTGGTGGGTGGGGCCGTCTTCTCCGACCCGGAAAGCATCGTGACTCCAGATGTATTTTACCGGTACTTGCATTAAAGCCGCCAGTCTGACAGCCGGTTTCATATAATCGGAGAATACGAAGAACGTACCGCAGGCGACGAAAATTCCTCCGTGCAGAGCGATACCGTTGCAAATAGTAGCCATGGTCAACTCAGCTACTCCTGCCTGTAAGAAAGCACCGCTGAAGTCTCCTTTTACTAAAGGACGGGCTCCGCCTTTCAAAAATCCGTCGGTTTTATCCGAATTGGAAAGGTCGGCAGAACTGACGATCATATTTTCCACCTGCTGTGCCAGGGCCACGAGTACGTCGGCGGAAGCTGCCCGGGTGGCAATGTTGGCTTTGTGGGCTATGGCTTTATAGTCGATGGCCGGTACTTCTCCGGACATGAATTTGCGGTATTGGGCCGCCCGTTCCGGATTTGCTTTTTCCCAGGCTGCTTGCTCTGCTTTCTTTTTCCGGGCGTAAGCTCTTTTGGCTTCCAGAGCTTTTTGGTAGAACTCTTTTACTTCCGGGAAGATTACGAAAGGATGCTGGGGATCGCCTCCCAGGTTTTCGATGGTTTTTTCTATCGAAGCTCCGGCTCCCGAAAGAGGTTGTCCGTGGGTGGATACCTTATTGGAGAAATCTTCTCCGTTGGGCCCCATTGCGCCTTTGCCCATCAGGGTTTTTCCGATGATCAGCGTAGGACGTTCTTTTTCGTTTCCGGCGGCTGTAAGGGCTTCGCGGATCTGATCGGCATCGTTTCCATCGATGGTAATTACATTCCAACCCCAGGCCTCATACTTTTCCGCTGTATTTTCCGCTGTCACCTCTTCTACTTTGGTAGACAACTGAATATTGTTGGCATCGTAAAACAGAATCAGATTGGATAATCCCAAAGCTCCGGCAATGCGGCCTGCACCCTGGGAAATTTCTTCCTGTATTCCTCCGTCTGAGATAAAGGCATAAGTTTTATGGGCCATCCATTCCCCGAAACGGGCAACCAGAAAACGCTCGGCAATAGCAGCGCCTACCGCCATCGTATGGCCTTGTCCCAACGGACCGGATGTATTTTCAACGCCCCGGGCTTTGTCAACTTCCGGATGTCCCGGCGTGATACTGCCCCATTGACGGAAATTTTGTAAATCTTCCAGACTATAACTACCGGTTAAACAGAGCACCGAATACAACATAGGGGACATATGACCGGGATCTAAAAAAAACCGGTCCCGATTGGCCCAAGTCCTGTCGTCCGGATCGAAATTTAAAAATTCAGCATACAATACATTGATAAAATCAGCTCCTCCCATAGCTCCTCCGGGATGTCCCGATTTGGCTTTTTCCACCATAGAAGCTGCTAAAATGCGGATGTTGTCGGCCGCTTTATTGATCACTTTATTCATAGTTCTGGGTTTAATTTTTTTTAATTTGGCAAAGTTAGTCTTTTTACCCGAAAACCGGATGAAACCCTTCGGGAAATTGATAACGGTTGACATTTCCCGGCAGAAGCCGGAAAATGCCGTTTCTCGTTTTATAGATTTTTCTCTTTATAAATATTTTCCCACCAGGCGGGTTGGTCCTTCAGGTATTTGGCAAAATAGGCCAGTATGGTGTTGTTCCATAAAATGCGTAAATGATAGTCTGTCACGGTATGGTCGGAGTCTTTTACAAAGACCAGTTCTGCCTCTTTTCCCAGCAGTTTCAGGGCAGTATAAAACTGTATACTTTGGGCAGTGGGGACGTTGACATCCTTTGTGCCGTGGATCAATAAAATAGGGGTATTTACTTTATCGGCGTTGAACAGAGGACTTTGGTCTACGTAGATGTCTTTGCGGTTCCAGGGGAAGGAGTGTGCAGTGGCACAGGTGCTGTAACTGTAACCCCAGTAACCGTCTCCCCAGTAGCCCGTAATAGAAGAAATCCCTGCATGTGCGATGGCACAGGTAAAGAGGTCGGTACGGGTGGTCAGATACATGGTTGTAAATCCTCCGTAAGAAGCTCCCATACAGCCCACTTTGGTTGCATCTACGAAAGAATGGGATTTGATAAAGGCTTTGGTAGCCGTAATAATTTCGTCTGCGGTAATTTTTCCCCAGTTATTCTGGTGGCGGGCGGAGAATTCCTGCCCGTAGCCGATGGCTCCGGAAGGTTGTAAGACATATACAATATACCCGTTGGCAGCAAACAGGTTAAAGGGATAACGCCCTCCGAAACTGCGTTCTACGGGAGTCGTTCCGCCGTAATAATAAACAATTAAAGGATATTTTTTAGCCGGGTCGAAATCTGCCGGCAGGTAATAACGTCCGTCGATCAAAGTACCTTTTTTATAAGGGAAGTCCCAATCTTTAACTTCTCCGAATACGATATTCTCGTATTCCTGGGCAGAAGGATTGTCCCATAGTTGGGCTTGTAAGTCTGTCAGCCGAAGCGTATATATCCGGGCCGGATAACTGACGTCAGAGGCGACATACATCATTTCTTCGCCTTTTTCGGGGATACTGCTGCTGAGAATGATATCTCCCGGGCATTCCACCGGTTGTATGGCCTGGGTTTTGAGATCATAACGGAAAAGGTGGACGTAATCGGCGTCCGTGGCCGTGATATAAATATAACCGTCTGCCCGCCAGAAAGCATCGTTTACGGATGGATTGAAATTTTTAGTGATGGGATTTACCGCTGCCGTTGCCAGGTCGTAAAGGTAAAGTTGCATATCAAATTCATTGGCAATGGGGTTTTTCCCGATATTTTTTCCCCTTTCTCCGAATGCGGAGGGGCCTCCGCTGATCAGCAATTGTTTATCGTCCGGAGAGAAGGTGCAGGAAATCGCGTAAAGCCGGTCTTTCCACAAGGTATCTACTTGCTGGGTCTGCATATTCATCAGGTAAACCGATTGCTTGCTGTAAGGGAATTCGGTATAATCCGGGTGGGAAGCCGCGAATAAGATTTGCTGGCCGTCGTGACTGATATCCAGGAGGTAAGTGGAAGCATTTCCCCACGTCAGGCGGGCATGCAGTCCGGTAGCAAAATCGTATTTGCACAGATAGGTGCGGTAACGGAAATAAGGCTGGCGGTCTTCAATACCGTTTAATTTCCGGAGTTGCCAATTTTCTTCTGTATAATTTTCGGTGGTATAGTAAAGGAGATAGGATAAATCGGGCGACCAATTGTAGTTATTGATAAATAGATCTTCTTTAATCAGGCATTGAAGTTGTTGGGTTTCGATGTCGTAAGTATAAAAAGATTTTCCCTTTCCTTCCGCTTGCAACCAGGAAAGTTTATCTTGCTGCGGTACCCATTGAGGGTGCAATAGGTCGGCGGATAAAGAATAGACGATTTCCTTGTCTTTGACCCGATAAATATGAGTTCTCTCTTTGTTTTTTCCGTCCAGACTTTCTCTTATACTGACGATGGCATATTTTCCCGAGGGGGACAGTTCGGCTTTGCTGATGTGATTGCCGTTTAATATATCGTAGATATTTTTTCCCCGTTTGGGAGAAAGGGTGAATGCCAGGGAGCCTCCCGCGCTTTTTGTCTGATTGTCGAAGCGACAGGCCAATACTTTTCCGCCTTTTGTTACGGTCTTGATAATCAGGCTGTGTTTTCCCGGCAGCAGTTCACACGCAAGGGATCTGTTTGCTGGCTGATTTTCTGTATAAGTCAGTTTCTTTTGTCCGTCTAAATATATTTCAGCATTCCCGAACAGACGGAACTGGAAACTACCTTCCATCCATTGGGGAATGTCCAGGTATACGGCGTAATAATTCAGCGTAAACTTGCCGTCGGCTGTCGGGGCGATCACTGTATCTTGTTCCATCTTTGCTTTTTCCCATCGGAGTTGGTGGAAATTTCTTTCCGTTTTAGCCGCGTCCGGAACCAGATCGTTTACATTTAAAAGAGAGTATTCGAATAGTTCTTTTTCTGTAAAGGTTTTGTTGTCGACGTCTTTCTGATGGCTCAAGGCCGGAAGACTTAGCGGCACCGGGCTCAGCGCCAGCCATTCTTTTGCCGTCTGAGCATTCAGACTGAGACCAATGGCAATACATAAGGAGAAGAGAAGATGTTTTTTCATGTTATAGCGTTTTAATTTATACTTTCTCTGGTGTTGCAAAGTTAAAAAATTATGTGAATTCTAATACCCAGCGAGAGGATTAGCTTTATTCATATAAACCTTTTCCCGTTTAGATGAATTTCTGTCTATTTCAATTTTTTTTCCTATTTTTGTGGGCTGTGAAAATAAAGCCGGGCTGAACTGAAGCGGTGGAAGGGCTTTATTTGTCCGAAGAGAATCATTATATAAATTATCATACGATATGAGCATAGAAAGTTTATTGACTTCCAAAGTCATAGAAGCTGTAAAAGAATGTTATGGCATTGAAGTGGAGGCGGATAAAATACAGTTGCAGGCGACCCGTAAAGAATTTGCCGGGGATTTGACCGTTGTGGTTTTCCCTTTTACCCGTTTTTCTAAAAAATCCCCGGAGGAGACCGGAAAACAGTTGGGGGATTACCTGAAAGAACATATCGATGAAATTCGGGATTACAATGTAGTAAAAGGATTTCTGAATATTGAAATTTCCTCGGCTTATTGGTTGGGGGTTTTGAACGAAGTGGCCGGGGATTCCCGTTATGGATACCGGCAGGAGAAAAGCGGACATTCGTATATGATTGAGTATTCTTCTCCGAATACGAATAAACCTTTGCATCTGGGGCATATCCGGAACAATTTATTAGGTTGGTCGGTATCGGAAATTCAAAAGGCGAACGGACACGATGTACGGATGGTAAATTTAGTCAACGACCGGGGAATCCATATTTGTAAGAGTATGATTGCCTGGAAAAAATTTGCAAACGGGGCGACGCCGGCTTCTACCGGTAGGAAAGGCGACCATTTTGTAGGCGATTATTATGTTCGTTTTGATCAGGAATATAAAGCGGAAATCAGACAACTAAAGGAGGGAGGAATGGAAGAAGAGGAGGCTAAGAAGCAGGCGCCGATTTTGTTGGAGGCCCAGGAAATGCTTCGGAAATGGGAGGCCGGAGAGGAGGAAACGGTGGCTTTGTGGCGGACGATGAACGATTGGGTATTGAAAGGTTTCGATGAAACCTATCGGCTGATGGGAGTCGGTTTCGATAAGGTTTATTTTGAATCCCAGACCTATAAAAAAGGCCGGGACTTGGTGCTGAAAGGTTTGGCTGATGGGGTGCTTTACCGGAAGGAAACCGGGAGTGTGTGGGCAGACTTAACGGCCGATGGACTGGATCATAAATTGTTGCTCCGGGATGACGGGACTTCTGTCTATATGACTCAGGATATCGGGACGGCCTACGAGCGTTTCAATGAGTTTGCCATGGACGAAATGATCTATGTGGTGGGGAATGAACAAAACTATCATTTTCAGGTGTTGTCTTTGATTTGCGGAAAATTAGGATTTGACTGGGCCCATAAAATCCACCATTTGTCGTACGGGATGGTGGAATTGCCGGAAGGGAAGATGAAATCCCGGGAAGGGACGGTGGTGGATGCCGACGACCTGATGCAGGAAATGATTCGTACCGCCCGGGAAACTTCCCAGGAATTGGGAAAACTGGAGGGGTATTCCGAAGCGGAGGCCGAAGAGGTATACCGGAAAGTGGCTTTGGGAGCATTGAAATATTTTATACTGAAAGTGGATCCGAAAAAGACCATGATGTTCAATCCGAAAGAATCTATTGATTTTAACGGGAATACCGGTCCTTTTATTCAATATACTTATGCCCGTATTCAGTCCATTTTGCGGAAGGCTGCTGAAAACGGTATGGCAGTGAAGAAAACGGATATTCATTTGGAAATTTCTGATAAAGAACAGGATCTGATCAAGTTAATTGCAAAATTACCGGCTGTGGTAAAAGAAGCGGGGGAAACTTATAGTCCTGCCTTATTGGCTAACTATTCCTATGAATTAGCTAAGGAATTCAATCAATTCTATCACGATTTTTCGATTCTGAAAGAAGAAAACGAGGCTTTGCGTAATTTCAGGTTATTGCTGGCAAAAGAATGCGGGGAGGCCGTCAAAAATGCGATGGGCATGTTAGGTATAGAGATGCCGGAAAGAATGTAATATTTAATACGAAAAAAGGAGGTCTATATGGAAGGCTTTGAAACAATAGAGGCTGGGAAGCTGAGCGAAAATTTTATCCGGTTGATCGGACAGGAGTGGATGTTGGTGACGGCAGGGGAAAGCGGGCGGTTTAACACCATGACAGCTAGCTGGGGAGGAATAGGTTATCTGTGGAATAAACCGGTGGCATTCGTCTTTATCCGTCCGCAACGCTATACGTTCGGATTTATGGAAGCACAGGACGGATTTACACTCTCTTTTCTGGGAGAAAACAATAGGGAAGCTTTGAATATCTGCGGTACTTTGTCGGGGAGGGAAGTCAATAAAGTGGAGCAGGCTGGTTTAACGCCTGTTTTTTCTGCTTCCGGACAGGTGGCTTTCGCAGAAGCCCGTTATATTGTAGAATGCAAGAAGATGTATGCCGGTTTTTTGGATCCAGAGGCTTTCTTAGATCCGATATTGATCGATAAATTTTACCCGGAGAAAGATTTTCATAAAATGTATATAGCAGAGGTGGTGAAGGTGTGGAAAAAGAAATAATTGCAAACCGGACGAATTATCACAGTCATTGTTCTTTCTGTGATGGAAAAGCTTCGATGGAAGAGTTTGTGGAGGCTGCTGTCCGTCAGGGTTTTACTGCCTACGGTATTTCTTCGCACGCCCCGCTGCCGTTTTCCACTTTCTGGACGTTGAACCGGACAAAAGTGCCTGCTTATCTGGCAGAATTCAGGCGGTTAAAGAAAAAGTATAAAGAGGAGATCGAGTTATATGTCGGTATGGAAATCGATTACCTGAATCCGGAGCAGCATCCGGCTACCGACTATTTTCAGCATTTGCCTTTGGATTACCGGATCGGTTCGGTACATTTGATTTATACTCCGGCAGGACAGATTATAGATACGGATACCTCCCCTGAAAATTTTCGGAAACTCTGGAAAGAAAAATTCCAGGGTGATTTGAGACGGCTGCTGGAAACGTATTTTGAAGCTTCTATGCGATTGGTGGAAGCGGGGGGTTTTGATTTTGTCGGACATGCCAATAAGATTTTTTATAATGCAGAACAATCTTGCCCGGGCATTACAGAAGAGGATTGGTATAAAAAGAAACTAAATGATTTTTTTGTTTTCGTGGCAGAAAAAGGATTGATGGTGGAAATCAATACCAAGGCGTATATTCAGAAAGGTTGCTTTTTTCCCTCTATCCGGGATTGGAAAATTTTGCAGGAATTACAGATTCCTCTTGTGGTTAATTCAGATGCTCACCGGCCGGAATTGATTCATGCCGGTAGAGTAGAAGCTCTACAGCAATTGAAAGAAAAGGGATTTAAGACGGTAATGGAGTTGCGGGAAGGAAAATGGCAGGAAGTGCCTATTGTTTAGAGAGAAAACATTTGGAAAGCCGAAGGAAAGATAAACGTTTAAATAAAGCGATAAAATGGAGAAATCGATACATTATATTCCGGCAGGGGTATGTTCACAGACTATCGATATTACAGTGGAAGACGGCATCGTGAAAGAGGTATATTTTGAAGGCGGTTGTCATGGAAACCTACAAGGGATTTCATTGTTGGTGAAAGGCATGAAAATCGGAGAGGTTATCAATCGGTTGGAAGGTATACATTGTGGATATAAAAACACTTCTTGTCCGGATCAGTTTGCAAAGGCGTTACGGATTTTGGAACAGAAATAAGAAAACAGAGTTTAAATTTTAGAAGATGGAAACGGAACAAATCCCTCAAACAGAGGAATTTTTAACTGCTGCAATCGCCTGGGCGAAGGAGGTTGGAAAAATTCATCTGGCCTATTTCCGGGGGAATCGTTTAGACATTCACACCAAGTCGAATGTAGCGGATGTCGTAACCCGTGCCGACCGGGAGAGTGAGGCTTATTTGTTGGAAAAGATTGCAGAGCGTTTCCCGACGCATAGTGTGTTGGGAGAGGAGAGCGGTATGCATGAAAAGAATACGGATTTTTGCTGGGTGGTTGATCCATTGGATGGTACCAATAATTACAGTCAGGGCCTGCCTGTATTTACCGTTTCCATTGGTTTGCAGTACCGGGGGCATACGCTTATCGGTGTTGTTTATGCTCCTTATTTCGACGAGCTTTATACGGCGGAACGGGGGAAGGGGGCTTTTTTAAACGGAAGGCCTCTTCAAGTATCTGCTAAGACCGATTTGGAAAGCTGTGTGTTAGGTACGGGATTTCCGTATGACAAAGGGACGAATCCGGAAAATAATATTGCTAATCTGGCCTCGATATTGCCGGGTTTGAGGGGAATTCGGCGAATGGGATCAGCAGCTTACGATTTATGCTGTGTGGCTGCTGGTTTTTTAGATGGTTATTGGGAGTTGAACCTCAATCTCTGGGATGTATGTGCAGGTGAGTTACTTGTGGAGGAAGCCGGCGGATGTATTTGTCCTTTCCGGCAGGACCGGCATATTTCTATTATTGCCGCTAATGGGGTACTGGTGGAAAAGATAAGACATCTCATCCGATAAGCCCTTATTGATTTGTGTAATTGCGATGCTGAAAGGCGAACCTTCCTCCGAATGGAATTTGCTGTCATTTTTCGACATTAAAATTTTCTCCGGAAGAAACTTCCCCCCTCAGCACCGGAAGGTTACTTTTTAGCTATGTACTGCCCGGGAAGGCTCCTCTGTTCAGGAGGTACCCTGACATTCGTCTTTTACGCCCTCCTCTTCACGGGCGGGTTTTAGTTCAGTCCTAGTACTTCTGCTCCTTGTTTGAAGAAAATATCTTTCGGGATACCGGCATTGGCAATTTTGTCCAGGTCTTTTTGTAAGGCCGGAGACACTATGCCTTTTTCCTGGATAAGTTGGGTCGCTTTTTCATAATTGCCGTCTCCTTCCAGGGTAATATATTCGCGGGCAATAGCGGTGATATCTGCTTTCATCTTTTCGAAATTCACGGTATAATAACCTGTTTCCGGGTCCTGTGTAATGGCTCCGCTTTCTATAAAATGGGCGAATTGCATCATATTTGCTTTTCCGTGAGCACTGGCGGCACCGAATCGGCAGGAGCGGAAAATACCGGCGATAAAGGTCACATAGTTGTCCATCAAATCTTTGTTTTCGAGGACATTCCATTCCGCTAGTTTGGTAATGCAATACAGCCCCAGAATATCGGCTTTTCCTTCTTCAATGGAAGTATAATTATCCTTCAGGGCAGTGCGTATATCCTGTTTGTTTTTCAAGGTATATTTTATACCCAAACCGTGGGCTACTTCGTGGAACATCGTGTTTTCAAAAAAGGCGTCAAAACGGATGTGTTTTTGTTGTTCCGGAGTAATCACCAATTGGGAAATCGGTACTAAGATGTTGTCGAATTTTGCCTGCATAGCATTCTTCAATTGTAACTTCCGGCTTCCTTTAGCTGCATGGACCCGCGGATCATTCGGCAGGTTGATGGCTATATTTTTGCTGCCTGCATTGCAATCGCCGGCATAGTAGATCACCTCGTAAACATTCATATCCGGATTGGCATTGGCTTTTTCTTTTTTATAAGCGGCTTCTACCGGCAGATTTTCCTGTAACTTCGGGAGATAACCGGCATACAGGGCCAGTTTTTTGCTCCAGTCTTTGTCTTTTACCAGTACCTGTCCGGAATGAGATGCTTTATAACCGAACAGAGCATCTTCATAAGTTTCAATAGGGCCGATGACAATATCCAGTGTGTTGTTTTTCATGTCCATCCAGGCCAGATCGCTGGCTAAATAATCGTCGCTTAAAAGAGCAGCGGCCCGCAGGTTGAGGTAGTTTTTGAGTTCAGCGTCTTCCGTTAAAGCGGCGGCCTGTTTCAAAAGATCGGCGGCTTGTGCCGTTTCTGCCGGGTAAGCTTCGTGGAAAGGAACTACTTTTAAATTTCCGTTTTCGTCCCGGCGGAGAACACTGTACCAATCGGTTTTACGGGGATCTTTCAGGGCTTCGAACTCTTCCGTAGTCATATCGGTGGGATAAAAATTAGCCCCCAACGGTTTTGCCTGTACACCCGGAATAAAGGGCGCATTTCCGTTCAACCGATCCCAGGGACCGTAATTGATGGCTATGTATTTGGCCAGATAAGGATCTTGGACGGTATCCAGCAAAGCGGCCCGGTTTCCGTAAGCATTTTGCCAGTAAATAACTTCCATTACGTCGGCAGCCTTCATGAGTAAAGGAATCACTTGCTTTTCATTTTCCGTCAATGTACTCGTATCGGTGGTTAACGTAAATTCCGCATATTGATCGGCCAAGGCTTGGTAAGGCGAAACGGAAGAAGGCGTTTGCCGGGCTTCTTTGCAAGCACAAAAGAAGGCGCTGACGGCCAAAAAGATAATTATCGTTTTCATGATGGGTGTATTTTGTTAAAAATAGATTTGTTTGTGTGCGAAAGTATAAAAAAGTTTAAACATTTTCACATTTTCCTTTGTCACATTTTCTTATTTTGAGCACTTAAGGAAAAAGGTTTTTAAACTATTAAAAATTCCTTTTAGTCGGAAAGGAAAGAATATATAAATAAAAATTGTTTATTTTTGTGAGGATTCATAAAAAAAGGACAGATGAAAAAGATAATAGGTATTGTTTTGGGTATTTGTTATAGTACGTTGGTTTGGGCGCAGTCGGTGGAACAAATAAAAGCGGATCGGAGCACGTATTTGTGGGGCGAAGGCAAGGGGAATACGCTGAAAAAGGCGGATTCGGAAGCTTTGTCCGATTTGATTAATCAGATTACAACGACGATAGAAAGTGATTTTACTTTGTTGCAAGAGGAGAAGTCGGAATCGGAGTACAAGGAAACGGTAAAGTCTGTCATCCGCACTTATTCCAATGCTACTTTGACTAATACCGAACGAATTGTGATCGAAAATGAGCCGGATGCCCGTGTTTTCCGGTATATGAAACGGAGTGAGATCGATAAAATTTTTAAAGCCCGGAAAAATAAAATCTTAGAATATTTAGCCAATGCGGAGACGGCGGAAGAACATTTGCAGATAGCGGATGCTTTGCGTTATTACTATTGGTCGCAGACCTTATTGAGGAGTCATCCGGAGGGAGCGACGATCCGTTACCGGGATAAAGACGGGGAAGAGCGTTTGGCGGCGACTTGGATACCGTTGAAAATCAACACTCTTTTTTCTCATTTGAATATTACTGTTTCCCGGGTGGTGCCGGAAGGAAATTTTCAGACGGTAGAGTTAACTATTTTATACAATCAACAGCCTGTGCGGAATTTTGATTATACTTATTGGGACGGGCGGGATTGGTCGAATATTGTCAGTGCCAAAGACGGGAGGGGAATAGCTGAATTACCGGCTTTAGCGGATGCTATGCATCTCCGGGTAAAAGGCGAATACATTTTCGACGGCGAAGCGACGGTGGATGCGGAATTGAAAGATGTCATCAACAGATTGGATGTAGTGCCTTTCCGGAGTTGTTATATAGAAGCGTATCCGACCCAACAGACTTCTATGGTGGGTCAGGAAACAGTTGTTACCGGTAGTGAAGAACAATCTCAGCCTCAGGCGGAGAGGGTGGCTTCTTTCTTCAAATCCGTTTCGGATAGCGAGCGTTATCTTCCGGTAGTGAAAAAAGTGGAAAAGGCTATCCGGGAACGGAATTACGAAGGATTGCAGAGTTGCTTTACTCCGGAAGGTTATTCGATGTTCAATCGGTTGATCCGTTACGGTCGGGCCCGGATTGTCGGGACGCCGGATTATCGGTTGGTCAAATGCGATGACGGTATTTTTTGCCGGAGTTTGCCCTTGAGTTTTCATTTTGAAAACAACAACCGGACATTTGTGGAAGATGTGGTATTCGATTTTTCCAAGGATGCTAAGATACAGGGCTTGTCTTTCGGGCTTTCACAGGCGGCTTTGGCCGATATAGTTTCTAAAACGGGTTGGAGCGAACGTTCCCGCATGATTCTGATTCGTTTTCTGGAGAATTACAAAACGGCTTATGCTTTAAAGCGCCTGGATTATATCGAGAGCATTTTTGCCGAAGATGCGCTGATTATTGTGGGCACTGTATTGAAAAAACAAACGGTCACCGAACGGCAGGTCACTATTAACCGGCCTTATATTCGTTTTACCCGACAGACCAAAGAGCAATATATCAAGCGTCTTCGCAGCACTTTTGCCAGCAATGAGTTTATAAACCTCCGTTTTGCCGATAATGTGATCCGCAAATCTGCCGACAAAGGAGAAATTTACGGGGTGCAGATCCGACAGGATTATTTTTCATCCAATTACGGGGATTCGGGTTATCTTTTCCTGATGGTCGATTTGAATAATCCCGATAAGCCGATTATCCACGTGCGGGCTTGGCAGCCTGAAAAAGATCCGGATTTCGGATTGATAGACCTTCCTTCTTTTACTTTTTAAAAAATGATCTATGAGAGGAAGATTTATCATACTCTTCTTATTGTTTGCCGTTGGGGTAAACGCTCAGCAAATAGCGGTGAAATCTTTCCGGAAATTAGACAGCGATCTGTCGGCTCGGGGGAGAGAGGGGCGTACGGATCAGAACGGAGATCGTTGTGCCATTATCAAAGTAGTGACGACGGAAAACGGGTTTGTGTTCGAACCGGATGCCTTGGGTTTAGTGGGGAGCGTCAGGAAGACCGGGGAAATCTGGTTGTATGTGCCTTATGGAGCCAAACGACTGACGATTAAACACGATCGGCTGGGAGTATTGCGGGACTACCTTTACCCGGAACGGATAGAGAAAGCTTGTGTATATGAAATGGTGTTGACAACGGGACGGGTAGTGACAACCGTAGAGGAAGAGATTGGGGGCCAATGGCTGGTCATAACGGCCGATCCCCGGGGAGCCACGGTTTACGTAGACGATGTATACGAAGCGGCTACGGAGGGAATGGTGCAGAAGTTTGTTTCTTTTGGGCGGCATACCTATCGGGTAGAGCATGCTTTATACCATTCGGAAGCCGGACAACTAGAGGTAAAGGCGGATCAAAAAGCTGAGTTACAGGTCAAACTGAAACCTGCTTTCGGGTATATAGAGGTGAATTCGGTGCCGGAGTCGGGAGCCCGGGTACTCATTGACGGGAAGGAAGCAGGGATAACCCCCTACAGGAGCGAAGCTTTGGCGAGTGGAGAGCATAGTGTTGAAGTATTGAAGGTGTTGTACCAGCCTGTCCGGAAAATCGTAACGGTAAAAGACGGGGAAACGGTGCAAACGACGATGGAATTGTCTGCCAATTATGGGGAATTACAACTTACTACGGCGGCAGCGGCTGAATTGTGGGTCAATAATGAGCGGAAAGGAAAAGGCCAATGGAGCGGTCGCCTGAATGCCGGCATCTATGTCGTGGAGGCCCGTCAGCCTTCTCACCGGACGGTCAGGCAGTCGGTAGAAATAAAGGCCGGGGAAACTCATACGTTGACCCTTGCGGACCCGCAACCGATATACGGTATGTTGAATATCAGCAGCACTCCCGGGAAAGCGACAATCCGGTTGAACGGCATAGAATACGGTCGTACTCCCTTAGTGATCAAGGAGGTGTTGGTCGGTAAACAATTGTTGGAATTGAGCAAACCCGGTTGTGCAACAGTCCGTCAGGAAGTGATGGTGGAAGAGGGGAAGGTATTACCGCTACAATTGACCTTGCCTTCGGGCCGGAATGTTGTTATCCGTACGGACGGGGAGGGGGATTCGTTATATGTGGATGGGAAAGCGGTAGGGATTTCTCCTCAGCAGTTGGAGCTGGCATACGGTACGCACCTCGTACGGGCTCAGCGGCAGGGACACAGTATAGAGGGAGAACTGAAGGTAGCCGGAAAAGAAGGGGAAATCGTCTTCTTATTGACCTTCGGACTTTCGGCCAAAGCGAAATGGGCGGCTTCTGTGACGGAAAAACAAAAGCAGGTATTGAGTCGGTTGATAGATCATATGGTGAAAGTAGAGGGCGGAACTTTTCGCATGGGAGCTACGCCGGAACAGGGACATTTTATTACCTTGAACGAACAACCGGTGCATACAGTGGTTTTAAGCGATTACTACATCGGACAATACGAAATTACCCAGACCGAATGGGAGGTCGTGATGGGAAGCAATCCCGCTTTGTTTAAAGGAGAGAACTATCCGGTAGAGCGGGTCAGTCGGACCGATTGTGAGTTGTTTATTCGCCGGCTCAAGGATTTGACAGGTTTGAACTTTAATTTGCCTACGGAGGCTCAATGGGAATATGCTGCCCGGGGCGGTAAAAAGAGCCGTGGGTTTCTATATGCCGGTAGTAATTCTCCGGAAACGGTAGCTTGGTATACTGATAATTCTCAGGGGCATACCCATGCTGTGGGGCAAAAAGTTCCGAATGAGTTGGGCTTATACGATATGAGCGGAAATGTTTGGGAATGGTGCCGGGATATCTATGGGGATTATCCGTCGCAGACCTGGGTCGATCCCACGGGGCCTGCCCGGGGAGAAAAGTATGTATTCCGGGGTGGTTGTTGGAATGAAGAGGCGGGGAACTGCCGTGTCGCTTTACGTAATTACTGGATGTCCGACTATCGTCATTCCGTGTTGGGATTGCGTTTAGTGTTGGAAAAATAATTTTGTCGGTTAAAAGTTGTCACAAATAAGGGATTTGGGAAACTTATTTTTAAGTATACTGGATTAGCTTTTCCGGGGGGACGCATTTTCGATGTCGGGGGAATCCTATCTTTTTCGATTCCGAAGGTTCTATCAGGGCTTGCGGTTGGCTGATCCGGTCCGAAGGTTTATTTATCAGCGAAGCATTCCTTAGGGAGGCTGATCAAAATCAGAGATAAGTGAATAAACATCATGATGAAAATCTTACTTTTTGTCCTATTATTGTTATCCTCGGATTGGGTAGAGGCCCAGCAACTTTCGGTGCAGTCATTCCAGAAGTTGGAGAATGACCTTTCGGCCCGGGGGAGCGAGGGGCGTACGGACCAGAACGGAGATCGTTGTGCGATCATCAAGGTAGTGACAAACGAAAAGGGGTTTGTGTTTGAGCCGGATGCATTGGGATTGGTGGGGAGTGTGCAAAAGACGGGAGAAATTTGGCTGTATGTGCCGTATGGAGCGAAACGGCTGACGATCAAGCACGATCGGTTGGGGGTGTTGCGTAATTACACTTATCCGGAGCGGATCGAGAAAGCCGGTGTATACGAATTGGTATTGGCCACCGGTCGGGTAGAAACGGTAGTCCACGAGACGGTGGGGATGGATTACCTGGTGATCCGGACGAATCCGGCGGAAGCCCAGGTTTATATCGACGAGGTGTACGAGTCGGGGACAGGGGGAGTGGTACAAAAGTTTGTGCCCTGGGGAAAGCATATTTACCGGGTAGAGCATCCATTGTATCATACAGAAGCGGGACAGGTGGAAGTCGGTTCTTCGGGAAAAAAAGAATTGGCGATAAAGCTACGTCCTGCCTTCGGTTCTATAGAGATAAGCTCCCTTCCGGAAAGTGGGGCGGAAGTTTATATCGATGGGGAAAGGGTGGGGGTGACCCCTTACCGGGGTGACCGGTTAAAGAGCGGGGAGCACCGGATACGGGTGTTACAGCCGATGTATCAACCATCGGAAGAAGTGGTGAGGGTTCGGGATAACGAAACGTCGGTTGTATCGTTGGAATTACAGCCGAACTTTGGGGTGATGACATTTACGAGCGATCCTTCCTCTGAGATTTGGATAAACAACGAATTGAAGGGTCAGGGAAGCTGGAGCGGCCGATTGAATGCGGGGAGCTATCTGTTGGAAGTGCGTCGGGAGCATCATCGTTCGTTCAGGCAGACGTTGACGGTAGAAGCGGGAGAAAACCGTACGGTGGCATTAGGTAATCCTGTTCCGATTTATGGGATGTTGAATATTACGAGTACCCCGGGAGATGCATTGATCAGATTAAACGGTCAGGAATATGGTCGCACGCCTGCTTTATTAAAAGATATTCTTATCGGTACTTATACCTTGGAGTTATCGAAGGAGGGTTATGCCAGGGAGAGTCGGGAAATAACTATAGAAGAAGGAAAGGTATTGCCTGTGAACATAGAGATGCGTTCCGGCCGGACGTATACGATACAGACAGACCGTTCGGGTGATAGTATATATATAGACGGAAAGCGGGTTGGTGTTTCTCCCCAGAAGTTGGAGTTGTCTTACGGCATACATACAATACGCGCTGAGCGGGGAGAACAGCATACAGAAAAGGAGCTAGAGGTAACGGAAACGGGAGGAGAAAGTATAGTGACCTTGGGCATTGGTTTATTGTCTCAGATACATTGGTCCTCTTCGGTGACGCCTAAGCAGAAGGAGGTATTGAGTCGTTTGGTTGGGAATATGGTTCAGGTGGATGGAGGCCGTTTTCAGATGGGTGGTACACCGGAACAGGGGAGTGATGCTGATAGTTATGAGAAACCAGTTCATGAGGTAACGTTAAGTGATTATTATATGGGGAAGTACGAAGTGCGGCAATCGGAATGGGAGGCAGTTATGGGTAATAATCCTTCTTATTTTAAGGGCGATGACTTACCAGTAGAGCAGGTGAGTTGGGAAGATTGTCATGAATTTATTGGGAGATTGAATGCTTTGACAGGCTTAAGTTTTAAATTGCCGACGGAGGCTCAGTGGGAGTATGCTGCGCGTGGCGGCAATTTGAGCAAAGGTTATAAATATTCGGGTAGTAATAATTTGGGAGAAGTCGGTTGGTATGGGAGTAATTCCGGGACTTATACGCATCGGTTAGGTGAGAAACAGCCGAATGAGTTGGGCTTATATGATATGAGTGGAAATGTCTGGGAATGGTGTGAGGACTGGTCTGGAGTTTATAGTGTTACTCCTCAGAGAGACCCGTTAGGAGCTGCTGGTGGTTCTAGCCAGGTGCTCCGGGGCAGTTGCTGGATCGGCGAAGCCAGGTACTGTCGCGTGTCGTATCGTGACGGCAGCACGCCTGGCAACCGTTTCAGCATCCTCGGCTTCCGGTTAGTATGTTAGTTCCTAACCTTCCGGTCTTAAATCGAGCTAAAAAAGAGGGGAGAAGTCTTACGGAAGGTCTCCCGGAAAGGGCGGTTGTATCCGCCCAAAAGGGAGACTGGATGGGAGAAGGTGGGTGGGAAGGGCATAAAAGAATAAAAAATAGGATTATGCAAGTAAAAATTTTTACCCTTTGTGTTGAAGGAGATGAAAAAGGAGAGGGGGTATTGAATCGTTTTTTACGAAGTACCCGGATTTTCACTTAATTCGTTCGTTTATTGTAGAAAATGAGGGGAAAAAAGAGAAAGTTCAAAAGGGATTATAAAAATGAATAGATCACATATGAGGTTGTTAATAGGTATTATATTGTTGAGTTGGTTTTCTCTGGCCGAGGCTCAGCAGATTTCGGTAAAAACGTTCCGGAAATTGGAAAATGATTTGTCTGCCCGTACGGAAAATCGGCTGGATCAGAATGGGGATGTCTGCGCTCTCATCAAGGTCGTCGTGCCGGAACAGGGTTTTTATTTTGACGGGGACGGCAACGGCATTGTTACCGTAGAGCGGAAAATCGGAGAGTATTGGGTCTTTATACCTTATGGTTCCCGTTATCTTACCGTCAAACACGATAATTTGGGCGTGCTTCGGGCTTATGCTTATCCGGAACGGATCGAAAAGGCCTGTGTGTATGAGTTGGTGTTGACGACGGGACGGGTACATACGGTGGTGGAAGAGGCGGAGTTACAAAGTGGATGGCTGATTCTGCAGAGCGAGCCTTCGGGGGCGGATGTATATCTGGACGACAAATTACAGGGAACCACGCCCTTTCAGAAAAAACTGTTGCTGGGGAAATATCGTTACCGTCTGGAGTTGCCGCTTTACCATTCTGCAGCGGGAGTAGTGGAATTGACGGAGGAAGGGCGGCAGCAATTGTCCGTACCGCTTTCGCCGGCTTTTGGTTATGTGACGGTTCGTACGGAACCGGAGATGGGAGCGGAAATTATGGTGGACGGAGAAGAGAGCGGTTTAAAGACGAATGCGACGACCGCCCGTCTTTCAAGCGGAGTGCACCGGATTACGGTGAAATTGGATATGTACCAGCCGCAGGTAAAAGAGGTGGAGGTGAAGGACGGGGACACGACGGTAGTGGCTTTTACGATGCAACCGAACTTTGCCGAATTAAGTTTATCGGCTCCGGACTCAGCGGAATTGTATATTGACGGAATGTTTGTGGGAAAAGGAAAATACCGGGGGCGTTTGATGGAAGGGCTTCACGATCTGGAAGCTCGTCAGGCTTCCCACCGTTCCGATAAACGTCAGGAATTAATAAGTGCGGGAAAATCGGTGGAAATGATTTTACAGCCTCGACCGATATACGGGAAGCTGGACGTCATCACTACTCCTATGGATGCAGAAGTATGGATAGACAATCGTTCTTATGGTAAGACTCCTTTGACGGTGACGGATTTATTGATAGGCAACCGTGAAGTGGAGCTTCGTAAACAGGGGTACGCTAGCGTTCGTCGTACGGTTAAAATAGAAGAAAATAAACTTCAGACGCTTCAAGAGACGCTTTCTTCCGGCCGTAGTGTGACCCTTCAGACGGATCGGGAAGGCGATATTTTATATGTAGACGGAAAGCGGATTGGAGTTTCTCCGCAGAAGCTGGAGTTGTCGTACGGCATCCATACAATTCGCGCCGAGCGGGGGGAACAGCATACGGAAAAGGAGCTAGAGGTAACGGAAA